>Ga0315284_10001668_pt1 | contig 31789 bp, 26 predicted proteins | sample YL17G09_16_MG_FD_203696 | JGI IMG/M metagenome (GOLD analysis project Ga0315284, IMG submission 203696) | Sediment microbial communities from Yellowstone Lake, YNP, Wyoming, USA - YL17G09_16 | ecosystem: Environmental > Aquatic > Freshwater > Lake > Sediment | place: USA: Wyoming | collected... | reverse complement strand
GTCCGAGCATGGCTTACCTCTCCCTGGATATGTGAGTGATCAGTAGGATAGCGCATATTGTAGCACATGTTGCATGAATACGCCAGTATCGCATGGAACCTATAGGGTTTTTCAGCACTCTCCTAGCGTCTCGTGGGCGATGGTCTTGCGGCGTTCCGGCGCCAGGGAGTCGAGCGTCCGCATGTTGTGGAGCCGGTCGGCCAGTTTGATGATCACGACGCGGATATCCTCGGCCATAGCGAAGAACATCTTGCGCAGGCTTTCGGACTCTTGCTCTCCGCGTGGCCTCTCCCCCTCCTGGCTGAAGCGGCCCATTTGCTCCTGTTCGATCTGTTCCAGTTTGGTCACGCCGTCTACCAGGCTTGCCACGCTGGGACCGAATTCCTGTTGCAGCATGTCCAGGCTGGTGTCTGAGTCTTCCACTACGTCGTGTAGCAGGCCGGCAGCGATTGTGTCTGGATCCATCCCCAAGTCGGCCAACAGGAAGGCGACGGCCAACGGGTGTTGGATGTAGGGGTCACCCGACTTGCGTGTCTGGCCGGCGTGAGCGCGTTCCGCTGTCGTATATGCGCGTTGGATGAGCGCCCGTGCCTCGTCGGTTCGTTCGCCAAGAGAGGCGCGCGCCAGCACATCCGAAATATCGAGGGGGTGTTGCCTGCTCGTTTCCACTCGTAGCCCTCCGCTCCTGATTTTGAGTATAATGCGGGCCATGAATTTGTCAATGAAGAGGTGGACAAGTAGCAGGTAGATAGGTATAATGCGGATGGGTACATCCGTGCGGATGGGGCGGATGGGGGTACATCCGACATCCGACCGAGTCAGGAGGGCGAGCGTGCGTGTGATCACGGGGAAGGCCAAGGGGCACCGGCTGAAGTCGGTGCCTGGGAGAGGGACGCGGCCCATCACAGACCGGGCGAAGTTGGCGCTATTCAGCATCATTGGCGATGATGTGGTCGGTTGTCGCTTCCTGGACCTGTTTGCCGGTACCGGGCAGGTGGGGATCGAGGCGTTGAGCCGGGGGGCGAGGGAGGCGGTCTTTGTGGAACAGGCGGGGCCTGCGCTGCGCATCATCCGTGAAAACCTGGCCCACACCCGGTTGGAGGCCGGGGCACGGGTGATGCGGGCCGACGTGTTCGAATTCCTGGTTCCTAAAGCGGAGCCAGTGGCAGCGTTTGACTACGTCTACATTGCGCCGCCGCAATACCAGCGTCTGTGGATCAAGACGCTGCAGACGTTGGATGTCCATCCGGGCTGGCTGGCCGACGACGCCTGGGTGATTGCCCAGATCCACCCACGGGAGTACGAGGGCCTGGAGCTGGAACACCTGGCGCTCTTTGACCAGCGATCTTACGGAAGTGTCATGCTGTGCTTCTATATGACGACGATGCGTGTGGCCTCTTGGGGTGTGGCATCCACTCTGAAGGCTTCGTAGGGGACCACCGGATCGGTCCAGCGGAAGATCCACTGGGCCGCCGAACTGGGTACGTTCACGCAGCCGTGGCTATGCCGGCGCACAAAGTCGTTGTGCCAGTAGGTGCCGTGGACGGCGATGGCTGACCGGGTAAAGTAGGTCGGGAAGGGCACGCCCGGCAGGTCGTAGCGGTTCTCCTCTTCGCCGCCGATCATGCGGGAGGTGTGGCGCTTGTACAATACGCGGTACTCGCCGCGCGGCGTGGCCGCTCCTTCCGCCCCCGATGAGATCGGTGTGCTAAACACCATGGTCTCCCCCTCGAAGCAAGCCAGCGTCTGGGTAGCAATGCTGATCTCGATCCGTTTGTCGGGGTGACCGGGTGAGATGGGGGCCAGTTCTTCAGGCGGGACGCGGCGCACGGACCAGGCCGGCACGTAGGGACCGGGCGAGTAGGTGACGCCCTCTTGGAGCTGATACCACCAGTTGCCATCGGCATCCGCCGCAGCCTTGACGACGCGATAGACGGTGCCGTAGTAGAGTTTGAGCGCCACGTAGCGGCCGGCTGGCTGCCAGCGGACCTCGGCGATGGGCACGCAGACCTGAGCCCAGAAACCCGGTTGTACTACCGCGACGACGACCTCAGTGCTGGGCGTGTTCTCCACGGGCTGCACATAGCCACTGTGGATATACCCTTTGACAGTCTGGTACCAGATGGGGTTGTTGGGCCAGGGAGCCTCGCCCAAGACACTGGCATACAGCGGAATGACCTCGTCCTTGGTCTTCCACGCCACCCGCTCGGACTTGTGGGTGGGTTCGCTGTACACGCCCTGCCACTGCCAGGTGGTGATGCGTCCCAGTGGGGCGGGAGGTGCCGTGGACCATAGCGGGTCCAGCGGGGGGGGGATGCGCGGCAACGCCATGCGGGCCAGGACGGCGCCAGCACCCTTGATGAAATCGCGGCGATCCATGGTCGGCATCTCTTGCGTCTCTCCCCAGCGCTGTATGCCAGCGCCGTAGCGCTGTGTGCCAGCGCCGTAGCGCTGTATGCCAGCGCCGTCTACCAGCGAGAGTGCATTATGCCACGAATTCCCATATTGGCAAGTGAAGGTCACGGACAGCGCACGGGCAACAGCACGACGCCATCTGCGTACCCTGCTGCTGGCCAGTGCTCTCCGGTCGCCAGTTCCCACAGTCCCAGTCTGAGGACGTACTCTCCGGCCGGCATGGGGTCGAAGTGGCGCACGTCGCGCACGGTCTCGCCGGGCTTCCATAGCCAAAAGGGGAACATTCCTAGCAGGGGATACCCATCGGCCTGGGCGATCAACGTGCGCTGTGGGGTGAGCAGGTGCGCGAAGATGGTCACGTCCGTCTCCATGGGGGCCACGACCTGCCAGTGTGTGGTGAGGCCAATCCGCCCATCCTGGCTGCAAGCGTAGTCTGCGCTCAGGAGGGTGATACGCTCTCGGAAGCGGGCCAACGGTTCATCTGAGGGGACGGTATCGGCGACTATCTCACCCGCCTCGACGAGGTGGATGCGTTCAGATTCGTAGCGGGTCAGGTAGACGGCCCGCGCCTGACGGGCAGCGTCTGCCAATTCCTCCCAGCCGGCCGGTTGGCCGAACAGTCGGTAGGTGTAGCCGGGGGGCTGGTCCACCGCCGCGATGCCGAAAGCGATGGCCTGTGCTCCGTTGTGGAGGCGGGTGTGGACGTAGACGAGCCCCTCGGCCGTGGCGCGTGCAGGTAGAGGGGTGACCCCCTCGAAGCCGAGGGGATATGTGCGGCGATGGGGCTTGATCTGCATGGGCAGATTGACCAGCAACAAGGGCCGGGTTTGCCGGGCTGCCTCCGCCGCCTGCCAGATTGGCTCACCTACCATCCTGTACAGGCGCATCCCGTCCCGCACGAAGAGGCAAGATGGGGTCAGGAGCGCCACGAGCAACGCCCCAGCCGCCAGTGCCCGCCAGGGAGGCCGGAGTGGCTTTAGCCAGGCACCGGCTGCCGCGGCCCAGAGCAGGGAGGCGCCGGCCGCCGTCATGTACAGGAAGCGGGGAGCCAAGACAAACCAGTCGGCCTCCATAGAGACGACCGGAGGTAATGCGAAGAGGATGAACCAGGCTGCTCCCAGGCAGAACGCGCCCCGGTTCCGCCGCAGCCCGTTCCACCCCAGCAGCGCCAGGGTCGGAACGGCGATGAGCCACAGGCTCAGTTCAGGGTCCAACCCTCGCCAGGTTGCCAGCCGTTGGGCCAGCGGCGCGGTGGGAAAGGTCAGACCCTGCACCAGGTAGCCGGCGTTGCGCCGGAGGTCAAGCAGGTTGAGCCCGAAGCGGGTGATGCCGGCTCCGCGCATGGTGCGCCAGATTCCCAGTGTGAGCGGGAACAGGCCGGCGAAGGCCAGCGGCCACCAGGACCGGTGCGCCCAGCGGCGCTGCAGCCAGCCGAGCCCCTCGGCCAGCATGACCAGTGGGCCGACCAGCAGGCCCACCTCGTAGGTGAAGGGAGCCAGCAGGGCCAGCAGGAACGCAAGGCCGATCCACTGCGCTCCATCCACCCGCCCCCTGCCCCTCCCTGGGAGGGAGGGGGGAACTCGGCGGCCTCGCTCGTAGGCCAGGAGCGCCCCGGCCGCCATAGCGCTGACCAGCGGGTTGTACAGTGCGCCTGGCCAGGCGACGGCCTGGCACGAGAACGGGAAGGCAGCGAACAGCGCCGTAGCCATACAGGCGACGTAGGGGCGTGACTCGTCTACGCCCTCGCCTTCCGTGCCCAATCTGATCCACGCTGCGGCCAGCAACCCGGCCAGCCAGGCAGCCACGAAATGGGCAGCCACGTTCAGAAAGTGTAAGCCAGGTGGGTGGAGGCCGCCGGTAAGCCCACCCCACAAGCGCCAGAGGGTGTACCACAAGGGCCGATAATAGCCATAGGGGCTGGGGCTGGTCCACAACTCGCGCCACGAGATGGATGCGAGCCAGGGGATCTGGACCAGGTCGTCGGAGAACAGCGGTAGTGTGAGTGCATCTCCATACAGCAAGACGGTGAGCACCAGGGCAACGATGGCCGAGGCGACGAACGTGGGGCAGGCTTTCCTGCCCGCCGCGGGATGGGTCAGCGAACGCAGGGAGGTTTTCATTGCGCAGTAGTGTATCATTAGGAGGCCGAGAACGCAAGGCCCGCGGTGGGTATTCGTCTGCCAATCGCCGGGCAATGGGGGTTGAGCATGAGGGGGGATGTGCTATAATAACTACGGTGGGTGATAGGGAACCGGGCAGCATCGTCGAGCGTCCTGGGAGTAACGAGTCTTTCATCGGGAGTACTCTTGTGAAGCGATCAGTGGTGGCCCTGCTGGTGGTCGGAGCACTGTTGGGTGGGGCGTGTGAGCCTGCGGCGGCGCATCGGATGCCGGGGATGGTCCGATGTACCCATCGGCGTACATCCCTGGCATCCGCGACGGGCGGCCTGACGATGGTCGTTACGGCCGGCTTTGACGGCTACTGCCGTACCCATAGCGACGGCGGTGGTTGGTGCGCGGTGCACGTGGCGCTCTCCAACGAGGGTGCGGACGTCGCAGGGGAGTTGCGCGTGGCGAGTGGCACGGACGGGGGTGCTGTACCCAACGTGTACGCCAGGCAGGTGGTGCTCCCGGTCCATTCGCGGAAGGCCTATTTCTTTTACCTCCCATCCGCCGAGTCTACCCAGCGTTCCCGACTGGACGTGCAGTTGCTGGCCGGGGATACGGTGTTGGCAGCGGGACAAACCGTGGTGACGTGGCTACAGGACGGAGATCGGCTGTATGGCGTCGCCAGCAGTAGCCCTTCTGCCCTGAACTTTCTGGGCGACGTTGCGCCGGCTGGCGGCAGAGCAGCGGTGGCTCACGTGGACCTGGAGACGCTGCCACCCGATCCGCTGGGCTGGGAGGGGCTCGACGTGCTGATCTTGAACGACGTGGACACCACCGTGCTCAGCGGTGATCAACGGCAGGCTCTGGAGGTGTGGGTGGCCCACGGCGGGCATCTGATCGTGGGTGGCGGGGGCGGGGTGGCTCGCACGGTCGCCGGTGTAGCCGGCCTGTTGCCAGTGGCAGTCGGCGGCCCCCGCTCGACGGATGTACTCATCCGCGATGACCTGCGGGCGCTGGGCGAATGGCTGAATGCTCCCATCGCGCCGGGACCCTACGCCGTGGCCGGCGTGGCGCTGCAGGGTGGGGAGGTGCTCATTGAGCAGGGGGACGAGTCGGGGACCCTCACTTTGCTGGCCCGCCGTACCTGCGGAGCGGGTGCGGTGAGTTTCATGGCGTTCGATGCGGGGCTGAACCCGTTCACCCGCTGGCACGACAACGTCCGCTTGTGGGAGTCGGTGATTGACGTGGGAAAGGTGGGTGTCCCTCGCTTCACCGTCCAGGACTGGTACCGGGCTCGCGACGCGGTGAACGCGGTTCCGGGCCTCAAACTCCCGCCTATGCTGCAGATGCTGGCCTTTATGCTCGTGTATACGCTCCTCATCGGCCCGGCCAACTATGTCGTGTTGCGCAAACTGGACCGCCGCGAGTTGGCCTGGCTGACCATTCCGGCGTTGATTGTCGGGTTCACGGTGTGCGCTTATGTGACCGGTTTCCAAGTTAGGGGTACTGCGGCGATCGTGCACCGCCTGGCTGTGGTGCACGTGCCGGAGGGAACGAGTATTGGCCGCGTGAGCCAGGTGGTGGGGCTTTTCTCTCCCCGGCGTACCACGTACGACGTGCGGGTGGCTGGCAGAGGGGCGCGCCAGATGCCCGGTGGCGACTATGGCACAGGGACCGGGCGACCGTTGCACGTCGTTGAGGAGGCTGAGGGCTTGACGATCACCGGCGTGCGAGTGGACGTGGGAGGTATCCAGCCTTTCGTCACCGAAGGGTACGTGAAAGTGTCTGGTGTAGAGGCTGACCTGCAACTGGCCACCAGTGCGTCGGGGCATCCGCGGGTAGAAGGAACCATCCGGAACGGCGATGTGCCTCTCGCGGGGGCTGTTCTCATGGTGGGGGACGTCGAGCAGCGGCTGGGTGACCTGGAGCCAGGTGAAGAAGTGAGCGTATATCTTCCACTCGAGGGCAGCAGGGGGGCAGGAGCCACAGGAGGTGGGATCGTGGGAGGGGCGACCATTGGGATGGTGCCAACCCCCCTGCCTGCCGCCCCATATTATGGCGCCGGCACTTCTGAGCCTGATATGGTGCAACGCGTTCTGGGGCCAGGGGACTATTGGGGTGACCCGGCCCTGTATCGGCGCTACATATGGTTGCAGGCGGTTTTTCCCTATGGTGCACCGTACGCGGGCGGCGGTGCGTGGGCGACAGGCCCAGGGCCGGGTGTGCACCTGATCGGTTGGGTAGAAGAAGAAATCCCGCTCCCGGTCGAGGTGGTCAGGCGGCCCTTTTCGGTGGTCGGGACGGCCCTGTACGTATACGATGTGCCGGTGGCGGGCCTGGAGGCCGGCACGATGGTGATCGTCCCGCCGGCGCTCATCGGGCGCCACATGGTGGAGCGTACGGACGGCATACACCCGACGAGCAGTTCGGCGTGGTTTGAGGGAGGCTCGATTCATCTGGAACCTGGAGCGGAGGCCGTGTTCCGCTTCGTTGTGTGGCCGGGGGTAGCGGTGCGGCGGGTGGACGAACTGGTGCTGGACCTGTGGGGCTCCAGTTACGGCAACACCGCCCATCCGCCAGCGGTCTGGCTGTGGAACCGGGAAAGCAGCGACTGGGAGAGCCTGGACGTGGGTTGGGGGCGGCACTCGATCCCGTATCCTGAATCCTATGTGCTTCCGTCAGGTGTGCTGCTCCTGCGGCTACAGGCGGAGACGGAATGGGTGGCGATCGTGGATAGTCTAACGATCACGATCGAAGGACAACGGTGATGGCAACAGTGATCGAGACCAAGGGATTGACCAAGCGCTACGGCCGGCGGACGGCGGTCGAGGAGTTGGACCTGGTGGTCGAGCAAGGTACGGTCTTCGGCTTCATCGGGCCCAACGGGGCCGGCAAGACGACGACAATGCGCGTCCTGGCGACGCTCCTGCGCCCAACGGCAGGAGAGGCGTGGATCGCCGGTCACTCGGTGGTCCAGGAACGGCGGGAAGTACGGCGGGCGATCGGCTACATGCCCGATTTCTTCGGCCTCTACGGCGACATGAAGGTCTGGGAGTACCTGGATTTCTTCGCTGCCTGCTACGAGATACCTGCCGAGACCCGCCGCCGATTGGTGGATGACCTGCTGGAGTTGGTGGACCTGGCGCACCGGCGGGATGATTACGTGGACGCGCTCTCGCGGGGGATGAAACAGCGCTTGTGCCTGGCCCGGGCGCTGGCCCACGATCCGCAGGTGCTGATCCTCGACGAGCCGGCCTCCGGCCTGGACCCCCGGGCGCGAGTCGAGATCCGCGAACTCTTGCGCGAGTTGCAGGCGATGGGCAAGACGATCTTTGTCTCCTCTCACATCTTGTCTGAGATTGAGGAGGTGTGCACTCACGTCGGCATCATCGAGGCAGGGCACCTGGTGGCAGCGGGCCGGCTAGAGGAGATGCGGCAGCGTGTTCAGGCCCAGCGCGTGGTGAGGGTCGGACTGATGCGGTCGCAGCCGGGGCAGGTCGAGCAGGCGCAGGCCTGGCTGGCAGGCTGGCCGGACGTGGCGCACGTGGAGCCGGTGGCAGGTAATGCTGCGGCCACGGCCGAGGGGGACCTGCTGGTCACGTTCTCCGGGGACGATGAGACACTGGCCCGGCTGTTGAGCGAGATGGTGGGCGCAGGTTTCCAGGTGGTCACGTTCCGCGAGGAGACCGGCGACCTGGAGGACGTGTTCCTGCGGTTGACCAAGGGGATCGTATCCTAGTATGCCAGCCAAGAGGAGGCGCGGGTTGCACCGTGAGTCGAACCCACTGCTGATCAAGGAGTTGCGGGGACGCATGCGCGGTGCGCGGGCGTTCGTGGTGCTGACCGTCTACCTGTTGCTGCTGACCTGTTTCACCTCGATCATGTACTACTATGTCTATACCGCGAGTGCGAGTGGGCCTGGCAGTGCTCCACAGATGGCCGAAGTGGGCAAGGCCGTCTTCGCCAGCATCGTCCTGATCGAAATCTTCCTGGTCGCCTTCATCACACCGGCCTTCACCGCTGGGGCGATCAGCGGGGAACGGGAGCGCCAGACCTACGAAGTGCTGCGGACGACGCTCTTGCCCGCCCACAAGTTGGTCGGGGGGAAACTGGCCTCTGCGTTGACGTACGTGTTCTTGCTGATCCTGGCGGCGGTGCCGATGGAGAGCCTGGCCTTCGTCTTGGGTGGCGTGGTGGTGGAGGAGTTGGTGCTGGCGCTGGTCATTTTGTTGGTGACCGCTGTGGCCTTCGCTGCTGTTGGGCTATTCTTCTCTTCCTGGCTGCGCACGACGCTGGCTTCAACTGTGCTGGCATACGGTGCGGTGCTGGCAACGATGGTGGGACTGCCGGCGTTGCTGGTGCTCTCGTCCGTTGTGATGGAGCCACTGATGTCCGGCTACAGTTCGTCGCCGCCCTCGTGGGTTGTACAGGCGGTCCTGAACTATGGGCTCTATCTCGGCGTTGGCCTCAGCCCCGTCACGGCGGCCATTCTCACCGAAACCACGTTGCAGGAACAGAACACGATCTGGTTCTTCTGGAGGGACATAGATGCAACTCATCGCATCCTGATTCCCTCCGCCTGGATCGTCTACACAATCGGCTATCTGGCGCTGGCACTGGTGCTGTTATTACTGGCCATCGCGCGGGTGCGGCGGCAAGAGACGCAGTAGGGGATGGGGAGACAAGGAGACAAGGAGACGAGGAGACAAGGGGACAGGGAGACAAGGAGATAGAAGAGTCAGATGACGAGTAGACAGGGAGCAGGAGGGCGAATCTCCAACTTCCAACCTCCAACCTCCAACCTCCAACTTCCAACTTCCAACCTCCAACTTCCAGCCTCCAACCTCATATCTCACATACGCCGCTGGGGCCTCCGTCTTCGGTTGGTCGAAAGCCTGACCTGGGGAGTGTGGGGAGCAGCGGCGGGTCTGGGGTTGGGCACAGGGGTGGCGCTGGCAGCGCGGGTGTGGCCGCTATTGACGGCGCGCTGGCTGGCGGGGTTGGCGGGCTTGCTGATCCTGGCTGGCACGACGATTGGATTGGCGGGGGCCTGGTTGCGCCCGCGTTCGCTAGCTTCATCGGCGCGCTTCTTCGACCGTCGCTTTGGACTGGCGGAGCGGCTGGCGACGGCGGTGGAGATCGGTAGCGGCCGGTTGCGGGTGACGCCGGCGATGGCCGAGGCACAGTTGGCCGACACGCTGGACGTGGCCCGTCGCGTTATCCCGGGTGCGATGTTGCCATTGTGGGTCTCCGGCCGGGCGCTCGCGGCTTGTGGGGCGTTGGTGGTCGCGGCGGCGCTCCTGCTCTGGCTGCCGAACCCCCAGGAAGATGTACTGTCGCGGCGCGCGGCTGTGCGGGCGGCCGTCGAAGAGCAGATCGAAGAACTGGAGACGGCACAGGAGCAGGTGGTCGCTGCGGAGGGACTGAGTGAGGCCGAGCGCGAGGCGCTGACGCGGGCACTGGAGGAGGCGATCGCCGCATTGGATGAGGGCAAGGCGAGTCCAGAGGAGGCGTTCGCAGCGCTTGCGGAGGCGGAACAGGCGCTGGTGGCGTTGCAGGACCCCCATGCCGCGAGCCTGCAGGCCGGGTTGGAGCAGGCTGCCGGGGAGATGGCCGACTCGGAACTCACCCGCGATATTTCCGAGGCGCTGGCGAACGGGGACTACCAACAGGCGGCCCGCTCCCTGGCTGCCTACAGCGGGCCGAAGGGGGAAGTCTTGACCCGCGAGGAAGAACTGGAGTTGGCTCGCGAGTTGGCCCAGTCTGCGACGGCGTTCGCCGCCAGCAATCCCGACCTGGCCCAGGAGTTGGCCCGGGCGGCTGACGCCATCGAGCGTGGGGACATTGCCGAGGCGCGAGAAGCGATCCGGGAAGCGGCGCGGCAGATCGGGGCAGCGGGTGAGCAGGTCCTGGGACAGAAGGCGCTGGAGGAGACGCTGGCAGAGTTGCAGGAAGGGCGAGAGCAGGTTGCGCAGGCCGGTGGCAGGGAGGGAGGGGGAGCGGGGGAGCGGGGGAGCGGGGGCAAAGGACAGATGGCTCAACAGGGAGGGCAACCAGGAGGCGGGCAGCCGGGTGGACAGGCCAGCGGACAGCCGGGGGGACAGCAGGCTGGCGGCGGGCAGCAGACCCAGCCGGGGCACAGCGAGGATGCCGGCACTGGCAGGCCCTACGACGAGGTCTACGTGCCCTACCGTCTCGATGAGGAGGGCCAGGGAGTAGACGTGGGCCGTGAGGGGGGTGAGGGGTTACCAGGTGGCGACACGTCGCTTCCAGCGCCGGATGCTGGCCAGGCCTCTGTGCCGTACCGCGAGGTCTATGCGGATTACGCTGCCCAGGCCGGCGCTGCGTTGGAGGGAAGTTACATTCCGCTGGGGTTGAAGGGGTACGTGCGGGATTATTTCAGTTCGTTGGAATAGAGGTCGTCATTCCCCTATGTGCAGTGTCTCTGGCGGGCATCGGTGCCCTCATCGGCGCAAGCGTCCGTACGCCCCAGGAAGGGGGTTCGCTGACCCTGCTGGTCACACTGGTGATGATGGGGCTGGGGCCGGTGGTGGTCCCGCCGGACCGGCTGCCCGGCCTGGTGCAGTTCCTGGGCCGCTTCAGCCCGGCGACGTACGCCGCTTCAGCGTTGCGGCAGGCGCTGCTCGGCCCGCTGACGGGGCGTATCTGTTTCGATATGGCTGTTCTGGCAGGGTTTACGGCCGTCGTTTTCTGGGTGGTCGGGCACAAGATGGACTGGCGACAGAAGTAGACCTGATGGACTAGAACGCTCAGTTGCCCTGGGCCAGGTCAAGAAGATCCTCGATCTCGGCCAGTGCCTGAGCCAAAGTGGGACCAGACGATGCGACGATTGGACCTGTAAGGCCATTGTGCTTGTGATGAGGATGTGTTGGCAGATTGAGGGAGCGATGATGGTCGGTATTGTCATAGCGGAAGATGAAGTCTTCGTCCGTCCGCTGGTACTGGTAGGCGTACATGTACCTGTCAATGTCTGTTTCGGTGTTTACAAACTCGCGAAAGTGCAAGTAGGAGCCGTCCAACAGATAGAGGACGCCCCGGATAAAGCCAATCTGTGTACTGCGTTTGTCGTAGGTCACTCTGGCCGATTGCACGATGGGGCTCTCGTCAATGGTCTCCCGAAGTGCGTTGAAGTATTCTTCAATCTGCAATTCGGGCTCCGAGAAGTGTGTCATGCTGCTGTTGTAGCCGCAACCAGGTTTGATATTCGCCAGCCCATTCGATGGTGTCTAGCGTTTCCTCGATCTGGTCCTGAGTCAGAAGATGATAGAACACTTCGCTGCTCATGTTGTATTGCCGCTCGAAGTCATGCAGCCGGCGTTCTGTACGTCGGATGCCAGTCTCAATGACGCGCAGGTGAGTACGCATGGCGGCTTCGAGCAGCGGGCGCAGGGTAGCCTGGTCTATTGGCGATTTGACAATCACTTGGCTTGTCATGTATACCTCCGCTGTGGGGATTATAGCATGGCCAGAACCGTACGGCAAATAGGTGATCACGTTGTGCGATATACCGCTGCTGGCGGCGTCGTGGTCCACGATGGGCGGGTGCTGGTGCTGTGCCGCTCGGGCAGGAGCGAGGTGCGACTGCCGAAGGGGCACGTAGAGCCGGGGGAGAGCGTGCAGGCGGCGGCCTTGCGCGAAACCCGCGAGGAGAGCGGCTACGCTAACCTGGTGCTGAGTGCCGGCCTGGGCACGCAGGTGGTCGAATTTGACTCTGGGGGGCGGCACGTGGTGCGCACCGAGTATTACTTTCTGATGACGCTGATCGGCGGCCTGGACGGGCTCGCGCGCGGTGAAGAGCAATTCGAGCCTGTGTGGCTCACCTGGGACGAGGCACTGGCCGCGCTCACGTTCGAGGCGGAACGGGAATGGGTGCGGCGGGCACGGAAGGAGGAGCACGTGTGATAGCGCTTTCCACGGGTTCATTGTTTAGTTACGGCCTGGCCCGCGTGTTCGAATTGGGGGCGCGAGCCGGCTACGACGGCATCGAGGTCCTCGTAGACCACCGCTGGGACAGCCGCCAGCCGTCCTATCTGCGCCGGCTGTCCGCCGACTATGGCCTGCCTATCGTCGCCGTCCATAGCCCGTTCGTCGCCGAGGTGGGCGGTTGGCCGGCCGATCAGCTGGGCCGGCTCCAGCGCACGGTACCACTGGCGCAAGAGATCGGGGCGCCACTGGTCGTAACGCATCTGCCGTTTCGCATCTACATGATTATGGGCCACTGGCACGCTTATCGCCCACGCCATTTCAAACTCCCGCTGCCCATTCCCCGCCGCGAGCCTTACTATCATTTTCTGCGCAATGGGCTGGCGGAGTTGGAGGCCAGGGCCGGGGTCACCATCGCGGTCGAGAACATGCCGTCGCAGCGCTTGCTGGGATTGAGGGTCAACGGGTACTGGTTCAACAGCCCTCTCGAGTTGGAGCGTTTTCCCCACTTGACGCTCGACACGACCCACCTGGGCACCTGGGGGCTCGACCCGCTGGCCGTCTACGAGCAGTTGCGGGCACGGGTGGTCCACGTGCACCTTTCCAACTTTGGCGACGAGAAGGAGCACCGTTCGCCGCCGGACGGTCACTTGCCGCTGGCGGAGTTGTTGCGCCGGCTGGCCCGCGATGGATACCCGGGCACCATTACGGTCGAAAGCGATCCTAGCATGCTGGACGCCGAGGACGAGGCCAGGTGCCTGGTGGCGCTGCGCCGGGCGCTGGAATTCTGCCGTGAGCACTTTCAGTAGAAGGATACGACCATGCCGAATATCTCTCCCGAAGGATTCCGCGAGATGGCTGCCCGCATCGAGGCTGAGACGGGCAAGTACATCGTCGGCCAGCGTGAGGTGGTCCGCGACACGCTTATCGCCCTGATCGCTGGGGGGCACGTGCTGCTGGAAGGGGTGCCGGGCCTGGGTAAGACGATGCTCGTGCGCACGCTGGCGCGCGTGCTCGAGCTCAAGTTTGCCCGCATCCAGTTCACGCCCGACCTGATGCCGGCCGACATCGTCGGCACCGACATCCTGGAGGAAGCCGAGGATGGGCGGCGGGAGTTCCGTTTCCAGCCGGGGCCGGTCTTTACCAACCTGCTGCTGGCTGACGAGATCAACCGCGCCACGCCCAAGACGCAGTCGGCACTGCTAGAGGCCATGCAGGAGCGCACCGTCACCGTCGCCAACCGCTCCTACCCGCTCGAGCCCCCCTTCCTGGTGCTGGCGACGCAGAACCCCATCGAGATGGAGGGCACCTATCCGCTGCCGGAGGCGCAACTGGACCGTTTCTTGTTCAAGGTCAACGTCGGGTACCCTTCTGCGGACGAATTGGTGGAGATTCTGAACCGCACGACGGTGGAGGCGGAACCAGAGGTTGGTATCGTGGCCGATGGGGCAACGGTGCTGGTGATGGGGACGCTGGCGCGGCAGGTGCCCGTCGCTTCGCCCGTCGCCGACTATGCTGCCCGGCTGACGGTCGCCACGCACCCTGAGGGCGGTTCGGCCCCGGAGATGGTGCGGAAATACGTGCGCTACGGCTCCAGCCCCCGCGGTGCGCAGGCGCTCATCCTGGGCGGCAAGGTGACGGCGTTGCTGGCCGGGCGCTACAACGTCGCCTTTGAGGACCTGCGGGCGGTCGCCCTGGCCGCGCTGCGTCACCGCATTCTGCTCAACTTCGAAGGCCAGGCAGAGGGGGTGAGCGCCGACAACGTGGTGAAGGAGGTGCTGAGGGAGGTTGCCGAGCCTTGAAAAGGGAAATTCGTTGTGAAGCGTGAAACGTGAAACGTGAAACGTGGTGCGTGGTGCGTGGTGCTTGAGAGGAGGTGCTCGATGTTTGAGGCGATGTTGACTGAGGAACAGCGCGTGCTGCGGGACCAGGTGCGGGAGTTCGTGCGGTCGGTGCCGCGCCAGTTGATCCTGGACATGGATGCCGAGCGGGTGCGTTACCCGCGTGATTTCGTCCTGGAGGCGGGGCGGCGCAACTTGCTCGGGTTGCGCTTCCCCACCGGGTACGGCGGGCGAGGGCTCAAGTGGGAGGACGAGGTGGTGGCTATCGAAGAGGTGGGGGTGCTGGGCACGGCGCTGGCCTGTGCTTACGTGATGCCCAGCATCGTCGGCGAGGCGCTCCATACCTTCGGCACTCCGGAGCAAAAGGAGCGCTGGCTGCGCCCGCTGCTCAGGGGGGAAAAGATCGCCGCCGAGGCGCTCACCGAGCCGCGGGGCGGCTCCGATTTCTTTGGCACCACGACTGAAGCGCGCCGGGAGGGGGACTATTACGTGCTGCGGGGGCAGAAGCGCTTCATCGTCGGGGCGGCGGAGGCGGACTTGTTCCTGGTCTATGCCCGTACGAAGCCAGATGCGCCGCCCCATCAGTCCATCAGTGCGCTGATCGTCGAGAGGGGGCCGGGAGTGGAGGCCGAGTATCTCTACGGCCTGTTGGGCACCCGCGGTGGTGGGACGGGGCGGCTCGTCTTTCGCGACGCGCGCGTGCCGGTCGAAAACCTGGTCGGGGTGGAGCATGGGGCGAGCGAGATCTTTTACCGCATGATGGTGCCGGAGCGCATGACCAGCGCGGCCGGGGCGATCGGCATGGGGCGGGCCGCGCTGGAGGTGGCGGCCCGCTATTCCGACCGGCGGCGGGCCTTTGGCGAGAAAATCCGCCGCTTCGAGGGGGTCAGTTTCAAGGTGGCCGACTCGATCACCCTACTCGACGCGGCGCGCGGGCTGGTCTACGGCGCGGCCCGCAGCGTGGACGCCGGCGACGACCCCAACCGCTCCCGGCGGTTGGTCTCCGAGGCCAAAAAGTTCGCCACCGACGCCGGCTGGCAGGTCATCAATCATGCCATGCAGATCGTGGGCGGCATCGGCTACACCAACGTCTACCCGATCGAGCGGCTGCTGCGCGACGCGAGGCTGATCATGATCTGGACCGGCACCAACGAGGTGATGGACCTGATCATCCAGCACGAATATTACCGGGAGGTGCTGCCCGGGCGGCCCGGGGTGCGGGACGTGGAGCCGGACGCGCCGGAGGCGGAGCAGGCCGAGGAGAAGGTGTACGAATGAAGAATGAAGAATGAAGAATGAACGAATGAACGAATGAACGAATGGCGGATGAATGAGGGCGTTGTTTGAACTTTCGTTTCTGCGCAGGTTGGAGCGTCTGCGGCTCGTCGCCCGGCACGTGCGCGCCGGGCAGGCCACGGGCGAGCGGCGCTCCACCAAGCGGGGCACGTCGGTCGAATTCGCCGACTACCGGGATTATGCGCGCGGCGACGACCTGCGCCGGGTGGACTGGAACATCTACGCCCGGCTCGAGCGGCCCTTCGTCAAGCTGTTCGAGGAAGAGGAGGACCTGGCCGTTCACGTGCTGCTGGATGGTAGTGGTTCGATGGAGTGGGGGGAGGAGACAGGGAGACAAGGGGACGAGGGGACAAGGAGACAAGGAGACAAGGAGACAAGGGGACAGGGAGACAGGGAGACGAGGAGACAGGGAGAGGGGGATGGGAACAAGTGGGTGTATGGGCGGCGGCTGGCGGCGGCGCTGGGGTATATCGCACTCGTCGCCGGAGACCAACTCAAGGTCGCCGTGCTCCAATCTCCAATCTCCAATCTCCAACCCCCAGCTTCCAACTTCCAATCTCAAATCTCCAACCTCCAATTCGGCCCTGTCCGCGGCCGTGGCCAAGCGCTGCGGCTGTTCAACTGGCTGGAGGGACTGGTGGCCGGGGGGGCGACTGACCTGAACGGTTTCCTGCGGGCGTATGCCGTGGCTGGGGGGCGGCCGGGATTGGCTGTGCTCATCTCTGATCTGTTCTCTCCGGGGGGTTACGCGGAGGGGCTGACGGCGCTGGCGGCGCGCGGGCACGAGGTCGTCGTGGTCCACGTGCTGGCCCCTGACGAGGTGGACCCGCCACTGGGGGGCGACCTGCGGCTCGTGGACGTGGAGACGGGGGAGACCCAGGAGGTGACGCTCGATGCGACTGTGCAGGGGCTATACCGGCGGAGGCTAGCGGCATGGCGGGAAGAGATCACGGCGGCCTGCCGGGCGCGAGACGTGCGGTACGTCCCGGTCGAGACGGATGTGCCGTTTGAGCGGGTGGTGTTGTATGAATTGCGGCGGGTGGGGGTGGTGAGGTAGGAGGGAGATTGGAGATTGGAGATTGGAGATTGGAGATCCGGTCGAGGAGGTAGCGATGAGTGGATGGGAAATAGTGGCAGCGGCGTTAGCGCCAGTGCTGGCAAAGGCTCTCTACGACGTGGGCGAGGAGGTGATTGCCAAGCCGCTGATGGGGCCGGCCGCCGAGCGATTCAAAGCGTGGGTGCGGCGGGGATACGACGCCAGGGTGGACGACGAACAGGTGAAGAAAGCAGTAGAGGCCGCGGCGCAGGCCAGCGGGCTGGTAGAGGTGCGGGATTGGGAACGTTATCCGCTGCGGGTGGCGTTGAATATGCTATCGGGGCGAGGAGAGGAGCAGGACGCGTTGCGCAAGCAGGCCGTGGCCACGGCGCTGGCGATGACGCGCGGAGCGCTGGAGGAAGTGCCGGATGGGCTCTTGGAATCGCTTCGTCTGCGCGAACGCCACCGTTCTGACTTGGCTCGCTTCTTGTGGGCCTTCCGCAGGGCGCTGGTGAAGGCCAACGAGGATTACAGGGCGTTGGTAGAGTTGGCAGGTGCGGACGAAACACGCTCGTTGCTCAGGCGGCTGGCAAGTGCGGTAACGGAGGAAGGGAGCATCCGCGTGCGCTCTACTCCCCCAGCGCAACGCGAGATTGAGAAGCCCTATCTCAGCATGCTGGTCGAATCGGAGTGTCGCTTCCTGCCCCTGAGTGGGCGCGATCCCCGTGCCAGTACTCCTACGGGGCTGCCGATGCGTTTGGAAGAGGTCTACGTTGCACTGAACACGACCGAGCGCCCCCCCCAGGCTCGCGAAGGTAAGAGGGGACTCTTGGCCGAACCCACAGAGGCAGCCAGGATGGAGAGTTTCTCTGCGCTGCGCATCTTCCTGGACCATCCTCACCTGGTACTGCTGGGCGAGCCGGGCAGCGGCAAGACCACCTTTGCCGACCACCTGGCTTTGTGCCTGGCGGGTGAGCGCTGCGAGCCTGGGGCAGGATGGACCCGGCACCTCACGACGCACGATGCTACCTGGGAAGGCTCCGCGCTACTGCCCATCCGTCTCCGGCTACGCCATTTCGCGGCCGATACCGAGTGCCTCCCTGCTGGCCGTGATGAGCGTGGGCAAGCCGAGCATCTGTTGGCCTACATCGAAAAAGTGCTGAAGGCTGGCCATTATGGTGCGGATTTCCTCGATCATGCCCTGCGCTGTCTGGGCTCCGGCGACGCCTTGCTGATCCTGGATGGCCTGGATGAAGTGGGCGACCCGGCCCGCCGCGAGCAGGTGGCCCATGCGATTGTGGACCTGGCCCAGCGCCGGTACCCGCGTGCGCGCCTGCTGGTCACGTGCCGCATGCGCCAGTACCCGCTGGATGCTGCTGGACGCCCGAAGGCAGCCTGGGCACTGTCCGGGTTCTACGTCGCCACCCTGGCCGATTTCGACAGCACCCAGATTGACAGATTCGTCGAAACCTGGTTCAACGAATTGTGTGCCCGGGGGTGCTTTTCGGAAGAAATATGCGACCAGAAGATCGCATCACTGAAGGAGGCCATCGGTCTGCGGGCCGATCTGCAGGAGATTGCCCCGCGCCCCATCCTCTTGACCCAGATGACGCTGGTGCACGACATCGAGGGAGAACTGCCCGGCACACGCGTACAATTGTACGCTGAATGTGCTGAGTTGTTGCTGTGGAAGTGGGAACAGTTACGGGCCGAGCGTGCGGGACGGCGGTTGGTGGCCGAAGGCTTCATCCGCGAACAGATGGGCATACCTGGGCTGCAGAAGGAAGACCTCCAGCGTGCTCTCGATCATGCCGTATTTGATGTCCACGCAGAGCAAGGGGCTGCCGGAGAAGGCCCAGCCGACATTCCTGAGAGGGTACTGCGGGAGCGGCTGGCCGAGTGCCTGGTGCGCGGCGGGTTGGCTGAACCCCAGGCGTCGATCAAGGCGCAGTTCTTTATTGACGAGTACCTCCATCACCGCAATGGCCTGATCGTCCCAGCCAGCGAGCATACCTTCCAGACTCCTCACCGCACGTTTCAGGAGTTCCTGGTCGCCCGTTGGTTGCAGGAACAGCGGGGCTTTGACCGGGATGCGCCGCGTCGGGTGCGGGAGAAGTATGATCTGTGGCGTGAAGTATTTCTGCTGGCAGTAGGCCAGGCCGGGCTAAACAATGCAGTAGATGCCGTTGATGTACTCTGCCCTCGAGAGTGGCCCGCCGATGCCGATGGTTGGCGCCAGTTGATCCTGGCGGGGCAGGGGCTGAATGAGATTGGGTTAACGAAGGTCCGCAGCGATGATAAGGGACCGGAGGTGGAACAGCGCATCGTCCTGCTCTTGCAGCGCACGATGCAGGATGTGGACCAGAAGAGCCAGCCCTACAAGAGACCCCGCGTCCCTATCCCTATCCGCTACGCCGCCGCCGAGACGCTCGACCGGCTGGGGTGGCTACCGGGTGACCTGAACACGTGGGTGGAGGTGCAAATCCGAAATCCGGAATCCGGAATCCCAGATCGAGTTCGCGTGGGGCGGTATCCGGTGACCAATGCTCAGTTTGCACTGTTCATCGCTGCCGGTGGGTACGGGAACCCCACGTACTGGGACGGCAAGGATGGTGTCGCCTGGCGCTGGCGAGTCAAGGAGCATGGTAAATACCGCGGTGAAGGGCCTGTGACTCAGCCCGAGTACTGGGATGATGCTCGTTTCGGCAGGTCCCGCCGTGGCTACCCGGTCGTGGGTGTGTCCTGGTATGAAGCCAGCGCCTACGCTGCCTGGCTCACAGAACTTCTGCGGCGACGCCGGGCCGGGGAGGAACTGGAACCGGTCTACCAGGGCCTCATTGCCGGCCTGCCCGAGCACGTTGCCGTCGTGCGACTGCTCGCCGACGAGGAGTGGGTGGCCGCCGCTGGCGGTGAGGGGGATCGCTATCCCTGGGGCCAGGAGTGGGATGAGAGCCGTGCCAATACGGAAGAGGGCGGCATTCGGGGTACTACGCCGGTGGCGATGTATCCCTCGGGGCGGGGCCCAGGTGGCGTCTGGGATATGGGCGGCAATGTCTGGGAGTGGGTGGCGACCTGGTATGGCAAGGAGCGAGAATATCGTATCTTGCGCGGGGGGTCGTGGAACCTCGATCAAGGGTTCGCTCGTGTGGGTGTGCGCCTCAGGGACCTTCCAGACGGCTCGGATTCCGACCTCGGGTTTCGGTTGGTGGGGTCCCCCGCTTGTTCTGATTCCTGACTTCTGGCTCCTGATTTCTGTATGGGGGGAGTCTGAGGGGGGCGCAGCCCCCCTCAGATGCGGCAATTCCTTGCGTGGAGGGATGTATTGAAAACGTATCGTAGTCTCTATCCCCAGGTAGTGGCCTGGGAGAATCTGGAACTGGCCTACCGGCGTGCCCGCAAGGGCAAGCGCGGGCGGGGGCCCGTGGCCGCTTTCGAGTTCGACCGCGAACGCAACCTGACCGAGTTACACGAAGAGTTGCTTCAACAGTCCTACCGGCCTGGCCCCTATCATTCTTTCGTCATCCACGAGCCCAAGCGCCGGCTCATCTCCGCAGCCCCCTTCCGCGACCGGGTCGTGCACCACGCGCTGTGCAACGTCATCGAGCCCATCTTTGAGCGCCGCTTTATCTTCGATTCCTATGCCAACCAGATTGGCAAGGGCACCCACCGGGCGTTGGACCGCTGCACGGCCTTCTCCCGCCAGTATCGCTACGTGCTGCCGTGCGACGTGCGCCGGTTTTTCCCCTCCATTGACCACGCCATCCTGCGCGGGATGCTGGTCCGTTACCTGGCCGACCCCGGCGTGATGGGACTGATAGACCGTATTCTCGAGAGCGGCGTGGGTGTGCTCTCTGACGAGTACGAGATGGTGTGGTTCCCCGGCGACGATCTACTGGCGGCTGTCCGCCCGCGTGGCCTGCCGATTGGCAACCTCACCTCGCAGTTCTGGGCAAATTGCTATCTCGACGCGCTTGACCAGTTCGTCAAGCGCGAATTAGGGTGCCCGGCCTACCTGCGTTACGTGGACGACACGCTGTTCTTCAGCGACGACAAACGGCAGTTGTGGGACTGGCGAGCGGCCATCGTCGAGTTTCTGGCTGGCTTGCGCCTCACCCTCCACGAGAACTGCGCCCAGCCGCGTCCGGTCACCGAAGGTGTTCCTTTCCTTGGGTTCCTCGTCTACCCCGATCACCGGCGGCTCAAGCGGCGCAAGGGGGTCTATTTCCAGCAACGTTTCAAGCGGCTGGTGGCCGAGTTCGCTGCCGGGCGCCTGTCCTTTGATGACCTCAATGCGAGCGTGCAGGGCTGGGTCAACCATGCCCGTACGGGTGATACGTGGGGGTTGCGTCGCGCTATTTTGGGCTCGTGTGTCCTGTCTGGGGGTGGACGATGACAGAGTCCCCTATTTTCGTGCGTACCTACGATTTCATCCTGTGGCTGATCCCTCGCACGATGGCCTTTCCTCGCAGCCAACGCTTCGTCCTCACCAAGCGGCTACAGGACAGCATGCTCAGTTTCTACGAGAAGATCATCGAAGCGGCACTATGCTCTGATCGCCAACGGTTTGCACAGTTGCGCGCCGCCGATGTCGAGTTGGTCAAGGTACGCAAGTACCTCCGTATGGCACACGACCTGGAGTGGTTCAATCCCAGGCAGTACCAGTATGCTGCCGCTCAGGTGACAGAGATCGGCAATCTTCTGGGCGGCTGGATGGGAAAGGCGAATCCCGCGCCCAAGTAGCGCGGTTTCGCGGGGACAGGCCGAGGACCTTGCGCGGGGGGTCGTGGAACAACGATCAAAGGAACGCTCGTGTGGGTGAGCGCAACAGGAACAATCCAGACAACTCGAATACCAACATCGGGTTTCGGTTGGTGGGGTCCCACGGTCTTTGGGTTCGGCCGGAAATGCCCCGTAGTGACCGCTACGGGGCCGAGGCAAGGGTGGGCGCCAGGCCCGCCCGAAGAGCGGCGCGGCCTGTTCCTGGCCGGCGGCGGCTTGTCGGCGCTGCCGGGCGAATATAGGATAGCCCCGCCCCTCGTGGTAGGCTGCCGTGTACGGGGCCGAAGCCCGGGGCGGGGCGCCATAGCCCGCATGCTCGCGGCGCAGGACCAGGGGCCTGCTGCTGCCATCTCAGACTGGCCCCTGGCAGGCTGCGTTTCGGACCAGTGCTGGTAGCCCGCGTGTGTCGGACCAATGCTGGCAGCCCGCGTGTGTCGGACCAATGCTGGCAGCCCGCGTGTGTCGGACCGACGCTCGTAGCCCCCGTCCCGGGGGCGGCCTTTGGAGGACCTTCACCATAATCAGGAGGGCAGATCAGCGCTGGCAGACCGTGTCTCGGACCTACGCTCGCAGCCCCCGTCCCGGGGGCGGCCTTGGGAGGGACCTTTACCATAATCAGGAGGGCAGACCAGCGCTGGCAGACCGTGTCTCGGACCTACGCTCGCAGCCCCCGTCCCGGGGGCGGCCTTGGGAGGGACCTTTACCATAATCAGGAGGGCAGACCATGACGATCAAACCTCACCATGACCCTACGCATCTCTACTTCGTCACCGCTACCATTGTGGGCTGGAAGCATCTCTTTGTCGAGCCGGCCTACGCCAATATCGTCTTGCAGTCCCTTGATTGGCACCGCCGCCACGGTCGCTGGTCGCTGTTTGTCTTTGTGGTCATGCCTACCCATGCTCACTTTGTCGTCCGTCCGCTCGGCGAGCAGACGATCTCCACGGTGCTGCAGTCCTTCGGCTCGTATACGGCGCATACGATCCTGGTCCAACTGCAGCGAGACGGGCGAACGGACTTGTTGGAGTTCTTTGCCCGGCGGCAAGACCAGGATGCCAGCAAGGAGCATCAGGTCTGTCTGCCTATCGAGGCCAAGAACGTCTATTCGGTGGGGTTCTTGTGTCAGAAGGTGGAGTACACGCACAACAATCCGGTGGCCAAGCATTGGCATCTGGTTGAGGACCGGGCTGACTATGTCTACTCGAGTGCGCGTTTCTATGATCGGGGTGAGTTGCCGGTGGTGGAGGTGGACGATATTCGTGAATGGATGTAGGATGGGCCACCCCCGGGACGAGGGCTGGGAGCGTGGGGAGGGGGGGGCGTATTGTACGAGTTGCGGCGGCAGGGGGTGGTCAGGTGACGAGAGCCTGCGAGAGTGCCATCACCCTCTCGCCCAACAGCGACACAAAGTGGCGGACGTTCGTCGTCACCAGTGTCAGGTCGTGCTCCAGCGCAGTCGCGGTAATCAACGCGTCGGGGAAACTGACCTGGCGGCCCTTCTGGGCCTGCTCGTAGATCAACCGCCCGGCCCGGTCAGCGATGGCCTTATGCACAGGGAGATTAGTCATCGAATTGAGCAAGTGTATCGTCACCTGTTCTTCGCGGGGGCGCATCCCAGCCAGGATCTCCACCCGGGTTGCTACTGAGATACAGAGTTCGTGGACCTGTGACCAATGGTCGAGCAGAGTCGGAACGCCTTGCTTCTCACGTAGGTGAAGGACTAGCACATTGGTGTCGAGGAGGTAGTCACTCATTCTGCATATCCTCGCCAAGTTGCACATCCCAATCGTAGGAGGAATGACCATACTCGCGCAGTCGGCGGATCCAGCGGTCAACGTCTTCTGGCGTCGCCAGTTCTGGGTAATCCTCTTCTTTCCAGGCCCCCGCAGCCACGGCCAGCGCGGCACGCAGGCGCTCGCGACGGGCTGCTTCTTCGGCCGCCTTAACGATGAAGCGGTTGCGCTCCCGGGGCGATACCACTGCGTCCACCAACTCCAACACTTCGATCGGGAACGTTACGTTGATACGTCGCTTGGCTGTCACCGTCGTCACGGCCATCGCACACCTCCTTGTGGTGTCTGAATTATACACCTTATATCGGTGTAGTCAAATGATACCCATAGGTTTTCTGGTCCCACTCTCACTACTCTTCGCTGCTTTGAGCATCCCGATCCTCATCTTGTACATGCTCAAACTGCGGCGGCGGGACGTGCTGGTCTCCAGCACGCTCCTCTGGCAGCGCTTGCTGCGCGACCGGGAGGCGAACGCGCCCTGGCAGCGCTTGCGGCGCAACCTGCTCCTGCTCCTGCAACTGCTGATTCTCGCGCTCCTGACGCTGGCGCTGGCGCGGCCTTTTGTTCCTGCGCCGGCCGTCGTCAGTGGCAGCGTCGTCGTGTTGTTGGATGCATCCGCCAGCATGCAGGCGACGGACGTCGAGCCGACCCGCTTCGAGGCGGCCCGCCGGGCGGCGCAGGGGATCGTGGCCGGGCTGAGAGCGGGCGACGTGGCGACCATCATCGCGGTCGGGCCGCAGCCCCAGGTACTGGCGTCGGCGACGAGCGACCGGGTGCTCTTACGCCGCGCACTGGAGGGTGCTGCACCAACCAATGGCCCCGCCGATTGGGAGAATGGTTTTGCCCTGGCGGCCGCGGGCCTGGCCGGCATGCAAGATGCAAGCCTGGTCATCATCTCTGACGGGGCGTTACCGCAGGCGCTCCCTGCGCTGCCGGGACAGGTCCGGTTCGTGGGAGTAGGGGGTGGGGGAGACAATCTGGCCATCGTGGCCCTGGCGACGCGGGAAGGGCCAGCCGGCCCACAGGCATTTCTTCGCGTAGTGAATTGCGGTGATGTGGACGCCGAGCCGCTGGTCGAGTTCTCCGCCAGCGGCGCGCTGTTCGATGCTCGCCGGCTCTCCGTTCCGGCCCATGCCAGCGCTGGCCTGACGCTCACCGATCTTCCCTACGACGTGCAAGTCTTGCAGGCAGGCCTGGCGGTCGGGGATGCGTTGCCGCTCGACAACACCGCCTGGACAGTGCACGTGTCCCCAGTCTCCGGCCGGGTGCTGCTCGTTTCGAGCGGCAACCTCTTCCTGGAGCGGGCACTCGGCGTGCTTCCGGGCGTCGAGTTGGTACGGCTAACCCCCGGCCAACCGCTACCTGCCGAGCCGTACGATCTATACGTCTACGACGGTATGATCACCGGTACACTCCCTGCCGGCAACCTGTGGCTCATCGCCCCTTCCTCTTCCCTCCCTGGAAGGGAGGGGCTGGGGGGGGGTGAAGATTCTCCCCTCCCTCCCAGGGAGGGGCTGGGGGAGGGTGGGCTCCCCATTAGGGTAGGCGGCTTTTTCACCACCACCACCATCACCCGCGTGCTGGACGACGATCCATTGCTCCGCCACGTGGACTTGAGCACCGTGCACATCCTGCAGGCGCGCAGAGTGGAACCGCCACCCGAGGCGCGGGTGCTGGTCGAGGCCGAGGGAGGGCCGCTGCTCTTCGTCGCCGAGCGGCCAGAGGGGCGGCTGGCGGTGCTGGCGTTCGACCTGCACGACTCGGACTTGCCGCTGCAGGTGGCCTTTCCCATCCTGGTCGCCAACCTGACCAACTGGCTGCTCCCAGGAGGAGCAGCGCGGCTGCCTGCTGCGGTGCGGCCCGCTGATGCTGTCCCGATCCAACCGGACCCGGAGGCGACAGGCATCCAGGTCACCGCACCAGACGGCACTCGCTACACACTCCCCGTGGGTGGCGGGCCTGCTGCCTTCGCCGCTACGGATCAACTGGGTGTCTATCGGGTCGAGCAATCGGTTCCGTCCGGCGCCATCCAATCCGTTGCCTACTTTGCCGTCAACTTGTTCGATGAGGGCGAATCGGACATCAGGCCACGGGACGCGGTGCGCGTGGGACAGGCAGAAGTCGTAGCCCAGGGGCGGGCAGAGGAAAGTCGCCGCGAGTTCTGGCCCTGGCTGTCCGGCGCAGCGCTCGCAGTGCTCGCCGTCGAGTGGTGGGCGTACCAGGTGGGGGGAGGGGAGACAAGGGGACGGGGAGACAAGGAGACAAGGAGACGGGGAGACAAGGAGACAAGGAGACGGGGAGACAAGGAGATAAAGAGGTGGGGATGAGAGGAGAAGGAAGATGGCCAAGATTGAGTCGCATCGCGACATTGAGGTGTATCAGTTGGCCTTTGAGGCGGCAATGAGGATATTTGAGTTGACGAAGGGTTTCCCGCGTGAGGAGATCTATTCCTTGACGGATCAGATTCGTCGTTCTTCCCGCTCGGTATGTGCCAACGTCGCGGAGGCCTGGAGAAGGCGACGCTACGAAGGGACCTTCGTTTACAAACTCAATGATGCAGAGGCAGAGGCTGCTGAGACTCAAACCTGGCTCGAATTCGCCGTCAAGTGTGGATATCTTGACGCAGAAGTGGCTCGTCCGCTGTACAAGAAGTATGATCACATCCTGGGCAAAATCGTAGTGATGACCCGTCAGCCAGAGAAATGGGTTATTGGAGCTGGTGGGACACGGTGACACGGTGACTTGGACGCAGAGGCGTGGAGAGAAAGAACATTCTTTCTCCTTGTCTCCTTGTCTCCTTGTCCCTTGTTGTTTGAGCTGATATGACTTTCGCGCGACCACTTCTATTACTCTTGCTCCCATGCATGGCCTTCTTCGCCTACCTGGGCTGGCCCAAGGGCCGTTATGGGCGCGGGCGGGCCTGGGCGGCGCTGACTTTGCGCTGCCTGATCGTGCTGCTGGTCATTCTCAGCCTGGCGGGCGTCCAATCCGTCCGCGGCGGCCATGAGTTGGCAGTCGTCTTTCTGGTGGACGTCTCCGACAGTGTCCCGGAAGTGGAGCGGGAGCGGGCGTTCGCGTTCGTCAAGGAGGCGTTGGCGAGCATGGGGCCGGACGACCGGGCAGCGCTGGTGCTGTTCGGGGCCGATGCGCTGGTCGAGCGCCCGATGACCGGCATGCGCGAACTGGACGAGGTGGCCTCGGTTCCCCGCACCAATCAGACCGACCTGGAGCGCGCGATCCGCCTGGGATTGGCCCTGTTTCCGTCCGGCGCCGCCCGGCGCATGGTCATCCTCTCCGACGGTCGCCCCACGGTGGGCCAGGCCGAGCAGGCCGTGCGGCTGGCCCGCGCCCAGTCCGTCCAGGTGGACGTGGTCCCGCTGTCCCCCATCCTTCCAGGGAGGGGGCAGGGGGCAGGTGAGGCCTGGCTGTCTGACCTGTCCGCCCCCGACCGGTTGCACCAGGGCGAGGAGTTCACGCTGTCCGTCACCGCGCGCGCTACGGCCCGCACGGAGGCGGCACTGACCGTGCTGGCCGGAGATAAAGTGGTGGCACTGTTTCCGCAGGTCCGCCTGAACCCCGGCCCCAACACCTTCGCCATCCCGCTCGTGGCCGGCGAGCCGGGCTTCACCCCCTTGCGCGCCTACCTCACCCCTGCCGCCGATTTCTATCCCCAGAATAACAGCCTGTCCACTTTCGTGCTCGTCGAAGGGCCGCCGCGGGTCCTCGTCGTCGCTGCTGACCCTGCCGAAAGCGCCCACTTGCAGGCAGCGTTGCGGGCCGCTGGACTGGAGGTGGAGGAACGTACACCCGGCGCGCTCCCGTCCGACCCGGCGGCGCTGGCTGCCTATGCCGCCGTCGTGCTGGTGGACACACCAGGCCAGGCGCTCTCACTGCGCGCGATGGCCGCGCTGCAGTCCTACGTGCGTGACCTGGGGGGCGGGCTGGTGGCCGTCGGCGGGCCACACGCCTATGGGGTGGGGGGCTGGTACGACACGCCACTGGAGGAGACGCTACCGGTCAGCATGGTGGTGCACGACCCGCAACGATTCCCGCCCATGTCCATCGTCGTCGTGATGGACAAGTCGGGCAGCATGGGGGCGCAGGAGGGTGGGGTGCAGAAGATCCGGCTGGCCGGCGAGGCGGCCGCCCGCGTGGCCGAACTGATCAACGATCTGGACGAGATCACCGTGATCGCCTTCGACGACCGCCCTGCCGACGTGATCGGCCCTCTGCCGGGAAGCCGGCGCGAGGAGGTGATCGGCCGGGTGGTCCGCCTGCAGGCTGGCGGTGGTGGCATCTACGTGCGCGAGGGTCTCCAGACGGCGCTCCAGTACCTGGCGGATTCCGAGCGTGCGGTGCGGCACGTCATCCTCCTGGCAGATGGCTCCGACTCCGAGCACCAGGAGGGTGTCCGGGAATTGGTCGAGGATCAGATCGCGGCTCAGAGGGTCACGCTCAGTACCGTCGCTATTGGGGCCGGGCAAGACCTGCGTTTCCTGGAGGAGATTGCCGCGTTGGGCAACGGCCGCTATCACTTCACCGACCGGGCCGCCAACCTGCCGGTCATCTTCGCCCAGGAGACCCAACTGGCAATGCGTTCCTACATCGTCGAGGAGCCGTTCTACCCTCGGCAAGGCTCTCCCAGTCCGATCCTCACTGCCATCGAGGCGGTGCCACCGCTGGCCGGCTACGTCGCAACCACGGCCAGGCCGGCGGGGCGGGTGCTCCTCTCGACTCACCAGGGCGATCCGCTACTGGCGGCCTGGCAGTACGGCCTGGGCCGGGCGCTGGCCTGGACGTCCGATGCAACCGGCCGCTGGGCGGCGCGTTGGGTGACGTGGGATGGGTTTGCTCGTTTTTGGGCCCAGGTGGTACGTTGGACGATCGTCGAGCGGGCCGATGTGCCGGTGGAGGTCGCGGTCGCGCTGGAGGAGGGGGTGGCTCGCGTCACGGTGGATGCGCTGGACGAGAGCGGCGCTTTCGTCAACGGGTTGGACGCCGAGGTGAGCGTAGTCGGGCCGGCGGGTGAGGCAACACGAGTGAAGTTGGCGCAGACTGCACCGGGGCATTACGAGGGAGTGTTCGTGCCTCAGGCCGAAGGGGCCTACCTGATGCGGCTGGCCGGGTCACTGGCGGAAAAGCAGGTTCTGGCACTGACCACCGGCTGGGTGATGGGCTATTCCCCTGAGTATGCGGCCTTGGAGGGGGATCCCGCCTACCTGGCGCGGCTGGCCGAACTGGGCGGTGGAACGGCCCTGGAGGGGCCGGCCGGAGCCTTCGCCCACACGCTACGGGGGACAGGCACCACGCGTGACCTGTGGCCATACCTGTTGGGGCTGGCAACCATCTTGTTGCCGTTCGACGTGGGCGTGCGGCGCCTGGCACTGGGGCGGCGTGACTGGGAACGAGCCCAGGCGACGGTACGTGTGTGGCTACGGAGATTGCCTCATCCTATCGCTCCCACGCCAACCCCGGCGGCCTCATCCCTCACCGGAGGAGACCGAGAGGAGCGAGCCGCCGAGGTGGGAACTCTGGCTGGGAGGTTATTGAAGCGGAAGCAGGAGCGCCGAGGGGATGACGAATAGCCTGGTTCGCAGAGCCAACTTTGGCTTCTAGGTACGCTGTGGTATAATTTCGCCCGCTATTGCGCTGTGGCACGAGATTCCATTCCAGTCGGGAGGCGTGTAAGTGAAACTACACGAATATCAGTCCAAGCGGCTGTTCGCCGCGCACGGGGTGCCGATTCCGCGTGGAGACGTGGCGACTACCCCTCAGGAGGCGCGCCGCATTGCCGGAGAATTGGGGAAACCCGTCGTCATCAAGTCGCAGGTGCTCGTAGGAGGGCGCGGCAAGGCGGGTGGCATCCGGTTGGCTCAGACCCCCGACCAGGCTGAACAGGTGGCCGGCGAGATCCTGAAACTGAAGATCAAGGGGCTGCCTGTGCGCAAGGTCCTGGTGGACGAGGCGGCCGACATCCGGCAGGAGATTTACCTGGGCATCGTCGTGGACCGTGCTGCCCATAGGACGGTGATGATGGCTTCCTCCGAGGGAGGTGTGGAGATTGAGGAGGTCACCCGTACGCACCCTGAGGCGATCAAGAGGGTCGCTATGGATCCCTTCCTGGGCTTGCGCAGTTATCAGACCCTGGCCCTGGCCAAGGGTATCGGGCTGCCGGGTGAGCATTTCCGGGCCTTCGACCGCATTGCCCGCGGCCTGTACGAGGCGTACCTGGCCTGCGATGCCTCGCTGGCCGAGATCAATCCGCTGGTCGTCACCGGCGAGGGCAGCCTGCTGGCCGTGGACGGTAAGATGGTGCTCGATGACAACGCTCTCTTTCGCCATCTTGATCTGGCTCAGATGCGGGACGTGGACGAGGAGACTTTTACCGAGCGGCAAGCGCGCGAGGCGAGCCTCAGTTACGTCCAACTGGATGGACAGATCGGTTGCATGGTCAACGGGGCGGGGCTGGCGATGGCGACGATGGACATCATCAAGCACTTTGGTGGCAGCCCGGCCAATTTCCTCGACATTGGTGGTGGAGCCAGAGCCGAGCGGGTGGCAATTGCGTTGCGCCTGATCCTGGCCGATCCGAATGTCAAGGCGGTGCTGTTCAATATTTTCGGCGGCATCACCCGTTGCGATGAGGTGGCCAGGGGCATCCTCGCGGCCTTCGAAGAGGTGAAACCTACCGTCCCCCTGGTGGCCCGGCTGGTGGGGACGAACGAGGCGGAAGGGCGGGCGATTCTAGAAGGTTCAGGATACCGGTTGATTACGGCGACGACGTTGGCTGAGGCGGCCCAGAAGGCGGTTGCGGAGGCAGGTTCCCCTCCGGCTGCGGCCAGGGGCGAATCCGCAATCCGCATTCCGCAATAGGGGGAAGACGATGGCGATTTTGGTGGACAAGAATACCCGTCTGCTCGTGCATGGCATTACCGGGCACGAGGGCGAGTTTCACAGCCAGCAGATGCTCGAATACGGCACGCAGGTCGTGGCGGGCGTGACTCCCGGTAAGGGGGGGCAATGGGCCTGTAATGGCAGGGTGCCGGTGTTCGATACCGCTGCGGAGGCAGTGGCGGCGACCGAGCCCAATGCGTCGGTCATCTACGTGCCAGCCCGTTTTGCTCCCGAGTCCATGCAGGAGGCGGCCGACGCCGGTATCCGGCTCATCGTCTGCATTACCGAAGGTATCCCTACCCAGGACCTGATCCGGGTGTGCGCCTATCTCGATCAGAAGGGGGTGCGACTGGTAGGCCCCAACTGTCCCGGGCTGCTCTCTCCTGGCCAGGCAAAGGTGGGCATCATGCCGGGCCACATTGCCACCCCTGGCCCCATCGGCGTGGTTTCGCGCTCCGGTACGCTGACGTATGAAGTGGTCTATGCACTGACGATGCGAGGTTTGGGCCAGACCACCTGTATCGGTATCGGTGGCGATCCCATCATTGGTACGACCTTCATCCACGTGCTGGAGATGTTCGAGAACGATCCGCGTACCGAACAGGTGGTGCTCATCGGCGAGATCGGCGGGAGCGACGAAGAGCGAGCGGCGCGTTTCATCGCCGAGCGGATGACCAAGCCGGTCACGGCCTTCATCGCAGGGCGTACTGCACCGCCCGGCAAGCGCATGGGCCACGCCGGAGCCATCATCGAGGGCGGCACTGGCACAGCGGCGGAGAAGATCGCCGCTTATGAGGCGGTCGGGGTGCGGGTGGCCGAACATCCGGAGCAAATCTCGGACCTGGTAGCCAGCGCGCGACGCTGATCACATGCGCCAGTGGATTCGTCAACTTGACTGGGCTATCCTGCTCGCGTTAGCGCTGGCTGTCGTCGCGGCTGCTCCTTTCCTCGCCCGGCCTGGCCTGCCGCGTGAGACGGATGCCGAACTGCACGTCTATCGCGCCGCCCAGTTGGGGCAATCCGTGCGGGCTGGCGCCTTGTACCCACGCTGGGCACCCGATCTCTATTTCGGTTACGGGTATCCGATCTTTAACTATTACGCTCCGTTGACGTACTATCTGTCCAACTTGTTTGGCCTGCTGCCGGGCGTGGACATCGTGGGTGGGGTCAAGGCGGTGTTTGTGTTGGGGCTGTGCGCCGCTGCGCTGGGGGCCTGCCTGCTGGGACGCGAGCTGTTTGGACCGGCGGCCGGCGTGGTGGCGGCCGCTTCGTTCACGTTTGCCCCCTACGTTGTGTTCATTGACCCGCACGCCCGTGGTGACCTGCCAGAGCACCTGGCCATCTGTTTGCTTCCTCTGGCCTTCTATGCCTTCCGGCGCTTGATGAGTGGGAAGGGAGGGTGTGGAGCGCTGGCGGGGAGCGTGTTGGCGCTGGCAGCGCTCGTGTTCAGCCATAACCTGCTCGGCCTGGTGGCCAGCGGCCTGTTGTTGGGCTACTGGGCCTGGGAGGTGGTGGTCGGGACAGGACGCAAGCGCGCCGGGTGGGGCGCGCTGGCTTTTGCCCTGGCCGCGGCGATCATCGCCTTCTTCTGGCTTCCGGCGCTGTTGGAGCGCGGTGCCGTCGAGCTGAACGTCGTCGGCCCAGGCCATTTTGACTTTCACGAACACTTCCTGTCACTGGGTG
>Ga0315284_10001667_pt1 | contig 31796 bp, 36 predicted proteins | sample YL17G09_16_MG_FD_203696 | JGI IMG/M metagenome (GOLD analysis project Ga0315284, IMG submission 203696) | Sediment microbial communities from Yellowstone Lake, YNP, Wyoming, USA - YL17G09_16 | ecosystem: Environmental > Aquatic > Freshwater > Lake > Sediment | place: USA: Wyoming | collected... | reverse complement strand
CAGAAATTGATAAGCATCAAGGTAAATATGAAGCTCTATGTCAAAGAAATGGCACTGTAGCAATCTTTAGAGATAATAATAAAGACATGACCTTTGATGATATAACAAGAGATAATGGTATGTTTGGAATTAACATTCACAAAGCAGGTCAAGATTCTACATGGGTAGAGAACTGGTCAGAAGGTTGTCAGGTATTCAAAAGAGTAAAAGACTTTGAAATTTTTATGAAAATCTGTAGACTAGCAGCAAAAATACATGGTAACAAGTTTTCTTATACATTAATTGAATCTAAAGATATTGCATAATGGCAAGAAATTCATTAGCTGGTAAATCTACAGGTACAAGCAAGTCAGCAAAATACTTTGCAGAAAATACTGATGCAAGGAAAAAAAAGAATGCATATAATACAGCATACCATGCAACACCAGCTCGTGTTAAATATAGAGAAGGATTAAATGCAGCAAATAGAAAATCTGGTACTTATGGTAATGGAGATGGCAAAGATAAATCTCATACTAAAAAAGGTACATTGGTAAGTGAACAGGCTTCAACTAATAGAGCTAGAAATGGTAAAGGTGGTAAGTCTTCTAAAAAGTAATTCGCTATAATAAACTATAATTGCTTAATAAAACATTCAGAGATGGATGTTTTTTTTTGCTTAAACAATAAATAGTTAAACATTTATTATTATATTTGTCTAATAAACAATAAATGTTATGTCAGAAAATACCAACCAAGAAAAACGCGAGTACACTGAAGCAGAGATACTTGAGATTCGCAAGAAAACTATTGCTCATTATGAAGAGCAAGAGAGTGTACTACGCATTCAATGCTTAGTAGAAAAACTAAAAGCAGGAATTAAGAAAGCTCAATTTGAAGCACTGGAGTACAGTGTCAAATTTATGCAATTAAGTTTTGCAATGCAAGAAGCTGATAAAGAAGCTGAGGCAGAAGAGAAAGAAAAGGGTGCTGATTTTGATATTGATAAAAAAGAATAGATATGGCAAAGGCATTAGTTGTAAATAAACAAGTATCTTTATCTTTAATTGATATTATAAAATTTCAATTAAACATGCACTGTTTTACTAATAAAATAAGATTAAGCCCTGCACAGTTAGATTGCTTATCTTTGTTAGGATTATACGGAGATATTAATATGTCTGATTTTTGTAATGAAGTAGTATCAGAAGAGATCTTTGGAAATGTTCAAACTACAAGAAACTTTATCACAAAGTGTGTTGCAGATAATCTTGTTTATAGAAGTGGCTTGGGTAACAAGTTAGTATCCCTTACTAAAGAACTAGCAGTTCTAACAGAAGGAACAATATTATTAAACTTAAAAATATATCATCTTGAGGCCAACGAAGGGTAAAGATTTGATTAGTAAGACTGCACTTGATTTAAACTTATCAGAAGATTTGGTTAGAGATGTTGTGGATTTTTATTATTCTATAGTGATTAAGAAAATAGAAGCTTTGGAAACCCCAACACTATATCTTCATGGTTTAGGTACTATAAGATTAAGTAGAAAAAAATTGCAAAAAGAAATTGATGGTCTAAACTTTTTTTTGAATAGTACTTCTCCAGAAGATTTTAAAAGAGTAATTAAATATAATTTTTCTAAAGTTGTACTTGCTAAAAAGATTAGAGCATTAGAAATATGTAATGAGTATTATAAAGACATGTATGAAAAGCGTTATAAAGATCTGGAAAAATAAAGGGCAAATTCTTGAGGGTATAAAGAATAACATCTTTAAATCTGAACATATAGAAGAAGTTGCTAGAGAAAGAAAATTAATTTGTGATGGTTGCCCATTGTTAGATAATGTTGGATCAACTTGTTTAGTTCCTGGAACTGGACCTTGTTGTGGAAGTTGTGGATGCAGCATGAAATTAAAATTAAGAGCATTGAGTGCAGATTGTCCTGAAGGTAAATGGGATGCTATATTATCTCATGAAGAAAATTATTTGTTAAATAAAAAATTAAATGATGATGTCCAAGAATAATTCAAATTTTAATTTAGAGGATTATGAGAAAGAAATGCTGAGTTTTTACAGTAAGAAACTAGAAGGTCAAAAAGATATTACTGTTTGGACAGGTGAAGGAGGATTGGCTGAAATAAATAGAAGAATTAGACAATCACCAATACGCGAACATTTAAAAGCAGCAAGAGATTTAGGTACAGTAACTGCAACAAGATTTGGAAAACTTATAGGAATGTTAGAAAACCCTGATACAGAAGTTCAAAAGTTAGCAGAAGGAATTATTTTAGGATTAAAAATATAAAATATGAGTGTAAAATTTTATGCAAAAGATCATAAGTATATCAGTATTGATGAAAGAGATCCTATTGATTGGATAAGTGTAACAAGACTAATCCATTATTTTAAAATTCCTTTTGATAAAAAACTACAAGCTGAAAGATGTGCTACTGGTAAGAATCCTAAGTATAATAAAATGACTCCTCAAGAAATTATTGATCTTTGGGATAAGGAAAATAAAAGAGCTATTTCTGTAGGATCGTGGTATCATGATCAAAGAGAGAAAGATGTTCTTGCTTGTAATACAATTACTAGAAAAGGTAAAGAGTTAACTATAATCAATCCTTTAATGGAAGGTTTAGTAAAATTAGCTCCAGATCAACAATTAACAGAAGGTATGTATCCAGAACACTTAGTTTATTTAAAGTCTGTTGGAGTTTGTGGTCAAGGAGATAGAATTGAGGTAATTGATGATATGATTGATGTATATGATTACAAAACAAATAAAGTAATCAAGAAAGAGAGTTTTGTTGAATGGAATGGTAATCGCAAAAAAATGACAGGGCCTCTTTCTCACTTAGATGAATGTAATTACAATGAATATGCTTTACAGTTAAGTACTTACATGTATATTATGCTAAAACATAATTTTAATTTAAAACCAGGCAAAATACAATTAGATCATATAGAATTTGAAATTGATCATTTTGATAAAAATGGTTATCCAATTATTGCTACAGATGCTAAAGGGGATCCTTTAGTTAAAAAGGTTACTCCTTATGAGTTACCATATATGAAAAAAGAAGTTATTGCAATGTTTAAGTATGTACAAGAAAATAGAGAAAAAATATTAAATCATGGCAATTAAACTATTTGATACAGTAAATGGAAAAGTTGTAGCAACTGAACATTGTCACACTATTCCATTTCTAAGAAGAATAATGGAAGAGTACCCTGATAACCACATGCATATTTATGCATATCTTTTTTATATGTCTTGTAGAAGTTCTGAAAATCCATATTTTAATAGACCACAGGAAGAAGTACAAGATGAGATCCTACAAGATTTAGAAGTAACTTTTGATCCTGAAGATAGATTAATCAGAATGGGAGTTGATAGATGTAAAGCAATGTATGAAACACCTACTCTGCGTGCATATAATGGTATTGCAAACATGCTAGAAAAGCTTGCTTTTTATATGGAAACACAAACTATTACTGATGGTAGAGATGGTAACATAACTGCTATTATTAGTGCTGCTAAAAACTTTGATTCAATAAGAAAATCATTTAAAGGAGTTGCCAAAGATCTTGAAGAGGAACAATCTTCTAGAGCAAGGGGAGGTCAAAAACTAAGTTACGATGATTAAAGATAATCTAGGAGAACCGCATGAAGATATTCCTTTATGGGATAATGGTGTTTGGGCTACTTATAGTTTTGACACAAGGGAAGTTATGGCTGATACTTTAGAAACTGATTATTTTAAAGAACCTGGTCTATATGAGTTTGATGAGATTGTTGAAGAGTTTCAGAAACAAGGATTGAAATTTAAAAAAGATGGTTATTTCTGTGATGCTGCCGATGGTACTAAAGATTATATAACTTATTGGGAATCTCAAAAACAAAAATCTAGAAAAGGAGTTTTATTTTGGAAAGGTGATAAAAAGTTTTATTTGCCAAGAGATTATTATTTTTGGATAAACTTTTTACCAATCATAGATAAAGTAAAAAAGAAAACAGATTTTCCTGATATTCATGATTCACAATATCACATGGCTTTATATGAAGCTATTGGAGAGTTAAAATATTTGCATGGAGTAATACTAAAAAAGCGTCAGTTTGGATCTTCATTTTTTCATGGAGCAAAACTTGTAAATATTTTATGGTTTGAATATGGCCCAGTATTAAAAATTGGTTCATCCTTAAGTGCTTATGTTACTGGTGTAAATGGTACTTGGAAAATGATCAATGAATACAAAAACTTTCTAAATCAACATACAGCATGGTACAGACCTATGAATCCAAGTGGTGTTGGTGAGTGGCAGCAAAAGATTGAGTATGTAGAGAATGGTAGAAAAACTGAAAGAGGAAGAAAAGGTGTACTGCAAGCATTATCATTTGAACAATCAGATACAGCAGGGGTAGGGGGTTTATGTACTTTGTTTTTTTATGAGGAAGCAGGAATTGCTAAATCAATGGATAAAACTTATGAGTTCATGTTACCTGCACTACAAGCTGGTGAAATAACAACTGGTTACTTTATTGCCTCAGGTACGGTAGGAGATTTAAAACAATGTGAACCTTTGCGTAAGTTTATGTACAAGGCAAAAGTAAATGGTTTTTATGAAATCCCTAACAGGTTTTCGGATGCAGAGGGTACTGTTCTTAATACTGGTTTATTTGTACCCGAACAATGGTCAATGCTTCCATACATAGATAAGTATGGTAATTCATTAGCTGAAGAAGCATTAGTAGCTTTACTTGAATTAAAAAAACAATGGAAGAAAGATTTAGATCCTGAAACTTATCAGATTAGAGTATCACAGCGACCATCAAACATGAAGGAAGCTTTTGATTATAGAGGTGAAAGTTTATTTCCACTTGAGTTAGTAAGATCACATAAAAGAGATATTGAAGAAGGAGATTATCCATATAAATGCTATAATCTATCTTATGATAATACAGGATCAATTATTGCAGCAGTTACCAACAAAAAACCAATATTACAATTCCCTACAGATAAAACAGCAGAAGATAAATCAGGAGCTATTCAAGTATGGGAAGAACCTGATGAGGAAAAAGATTTTTGTACAACTTACTATGCAGCAGTCGATCCAGTATCTGAAGGTAAAACTGTAACATCTGATTCCTTATGTTCAATCCATGTTTATAAAAATCCTATTCAAATACAAAGAGTCAAAGAGAATGGAACTGTAGAAACATTTATTGAAGGAGATAAAATTGTTGCTTCTTGGTGTGGTAGATATGATGATATCAATAAAACACATGAAAGATTAGAATTAATAATTGAATGGTATCAAGCATGGACTGTTGTAGAGAACAATGTACCATTGTTTATTCAATATATGCAATTTAAGAGAAAGCAAAAGTATTTAGTTCCATCTTCTCAGATTGTCTTTTCTAAAGAAATTCAAGCTTCCAAAACTCAATTCCAACAATATGGTTGGAGGAATGTTTCAACAATATTTAAAACTGTTATGCTGAATTACTTAATTGAGTACCTTAGAGAGGAACTTGATGAAGAAATTGGAGATGATGGTAAGGTATATAAGAAGCATTATGGCATCTCAAGAATACCTGATTATATGTGTATGATTGAGATGGAACACTATCGCCCAGGAGTCAATGTGGATAGAATTGTATCTCTTGCTTCTCTAATTACTTTTGTAAAAATCCAAGAAGCTAGCAGAGGTTTAAAGAAAAGAGTTGAATATGATAATGAAGAATATTTGGATAAGTCAGAAAATTTGTATAAATTAAGTAAGAGTCCCTATAGACACATGGGAGCAAATAGTGAATCTTTGAGTATGAAAAAACCAAGGAATCCTTTTAAAAATTTTAAATAACAGCCCTTTAAAATAGATAACTGATGGAAGTATTAAATGCAATGGATTTTAAAAAGGGTAAGAAAACCAAAAAAAATAGATTTGGTGTTTTTACTCAACCGATTCAATTTATTCCTGCTGAGGAAAAAGATGATGACTGGTCAAAACATAATTTAGATTGGTTAGAATGGCAAGGCATTAAACAGATTATGTCTAAGGCAAGACGCATAATGAAGAATTATAAGTTAGCTAAAGGTACTATTGATAAAAGTGATTACCTTCCTGATGTTGAAAATGATATGACAGAAATGTTAGAAGTTTTAACTGAGGGTAATAATGAAGCATTAGAATTAAAATTTTATCCATTGATTCCAAATATCATTAATACAATGGTATCTGAATTTGCAAAAAGAAATACCAAGATAGACTATAGAGCTATTGATGAGTATTCTTATAATGAGATAATGGATAAAAAAACTGAAGAGATTGGTAAGGTCTTATTAGAATATGCTCAACAAAAACTTGTAGCTAAAATGGTAGAGATGGGAATGGATCCTAATTCTCCTGAAGCACAAGAGCAACTTAATCCAGAAGCTTTAAAAAAGTTACCAGAGATAGAAGAGTTTTATACAAAAAAATATGAAACACTTGCTGAAAGATGGGCTGTTAAACAACATGCTATTGATGTAAACCGTTTCAGAATGGATGAAATGGAAGAACTTGCATTTAGAGATTCACTAATAACAGATAGTGAGTTCTGGCATTTTAAAATGTTAGAAGATGATTATGATATTCAATTATTAAATCCTGCACTTACATTCTACCATAAATCTCCTAATGTACATTATATCTCACAAGGCAATTGGGCTGGTTGGGTAGACATGCTTACAATATCTGATGTAGTAGATAAATATGGATACTTAATGACAGCAGAACAACTTGAATCACTTGAGTTATTACATCCTGCTAGATCAGCTAGATATATGATTGATGGTATTCCTAATGATGGTTCTCTTTATAATACGGATGAAAGTGTAGAATCTAACAGAAGAGTTGGTTTAGATATGAAGCGTCACCTTTCTTTTATAGAAAATGCTCATGATCCTCATGATATTGTATCTTATATTATTGGACAAAGTGAACATGCTGGTAATTTACATACAGTAGAGTTATTAAGAGTTTCAACTTCTTATTGGAAAACACAAAGAAAAATTGGTAATCTTACTAAGATAGATGAAAATGGAGCAGTAATAACTGAAATTATTGATGAAAATTATCTTTTAACTACTAAACCAATTTACAATAAAGTATTTGAAAAGAAAGAAACTGCTGATAACTTAGTTTTTGGAGATCATATTGACTGGTTCTGGATTAATCAAACTTGGGGTGGTGTAAAGATTGGAAACAATAGAACTATATTTAATACAGAAACTGATTCTGATTTTGATCCTATTTACTTAGGCATTGATAGAACTAAACCAGGGCCACTTAGATTTCAATTCAAAGGAGATAAAACTATGTATGGGTGTAAACTTCCTATAGAAGGTAAAGTATTCTCAGATAGAAATACTAAGTCTACATCACTAGTTGATTTAATGAAACCTGCACAGATTGGATTTAACATGTGTAATAACCAAATAGCTGATATATTAGTAGATGAACTAGGTTCAGTTATTGTACTTGATCAAAATGCTATTCCTAAACATTCTATGGGTGAAGACTGGGGTAAAAACAATTTAGCTAAAGCTTATGTAGCAATGAAAGATTTTTCTATGCTTCCATTAGATCCTTCTATAGCTAATACTGAAAGTGCAACAAACTTCCAACATTATCAAGTTTTAAACATGGAACAATCAAATAGATTAATGTCTAGGATTCAATTAGCTAATTACTTTAAACAACAATGTATGGAAGTAGTTGGTTTAAATCCTCAACGTATGGGCCAACAACTTGGACAAACTAATACAGCTACAGGAGTTGAACAAGCAATGGCTGGATCATATGCACAAACTGAAACATATTTTATTCAACACTCAGATCATTTGATGCCAAGAGTTCACGCAATGAGAACAGACCTTGCTCAATATTATCATTCAAATAATCCATCTACTAGATTGCAAGGTATGATTTCACCAGATGAAAGAACAAACTTTGAAATTAATGGTACTGATTTATTACTTGTTGACTTAAATGTTTTTTGTCAAACTAATGCTAATAATAGACAGTTGCTAGAACAATTGAAACAAGTGTTTATGTCTAACAATACTACTGGAGCATCAGTTTATGATTTAGGTAAGTTAATGCAATCAGACTCTCTTGGAACTATTAACATGGCTCTTAGATCAATTGAAGAAAAATCTGAAGAAAGAAGAAAAGAAGAAATGCAATCGCAACAACAACAACAAGAAGCTGCAATTGCTGCATCTAAAGCAGAAAAACAAATGGAGTTTGATCATGAATCAAGAGAGAAAGAAAAAGATCGTAGATCTAGATTGCTTGAAGCAGAGATTAAAGCATCTGGTTATGGTGCTCAACAAGATATTAATGAAAATAAAGTTTCTGATTTCACAGACTCTTTAAAAGAAGTTAAACAATCTGAGCAATATGCTGATACTATGAACTTTAATCAAACTAAAGAGTCTAATAAACAAGATATTCATCAACAAAGATTGGACTTAGATAGAGAAAAAATGAACAATGAAACAAGGAATAAACAACTTGAGTTAGCCATTGCTAAAGAAAATAAAAACAAATTTGATACTAAAAAACCTAATAAGTAAATAATTTATATATTATAACTATAGTATAACAAAAAGTTTTTTTTAATCTAAAATAGTTAAACAAATATTGTTTAGAATTGGATAAATTTGCTTATATTAAATACAGTCAGTACTAAAACCAATAATAATGACAGAAGAAGAAAAAGCAGTTAATACTGCAAACAGTCCTACTACAGCGGTAGAGGAGATTGATTTTGATAATTTAGATGATCTATTAGGTATTCCCTCAGCAAGTTCTATTATAGTTGCTACAGAATCTAAGCCATCTGTTTTAAAATCAAACAAGGTTGACATATCGTTTTTAGATGACATTGATGATAATGATACAGTAGCAGCACAAGATCCCGAAGTTGCTAAAGCAATGGTTGCTTCTATAGTAGATGCACCAGCAGACAACTTTGAGGAGGAGGAAGATCAAGTTAATAAAGGAGGAAGACCTAGATTAACTAAAGATGCTATGGTTGAAGCAACCACTAGACTAATTGAAAAAGGAGTTTTGCAACCATTTAATGATGGCAAAGCCTTAGCAGATTATACAGTAGATGATTTTGAAGAGTTAATTCAATTAAACATTGATGCTCAAAATCAAGAAGTTGCTCAAAATGCACCAGTTGAGTTGTTTAAACAACTACCTGAAGATGTGCAAGCAGTTGTTCATTATGCTTTAAATAATGGACAAGACATGAAATCTCTTTTCTCTCAACTTGCTAAATCTCAAGAAACATTTGATTTAGATATTTCTGTAGAAGCAGATCAAGAAAGTATTGCTAGACAATATTTAGATCTATCTGGGTTTGGAACAATTGAAGAAATTGAGGATGAAGTAAATGTTCTTAAAGATCGTGGAGATCTAGCTAAATATGCTGAAAGGTATAAACCAAAGTTAGATGCAAGACAAGCTGATGTAATTGAAAAAAGATTGAAAGATCAACAAGCAGCTAAGAACAGAAAGATTGATATGGAAAAGAAATATCATGATGTTGTATATAATACTTTAAATTCAAGTAGTTTAAATGGGATTCCATTAAATAACAAAATTCAAACAATGTTATATTATGGTTTAACTGATTCTACTAAATATCAAGACTCAAAAGGTAATGCTACTAATGCATTAGGATTTCTATTAGAACAACACCAATTTGGTGAAAATGCTAATCCTTCTTTAGTAGCTGAAGCTTTATGGTTATTAGCTGATCCTGTTAATTACAGAAGTTCAGTAAAACAATTAGGTGCAAATGTTGCAAATTCTAATACTGTAAGACAACTTAGAACTGAAGAAGCTTCTAGGAATAGTTCATCAACAGGAATAGGTGACACAAGTACAAGTGCTGCGAGAGTAACGAATAAAAGAGAGCCATTAAGAAGGCCGGGAAAATCTTTATTCTCCAGATAAATTAGTGTAAATAATTAATAAATAAATAAAAATGAGTACTCCAGTTTTAAATAATGGTATGTTCCTTCGGGACAACTATTACACAGCAAGCTCTCATGTGGATTCTTACCACTTGATGAATTTGATGAAAGATGCACAACCTGATGATTTGGGACCAATTGAACTTTGGGCACAAGTTAAAAAGTTGGAAATGCCTTTATATCAAATGTCTTCATTTAATGGAAAGAATGTTATTGAGGTAAATCACCCAAGAGGTGAATACAAATGGTCAACTCCAGTATCGGAAGAACTTCCTTTCATTATGGAAGATCTTGATCCTTCAAATACTGCAAAAGGTATTGATGGAACACCATTTAAAATTAAATTGAACAAAAGAATTTTTGGTCATGGTGATATCATTACTTATGATAAATTTAATGGTAAAGAACTTTATATCACAGATGAAGACATCTTGGATATGGGAGATGGTTTCATCTACACAGTTTCTATGCCTAATAATGATTCAACTGGTACATTTGATAATCGTTTCTTGACTAACAATACTTATTTCTTTAGAGTAGGTTCTGCTAGAGGTGAGTATGGTGAAAGATATTCTGATCTTTCTATGACTCATACAACTCGTGAGTTCTATAACTATGTTGGTAATGCTGATGCTCACGTTCACTATTCTATCTCTTCTAAAGTTAAGTTGATGGAAAAAGGTGGTATGCAAGTTGATGGTTCAGTTCCAGTTACAGAAATTTGGAAAAACTTTGATACAACAATGGATCCTTCAATCAATACATTAGAAGGAATGGTTGCTGCTAAAGGTCAAGGGTATGTGAAAAAAGCAATGGAAAATGGTAACTTAGTTCGTTCTTTCATTACTAAATTAGAAGCAGCTCACCTTTCTAAAATTGCTTATGATATTGAAACTTACCTTATGTGGGGTAAAGGAGGTAGAATTAAACAAGATGGTCCAGATGATTTAAGATTGTCAGTAGGTTTGTGGAAACAATTAGATTTGTCTTACAAACATGTTTACAATAAATCTGATTTCAAATTAGATATCTTCCGTTCTGAAATTTTCAACTTCTTTAATGGTAAAGTTGATTTCCAAGGACCAGATCCTAAGAGAGAACTTATTGTTCAAACTGGAATGGGTGGAATGAGAATGATCAATGAAGCTATCAAACGTGATGCTTTTGCTTCAGGTCTTATTCTGAATGCTAAAGAATTAGAAGCAATTAAAGGTTCAGGAATGGATTTATCTTACGGTTTCTCTTTTACAGCATACACAATTCCTTTCTTGGCTAATATCAAGTTTGTATTGAATCCTGCATTTGATAACTTACAAAACAATGAGATTGAAAACCCAATCATTGATGGTTTCCGTCTTTCTTCTTATTCTTTCATCATCTTTGATGTTACTGAAAATGGACAAGACAATATTAAATTATTGAAATGTGCTTGGAATAAAGAACTTGTTTGGAGATATGTTAATGGTTCTATGGATTATATGGGAAGAACTCAAGGGTTTGCTTCTACAGGTAACTTCAATGGATACCAAATCTACATGACGCAAGCAATGCCTGCTATCAAAGTAGAAGATCCTACTAAAGTTTTAAAAATTGTTATGAGAAATCCAGTTACTGGAGGTTCATTATAATATTTATTTTATTAATAAAGGAGTTGGGAAACCGACTCCTTTTAAACTTTATAATTATGTCAACAATAAAAGTAGGTGTAAGTAGCCCAGATCCAATTTTAGCAAGATCTGCTTATTCTGAGTCAGCAATGGCAAGAATTGCTCATATCAATGAAGCAATTCGTTTAGTAAAAGCAGATGTAGATGCAGTTGGTGTTTTACCAGCTTCCATTAATCTTACAGGAGTAACAGTTGTTACTTTAAGAGCTCAAGTAGAAATTAGATTAGATAATATTGAATCAAAACTTAATGCTTTAATATTAGCATTATCATAAATTTGACTGGCAGTTTTAGAAATAGAACTGCCTTTTTTATTATATTTGTCAGTCATTAAAATAAACCAACAATTAAAATGAGTACAAAATTAGAAAACTTGGGGAAAGTAAGTATCAAAGCTTACACAGATCCAAATCAAGAGAACATGGGATTAGAAAAGTATAACTATGTTGTATTTCCAAATACCTTTCAAGTTGAAACACTTGCAGCCATAGAACAAAATGGTAAGACAAGATATTTAACTGGGTTAAATGAATATGCTCCAGAAGTTAAACAGATTAAAGATCCAGAGAAAAAAAGTGCGGTTATTAAAGATATCCGTGAAACAGTTGCTATGCTAGAAAGAGAAAGAGCATTCAATCAAATTGATCCTGAAGATAAAGAATTTTGGTCAAAAGTTGAAATGTTTAAACCAGATAACTCAGCAGTTTGGGGTAAAGTTTTCTTAAAGTTAGGCAATGATGATCAAGTATTAGATCCTAAGGAAAATCTTGATCACATGATTATTATTAAAGCAATTGAAAGTGGTGGTTTCTCATTAGTAGCTGCTAATTTTGAAGATGCTAAAAGAACTAAACAAAGATGGTATTTAGATAGACAGATTGAATCTATCTCTACTAAAACTAATGTTACAAAACTTAGAAATAAAGCTCTTACTATTCTTCAAACATTATCAGAAGAAGATCCTAGAAAATTATTTTATATTGCAAAAAATATAGATGCTAATAGTTCTCAGTATACTAACAAGACTTTACAAGATGTTATCTATGACAACATGGATAAATATATTAATGGTTTTGGATATGATACTGATAAAAAAAGATGTGCTACTGCATTTATTGATTATACAGGAATGTCAAATGAAGATTTAAAAATTAAGTCTATTATTAAAGATGCTAGTTTTTATAAATATATTATTGTTAAACCAGATGGTATGTTACATGAATCCTCTCAAAATGTTATGTTAGGAAGAAATGTATCTGATATTTTAGAGTATCTTAAAAATCCAGCTAATGATGATATGCTAGATTTATTAATGGCTAAAGTTGAAGATCTATGGAGTAAGTAATTTTTTAAATTTAAATAAGATGAAAACAACAATGAAAAAAGCAACTGTAAAGCCAGTTATGAAAAATGGTGGTAAAATGCCTAAAAAATCTATGGGTGGTAAAGTCACAATGCCTAAAAAAGGAATGGGTGGCAAAATGAAAGGAGGGTGTTAAAAAGAAAAGATGGAAGTTATTCCCAGAGAGGACTCTGGGATAATATCCGGGCTAATAAAGGTTCTGGCAAAAAACCTACTGCACAAATGCTTAAACAAGAAAAAAAAATTAAAGCTAATTCCAAAAAGAAATAGTTATGGCAACAGTAACAACAGGTGGTGAAAAACACAGGGTTTATAAAAAAACTACTAAAAGAGGAGAAGGTAAAGTTGGTGATATCATGGTAAATCATCCTACTAAGGATAAAGGATCTTATGATACCATTAGTTTAACTAGAGTTGCCAAAGCTAAAACTGTTAAACAAGGTGTTGCTGCTGAAAAGAAATGGCACAAGAAAAATAATAAAAAGAAATAGTTATGGCAAAGATAGCATCTACTAAAACATCAAAGAAGTCAGAGTGTGCAGTTAAGGTTAAAAAATCTTTTCAAGCAGGCATGATGATTGGTCGTAACATGAAGAAACCTACTACAAAAAAGAAAGGATAATGGCAAAGACACCAGCTTGGACAAGAAAAGAAGGCAAAGATCCTAAAGGCGGATTAAATGCTAAAGGAGTTGCTTCATACAGAAAAGCAAATCCTGGTAGTAAATTGCAAACTGCAGTTACTACTAAACCGTCTAAACTTAAAGCTGGTAGTAAAGATGCTAATCGGAGAAAATCTTTTTGTGCTAGATCTGCAGGGCAAATGGCTAAATTTCCAAAGGCTGCAAATGATCCTGATAGTAGATTAAGATTAGCAAGAAAAAAATGGAACTGTTAATATGCCATCAAAGAAGATAGAATATAATTGTACACATTGTGATACTCTTTTTATAAGAGGTAAATATGATATTGAAAGAACTTTAAAAAAAAATAATACTGTTTTTTGTAGTATCTCATGTTCAAAAGAGTATAGTAATAAAATACAATTAGAAAAAGGTTTTTCAGAAAACAAAACATGTAAGAAATGTAATATAGAGAAGCCAAGAACAAATGAATATTTTACAGCACATAAAAGAACATTAGATGGGTTTGACAGTTGGTGTAAAACATGTAGAGGTAATTATAGAAGTGAAATAAGAAGAGGTCAGTATAGATCAATGATAAGTGATGAAGAGTTAAAGAACTTATTAAAAACTGAAAGTTGTGTTATATGTGGATCTGAAGAAAAACTTGTAGTTGATCATTGTCATACTACAAATATAGTAAGAGGAATGTTATGTAATAATTGTAATATGGGTCTAGGTCATTTTAAAGATGATCCATTTTTATTAGAGTTTGCACGGATTTATTTACTATATTATAATAAAGAGTCTTCTGAAGCAAAAGAGTATTTGGAAAAATGGAATTAATAATTTAAAACTATATATTATGTTAACCCCCAAGAAAAAACCATTATCACCAGCACCTAAACCTAAAACAGGAATGGATGCATTAAACGCATTAGGTAAATATGTTAGCACATTTGGGTTTGCTACGGAAGGATATAACCCGGCACCTAGTAAGAAAGCTACAAAACCATTAGTTAAACAAAAAAAAGGCGGTATGGTTAAACCTAAAAAGAAAAAATAATGTCTGGAATGCCAGGCCCTGCTAAAAAACCTAACGGAGAACCAACTAGAAAAGCATTAGCATTAAGAAAGTGGAACTGTTAATATATTAGAAATGGAAAAGAGTAAAAAATTTGCACCACATCCAATGTATAGCAAATCTGGAAAAATGATTATGGCTAAAACCATGAAAGATCATTTAGCTTTAAAAGCAAAAGGTTATGGTCACTCAAAGCCAAAAAAATAAAAATGACAAATGACAAATGACACTATTCAGATAAAAGTTAAGCAGCGAATTAATAAATTGGCTAGCAATGACTATGATAATATTATGCCTTGGGAGATAATAGAAGCTTTTAATAAAGGTCAAGTTGCTTGGTGTAGAAGAAATTTAGCTGGCACTAATGTTTCTAAAACAGGAGATGAAGGTAGTAAAAGAAGAATTGATGACTTACAATTACTTCTTACAGAAAAACCATTAACCATGGTAAAAAAAGATTTATATTATACTTCTCCTACTTTACCAGCAAATTACTTTGAATGGAAAAGGTTATCATCTAATGCAAAAAAAGATTGTTGTGATAAAAGAAAAATGATGATATATCTTGCAGAGGAAGCTAATGTAGATAGTATCCTTAGAGATTATAATAAAAAACCAAGTTTTGACTGGGCTGAAACTTTTTCAACTATAGCAAATAATAAAATTAAAGTATATACTAATAATGAATTTACTTTAGAAGATACTTTGCTTATATACTATAGACAACCAAGAAAAATTGAGATCATTGGAGTGTCTAATCCATATACAGGACTTGTTTCTACAGTAAATGTAGAGTGTGAATTTAAAGATGATTTAGTAGAAATTTTTATAGATGAATGTGTAAAAATATTAGCAGGAGATCTTGAAGATATAACAACTAATCAAATTGCAGATAATTCAGTAGAAACTAATAATTAAATATAAAATACAACTATGGCAACTGCAAAAAAGAAAGCTGCACCTGCAAAAGGTAAATGGGTTCCACCATGGATCAAAGCGGCAGTAGAGAAAAAAGCTGCTGGAAAAGCTCCAGCTAAAACTGCCTCTAAAGAAAAAAGTAAAAAATAAATAATATTTATATTGCATATATGAATATTATTTACTATATTATTATATTGTTTATAAATTAAAAATAAAAAAAAATGAGTTATTTTAGTCATGCTTACCGCAAATCATTTGTTGGTACAAAAGCAACACAAGCATCAGCTCCCGGTGTATCTAGAGGAGTTAATGATGGATTCTTGCTAGATGCAGGTTTATCCACAGCTGTATTAGCTGATACATTAGCACCAAACGCTTTAGGTGTTGGTACTTATGGATTTTTTACACCAGACACATATTTGTCTGTAAACAATGCTTCTGCGGCAGTTATTGCTGGTAAACCGTTAGTGTTTGCTGCTGCATCATTATTTACAAATGATATGATTGGACCATTCCACGGAGGATATAAAGAGTCTAATAAATCTAAAATGATCAATCCTAGATTTGTTCATAAATTTTCTAAAATGATACCTTCTGCGTCTGAGCAATCAATTTGGCATGTAGGAAATACAAATTTAAACTTGAACAGTATTGCTACTTTAGGTGTTATCGTTCCTGGTACTGGTTATACCAATGGTGTGTACCTTAATGTTTCCTTAACAGGAGGTTCTGGGGTAGGTGCTACTGCTAATGTTACTGTAGCCGGTGGTGTTGTTACTGTTATTACACTTGTTCATCCAGGTCAAGGTTACTTAGTTGGGGATATCTTAGGATTACCTGCTTCTATTCCTTTTGTTCCTGGTACGCTTGCATCTGTTCCGGTTGCTACTACTCAGTACAATGTTAATACTCCTTGTAGTTTTGATTTCTTATGTGGTGAAACATATAATCTTCGTTTTGACTTATGGGGTTCACCAGTTCTTCGTTTCTTAAACCATGATTTATACAAAACTTTAGCAGCATCTACTGCATGTTGTGCAACAGGTGCCATTGTACCAACTAATGTTGATTCAACTCTAGTAATGATTGATTGGGCTAATCAAATTGTAAATGATATTTGGTTACAAAACTTTATTCAACCAATAGTTTATACTGAAACAGGAAGTCCTTTATTTGAAACAGCAGCTCAAGCTGTTGCAGCTGGTTATATTACACCGCTTTCAACACCTGGTGCAGTTGCAGGATCTGCTAACGTATGGTCTAACTACGGTGCTGCTGGTGCAGTTGGTGCTACTGTTCCTCCAGTTGGTGGACATATCCCAGGTGCTTTAGCTGGTATTCGTTTTGTTACTGCTTATGCTGATACTACATTCAGTAACTGTTCATTCCAAAATACTGATTTCTTTGAAAAAGAAATTGTTCAAATGAATGTATCTTTAACTGATTTATCTGGTGATCCATGTGAATTTTCTGCTCTTTGTACTACTAAAGAATATGCAGGATTTGCAGGTCAAGGATTTGGTGAAACAGTTTTAAGAGATGTTATTCTTGATGAGTCTTACTTACAAAATCATTTCTCAAATGATGTTCGTATCCGTGAGATTACTCAAGGAGATCAATATTTCTCTGCAGTTACTCGTAATGCTCTATTTACTCGTTATGTAATTCAACACAGTGTTCCTCGTTATAATAACCCATCTGGTGTTTATGATAATGATCAATATGCATTGAATATTTATGTTCCTGCTGCAGCTGGTGCTGCAACTGCTTTTGAAACATTCATGGCTACATGGTTAGGAGCTGTTGCTGTTGGTGGTGTTGTTACTTTAGAAACTTATGGTCACACACCATTTGTTCCTGCAGTAATATAATTATCTATAATTTTTAGTGTTCCGAAATGGAGAATGGAGGTTTTCTCTGTTCTCCATTTCTTTTTAATAATACTTGTATGGCAACAAATTCCTTAAGTTTAAATATTCCAAACATTATGACTGACTGTGTTCTTCGTATTGAAGACACCAGTATATATAGTTCTCTAATGCCTTATATCTGTCCTACAGTACAGGTGTTAGTTCCTGGTTATAAAGATTGTGCAATATTTAATGACACAACTGTTCCTAAAGTAATACAAGGCTTTGTGTTCAATTTATCTGCATGTGATCTAAATATTCAAACTGCTAATTGTGGTTCTGAGTTTGATCCTTTACCTGATGGCATTTATGTTATTAAGTACTCACTATCTCCTAATGACAGGATGTATGTAGAGTACAATCATTTGCGAGTTACTGCTCTAAGAGCTAAGCTGAAACAAGAGTGGTGCAATTTAAAATTAAGTGCTTGTGAACCTATACCAGAAACTCAAAATAAATTTATATCTTTAATGACAATTACTGGTTACATAGATGCCGCACAAGCTAAAGCAGAATATTGTTTAGATGCTTCGCAAGCTATGGTTCTATATAACTATGCTAAGAAACTATTAGATAATTATTCATGTAACATCTGTTAAAAATGGCAAAGATCTGTCCCAACTGTGGTACTTGTACATGCACAGGAACTTATTTAGTAAATGCAACAAACAGCACTCCGTGTTGTACTGCATGCGTTAATGCTGTCAATCAACAATTGGCAATTAATCAACCAAAATAAAATTAGTGCAATGGTTAATGATAATATAGTTATTCCAGAGGAAAGATATCAACTAACATGTTGCTCTACAGGAGAAGCATTAATAGTAAATGGATTGCCTGGTATATTTGTTTTTAAAGGTATTACTAAAAATGGTAATCATCCAGATGATTTTTTAGAAGTAGTACTTACATCTATTAAGGATATTAACGGTAACTTAATAACTGGTTGTTATAGATTAACTGAAGCAGACTGTTATGATGAGTATCAAGAATTACTATGGGAGGATGTTTTTATTGAAACTGAGTGCGTAAGTACTTGTAGTGAGTGTTTACCTTCACCTGTTGTTATTCCTGCCATTACAAACCATAAAACAATCTATCCGACATTTACTGTTAACAATGTAGATGCAGATGAAGCAGAAAGAATATTTTGTGCATTTGGCAACGGTATGTATCAAAAAGTATTAGCTTTGAAATATGGTGTACAGTTCTGCTGTCCTACCGATCTTCAACAAGCTCAAATTGAATTAGAGATATTAAAAATGGATATTGCTTTAGATCCTGATAGATGTTGTACTGTTGCTCCGTTACCTGGTACTTGTAAAAAGTATATAGTGACTATTCCTAGTGGAGTTGAAGGGTATTTGTACTTTAAAGATTGTGATAGTAACCATATCCATGTGCAGTTTGCTCAATACAGTACACCTTTTGAAACAAGCGTGTGTGGTATTGCTGGCCAAACAAGCACTGACATTTATATATTAGCAAATAGTTCTATTATAATCCCTGCTTCCTTCATTGAGAGTGTAGATTGTATATAAGACATTAGGATAATTAATTAAAATTTTGTATATTATTAGTTATGGGAAAACCGACAAACACTAGAAGCACTGGATGTGCAGTCACAACAAGTAACTGTGTTGTATGGCAAGGTCCAGATTTATGTTGTATTGATCTTTGTAATGGAGATTCAATTAGCGAAGTTATAAATGAACTTGCAAAAAAGATTTGTAAAATATTTGAATTACTTGATGTACAGTCTTATGATTTATCTGCCTTACTATCTACTGAGTGTAGCCCTGCAAATTTTGTAGAGGTAATTCAATTACTTATTGATGAGGTAGCTAAATTACAAGGTACTCCTACATCTTTAACACCAGGTTCTAGTGGATGCCCTGACTGTGATGTATCTGTTGCAGCTTGTTTTCAAGCACAATATGGAACAGTTATATCTTTAACTGATTATGTTACAGCCATTGGAGTTAAAGTATGCAATCAACAAGTTTTGATTCAAACTCAAAATAATGCTATTGCACAACTGACATCGCAAATAGCAAGCATTCAAGCACAGTTGAATTTATTAATTGGAGGATAAGATGAAAAAAAGATGTGTTTCCCAAAATAATGCAATTGTATTAGATACAACTGTAGTATGTCCTTGTCCAATAGTTCCTCCTGTAGTTACTGGATGTATTGATCCTTTAACATATACATTTAATTTAGCAGTTGCTAGCTCTATTGCAAATAATGTAAGTGTTGATTTAGCTTTTTCAAGATTAATTGATAAAGGATTAGTGCTTCCATCAGGTGATGAAATATGTTGTCCTGATTGTAGTGAGTCACCTTTTTATTCTTTGTCATCAGTAGAATCTTTTTTACAGTTAGCTGGAGCACTTGATTGGTTAAAAATGGTTCCAAGAGCAATAAATTACTGTTGTATAAATACAGACAGTACTATGCAAACTTATTTACAATATGAAGAAGCAATGTCTTCAGGAGGGGATCTTCCTGCATGTTGTGATACAAATTTTACTAGTTGCGCGGCACTATTAAATATTGATTTAAGTTTAGGTATTGTAGAAACTAATACATTAAATGGAGATACAGCTATTTGTACATTATTAAATTTAATACTTTCTATACAAGAGCCAGCTTATTTAGATGGAACAAGTGATGACTTTATTAACATGTTATTAAGTAAAGGATTTGTTGCTTTCTGTTGTGGTTGCAATATTGTTATAGGTAGTATAGAAACTTTCTTAACGTATTATGAAACTGGAGCGTGTCTTGATATATTTCCACCAGCTAAAATTAAAGAATAATGGGTTGTTTAAAATGTAATGCAAATAAGTGTACATGTGAAACATCACTATGTATTAATCCTTTAATATATTTATTTAAGGAAGTGTTTTCTTTAGTTGGTACACCTAATAGTAATGGCACAGAAGATGAAGTATATACTTTATCAACAGCTTTATCGTATACACTAACTCAAGGAATATCAGTTTCTAGTAATAAAAATATTTGTTGTCCAGATTGTAGGTCGGGACTATATGCTTTAGGAAATCTTATTATATTTCAAAATTTATTAAGCATTATTCCAACAACAGATTTTTGTTGTATAGAGCATTATAGTAGTTTGAGTATATGGTCCGAATTTCAAAATTCTTGGTCTAGGTACAGTGAAAGTAAAATTAAATGTTGTGATACAGATTTTAATGAAGTTGTTACAGAATGGATAGAAGCATCTAGTTCGACAAGTGTTAATTATGTTTTAGACATTGTTATAGCAGAAGGAATTTTTGAATCATCTTCATTTAATGGATATAGTGGTTTAGGCATTTTATTTAATTATCTTCAATTAAATCATCCTGAATTAACAGCAGATGATTATTTAGATATTTTAGGCACTATAATGCAAGAAGGTATTATTGTTTATTGTGCAGATTGTTCAATAAGTATTAGTAGTGAATTAGCTTATGAAGAAAATCAAGCTTTTAGAAAACCACATAAAAAAGAGTTGTTAATAAATAAAATTGTATAAAATGGGATGTTCATCTTGTCAACAAAATAATCATACAGCACCTGCTGTAACAACAAGTACTCATGCATTATGTGAGTGTGCATGTGGTTGTGCTGAACCAGTATGTCCTACACCTCAACCATGTACAGAGATTACTGATTCAAAGTGTATTATATATACTGATCTTGCTATTAAATGTGGAAATGACGTTGTTGTTACAACTAACTCTTCTGTATCAACAGCATTAAATCAAATAGTAAGTTATTTTTGTGGTGTTGAAGTACCCTCAATAGCAGAAGATATATTATGTGATGAGGATATACTTGTTCCAGCTGGAACTTTAGTACAAGATGCTATAGTAATTTTAGCTGAATATATTTGTAATCTAAATACTTCTATAGATAGTATATTAGTTGACATTCCAATCTTACAATTATGTTGTGCTGATAATACTGCAGTTAATGATACACAAACAACCGATATAGCTACAATCAATTCTACATTGTTAACTCTTGCTCCTAAGTATAAATCTTATGTAGCACAGTTAACACAAGCAGGTATTAGTGATCCTACAGTATTGGTATTAGATAATGAATTAAGTGGGCCAATAGTTTGGACTAGATATGCACAAGGATCTTATCAAGGTACTTTAGTTGGTGCATTTCCTACTGCAAAAACTGTAATTTTTATGCAAGTAAATAATCCAGTAGTTGCTACTTATGGATTAAGTTATGTTGTGTATAGACAAAGTGATGATGTAATAACTTTAATAACTCAAGTAAATGATGTTGCGTCTACTATAGTTGATGATTTATTATTCTCAGCACCAATTGAAATTAGAGTATATAATTAATTAAATATAATCTTATGTGTGTTACTTGTGGAAATAATAATTGTGTTGGAAACTGCAATGCTATACCAAAAGGGTTAAGAGGTCCTCGTGGTTATACTGGAGAAAAAGGTGATACTGGACTTACTGGTGATACTGGACTTACTGGCCCTCAAGGTCCTGAAGGTGCAAGTGGATTGACAGGACTGCAAGGAATACAAGGATTGACCGGTATTATTGGTAATACTGGTGCGGCTGGTGCGATTGGAACTCCAGGACTACCTGGAACTAATGGTGTTGATGGAACTAACGGTATTGATGGTGTTACAGGACCTCAAGGTGTCCAAGGTATTCAAGGAGATCAAGGATATTCAGGTAGAGGTATTGCTATGTTTACTCAAACTAGTCAACCAACTCCAGCAGACTTTAATGCTGCATATGGCAATATAGAAGGATATGGTGTTAATTTTGTTCCAGCATCAGGTAATGATGCTCTTAAAGCAGGAGATATTTGGATTCAATCATGTACATTATAATATAGTATGAGCACATATAAAATGTTTGATGGTACTAATTGGATTGATCCATGTGATTGCAATATTAATATTATTAATGCTTATGGTGTATTTAAATTAATAGATCCTAGAGGATGTATTTTAAATTATTTTGATGGCACTTCGTGGTGTCCAATAACTTGCCCTTGTGTATGTCCTGATGGATATACTTATAATAATGCAACTAATGCTTGTGAAGCAAGTTATATAATTCCAGCATTACCATCTGGCGGAATTACTTATGATTTACTGCATGGTGATACGAATAGTGCTTTTAATGACTTAGGTGCTAGATTATATGAGGATATATCTACTAAAATATTTCCAATAAATGGGTGGCAGGATCTTACATGTGGGGTTGGTTCAGCTTGTTATAGACCAACTGATAATTCTGGATTAGGAACTCAATTAGTAATACAACAAGTTTCTGCACCTACAAATGATATTTTTGATTCACAAGGAAGTGCAGCAAACGGTAGATTAAATATTGCAGGTGTATGGGGATACAATCCAGCACCGTTTCCGCAAGATGAATGGCTTACAGTAAATTATTGTATTAATATTTTAGTACAAAAAACTTACATTTTTGCAATTTCTGGGGACAATCAAATTAAAGCATCTATAACTTCTACTACTTTTAATGGTGGAGGAACAACTAATCTTATTAATTTATGGGGATCAGCTAGTCCTACAGGAATTCCTACAAGTGGAAGTTATACAAATCCATTTAAAATATGGCACATGTTCCCAATAACATTGCCTATTGGCTCTCACATACTTGAACTTTCAGGAATGGATTTTGGTGCTCCATCGCAATCATTTGGAGGTGAAATATATGATATTACTGAAGCTGATTTAATAACAATGATGGCTTCAACAATAGTTACACCAGCTGATTTAGAACCTTACATTTTATTTACCACTAGAGATCTTGTTACAGTTCCACCATTACAAGTGGCTGGTCCAGGAGAACTAATTACTTGGAGATGTCCAGACTCATCACCTGTAGACTTTTGTAATGGTGTTCCGTCATGTTTAGTAACTGATTCACTACCATGTGATGGCGGTACTCCAATAACTGATAAAACTGAAATTAATATTTGGTATGATAATTCTGGTTCAATGAGCTCTACTAGAGATTCTTTAGAGTTAATGCATGCTACTTTATTACAAACATCGTTGTTGCCTTACTATGGAAATAATGTTATTTTATATAATGAAAGAGTAAAAGTTCTTAATATGTTTGATGGTAGTTGGAATTATGATGAACGCTTTGTAAGATGTCTTGCTACAGAAAGAAACTTTAACAGATCCATTGATGCTACAGTTGATCAAGTTATTAATTTAACTTATTCTGATGAATCAGATGTATATGGTTATGGCGATAGTACAATGTTTAATGCAAGTAGTTTTACAACAGCTTATGCTTTAGATATTGCTTATTTAAGAACTGTAATGTCTAGCGTAGGATATACTATTAAAGGTACAGCTTTTAGAATTAATACTGGTCCTAGTTCTTATCCTGGATTTAGAGAATTAACAAGAGCAACTTTTATAAATAATGGTGTATATACTCCTCCAGACAATGTAAATGATTATTATGCAATTAACTTTAATTGTAATTTAGATACACTTGCAGGATCTACTCCTATTTATTACAAGAATCAAATTACTGCTGCTATGTCGGCTTTAGGAATAGATATACCATAATATAAAATATAAAGACATGTGTGAATGTAAAGATAAAAGTTGCTGCAAACATGCAGAGATAAAGCTAAGAGGCCCTAGAGGATATACAGGTCCAAAAGGAGTGCAAGGTATAATAGGTCCTGAAGGTCAACAAGGTCCAGCAGGTCCAGCAGGTCCTTCTGGAGCTAGTGGTTGTTTTAATGTAAAAATTAATAAACTTTTAGGCAATTCTTTAACAGCAGTTTCAACAGGAGGTACTGCTCCATATAGTTATGCATGGGAATTTGCTGACAACGGACTCATGTTTAATTTTATTGGTCCAACTACTAATCAAATTGTTAATGTAACTCCTACAAATAGTAGAGCTTTTGATTCTGCTAATTTATTTAATGCTGGTAAAGCATCTTTGGTTAAAGTAACTGCAACAGACAGTACTGGTTGTCAAACAAAAGATACTTATTTAATTATTAATTATATTAGTGAACAATAATAAAGATATGTCACAGAAGGTTGGTTTATGTGACTGACTAGGATAAACCCCGAAGAGATTCGGGGTTTGTTTTATTATTTAATTTGTATTTTTGATGATAAATCAGTATATTATATGAAAGTAGATTTAAATAAAGCAAGGGTAACAGAGATAAAAGGTAAGGTTATTGAGTATAATGAAGTAAGGGATTTTAATAAAAAGTACCCAAAGCACCATTTAAAGAAGACTGATATTGTTAAAATAATGAGAACATTCAATTCTAATATGGCTGATGAAACAATGAATAACATCTATGGTGTTCTTCTACCAGAAAATATTGGAGCTATCTTTATTAACAATGCTGGTAAACCTAAAGGTAAACCTATTGATTATGCTAAATCTAAATTGGCTGGTAAATTAGTTTATCATAAAAATTGGGAAACAGATAATAATATAATGAGAATTGTATATGTTAATAAGACAAGGAGAACAATAATTAAAAATACTGGTCTATTTAGTTTTAATCCTTTACAGGCATTTAAAAGAAAAGCAAGTGCTTACTTTAGAAAGAGTTGGCCTAAATGCTTAACTGTAAATTATAATTCTACAATAGATATTAAAATATAAGTTATGACAAGTATTAGAGAATCAATATCGCGTATAAGAAATGTATTTAAACTTGTTAGTGAAGAAGCCTTCATAACAGATAGATATATTTATAGTGTTCTTTTAAAGTATGCTAAAGCATTAATTAGAAGACAAGATAATGAAAATAAGTTAATGCAATATGACAGCTTGTTTGAAACTCTACCCTTTGTTGATCTTATTTCTATAGATAAAATTGAAGCTGATTGTGCTGGAGTAAAAACTGGATGTAATATTATGAGAACTAAAAAGAAGTTACCTAAGATTATGACTGGTAGTGTTGGGCCAATTCTTAGGATTGTTTCTTCTATAGATGGGCAAGATGTATTTCAACAATGTAAAGCAGCAGTGTATGTAGCTATGTCACAGTCTACTAATTTTAAATATAATAAAACACATTACTTTTGGTATAAGAATGGTTATTTATATTTTCCAAATATCAATTGGGAAGCTGTTTCTATTGAAGCAATGTTTGAAGAACCTGTTGATGCTTTTTGTAATGAAAATAATGAAGATTGTACACCAGCACAAGATAGAAATTTTACTATTCCAGATTATTTATTTACTGAAATGGAACAATTTGCACAACAAGAAATGATGACACTTGGTAAAATTCCATCAGATGCAGCAGATAATTCACAAAATATACTAAGATAAGATGCCAAATACTTTTTTAAATTACAGAACTTATGATCAGTTATTGGCAGAGATCCAGTCTGATTTTAAAAAATATTACCTTGAAGACTATATTAATCCTCAGGAGTTTATTAAGGTCGCTAAGAGATGCAATTATGAACTTGGACTAAAGATATTCAAAACAAAAGAATGTGTCTTAGACATTGAGAAAGGTAGGGCAAAACTACCTAATAACTTCAATGTATTAAACTTTACATTTTTTTTAGCACATCATTGTATAATTGAACCAATAATTTCTGGAACACAGGTACAAAATATTGCGCTAGGTCCTGTTTATAATCCAGGTAATTGGACAGATGTAAATCTATGTTCAATGGCTGTTGCACCTAATTCTCCAAATACTCCACTAAAATCTTGTGGTGAATGTGGAAGTAAGTTTGATAGTTGTGCATGTAAACCAATTGGAGATGTTACCCTTAACTGTAAAGGAGAGTACATGGCATTAGTTCAAACATATAAGTTTCATACTAAAAGATGGACAGAAATGCATTCTATTAGAATGATTAATAGTCCTGATGTTGTTGATGCTGATTGTCCTAATAAAACTTGGCAGGCACGCAATACAGCATATATTAAAAATGGGTTTATATATACTTCGTTTAATACTGGTAAACTTTACATCAATTACCAGGGTATGATGGAAGATGAAGATGGAAATTTATTAGTTCCGGATCATGATATGTTAAATGAGTTTTATGAATATGCAATTAAGCAAAGAGTTCTTGAAAACATGATCATGAATGGTGAACCAGTAAATCAAAGTCAAATACAAATTATAGAAGCAAGATTAAAAGCTTCTAGAAATAATGCATATAGTTTAGTTAATACTCCTAACTTTAGCGAATTAAGAAGAATTTGGGAGGTTAATAGAAAAGCTCAATACCATAATTTTTACAATGCTTTTAAATCTTATTAATTATGGCAAAGAAAAGAAGAGCAGCTAATCAAGATATTAAAACAACAGGTACATTTGATAAAAGTCTTGTTACAGATACTAGTGATTTTCATTTACCAGAAAATTCATGGACATATGCTAGGAATGCTATTAATAACACACGTAAAGGAGATATTGGTAAGTTAAGTACTGAACCTGCAAATGATTTTTGTACTTATGTACCATATACAATTATTGGTGCTATACATATAGAAGAAGATAGATGGTTGATGTTTTCAACAAATAATAGTGATTCAGAAATTGGTATCTTTAAAGAAGGTACTTGTAACTATACTACATTAGTTAATGATGCATGTTTAAAATTTAGTACTGATTTTTTAATTAAAGGAATTATAAGACCAACTTATAATTGTTCTTTCAATGCTTATTGGGATGATGGAAAAAATGTATCAAGAGTATTAGATATTTCTGATGTACCTTGGAAACAAACTTGTGTAACTACTGATGGATGTACTGTGTGTACTGACACTACTGATCTTGATTGTGATAAAATTAGATTAGAATCTTTTATAGAAACACCTTGTATTAAAATTGTTAAAGGCAAAGGAGTTGCAAGTATAGCAAATGGTACATACCAAGTTCAAATAGCATATCTTGATAATCAACAAAAAGTTACTGATTATTTTATTCCATCAAATCCTTTATCATTATTTGATCATACAAATATTAATAGTTCAATTGATATTTATATTTCTAATTTAGATACTAATTTTACTGATTACAGTTTAGTTTTAATATATGTTGTAAATGAAAATACTGTTGCTAGACAAATGGGAGTCTATAGTACTAGACAAACTGTTATTACAATAGATTATATTGATCTTACTCTTCCTGTTGTTCCTTTATCATTACTACCTATAATAACACCAGTTCCAGATAAATCTGAAGCTATATATAATGTTGGTAGTTATGCTCTTAGAGTTGGACCAACAACAAAATTTGATTTTAATTATCAACCCTTGGCTAATCAAATAGAAACTTTTTGGCAATGTGTTGAATATAAAAATGAGTATTATAAAAATGGTGGTACTAATATAGGATACATGCGTGATGAAGTATATCCTTTTTTTATAAGATGGGTATACAACACAGGTGATAAATCAAATAGTTATCATATTCCAGGTAAAGCTGCAACTGACTTTTATCTTACAAATGATGCTGGAGGAAATGCTGGTTTAATTGCTGAAGATGCAATATGCCCTGCTACAATAAATGATATAGAAAGTCCTGCTTATATACCAAAAGTTTTTGAAGTATATAACACAGCTACATTAACAGCTACTCCTAATACAACTTTACCAGATGGAGGATTATTAGTAGCAGAAGGTAAAATGGGATATTGGGAATCAGTTGAACTATATGATGACAATAATCCAATTGTTTGGAATTCAAATATAGCTGGGCACCCTGAATGGAATCTATGTGGTCAACCTATTAGACATCATAAATTTCCTGAAAATGTAATTATTTCAGGAGGATCTTCAAATACTATTACCAATCATTATAAAGATGGTGGTGATAAGATTAGAATCATGGCAGTACGTTTTGATAATGTACAACCACCAGTTGATAACAGTGGTGTTTTAATATCTAACATTGTTGGTTATGAAATTCTAAGAGGTAATAGAACTGGATCAAAAACTGTTTTATACAAAGGACTCATAAATAATATGTTTTCATATACAGCACCTGCTATAATAACTAACAGAACTGCATTGTATGCTAACTATCCTTTTAATGATCTAAGACCTGATCCTTTTATTTCATCAAATCCTATACCAACTAGTTTTGAACCAAGTCAAGGAGGTATAATTAACTATACTCCAAATGCAGATTATAGTAAAAAACATTTTACTTTTCATTCTCCTGATACAATGTTTGCTACTCCATTTTTAGTAGATGATGAAGTAAAAATATATGGTGCAGCATGGGGAGATAGTCAAGGTAATTATTTAGAACCTGATCATCATCCAAGACATAAGTTTATAACAGATTTATCTTTTTTAGCAGGAATTATTGCAGGTATAGGTTATGCTATCTCTCAACAGTTGGGTACAAGAGATATGAAATATAATGGTTTTCATGTTGACAGTGATCCTGTATTTGGTGGAGCTTCTAATTCTTTAGGAAATTTTATTCCAGCAACAACTGCATTAACTGCTTCAGAGGCAGCTGCACTTAACACAGTTGGAGTACAAGGATTTGTTGATGGTCTTTCTGGACAAAATGCAGGAGTTTTATCAACAACAGCAGTGACACAAGCAGCACAGAGAGCTGCAGGTCAAATAGCTGCTAGTATTCCTTCATCAGGAATAACTTCAGGTACTGTTGATATTACTTATAAAGATCAAGATGCTAATCCTGGACCAATCAAACTAATAATGGTTGCTTTAGGTAATCCTATATTTAAAAGCCAACTGTCTGAAGCAGCTGATACTACAATGAAATTAATTTTATCATTGGGATCATGGCAACAATTTGCTGTACAATATCAAGCATTATGCAAATATGAAAATTTTGCTGCACCTTATGCTCATAACAGAAGAAGACGCGTTAATGATGCTAGATATTTAAAACAAGGTATTCAAGATTATCAATCTAATTATGTTATTAATCATAAACTTAGAAATGATACAGTGATGTTTGATACTGCAATAGATGTAGATAATATTACAGGCACAATTGAAGATGTATCAAGACCACAATTAATATCAACTCTTTCAGAAGATACTAAGTTTGACACATATTCAAGAAGAGCATCTTCTCATTATGTAGCTTTAAAAACCAGATTAAGAAATCAATATGGACAGTTGCAATCTGTAAGACAATTATTAGCATCTACTTGTGTAACACCTATTGCATTAACTAATTCAGGTGTAATATTTGGAGGAGATATTTATATTGGTAAATATTCAGAAAAAAATACACTATATTATTTTCAACAATGGTTAGATGGTGAACTTGATGGAGCTATATTTAATTACAACAAGTATAAAATGTTTGAAAATACTGCTTTTTGGATGGATACTGATCCATTTGATTTAATGGAGTTTGTAAATAGTATTCCTGATGTAATTGCTAGTGCTATTACAGGGGGTACATTATCTTCAGTTATGGCATCATTTGTTACTCCTTCTGATAAACATTGTTTTGATAGACTAGGTACAGGATTTAATGGTTTGTTTTTGTTAAAGAAAGCATACATGTATTTATTTAATTCTGGTGTCAGAGATTTCTTTGTAGAGTCAGAATTTAATGTAGACATGAGAGATTGGCAAGATATTGAATCACAAAAACATTATCCGGTTCTTTCTAATTTAAGAACAATGTTTGGAATGAAATTAATAAGAGCTGACAACTATTATAAAATAGATAGAAGTTTATCTTGGTCATTCATGGCAAGTCAAAAAATACCTTGGGGTATTATGCAAACAAGAGATTATAATCCTTTATTGTCTGCAAGTTGTTTTACTAAATTTCCAAGAAGATTACTTTATTCATTACCACAAAATGCAGCACAACAAAATGTATCTTTATTAAAACAAGATAACTGGAGAATATTTTTACCAAATAATTATGCTGATTATGAAAGTAATGTAACAGCAATTAAATCTATTGATAGAACTGCAGCATTGATTCTTTTTGAAAATCAAGCTCCTGGATTATTACCTGGGGTTGATGAATTAAAAACACAAGCTGGTACAGCAGTAACAATTGGAGATGGTAATTTGTTTGCAAGAAAATTACAACAACTTTCAAACTCAGAAACATCTTATGAATTTGCATCTTGTCAAAGTAGATTATCTGTATTAAATACTCCAGCTGGTGTGTTCTGGATGAACTTAAATCAAGGTAAAATATTTAGTTATTCTGGAGGATTAAAAGAAATATCTTTAAAAGGAAATAAGTTTTGGTTAAATATATATTTACCCTATAAATTACTTGAGGACTTTCCTACATTCTCTGTTACAGATAATCCTGTAGCAGGAATAGGATGTCAAACAATTTATGATAATGAATATAGTTTAATCTATTTCTGTAAGAAGGATTACAAATTAAAGAAAGACCTACCAGTTACTGTTGAGTATGTGGGTGGTTCTAAGTTTTTAATCAATGATGTTTTTATAGCAAATGCAGGAGATCCTTTATACTTTGATGATTGTTCATGGACATTAAGTTATGATCCTAAAATTCAAGAATTTGTATCATTTCATGATTGGCACCCAGACTTATCTTTAGGTGCTAAGAATACCTTTTTAACAACTAAGGGTAATAGTATATGGAAACATAATAATATCTGTAGTTTATATTGTAACTACTATGGTAAAGACTATCCATTTGAAGTAGAATTTCAATTAGATAATAAGTTTGCTGTAGCTACAATGAGAAATGTAGAGTTCTATATTGAAAGTTATATATATGATTCTAAAAATTGTTATGATAGATTTCATGTATTAGATCATGGATTTAATGAAGCTGTAGTGTATAATTCAGAACAGGTATCTGGTTTGTTAAAGTTAGCAATTACTCCTAAGAATGATATACCATTATTATTGAGTTATCCTAAAGTTCAATTAGATCACATAGATATTATATTCTCTAAAGAAGAGCAACAATATAGATTTAATCAGTTCTGGGATATAACAAATGATAGAGGTGAGTACAGTAATGCTGAAGAACATATTTGGAATACAGAAGATAATGGTTATATTCGTAATCTGAATCCAGTAAATTTAAACTATAACAAGCAAGAATTTCAAAGGAAAAAATTCAGACACTTTAATAATAGGGTAATTTTAAAAAGAACAGATAACAATAATGTTGAGATACTTGTAAGTTTAGCAGTA
>Ga0315284_10001666_pt1 | contig 31798 bp, 49 predicted proteins | sample YL17G09_16_MG_FD_203696 | JGI IMG/M metagenome (GOLD analysis project Ga0315284, IMG submission 203696) | Sediment microbial communities from Yellowstone Lake, YNP, Wyoming, USA - YL17G09_16 | ecosystem: Environmental > Aquatic > Freshwater > Lake > Sediment | place: USA: Wyoming | collected... | reverse complement strand
TTGTTCGGCCTCGAGCCCGTCGACACGGTGTGTCGCGGCCATAGGATGGGTGAATACTGGATCCATACCGCGTTCGCCGGCGAGTTGAAGACGAGCCTGGCGCTGAATTACGCATACAACAACGCGTTCGTGTACGGCAAGAACGTCTTCTATGCCATTCTGGAAATGCCGTATAAACAGCTCCGGCGTCAACTGTACGTCATCCACTCTTCGCACGGCAAATTCGTGACCGACTGGTGGAAAGAGGATCAGAGGCTCGGCATTCCTGAAGATCAGAGATATGTCGGGTTGGATTACCGGAAGGTGCGCGATGGCGAATTGTCTCCCAAGGACAAAGAACGGTTGCGCATGGTTGCTCAGGACTTCAAGGCCAATTCGAAGGGCAGACTCTTCGTTTGGAGGCCAAATGACGAGGCCACGATATCCGACATCCGGCGGAAAGCCGAGATGTTTCACAACAAGTACGGGTGCGACGGGATAGTCGTCGACCATTTGGGCCTGGTCAAGGCCAAATACCGGACTTCAGATTTTGTGACGACCCAAAACTCCATCGTGCGCGACGGTCGCATGATGGCGCTGAATTTTGCCCGCGGCAGGGGAGTTCCCGTGCTTGCGTTGTTCCAGATGAATCGTCAGGGCAAACTGCGCGCCGACAAGAACGACGGCCGATACGACATGGCGGCCATCTCGTACGCGAACGAAGTCGAGAAGAGTGCCGACGTCATCACGTGGACGTATCTGAACGATCAGCTGCGCAAAGAGGGCAAGTTCTATATGGGCAATCTGAAGAATCGGGATAACCCTATGTTTGAACGCATGATCGGCAAGATTTTGTGGATGTCCAAGCGCATGCGCGCCATCGAGTCCGGCCTCATCGACATGAACAACGATCGGCTGCTCGTGTCTGCAAGTCAGCACATTTCTCAATTGACGGCCGCGGATCTCATGATATGAATCAGACAGATCAAAAAGAACCTGTGTCGGTGTTCATGTGCGGTGGGAGTCTTTGCAAAGACGGTAAAGATCACGAATGGGACGGCCCCATCCGAAGATGGAAAACCGGGTCGTCTCAAACCTGTTCGAAATGCGGAATGACCCGGATGGACTTTGACATGTGGAACTGTCCGTAAGTCTTTGCGACGTTTGAGTATACTGCAACATGTACGCAGGACATTTTTGGGCAAGGGAATACACATCTGATACAGACTTGTCGTCTGTTTTGACCTATGGCCATATTGACGTACCTTTGAAGCATGCCTTTGTAGATGCATGTTTGGCAGTTGAAAATTCAGACACTTTGGCGTCTGTCTTCATTTCTACGATCGCTAAGGGGTACCGCATCGAGGCAGTATATGGCGATAAGCGTCATGTCGTCATGACGCAACGATGTGGAAAATGTGCAACCGTAATGTATGGGAGCCATCACCTATTCAGACGATCGTGGCCCGAAATGCGACAGTTGAACTCGGGTCAAGCGTGTGCTGGAAGAGCTGCACTGGGGCAGCATTGGATGTTGTGGTGGACACCAACTGGATATGAGTGTCTCCACCGCCCCCATTGAGCTTCTGTGCAAGGGTGCCGAAACTGTCGTCCCGAAAGTCTTCAGGTGTCGCGGCCATTGCGATTTACTCGAACAAATTCTGCCGCTTGCGCGAGCTGTTGTTCGGACCTCTCAGGATGCCGCCCCCTCCAGGCAGCAATCCGCGCCTGGAGTTGCTCCGGGGTCAAGGTCAGAGCGGTATGCACCGCTTCGGGGGTTTTGCTGGCGCTCTTGTTGAGCGTGAACGTTCCCAGGTCGATGTTGTCTTCCTCGACGGGCGGCTCTGCTCCGCGACCTTCTGGCTGGGCCATCATCCCCATGGCACGCATCATGGGCTGCGGTCTCGGCGGGCGGGGCATGCTCAAGGTCACCTTCTCGCCCGGCTGCACGTCCTTCATCTCGACGACGGTGCCGTCTGCTTTCTTGATCACAGGCTTCATGACTTGCCTCCCGCAGCCGTGGCTTCGACGGCATAGCAATGGACTCCGTTCGGAGCCGTATCCGGGACGATGGTAGCCTCCCTGCCAGCGTTCCACGTATCGAGGCCGCCGATGAGGCCATCGCAGCTCACGGTGTAGATGTCGGCACACTTGAAACCGACGCTGAAAGCCTTGCCCGCCACGAAGTCGCTCGTGCTCACAGGATCGACCTGCGTGGACACGCTGATGACCTTTCCCGCGAGATGTGTCTCGGCTGAGCCGTTGCGGGGCACGGTCAGGTTGAACCCGCCCTGCTCCCCATCGGTGAACTCCATATTGATGCTGTAGTTCACCGTCGCGGGACCGGCATCCGACCGGGTGATCTTGAGGCCACGGTGGGGCAGGAGGGTGGACCATCCCGTTGTCAGGTTGAGCAGGGCTCCTCCTGGGTCTTGGACGTGCATCGTGAATCCGTCACCCGCCGGGAGCAGAGCACCTGGGAAGACCGTCACCCGACGCTCTGCGCGGGCTGCGACCTTGTTGACGGCTTCAGTCATGTTCTCGGGATAGGGCAGGTTCCAGTAGTTGCCGTCCCAGACCGAGAATCCAACTTGAGTGCCATCATCGCGGAAACTCCGGTAGGCGCTCGTGATGTCATGCTCATCGGGGTCGAAGTAGCTCGACGCATCAACGCCGACCCAGAGGTCACCAAAACCGCCGATGGTGCCGCTGTCGATCTCGGACTGCTGATACAGATTGGCGTCGATCCCGCTGTCTTCGTCTGCTGTGAAGACCACGAGGCCATCATCGTTGTAGAACCACGATTCCTCGTACATGTACACGCTGACGTGGCTGCGGACGAGCACGAACAGGCCGCCGTCCGAGTAGTCCTCGTAGGCCGCGTTCCGCATGTAGAGTTGGGTGTACGTGTCGGGGGGTGTCACGATCATCGCCCCGCCCTCGCCCCCGAACATGCCTTCCGCCAGGATGGTCCCGCCCACGGAGATCGTGATGGGCACATTGCCCTGCGACCCTCGCCTCCGGTTGACGAGGCAGAACAAGCCGGGCATGCCCGGTCCTGGGTCGTTGCACCAGACCTGAAGCCACGATCCCTGGATGGCGAGAATGAAGGCAGCCTTCACGTCCTCGTCGGTGACCGCAGCAGAGAGGTCCACCCGGATGTTGATGTTGTTGTAGCCGCCGACCGGAACGAACGTGCCGGACACGTCGAACCAGTAGGTGATGGTCCAGGCCATGCCATCCGAGATGGTCATGGACGATCCGTTAGGAACGTCGGCTTGAGCAAGACAAAGGATGGACCCGGAGGCTCCTGTGATGCCGTTGTTGCCCTGGATGTAGATGTCTTCCATCCGCAGGAGGTTCGAGAACTGCCCGACAACGGAGACCCACGGCGCACTGTGATCAGAGAGGAGCCTACCTCGCAAGGTCGTCCAAGTCATATCCCAGGGAATCCCGCCTTCTTGGGCAGGGATCTCTACGTCGTCATAGGTCTCGTCCACCTCGATGACTGCTGGACCGGGAACAGCGGCTCGCGCTGCATAGGCGGCTTCCCAGGTTGTGAAGATGTTGCCAGACGGACTGGGGTGCCCAGGGGCGAAGACATAAACTCCGCCTCCGCCACCTCCGCCACCTCCGCCACCTTCACCTGTGTGGTATAAAGTTCCGAAGCCGTCTGCTTGGATGCTCATGTTACACCAACCTGATCAAGAAGGTTAGAGCGAAGGCTGTCGTGTTTGTGATGGTTGTCGTCGTAAACCCGGCATTGTGGAAAATGTCGACAGTTCCGGTTGCGTCAACCCAGGTCAAACCTGATTGTTTGAGAATATATACGACCGGTGGGTATCCGTAATTGTGACTCAAAACAACGGTGTCATTTGCCCCACCATTAGCATCTAACGTGATCTGATCTTCGAGTTCGACATACCCTTTTAGCTTCCAGGCCCTCAAGAGTCCTTTATAGGCGCTCCTCAAAACCTCCGAGGTGTTTTGAAGGTAAACGGATTTTCCGGGTTCCAAGTACCTATCTTCACCTCGCCGACCTTCCGTCTGGGCTTCGTGGGTGATTCTCAAATCGCTGAGATAGATCCGACCCGTAGATACGTTGGTGACCTTCATGCTTAGTACCTGTCAACAAAAGATGAAAATCTAACCAGTTCCCGTGTACCGCACATCATGCGAAGCCCAAAGTGTCCCGATTGTCAGGTTGAAACTGGACAAGCACACCAGCCGGGGTGCGACGTTGAGCGGTGCTCAGTCTGCGAGGGTCAGAAGTTGCAATGCGGATGCGAGACTCATGACCCGATGAGATCCGCCTGGGCCGGCAGGTGGCCCGGAGAGGTCGAATGCGAACGACTCGGATTTTGGTGCAAATGGGTGGATGGCCGCGGCTGGGTGACTTGTGACAAGTCGGACCCAGAAGCGAGACATGACCTGAACCGATTGGCTCTATGGCAAGCGAATCGAAAGAAGAACTGACGCCCGTCGTGGCAGGCGCTGGTTGGCATTCCCCGTCTCACTCATGGGAGCAGGAGGAACGACATTCAGAATTTGAAGAAGCGTTTGACTCCGTTCCTTCGGAAGGCGACAGAACCCGGTGGATGTTTGTCCGTTGCAAGTGGTGCGGCACGCGCCTGGCGGCCCAGATTTTGCCATTTCGCACAGAGTACATATACAAGTGGCAGGACGAAAGCCGGTGTTGGCGCGGAGTCTGGCTCATGCCGACATGCGAGGAGCTCGTTCTAAAGCCGGTGCAAGAGTCATAGATGCTCATCGTCGTCCAGGGAGCTGCGTTGATTGACTCGTCTCACGACTGGGAGTATGAAGGGGAGATTCCGACATTCCAATATCTTGGCCTCATTCCGGACGGCGGCAAAGACGACGGTTGGCGCTACGTCCTGTGCAAACGATGCAAAACCAGATTTGCGGCCCAGATTCTGCCGTTTCACCTGGGGTGGTCGTACCGGTGGATGGACAGGTTCGGGCACTGGAAGGACGCCAAGTACGCGCCGTCGTGCGGCACGGTGCTGCTCCATGCGGTGCACGGCAGCTGAGGAAGCGACATGGCTAACAAATATCGATGGGTTTTGAAGAACTGCGGCTGCTGCGAAAGGCAGTATGCGGATCACGAAAGATATGTCGAAACTTTCAAGCAGTGGTATCCGCGCTCCGAGTACTGCACGGAGTGCCTGATGAACGGAGACCTGGAACAGCGACAAAAAGCCGTTGCTGCAGCCAGGGCGCGTTGGCAAAAGAGGCTGGTTGGCGAAATCGCGGCGCGAGCCAGACTGCTGAAAACAAACCAGGTGTAATGTCGACGCATGTCAGGAGTAAAGCCGACGCACGAGCTGGTCGTTCGCGACGACGAGACCGGCGACTACGGCAAAATTGGAGTCGGATGGCAAAACAAAGAGGGCGGGATTTCGATTCGGCTCAATCCGTGCTCCGTCGTGACGTACGACTCTCTGAAGGGCAAGACCCTGACGCTTTTCCCCGTGAAGACCAAAGAGGAATGGGCCGCCTGGCACGCAAGGAAAAACGCCGTCGCAAGACAAGCGACCAAAGATTCCGAACAGACCGGGTGAAAAGAACATGATCAATTCTTTGGACAAACTCCTCGTCTTCGAGGATTTCTTCGTCGACAGGAGCCTCCCCAAGCATTCGAAAAACAAAGGCGCACAATACACCATCAACCCGAACGATTTTTCAGTCGGGGAAGACTCGGGCAACATGATGATGGTGCGCCCGAACCGGAGCCTGACGATTCACAACGTTCACAACGCCATCAAACCGAGCTGGTTGGTGCGCTTGTTCTGGTGGATCTCCGCCGCTCTCAGGCTGAGTCCCTACATCAAGTGGTGGTCCGACGAAGAAGTCCCGGAACAGTCCGAGCTCATGACGGTCGAGGAATTCTTCACGTCGGTCAACAGCTCGGCCAAAGAGATTCAGCTCGTCAAAGACAGAGCCGCGGGTTACGAAAAAGCCATGATCAGAGCGAAGCAGGGCGGACAGCAAGCTCTGTTCGAACAGCTCGTGGCCGGCATGAACGTGCACAGGATGGAATCGCATCTCATGACGCTCGGTCTGACAAAATATTTGGAAGAGGCGGATCTGGTGCGATTCTACAAGCAGTCAAAGAAGGGGCTGCGACTCGACTGGGTCAAAAACTTCACCCGGCAGATTCCGCAGGACGTTCTCGACAAGAAGATTCAAGCGGACGAAACCGGAATCTTCGACAACTACGTCATCCTGCACTACGACCCGACCGCCAAGTCGTGGGCCGAAACGCAGGAGGAGAAAAACCGGCGCAAGGATCCGATCCTGTTCGGCCTGATGGACGGGTGCCGGCGCCTGTTCTTCGTCGGGGACTGGAAGGACGAATTCTGCGATCTGACGTTGGATCAGATCGCAGACGCGCTGGGCGACGGGGCCGTCAAAGACCTCGGGACCGAGACGCTGGCTGAAGTGCACGAGGAGGAATGATGCCCTTCGTCGCCGTCAGTCTCGTCATCGATTATAGCGTGCGTTCGCTATGTTTGAAATCGTATGGAGGACACAAAAAAGGCTGTCCGAACTACAAGCGTTGCGACCGGTGCCCGCCAGTCGCCCCGCTGATTGAGCGAGTGATCGACTTGTCCCGCCCCGTGTTTGCCATCTACAACGTGTTCCCGTTGGGGAGACACGTTGAACAAATGCGCGTGAAGCATCCGAGTTGGTCTTCCCGTCAGCTGTTGAACTGTCTGTACTGGCAGGGGACCGCGCGCAAACAGCTGAAAGCCGAAATCGAGCGGTTTCATAAGGATATGATCATCGCACAGCCGAGGACCCGATATCTCGTGTTGACGACGCCGGAAGCCTGCGGCGTCAACGTGACCGAAACGATGCGCGCTGTGGGAGTCATGTTGGAATGGCCTGCGCGAACCGTCGCACATCAAGTGGCAATTGTGGGGGAGCCGATTTTATGAAGAAAATTTTCAAAGACTTGCCGCAGCAAATTCTCGGAGCGGACGTCGTCGTGAAGTACGACGTCGCGCACTGGACATTCGGCCCGCTTCGAGTCACGGCGACGCCCGCCGCCAACTACGAAGCCCCCGCAGGATTTGCGGTTCCCAGAAACGGCTGGGTCGTCAGGTACCATTTCCGCGAGGACCCGTCCGCCTTCCGCGCTGCGAAGGACCCCGCGGAAGTCGAACAGATTGCGCTGGAATATCTCGGCGTGGCGCGCATCTCCTTGGAGTGCGAGGTCGCTGCCGCCAATTCAAACCTGCTCGCGTTCGACGCTCTCACGACTCCGACTCCGACAAAGCGTCGTCGGAAGTGAACACGCAGCGCAAAGAACTCGGCAAGTTACGTTGCCAACTGTTGTGCACCATCAAGCAAATGACGTGGGATGCCGGGTTCAGAACGAGCAAGCGCAGCTCCAGCAAGTTGAACATCAGAGTCGGAAGAGTGAAAGTCGCCTTTATTCGTGCTCAAAAATTTCACGATTCCATCATTCGAATCACCGTAGTGTTTGAAGACGAAAAAGGCAACCGGGTCGTCAATGAAAACATTTTCGGACTCGTACGCACCAGGTCAGTAAAACCTTTTTTCCGGAAAACTCTGAAACAATTGAAGATGACGTGTCTGCATCATGTGATGTCAGGCTGAAGTGTAGTGTTGTGTGAAGGCGGTTGCCTTCACCAATAATGTGGACTTGAGGGCGTGCGTGAAGCCCCGACAACGGCGCAGTAGGGTCCAGACTGTGCAAACAGTTCTAAAGATTAATGGGGGCTTCGTATTGTAAATCATGGACCCTTATCGCAAACCTGCTCCACGTGAGCCGTCTAACGACCCAGTGCAAGCGATGGGGCTTCGTCTCGTGCAAACAGTGCCGCCAGACGACGTGGACATGTTCTCAGACTATGACGACGCGCAAAGGCGATGGTGCATAAACGCACCGAAGCGCACGAAACGTCCGTCCTATGTGGTGGACATCGGACAAGTTGGGATCATGCTTGTCCCTGTCATGGTGTTTGAAACCGGAGAAATAGCCGAAAAGTGGGTTTTGGCCGGCGGCAACATTTCGAAGCGTCTTCCGAAATCGGTGCGCAACGATTTGCTAGGTCTCAGAGATGGTCGGTGGTTTTTCCTGATGGACAAGCCTGCAGGTGCCGCAAAGTACCCCATCACATCCGCCTCCGAAGTCGCTCGAGCCCTTTTGAGATCGTGGATCGAGGTCGAACATGATTCTGAAGCAACATCCTGACAATCCGCCCGACGCCCGCGGGTGCAGAGCCATCGGATACTGGCACAACAACCATCACCCCGATTTTCCGAAGCCAGAAGACTATGTGAATCCGAGCTGGCGCCAGATCGAACGCGACGCCGTGGTGAGATACCTGAAAGCCGGGCATGTGAAGGCTTCATGGCGCGGGTGGTCGAATTGCCGGATGTGCAACTGCCACAACGGCAGCCAGTGTCTTGGCGACGGCACGTTCGTATGGCCTCAGGGATTTGCGCATTATGTCGAGGTCCACGGAGTGAAGCCTCCGGACGAATTCGTCCAACACGTGCTCGGAAAGGTCCTGTCCGAGGGGTGGCCGGGGCCGGACGTCGAATACCAGAGGCAATGCGCCGAAAGCGCCAAAGCGACACGCGACTTCGAATCTCAGTGGATCAAGCCTCTGGGGAGCTTGCCGATGCGGAGAAGCCGATGAGCCTGTGCGCCGTCCGCGGATGCGGAAAATCTCAGGCAGTCGGGATGCGCCTGTGTTCCGACCATCTCGCGCAGGCCGAATCCGCCCACGCTTCAGCCAAAGAGATGTCGTCGCAGGATTGCAGAAGAAACGCGGACCCGTACGATGCCGCTTTGTCCATGTACGTGGATAGGATAAGTTCTTCAGAACAAATGCGCAAACTGACGCGCGACCTGATCGAAGGCGGCGTGAAGGACGCCGTGGACTCGTTTCCTGGTCTTGCAGCCATTCCGCCAGAAACCGTTGAGCAACTCGTGTCTTTCTTGGCGGTGAACGTCGTGTCGTCGATCATCCAGGACAGGGCGCATTTGTTGGCCAGGGCCACGATGCTCGCCGACGCCCTGTCCGCGGAACAGGCGCACGGCCTGCGTCAAATGATGGAGCTCGAGATGGAAATCGTCAACGAATGCGGAGTCGACAAAATGTGACCCAAGGAGAACGTCATGAATCTGGAGAAGTTGCGCGTCGCCGTGAATAAACTCAACTTGTTGCTCAACAATCCAGACATGGCGTCCGACTTCTATCAAATGGTCGACGTCGAGTCGGGTTTCAATCAACAGCTCGACCAGCTGTTGTCGGAATTCGATGCCGCAAGGCATCCTCCGACGCAGCGGTTTCTGCGATCCTCGCATAGGCCGCCGGCACAGCGATGATGATGACGATGACGATTCCATCGGATCCTTTTTTTTTGCAAGGATTCGCGATGCTGTGGCCGCCACCAGCAGAGTCAAATCGGATCGTGAAGCCGGCATGTCCGTTCACAAGACGCTAGGGGACCTAACGGAAAGAGCTTGCGTCGCATACGAATCGATGTTGAGCTGCGAGATGGAAGGACTGGACGGAGCAATGTCTGTGGCAGACGAGGCCATTGCTCGCCTCGAAAAGGCGGTGGCTGCAGCCATAGAAGCTCAGTCGATACAAGAAGTCATGGAATCGTGACGAGATTCCCGCACGAATGGGTTTTGCAGGTATGGACCGGCAATCCGCTCACGATAGTCCACACTTGGGCGACCACTTCGAACGAACCGCGCTGGAGGTGCAAGTTGTGTGGTTTGCTTGCGATTTCCAAATGCCCCGACACCGAGTGTCCCGTCAAGAAGACGCTGTCGGAAGTCATGGAAAGCTGAATGTAACCTCCGCACATGGGGCAGCCCAAGCGCAGCCAGTTGGGAAAGATTCAGCCCAAAAAGAGCCGCCGGGCTCTGGGAAGACTGTTCGAGAAGGGCAAGCAGGCCAAGTCGGAGCGGGACTTCCCGGAAATCGATCCCTGGGGCCGCTGGCGCAAGGCCGTCTGCAAGCGCTGCAAGTGCGTGCTCAACGATTGCGAGCCAGCTTCGTGGCGCGGCGAGTTTTGGCATCCGAGCGTCGACAAGGACGGCAAGCCGCACTGGTGCCCGAATGCCGGCAAGCGCTTCAACACGCAGGACATGGAGCTTGTCCCCTTCATGCCGAAATCGCGACGCAGAAGCTTGAAGAAGCAGGGGATCGTGCCGTGACCGTCAGGTATCTGCTGGATCAGCAAAACGCCGTCGCGCAGATGACCTGCACATACATGCGGCAGTGCGACATGCTGCGACAGTTTGACTACGGAACCATCGGTTGGCGAGAGCGAGACGAACAGCTCAAGAAGTTTCAAAAAGAATTTGACGAGTGGTGGAACAAATATGCCGTGGCTGTTTGCGAAGAAGTGACGGAAACATGAACAGATCGTGGGTGCTCGTTTTCATGCTCGGTTGCGTCAAGCCGGCGCCGGTTGTGACTCAAGATGCCCAAGCCGACGTTCAGGTGGACGTTGAATCAGAACTTGGTGCGGATGACGACGCTGGCCTCAGCATCCCAGAGTTGTCCCGCTATGGCACCGTCTTCGACCCGATCGACGGGCGCACTGTCAACATCAAGACCGCCGCGGCCAAGATTGACGGTCGTCTCATCGCCCCAGGCGAAACCTTTAGTTTCAATGATGTCGTCGGCGTCAGAACGACCAAGAACGGGTATGTCAACGCCCCGGTGCTTCTTCAAGGCCGTCGCACCGACGACTTGGGCGGCGGCGTCTGTCAGGTGAGCTCCACTCTGCACGCTGCAGCCATCGTGGGCGGGCTCGAGATCAAGGAGCGAAGACCGCACAGCCTGGTTCCGAAATACATCGATCCTGGTTATGACGCCACGGTGGCATTCCCGGCTTCCTGCGAAATCAAGGGTGCTCCCTGCGGGAAGTTAGACTTGAAGATCCGCAATCCGTTCGAGTCTTTTGTCCGCATTCACGCAGTCGTCACCGACGACGTGGAATCCCGGGGCGGCATCAAAGGACATCTCAACGTCATACTTGAGAGCTTGGCGCCCAAGCACGGGGTGGACATCAAACGGCAGACTGAACCGATGGGCCGAGGAGGTAGGCGCTGGGTACGCTCAGGCCGCATCCTCACCCCCACCTACGTCAAGGTCGTGCAACAGCAGGGCGAGGGCTACTTCGTCCGCTGCACAGCCACGTACACCCACGAGGGCAAAGTGGTGCGCGAATACAAATGGTTCAGCCGATACCCGCCAGTCGACGAGGTGTGGGAAGTCGGATGGGCCAGATCTGCCGACGCCGGAGATCCGTGGTGAAGCATGAAAATTTGGAACGCTGAGCGAACGCAGTACGTCGAGAACAAATTCTGCAATGGCTGCATGTGCCACGACATGGACATGATCTTCGGAGATGGAAAGAGCGGAAAATGCGGACAGTGCGGATGTCCCAAGACCAAAGAGGCTTGGGAACAGATGCTCGTCGAGCAGACGCACGAGGAATGAAATGGGCGAAATTCCGTCTCTGACCGTGATCGTGGTCGAAACCCACAACAGGTCCCTGGCCTGGTCGGCAAATCCTAAGCCGTTCCTCGCGTTCGTGGCAGGCAATACGCAGATGCGCGCCGACGGCCGCACGGAGCAGGACGCAGTGGACGCGCTGCGCAAAAGCATTCTCAGCATGGCGCAAGGCAGGGACGTGAAAAGCGTCAAAGTCGTGGAGATGCGTTTTGACGAGCTGCTGGCTCAGCAGGTCATGGACCAGTGATCGCTTGAACGTTCGAGTCTTGCAAGTTGGCGTGCACCATCGCGCTGGACGAAGACGTCACCCCCACGATGAGCGCAACCGGGATCACGATGCTCGCGTTTGCGAACGTGCCACCACCAGTCGTGATGTCGGCGGCGGACAGCGTGACTGCGCCGTCTCCAGTGATCACGACCGAGTTTGAAGCTGGCGAAGTCGACGACATGTCCGACCCGGTGATGGTCAAGTCCACCAGAGTCAGGTCTGCAGCCGAGATTGCCGGGGCGGGAGCGGGCCAAGCACACGTCTGCGTTCCAGAATCCTGCAAGTTTGCATGGACTTCGCAATCTGTCGTGTTGTCGATCCCCGGAACGAGCGCGGCCGGAATCGAAATGCTCGTGGCGCCGACAGTTCCGCCGCCGGTCGTGATCTGCAATGCCGTCAAAACGACTGCTCCAGGGCCGGTCAAAGTCACGGAATTCGAAGCCGGCGCAGTGGAGAGCAAACCGGTGCCGATGACCGTCAAACCCTCGTTGAATCCGATCGTGGCAGACGAGATTGTCGGAGCAGCGGCAGGCCAGACAATCGCGTGAGGGGCCGTGGTCTGGGCATTCGAAGTCGCTTCGCAAGTGGATGTGTTGTCGATTCCCGGAACCAGTGTGTCCGGAATGGAGATGGACGAGTCCGTCCAGGTCCCGCCTCCAGTCACGACGTCGGACCGCGTGAGCACGACGGCCCCTGGCGCAAAAATCTCGATCGAGCTGATGCTCGGCGTTCGAGACAGAAGGTACGTTCCCGTCACGACGAGTCCTTCGTTGAATCCGATCGTGGCGGTTGAAATTGTCGGCACGTCCGTTGGCATAGAACACGCCATCAGGTTCGATTCGAATCCGTCCGAGAGCACGGTGCAGTCCGTCGTGCCGTCGATGCCCGGGGTCAGGGAGGCCGGAACCATGACGTCGATGCCCACCCTGCCTCCCGCCGCAAGAATTTGGCTCTGAGATAGCGTCACCGCCCCGGTTCCCGTCAGGACAACGTACGTCGTCCAAGGCGGGATGCTGAACATGTCGAGACCGCCAATCACGAGGTCCCCCAGATGTTCGATGCTGACAGACGTCACGGTCGGGGCCACGCCGACCCAGAGATCCCACGTCTTCTGCGTGGCGTCCGGATCGGTCAGTGAGCTGACCGCGATTCGACGGACGACACCGTTGAACTGGTCGGATCCTGACGGCGTCGCCCCGACGAACATGGTTTGTGGACGCCATGCCGTCCACGTTTGACTCACGATGGTCCAGTCGGGTCGTGTGCCGTTCACGTCGACGTATGCCGATCCGTAGTTGGCTTGAAGCAAGGGAGGGAGCATCCCTTCGCAGTCCCAGGCTAGCCTGAAATGCACGAGTTGACCAGACGACATCGGCGAAACCACCTGGCTCGTGGCCACCACGACGCCAGCCTGATCCGTGACTTGAGCCAGGAGGCGGTTGTTCGTGTCCAGCCACACTTTGACATATGCGTTTGGGAATTCCGGACCGCCTTGTATTTGCAGGATCGTCCTGGTCGACCCCGCCGCGCCAGTCTCGAACAACCCGTCAATCGTGCCAGAATCGCCTGAAAGCGCGCTCAGGCCATACCTGCCCGGCGCACCCGTCTGAAACATCTGGCCGGGCATGCTCTGCGCGACCGTGACGTCGGGCGTTTCTCGGCCGATCAGGGCAAGGGGAGACAGTTGTTCATACTGAAGCACAAGTCCGGTGGGGCTGAGGGTGAACATGTTCACATGCGGGATTAAACGTCTCGCATGTGTAAATTTTTAGGTGCAATGGCCATGCGATCCAAGCCTGTCGTCCCTTCGGATTTGTTGGCATCATTGATGAGCGGCAAATTTGACTGTAAATTTGCCGACATGAAGGCCACGCTCTTCAGCAATTTTCCCGACAGATTTTTGAGAGAATCGATCATCCCTAAATTGGATCAAAGGGGGATTGAAGTCGTGAGGGTATCGGTGCCCAAAAACGCCGAGTCCGTAAGTGGAGCCGGAGCCGGAAGTGAAATCGTGTTGTTCATGCACGAGATGGCTAGCCACAACGACGACAAAGTCGTCAGGGCCCTCGCCCACAAAGAGGGTCTTCCGATGGTTTGCCTCTCCAGAAAGGCGTCGTCGTGGGATGAAAGGCTGCCGCTGCTAGAGCAGGCGCCGCAACACCAGACTCAACCGGATCCAAAGCCGAAACCCGATCCGAAACCCGATCCGGATTTCTCATCCGTGGCCGCAACGGCCCAAGATACCGATACTGGAGACAAGGTCATGCCCGACAACACGACAAGAACGGTGCCGAACGATGTGCTGGAAGCGATGCTTCGGCACATGATGCAACTTCACGCCAAAAACACCAAGTACGAAGACATGGTGCCGGAGTTGCGCCAATACTGGACAAATGAACTCGCCAACGGGGCCCAGTTGTACTCATATCTTGGCAACGTTTTGAGGCGAGCCGACTGCCCAGAATTCTACAAGCAGTGGGTGGCGGCTGGCAGACCCGCGGGCGAACCGAGCAAGCCCAAGAGGGCGAAAAGGACAGACATGGATACACATACGCAGACGAAGACGAAGATGCGCGGAGTCCGTGGAATGCCGGAGGAAGATCTTGAAAAGATGTTGCGACTGGTCATGACCCAGCGCAACAGCGGCAAGGCTTACGGCGCGTTCTTGAATCAAATTCAGAAGTTCTGGCCGGATGGCGGTGGTCCGAGGGACGCGGATCAGCTTTCCAAGCTGGCGGCGACTTGCGCCCATTCGCCGAGGGCTCCTACCTGGTATAAAGCTTGGTTCAAGCAGGCCAAGAAGAGGCCCGGATCGGTGGCGACAAAAGCAACCAAGACGTCTGCACGCAAACCTGTTGCGCGCAAGCCTGCCGATGACGCCGAGTTGGCGAAGATCTATGCCGAGGAGAACGAAGCGCTCAAGAAGCGCGTGGCGGCGCTTCAGGCCAAGCCGGACGTCAAACACGTCAAGGAACAACTGATCGAGTTGTTCTCGTCATGCAGAAAGCTCGTCGAACTTGGAGCCATGGACGTCGAACAAACTTTGCGCATGGCCATGGAGTATCTGGAGCGAGACTGATGGGCAGGAACATCGAGCATGCCGGAAGGACGATCAAAGTCCGGATGGAACGAGCCGTTTCCAACGTGTCCGATCCTTTTGCTCCACCGAAAATGATGCTGGCCCTGCACGTCACCACGCCACATGGTGACGTGCATGTTGCGCTTCCCCCTGACAAGGCTGAAGAGCTGGCAGACCTGATCAAATGCGTGCTCAACGAGCGCCTGGTCAAGTCGGTAATGCGCGAATAGGTCCTTTATGGAACATTTCCAGCATGAAACGCTGGACTGTTTACTGTCACACCCACACTGAATCCGGTCGCCGCTACGTAGGCCTGACTTCTCGGACGATGAATAGAAGATGGGCTCAACACTGCTGCCAGGCCAGGTCCGCCAAAGGCGGACGCTGGCATTTTCCCAATGCGATTCGGAAATATGGACCTGAAGCGTTTGCACATGACATAATTGGAGTTTATGATACGCTCGAGGAAGCAAACCAGAAAGAGCGAGACAAGATTGAGGAGTGGGATTTGCGAAATCCTGAGAAAGGATTCAATCTCGCAAAAGGTGGTACTGGTGCTGATATATCCCATTCGATTCGGAATAACCCGTGGGATCGTCCTGAATATCGCGCAAAACAATCAGTCAGACTCAGCGTTCTTCAAACACCAAAGTCTCGTTTCAATAACAAAGCTGCACTCAATACCCCAGAGTCTAGAGAGAAAAGAGCACTACGTTCCAAAGAAATCATGTCTAGACCTGGGATGAGAGAAAAGCTCTCCATACTTTCTAAAGGAAGGAGACTTACTTCTGAGCAAAAAATTAAAATTAGCTTGGTGATGAAAACAAGAAGCCCTGAGTTGGTGGCGAGGATCACCCAAAAATTGAGAGGAAGAACCCATGATCCTGAGCTGGTAGCAAAAATTGCTGCGAAACTTAGGGGAAGGGTTTTAAGCTCAGAAGCAAAAGAAAAGATATCTGCCCGATTTAAAGGCAAGCCGCTTAGCCAAGAGCACCGATCCAAACTCGCATCCATAAATAAGGGCAAGAGCAACCCTAAGGCTTCACAAAAACTGCGCAGGTACATCACAGACGACAACGGAGAAATAACTCATAAAATATGTCATGTGCATGGAGTTATTTCTGTTGATGATTGTTGGGTCGGAAGGTGTAGAAACAAACCCAGAATAATATGCAAAGAATGTGTTAGGGGTCGATCGTCAGGCCATTTATCCCGCGATCGGCGATTACGATGAAAGAAGAAGACGCATGGCACTGGGACGTGCCTGACTTGATCAGTCGAGAGGAAGAGTCTGAGTTGGCATCGAAAGCCGTCGAAGGCGACTTCGAGGCGCGGGTCAAGCTCGTCATGTCAAATTTGAGGCTGGTGCTGTTTCTGGCCTCGGCATTGGCCAGGTACCCGCACGAAAAGCAGGATCTCGTCGGGGAGGGGTTGCTTGGGGCCTGGATTGCGGTTAATCGTTACAGTCCAATCCATGGGGTCAGATTCTGCACTTATGCCACGTGGTGGGTCAAATCGTACATGATCCACCACAAGAAGAAGAGCATGAGACTCCTGTGGCGCGCTCCAGACACATATCTGTTGCACAAAGAACTGGCTCGTTCATATGCGATGGATGGTCGCGACGATTCCGACGACGAAGTCCGCCAGATCATGGCTGAAAGATTCGAAATCAGCCAGAAGCGGTTGCAAATCATGCTGCAGCCGGTGAAGAAGGTTTGCCTCGATGCGCCCATCGACGGTGGACATACCCTTGCCGATGCCCTGGCCTCAGACACCCGCGGTCCGGAAGACGAATGTGCTCGGGGCGAAGAGCGAACTTTAGCGGACGTGGCGTTGTCCGTTTTGACGGATAGAGAAGCCTTGGTCGTCCGTTCAGCCCTTATGGGAGACGAAACTTTTTCCGACGTCGGGGCGAAGCTCGGGGTTTCCAAGCAACGAGCCAAACAGATATGCGACAAGGCAGTCGTCAAGATGCGCAGACGCGTCAAAGGCTGCTCGAATTTTCATGACCACTACGCATGAAATGATTTCCAGAATCGCCCTCAGGGTAGCTCGAAAGTTCCTTTGGCGTCGCGCGGCCGACACTGGTCCACAGCTGATCGTCGGCGGGACCGTGCAAATTGGAAATCGCGCGGCCAAATATGTCGTCAAGCAATTCGATGGCTCGCTCGCAGACTGTCGCTTTCGAATTTTCTTCGACGTGTTGGGCGCGAAGTTCGTCCTGTCCGGCCAGATCAGCAAAGGCCGCATGACGTCATTTGGCGCCATCGACATGCACGGCGGAGAGGTCGACGCCAACCAGATGAAGCGACATTTTGGCGTGGATCCGGAGATGTGGATCAGACGAACTCTGGCCAACGCCCTGTTCAGGACGGTCGGGGAAGGCGACTTGGACAGGTGGGTCGTCGTCGACGGGGAAGTGTTCGACTCGTCCGTGCTCGACGAGCTCGAGGCGGCGGTGCACGCGGAGCCCATGGGGCGCGCGGTGTAACGTGAAGAGTGGATAAAGATCCGTTTTTCGACGATTCCATGCCCGATCCGGGGCCTCCGTCTGAAGACTTGTGGGTGATCCAAAAAGACCTTCCTGCCGAAATCTCCGCCGCGGAAAACGCCAGACACGAATGGGAACTGACGGCGCGAGAGCCCGGGGATGGCGAGACAAGTCGTTCGGCGATCCCCATAGAATGGGCCTCGTTGGCCAGGTATCAGTACCGCTGTCGCCGCTGCGGCCTCACGATCGCCTGTCCTCCCTGGGAGGATCCGTTTGAAGACGACGGCACAGAAGCCCTGCAGGATCAAACCTGCACGGAGTTGATGCTATCTAACACGCACGAAGACTGATGAATCGAATGTCGCAAGAGGCAGTCGAATTCCGGATGGCGTTAGGATTTTGCGCCCAAAACCTGTCCAGGTGTCAGACCACGGCCGAACGGATTCAACGCATCAGGCTCGTGTTGGACTGGTTGCGACAGGAGGACGTTTTGGAACGATTTGATTTCCATCTGGCCGACGAATACGTCACCGTGAGATGGGTTCCTGCGTTTCCCATGACCGAGTATTCACGGATTTTCAACATGGAAAGCATGAACACTGAAAATCTGGTTATCATGACTGTAATGGGATCGTGATGGTGGAGTACCGAGAATGTGACGAATGCCGGATAAAGCCCGGATCGCCCACGTTGTGTGCGGACTGTCTTGAGAGACGGGCTGAGCATTCTCGAACTGGTTCATGTCGGTCTCCTCGCATCTGCTCACCACAAGCTCAGCAAGCTGCCCAGGCGCACGACTTGCGCATGGACGGGTACGGCCGATCGGCAACCGAGACCGAGATCGTGCGCCAGTTGTCGCTGGCCGACATCGGCACCGTGCCGGAAGCAGATCAGTTTGCAGTGGCCAATAGGGTGTTGGAACAGATGCATGCCGGAGAACACATCAAATCGTTCGATCTCTTCATCTCCCAGAAGGGCACCGCGCGGGTCATGAAGATAGGATGGTCGCGCATGCTGAATTTTCCGTCGCAGACGATGTCCGTGTCAGTCGTCAATCTCACCCGTCAAAATCTCGAAATCCTCGAAGTTATGAGCAGTTGATACGCACGGTGAGACATGGGAAAAACTGAAGACTTGCAAATGCTGGAAACGCTGTTGGGGTATGAGACTCTGGACGATTGGGAGAAGAAGGCTTTCGCCAGCATGAAGGAAAAGCTTCAACAATCGGACAGGGCGTTGACCAAAGGTCAACGTGAAAAAGTGGACGTGGCTTGGAAACGGCTTGGCCTTGACGCCGACACTGACAAGACCGTGAATCTGTGGAGCTCTGGAAAAGTTCCGATGGGAAAGCCGTCGGATTTCCCGTATAACCTGCTGCGACCGCTCAAACCACCGGGCAGATCGTGACTCCCATGTCGGACATGGAGCTGGCTGCCGAGGCGGCCCGCTGGACGGGAAAGGTCCACCCGCTGGAAGGTTTCATGACCAGGACAGAGTTCAAAGGCTGGCTGATGGACGCCATCATGCAGGCGTTCATGCGAGAACGGGCTTCGCGAATGCCGATCGCGTTCCCGAACATCAAGGTTCACGTCTTGGACCCGGCCGAAGTCGTGGTTGATGACGTGATGGAAGAAGGCGGGAAAGAAGCCTTCTGGGTGAAGGTGACGTTTTGATATCGAGATATGCGCCGATCGAGCTGGAAGATCTGTGGTCGGATAAAAGCCGATTCGGCTACTGGTTTCGGGTCGAAATGGCCGCCTGCGCCGCCATGGAGGATGCCGGCATCGTCCCGAAAGGGACGGTGGACGCCATAGGGCAGGCGGCGGAAATCACCAACTTCAAAATCAACCCCGTCAGAATAGGGATTCTTGAAGCCGAAACCCGCCACGACGTCGTCGCGTTCTTGAGATACTTGGAAGAGAGCTTCGGGCAGCCCGCCAAATGGCTGCATTTCGGCCTGACGTCGAGCGACGTGGTCGACACCGCGTTGGCCATGATGCTATCCAAAGCGTGCCTGTTTCTCGACAAGCGTCTGGAGGCGGTGCTCTGCACGCTGGCTCTCAAAGCCCGCGAGCATGCCCACACCGCCATGGTTGGCCGCACGCATGGCCAGCACGCCGAGCCCACGACTTTCGGCCTCGTGCTGGCTTCACATCATCAGGAGCTCGACCGCGCCCAAAAGCATCTGTTGCGGGCTAAGCTCGGCATCGAGGTCGGCACCATGTCGGGAGCGGTCGGAACTTATGCGCAGCTCAGTCCAGACTTGGAAGAGACGATTTTGCGCGATTTGGAACTTCGGCCCGAGCCCATTCCGACCCAGGTGGTGGCCCGGGACAGGCACGCGGCCCTGTTCTGCGCTTTCGGCTTCATCGCGGCAGCCCTCGAGAGGCTCGCCCTGACGATCAGACATCTGCAGCGCACCGAGGTGGCCGAAGTGCGCGAAGGCTTCTCCAAAGGCCAAACAGGCTCGTCGGCGATGCCCCACAAACGCAATCCGATAGCGAGCGAAAACCTGTGCGGCCTGGCCCGCTACGTCCGAGGGGCCATGATTCCGGCGATGGAAAACGTCGCCCTATGGCACGAGCGAGACATTTCGCATTCGTCCGTGGAACGGTTGATCGCGCCCGACGTGACGACCGTGCTCGCCCATATGCTGGACAAGGCCCTTGTCCTGATCAAGAACCTCGAAGTCGACGCGGACCAGATGGCTCGGAACCTGCAGCTGACGGGAGGATTCATATTCAGCGAGTCCGTGATGCTCGCGCTTGTTCGCTCCGGGATGGATAAAAAGAGAGCCTATCAAATCGTGCAGAGATGCGCCATGGAAGCGCGGACTATCTCGTTCAAAGGCGCCCTGCTCGTGGAACCAGAAGTCGTAAAGGCTCTAGGTGTCGAAGGTCTCGAGAAATGTTTCGACTTGAAGCATTCTCTGCGCCACGTCGACACGCTGATTGCCAGGGCAATTCCGGAAATCGTCGAGTGACTGCCGTAGATGGCGTCATGTATGCGAACGACGTGAAGCGTGCCCTGTCGGTCGTCATCGACATCGACGACGTCGGCGAGGATGGTTTGCGTCGCCGCAAAATCGAGGAAACCCTGCGCTATCTGAAAGAACAGGGATCCTGCGCATTCGGCTTTGTGTGCCGGTTTTCAGTGGAAGAGCGCGGTTGGAGTATCCCGTTCGCGCTGAATGTTGAAGCCGGCGAATGCGTTTTGAGGCTGGCGGACAGATACGATTATAGCGACGATGGCCATGGCAGATGGGAACGGATGGATAAGCGTCGCCAGGTGGAATCGAAGCGCGTCCAGAACTTGTCTGTACAGTTGTGTTCAGTGGACAAACTGACCGTCGACGAATTGCTTGCGGCGGTCGCGTCTTTTCTGGTTGCCGACGTGATGGACGGTTAGTAATCGACGATGACCGATCCCGAAGAAATTGCCGACAGGATCAAGCAAGACCTTCAAAAAGTCTCGTGCATGTCCAGTGTCGAATATGTGAACGCAGTCTACTCGACACTGGACCGGATCCAGGATGAAACTCCCGGCGGTTGCTTTCACACTTACGACGTGTCCGTGCGCATCCCCTCCATCGAGGAAGAAGTCATAAGAGAAGTGCACGAGGAGCCGAACGACACGCTGGAGCTTGAAATATCCTTGCAAACGAAGCAACCACTTCAGTTTGCAATATGCACTCTTGTCATCAATCGGGATTGGACATGAACCTTAAAGACATCGAGAAAAAAATCGCGCGGGGCGAAATCAAGGTCGAGTATGCGAGCAGGGATCGCGTGACGATCCTCCTTCCGTGGGTTAAGAAGGTGCTCGAGGCCGTGGGACACCCGGAGGCGTTCGTCACGAACCGATCCATGCTCAGCGACTTTTGGTCGATGGACAAAGCCGAGCGCGCGGCTTTGGCGGCTGAGACCGGCAAAAAACTCGGAATTCGCGTGGAGCCGGGCGACTACGTCGTGGACGTGGCTTCAAAACTCAGGCTTCAAAGTCTGCAGTGATCAGGGATGGAAGGCGTCGTCCGTGACGGACACGCCGCGAAGCGTCGACAAGCCCATTTTCGCCATCGCATCCTTGAAGCATTTGACAACGATGTTCGGCAGCAGTCCAAACCTGTTCAGCTCCGGGTCGCCCTTGATGCTTCCGGGCAGCCCCGTTCCCGCCAGGTCGGTGTTCCGGTAGACGTAGCGACCCAGTTCCAGCTTGGAAAGGCCCACGTTCATCCGCCCGACGGCCGTGCGCTCCTCGAGGTCGGAACCGAGGACGAACCGGAGGCCGAACTGGGTGAAGTCTTCCTCCTGCTTCTTTTCCATCGCGAAAAACTGATATTTGACGTCGATGTCGTAGATCGAGATTTCACCATCGACGGTCAGGCTGACAGGTCCGTTGGCCGCGACGCGCATGTTGTGGGCTAGACGCCGCAAATCTTGGCGCACCGACTGTACGCTGGGGGTGTCGGACAGATCTATCTTCGTCGCGATGCGGCGAAGAGCGTGCGCCACCAAGTCAGGGGTCATTCCCATGCCAAACGAGTCGGATAAAAGGCACATCGGGTATGCAGTTTTCGATAGCGGTTGGAGAATGCTCATGACCGAACAGGAGGTCTTCGTTCACGGGAAAGGTTGGACCAGAGCGTCAAAGTTATCATGTGGCGACAAGATCAGCATGTCTACGCCGGATGAAGAGGTTGTCGGGTTTTCCGACGTCGAAGAGGTCATGGGAGCATGATCCGCAATAAAGAAAAATCTCTGGAACGATCCCCGTGCCTACATGAGATAGCCATCTTTCGCGCTCGCTCGATTCCGAGGTCCCAACTTCGCGACGTCATGGCGGGATGGATGTCTGCCGACAAGGCGCACAAGAGAAACGACATCATCCTGGCGGCAACTGTCGAAGCTCCGGTCATGGGATCGGACGGCATCGTCGAACAAAGAAGGGCCGAGTGGTTGTTCGGAGCGATTCGCGTCACCAAGACGTCGATATGCCTGCATCTCGGAGCGGACGCGTTCATCAACGCTTCGCCAGTGCTTCGATCGGACGGCTTTTACTTCACGCGGAGCGATTGGGACTCGAAGAGAGAACCAGTCCCGACGGGGTCGGCGGATTTCCTGGTCGCCCCGATGATTTTCAGAGGAATACTGGAATCCGAGGCCATCCATGTTAGGCGAAACCGCGACATCAATTTGGCCAAAATCGAGAAGCATCTCGGGACGACTGACGTCGGCTTGAGCAAAATCGAGAAGCGCCTTCGGATGATCGTTGACCCGAAGGGATATTTGGAGAAGGACACCTGCCGCATGTCGACGGCCGCCGCGGCTGAAATTCGTCGTTACGTACATGTTTTGACCGTCATGGAGACATGACGATGTATGGACTCGATGACGATTTGCTTTGGCAAGCTAGGAACGCCGACTTGGCGGGACAGTACCGCGAGGCGGACGACTTGCGCGCGCAATGGCGCAAGGAAAATCCCAAATACCCTTGTTTGGTTTGTGGCGTGGAAGAATACCCGGGGTATCACAGCGACGAGGACTGCCGCCACAATTTGCTGCGCAAAATCATGGAGGACTGACTCCTTCTTGAAATCCCGAGCCTTGCGTTTTTCATGCCCGTGCAGTCGTGGCAACCATGACTACGACCATCGGCGTGATGAAACAGCTGTCGGATCAGCCCGGAACGGTCAGGGCTGCCGTCTTGCTGAGTTCCGACAAGGCCCTCGCGGACCCGTTGACCGAACTGGCGTCGACGGCGTCCATCACCCAGATATACAAGAGCCTCGGCCTCACCAAAGAATACTTCATTTCCAACGTGTTTTTGGTGCAGATCGCCAAATCTGACGTCGGAGTTCATGGATATAGCTTCAGCTTGAAATTTGCGAAACCTGGCGTGAAGCTGGACGTGGCGCAGGGGCCGCAGGGCGAAAAAGGCGACTCGGGAGGATCGGGACCGCGAGGCCCCGAAGGCCCGGAAGGTCCAGAAGGACCATCCAATCCACCGTCAGGTTCTGCGAGCGGCGACTTGGGCGGCACATATCCGAGCCCCGACGTCGTGGCGTTGCAGGGTGTTTCCGTGGACACGGCGGCACCTGCAGACGGACAGCTCCTGACGTACGTGGACGCCAACGGCAAATGGGAACCGAAGGATCCCCCGGAGGGTGTCACGTTTGTCGCGGTGAGGGACGCCCTGGGCGCGGCGACGACGGCCGTCGACTTCAACACGCAAAGATTGACCGGCGTCGCTAGTCCGTCTGCCGGGACGGACGCGGCAAACATGGATTATGTCGACACGATTGCTCAGGGACTGGACCCGAAAGACGCCGTCGTGGCAGTTTCCACGAGCGTCATAGCGTCCTTGTCTGGTCTGGCCGAAGTAGTCGACGACATCGATCTGGATACGGACGGTATGCGAGTGCTGCTGGTCGCACAAGGCGGAACAGCCCCTGCAGTCCACATTGACAATGGCATCTGGGCGGTGCATTCTGGAGCGTGGACTCGTCCGGCCGATTTTGCTGTCGGAATGAATGTGGCAGCTGCATACACCTTCGTTCAAGAAGGCACCGCATACGCGCATTCGGGGTGGGTGTGTCAAAACGACTATCCGACCGACGTGGTCGGAGCAGACGCGCTCGGCTGGTCGCAGTTCAGCCAGTCTGGAACTTCGAAGGCCCCCACGTTCGTGGACCTGGATATGGTGTCCGGGAGAATACTGGCGGATACGGCCGTGTTTCAGGTGCTTGGTTCGACGGCCGATTTCAACCCGGCTAATCTGGGAACGGGAACTGTCACGACCAAACTGTCGGCATTTGTCGGAGTGCCATCTGGCAGCACTGCATATGTCGAGTTGTATGACGTGACCAACCATGCTTCAAGGTGGTCCGGGGGCCCATACACGAGCGACGTCAACATCGATCAACTGATCACCACTCTCGCCGTCGGCACGCAACGGTTGGAATTTTGGGTAAAAACCACAATCAGAACAGGCGGAGACGCCTACTGTCTTCGCGCAGCCCTTCATGTGGCATTCTCATGAGGTAACATGGCTACGACCAACAATGTCACGTACCCGAACATCCCTTGCCATATCCAGGGAGGACAGTGGCGCCTTATCTGGTCGTTGACCCGAGCCATGAAGAAGGCAGGGTGGAAGTACAAGGCCAGTGGAGCCTCTACGGCTGGAACCATCGTCACCAACGATCTCACGCTGCCCACTGGCACGGTGTATGTTATCGATTCGAGCACTCTACCGCCAGCCCCGGGCACCGTCTACATTGCCACTAGTGCAGGCGAGCAGGCTGTGTCCTTTACAGCCAAGTCTGCCGCTCAGCTGACGGGATGCACTGGCGGCACTGGCAGGATCTACAACGGCAGCCCTGTCTCTGCGACGTCGAACAAGAACAACAACGCAGACCCTGCTCTGGACAAGTGGGGTCCTGGCACAGCCACGGGCGTCAGCGGATCATCTGCAGTCGTGGCGACTCCTTCTCGCGGGAGATCCAGCGTGACCGGTCTTGCGGGCATCACAGCCGCTGACAAGGGCCGTTTCTTGTTGATCAGCGGAAGCACGCCTGCCAACAATCATCAGCATCAAATCGAAGAAATCGTCAGCGCCTCTTCGGTGAAGATCGACGCCAGAACGTTCGCTGTGGCAGCAGATGCCGGCCCTCTGACTTGGTCCATCGTGGACCCCATGTTGGATTCGTGGACCACGTACGGGTACGCGATCCAGAACGCACACGGATGGTGGTGCGCAGAAGGACCCGCCATCATCAAGATCTTCATCGATGCATTGCCAACCGCAGGCGCGAGTGATTTCATTCGAGGAGAGAACGTAGTACAAGCAGGCTCCGGATTTGAGGGGGAGCTGATCTCCTACACATGGGACGGGGTGAGCTCCGGGTATCTTGTCATCGCCCCTCGTGTTCGTGGCACTGGAACAGGTCGATATGGTTGGGATGCCACCAACACGCAGGCGCTCACTGGTGCTTGGAGTGGCGCGAGTTTGCCTGGGGCGAACATGTCCTCAGATCCACGGGAGTTTCGTGAGCAGGTAGTATTCTGGAAGTACTGCGATAGCAGCAACGGCATCATCTTCGGGGGAAACTTCGATGTGGTGTCTGAGGCCTCGGTGATGTTCTCGGGGTTGGCTGGCTCAGCCACCACATGCACCACGTCCATTGCTCCTGGCAGCTGTTCCACGGCACTCTCCACCAACAACGTCTCTCTCCCACAGAGCTCCCTCAACATTCCGTCGGCACCCTTCTGTTTTCCAAACAGCGGAAATTTGTCTGTCACCAGCACCAATGGCGTTCAAACCGTCGCGTATACAAGTACGACGTACAACACTTTCAGCGGATGCACGGGAGGTACCGGGACGATCTACAAAGGGAATCTGGTTTCACCAGCTGCAGGAGATAACCCGTTTCCGGCCCATGGGATCGTGGTTCAAGGCTTTAGTAGTCCGCAGCAGTTCTGTCCATGGTTCAACCCTAACATCATGGTGAGCGGACAGGGGCTCGTCATCGCTATCGACAACATCGAGGAGCAGAACCACACCGCTGATGGCACCTGGACAGTGGCGGTCCCGAATCTTCACACTAGCGCGCAGTTCCAGGGGGAATGTGAATGGGGTTCGTTTCATCGATTGAATGACGTCGAAGAGGGAGACATCCACCCATTTGCGTACGTGTGGCCTACTTCTTGGTACAACGGGCAGCATCAGGTGGTGAGTAGGATCGCGCCTGCCGATCAGACAGCTGCTGCGTGCAGCTCCTGCCAGGGTGGTCAGATCTGGACTACAAGCGGCTATCAACCATTCAAGATCTGGCGGGCAAGAAGTTTGGCGAGCGAACGGTTCGATACACCTGAGCTCGCGTACTTGCAGACGAATACGGCCAATGGCCTCAACTCTGGTGCCCGCCCATCGTGCGCGTACATGCTGTACCCAGAGACAGTCCTGTGCGCGGCGCAACCGAAGAAGGTGCGAGAACCGCTGTGGATTGTGGGGTTGGACGGCACGACCAAGTATCGCAAGGGTACGCTGCGGTGGGCGTACTGGACACAAGGAGGGCAACGGTTCCATACCGCACAATCCAAGACCTGGATTCAGTTTGGTAATGGGGTCCAGTACTTTAACGGCACCTACACGCAAGGCTGGGCAACGATCATCCATGGTGGTTGGGACGGAACCACTGTGCAGACCGCGATGTAGAGGTACAGCATGGCAACCCGCTTCTACGCTAGCCCGCCACAAATAGGGTTTACCGCCTACCTGCCCATCTCTCCGGCAGCAGATGCCGCTTGGGCGACCTTTCCGGGCGGTTACCGACGGCAGATGAGTACTGTGCGACAAGGGATGCCGTGGTACGCATCAGGCATCAATCAGTCCGCCACCAACAACTCCTGTCATTATCAACTGGTTTCTGATGCATTGCGAGCACAAACGATCGGCGGAACTGTCAAAGGGATCTTCAGATGCTCGGAGACGGCAAGTGCCGGCATTTGTCCCCAGACGGTGATCAGGGTCATCAGTCCCACCGGAACGGTTCGTGGAACTCTATTCGCGGCCGATAATGGCGCTCTTTCCAACGAGTTCGCCACTACCCTGACCAACAGAAAGTTTCCTCGTAACTGGTCGGGCGCAGGAGCGGCACTCAGCAGCGTTGCGGCGCAGCTCGGTGATTTCTTGGTGATCGAGATTGGTGGTCGCTACACTTCCGGCTCGAACACTGGGTCGATAGATGTCGGCAGCTATACCGGCACCGATTTGGCAGAGGACGAGACGAGCACCGCGCAGTACACTCCGTGGATCGAGTTCTCTCAAACTCTCTTATGGCTGACGGACGTCGACATCGTGCGACGCACGCAGGGCATGGATCCGGGAAACATCGAAGACCACGGTTATGGTGCAGCCCAAGTCGGAGCGCTGGACGCATATGATAAAGATCTCGGCGACACGCTCAGGTCTCCCCCTTCCGCCACGATGGTAGAGAATGAAGGAGGGCTCCCTTCTCCGCCTGGAGCTTCAGTGAACTATTATAAAAGAGCATGGAGAAGCGAATCCTTGGCGTTCGTCTACTGGACCACGACCGATCCGAGTGGCGCATATCCTGGCGGGGGAACTCTAGACCCGCCCCTTGGTGTCGTGTTGTCGACTTGGATTTGAAACCATGACAAGAATCGCGAGTTGAGACTATGCTGAATGTCGGAGTCATAAAGCAGGCATCGGATCAGGCCGGAACCTATAGGGCTACCGTCATCCTCACGTCCGACCAGCTCTTGCCCAATCCGGTCATCCAGTTCACGGCTCCATCCACGTTGAGCCAGATATATGGCACGCTCGGGGTGGACCAAAGCTATATGATGGCTCAGGTCATTTTGACCGGAATCGCGACAGGCGTCAACAGAGTGTGGGAGTATACGTTCGCCATAAAGTTGGCCAAGCTCGGAACCAAGCTCGACGTGGCGCAGGGTCCTCCCGGGGAAAAAGGCGACCAGGGAGTTGCAGGTCCTCGGGGTCAACCAGGTCCAGCAGGGTCGTCGTCCCCGGCGGGCCCCGCCGGAGGAGACCTTGGCGACACTTATCCGAATCCGACCGTGGCGAGAATCCGCGGTTTTGAAGTGTCTTCCAATACGCCCACAGACAGTCAACTTTTGGCCTGGGACGGCGAAGCACTCGTATGGAATCCGTCGGATTTGTCTTTCAGTCAGGTGCAGACGTCGCTGGGCGCGGCCAGCGGTCCCGTCAGCGTCAACGATGAAAAGATAACCAATCTGGGAGCTCCGGACGATCCGTCGGACGCCGCCACGAAAGCATACGTCGACGCCCTGGCTCAAGGGCTGTCGCCGAAAGAAGTCGTGGTTGCCGTCGCGTTGACCGCGATTCCGTCATTGTCCGGCCTCGCCGAATCGGCGGACGGCATACCTTTGGACACCGACGGCATGCGAGTTTTGCTGATCGCGCAGGGAGACGATCCGCATGTCGACAACGGGATTTGGGAAGTCCATTCTGGGGCGTGGACGCGACCGGGCGACTTTGCCGTGGGACTGCACGTCGGCGGCGCATACACGTTTACGGAACAAGGTTTGACCAAACCTCACTCCGGGTGGGTGTGCACCACGGATCATCCGAACGACATCGTCGGCACCAACGCCCTCGGCTGGACGCAGTTCACGTCTCTCGACATCACGTTTGCCGGGGATTTGTCCGGCACAGTCACCACTCAGACCGTGGTCGGGCTGCAAGGCAGGGAAATCGCCACCAGTGCCCCGACGAACGGCCAGGTGCTGACGTGGAATAGCGCCACTTCGAAATGGACCCCGGCCACCTCTGTGAGCAAGTATGTTTACGTAATAGCTGATGGTGAGAATTCCACATTCACTGGTCCGATCACGCCGTTGGTGATCGGAGCTGCATACTTCGATCCGGAATCCGTCGTCCCATCGTCAAGCGGCCTGACGCGGAACGTGAAGTTCAAGGCGATCATCGAGACGACGAGCGCGGCTCACGCGGTGAGTGTGGACGTGTACGATTTGAACGGCATAACCAACGGCGGGGTCCCGATCGTCATAGCGGCATCAGCCTTGTCTTCGGCGAGCTTGACGCCGGTATATGTGGAGGTGTCGCTCACGGCCGATCTTGGTCTGGTCGCGTCGGCCGGAATCTTGGAATGCAGACTTTGGGTGTCGAGTCCAGACTCGACAAACGTCGCCACATGCAAAATGGCCAAACTCGAAGTATGGTGGACCTGACATGCCGCATTTTCTTCGTGGTTTTCCCTACGTCATGGACACGACGGGCAACGAGCCTGCGTACTACCTGAAGCTTCTGTACGAGTTCTGGGGGTACTGCATCAATGGTACGTCGTTGCTCACGACGCCTGGCGCGGTCAACGCGGCCACGGGGCCGACGAACTTCTTCGAGAATGCCACGCCAAGCACGGTCCTACCTCTCATGTTGACAGGTTCGGATGGCCAAACGACAGTCGGAACCACCACGTTCTCGACTGCTGCGGGCGGGCTGACGTCGTCTCACGTGGGAAAGCATCTGGTCATCTGGAAACCAGGGTCAAACAGCTCCGAGGATGCCATCTACCCGATTCTGTCAGTGGCCCTTGACGGTCTGTCGTGCACGGTAAACGTCAACATCGGCGGCATACCCGATCCCGTCACGCTGCGGCCGAGCTTCACGACTCGCAACAGCATCAACTTTCGCATCGTCAGCTTCATCGCGGCCTCGAAGCTGACGATGACCGCTGGCAACAACTTCCAAATGTTGCCGGACCCGACCGGCATCAACGTCGGACAGACCACGCCCAGAGTCGACATAATCTGGCGCAACACCGCCAGTCTTCCGGCCGATGCCTATCCGGGCGGAGTCGGCACCACGCCGCACACGGGCGACATAGGAGCGAACTGCTGGTTCAACTCCAACTCCAGTTCCGCCGGCTGGGTGACGGTGATCGGCGACAAGAGCTTCCTCATGTGGAACTGGAGGTCTTCCAACCTGTCCGGTCAAAACAACTCCGCGATGCACATCGAGATTCCAAAGAGAATCTTCACGCAGGCGCAGGACCCAAATCCGGTGACCATCGGGTATGCGTCGCAGAACGGCTTCACCGCCGTGTACGAGAATGACGGCGGGCAGTTCTACATGGTCGGGTACAACGACGTGAACCAGCGCAACCGATGCGTGATGCGCAGCCTGATGGGTCAATCCGTTTCTCAACAGAACATCAACTACATTCCCGGCTCCCAGCTGGTCAACCCGCGGCTGGTGTTCAACCTGCTCACCGGTAAGGCACTGATGAGCGACGTCGCGCTAACTCAACTCGTTTCCGGTCAATACGAGGCTATCCGATGCGTGTTGAATAGGGTGAAGGTGTCGAGCCCTGTCTTGCGCCAGTACCACCTGCTGGGAAACAGCGGAGAATGGATTCATCTTTGGAACGGCTGGTGTTGGCCTTGGGATGGAACATTCCTGACCAGCATCATGAACCCGATGGGCGGAAGCTGACAGGAGCATGCCATGCTTTGGATGAGCCGCGATTACGTCGTAACGAATTATGCTGAGGGCTTCACCAGTCTCGCCCCTGAAAACACGGTCGTATATCTGATGTCGATATTCTTATATCGCATCATGGGTTGGACCATCGTCGGAAAGACAAGTCTGCCTATCGATACGTCGTACGTGATCGCTTCGGGAGTCGGAGTCGGCCAGCGAGCAGGCATCAACTACGGCACTGGCAAGGAGTACCAGGTCGGCATTCCGATTGCGCGCCACACCGTCAGCGCCACCTACGTCAACCACATCCTGGTGCTGAAGAGTACGGCCAACCCCCGGCACAACTGCGGCCTGTTCAAGATCGTCGGCATCAATGCCACCGACAATCGCTACATCATCGACTGGCGCTCCACGGAGTTTCCGCCGGCCGAGGCTGACGACAGCTTCGACTGGTGGTTGTACGAAGAAGACAAGGCCGTCGACGGCCTTTTCTGGGGTTATAGTAGCGGGAACATATCCACGGGCAACGGAACCCCGGGTCCTTACACGTACAGGGCGAAAGGATCGACCAACTCGCGCATCATCTTCCAGAGCCCCCACTCTACAGGGTGGCAGCTTCGGCTTTGTTGCGAAGTTGATGCGTTCCTCGGAACCCTGTATTGGTATCCGACTGCCTCCATAGGCTTCGACGGGGATTCAGCGGGAGATTTTCAGTTCGGAGGCCGCCACACGCACGTGGCGAACTGGTTCAACGTCAAAGGAGATCATTACACCGGCCCTTATGCGTATGCCAACTCCATTCCCACGGATCGAAATTCGGCTCGCTACACGTTCATTGCGGACGACGGCGGCCAGGCCTTCGTGGCGATCTTGAAGAACAGAAGCAATGGATATGTCGGTCATTTGGTATGCGGCATACCGGATGATGAACCGTCTCCAATTCCGTCCGATCCGCTGTACCGGGTGTTCTGCATAGGATCGAAGAACGAGCCTGGAGCCAGCACGACGACCTTCTCCGCCACCGACGAAATCCACGGGACGGCGTTCGGCTACTTTGGTTCGCCCATCAACTGCTGGTATAGCACATGGGTCAGCTTCAACGCAAGCTACACGGCGTTCGGCTACGCCAGCGCCGGCGATAACCCGCGCACCGGAGTTACCGACCTTGTGTCTGTCCAGATTGTGGCTGGACAGTTCCCCCAATGGTACTGGCAGGGAGCCTACGCGATCCAGATGGAACCGCGAGTCCTTGGCTTTGTGCCAATCATCAGGCAAGGAAGGTCCAACTTCGCGGCATGGACCACGACCACCGACAAAACCTGGCTCCATCTGCAGAACGGCGCGTTCGTTCCATATGGCGGCCCGACGCCCATGCCGTGAAGAGGATCATATGCCGAACGCAAGCACGCTGGCAGTTTCCCCAGACCCCA
>Ga0315284_10001665_pt1 | contig 31799 bp, 31 predicted proteins | sample YL17G09_16_MG_FD_203696 | JGI IMG/M metagenome (GOLD analysis project Ga0315284, IMG submission 203696) | Sediment microbial communities from Yellowstone Lake, YNP, Wyoming, USA - YL17G09_16 | ecosystem: Environmental > Aquatic > Freshwater > Lake > Sediment | place: USA: Wyoming | collected... | reverse complement strand
AAGAGTACGATACGGCATACAAGGGGCTGCATTTTGCATCGATTAATGATGGCGTCGCCGTAAATCCGGTGGAATGGTTTTTTAAAGATTATAGCCACTCACACGTTATTTCTTATCATAACATAGAGACGGCAAACATTCCTGGAAAATTTGATGTGGACTATGCAGATTATAAATTAAAATAATTTTATTTCAGAAAGAATGTAAAAAAACGTAAAATATATTATTATACTATAATATACTATAAATATACAAGTATATAGTTACTAGTTGAGGTATATGGCATCTCTAAAAATAAAATTAATTGTTGTTTTTGCTGCAATTGTTCTAGATTACGTTATAACCACCATTATGAACTTTTTAGCAATTGATCCGAGCTTGTATGGTAACTATTTAACATTTTGGAACGCGCTCGTTATATTTTGGCTCATTTTACCTTCTTATGCAGAATCTCCTTTGAACAACATGTAACTTAATGGATGGGGTAAAAACAATATTTACCAAAAACGAAATACTATAAAAATAAAAAATAATATTTATAGTATTTATAAACATGAGCGACATTAAAAAAATGACAAATAACGAAAATGTTATTTTTTATAATAATGATTTAGAACAATTGTTGGCACAATCCGCGGAAGAATGCGAGAGTTTGGGAATACTGCATCTCGCATCTTACGAAAAATACAACAAGATGTCCAACATTATAAATATCCCCGTTATCGTATTAAGTAGTGGAATCGGATTCATTACCGGTATCGATTTGAACTATGATAGAATGAATATTATTCTCGGTATTGGAAGCGTGTTTGTAGGCATTATTAAATCAATCGACTCTTATTTCCAACTTGGTAAACGCGCCGAATCGCATCGAATGTGCGCGTTGCAATACACGCAAATCAATAAGAAAATTCAAATCGAACTGTCCTTGTGTCGAGAACAGCGACAAACCGCTAAAGATATGCTTTCGATTATTAAAACCGATATTAAAAATCTGCAAGATATAAGCCCGGTAATCGACCAGGAAATCATTAAAGAATATAACTTGAAATATGGAAAATATAAGAATGTGAAGAAACCAAACTTTGTAAACGGGTTGACTGTTGTAAAAGTCAATGGAAATTCATTGGAACAAGAGATGGCGTCGGTGCGTTCCATTCCCCAAACGATTCAAAGCGGCGCCCCTAGTCGAGCTATGAGCGTAATGGGTGATAATAATTACTATGGCGGCGGCGGTGGCGGTGGCGGCGGCGGTGGCGGCGGTTCTGGTGGTTACAGTAATTTTTCAAATGATTTTAGAGGAGGAGGAGGAGGGGGAGGAGGTAATGGCGAATCTAATTTTTCCGATTTGAATACAAATTTTGTCAATTTAAACGATGTTGCCGTAAATATTCCATTTTCTAATTTTCAAAATAATGAAAACGTGAATAGAGGTAGTAATATTTCAATTCATTCACAGCCAAATTCACGTATACGTTCTCCTCCTCCCGCGGCATCGCGTATACAAACTCCAGTTCAGAATTCGAATGAGATGCATTCAGCTTCGGCACATCTGGTGTTTGTAAATAATTCATCGCTTCGAACGCCGGTGTCATCGTCTCCGTTATTGACACCACTGATATTACAAAACAATCAACAACAAGAGCATCAAAATAATGTTGCTTTAACAGAATTATCACCCCCTAAACTTCTCAATTCTTTTCAGCAACAAGATATAAACTCTGATGGTGGTGGCGGCGGTAATGAAGAAAATTATGTCATTGATATTCCTGATGCTAATTTTTATACTAATAATAATAATGATGGTGGTGGTAATTCTAACATAATTTTGAATATCGACCCTTCGGTCCAATCCTCTCCAACAGGTTCTCAAGTTGGTAACATGTAATTGTAAAATATTTTTAAATGCATAATTTTTTATTTATGAATTTGTTATAAAATTGAAAAAAACTTTATAATAAAATATTTAATACAACCGTCAAATATGGAACGTCGAATCTCAGGGAAAATTGATGCGTATATCATCGACTGGAAAGATGCACTTTCATCGAAAATTAGAGAACTCGGAACTGCGGCGTCTGCGGCCGCTGCATCAGAGTCGTCGTGTACCGGAACAAATAATTGTGTTCCCGGCGGTGGCAACACAACCATCGACCAGTTATGCAAGCAGCTAACGACTTTTGTATACGAATACGAAAAATTAAAACTTACAAAAGAAGATTTCATGAAACGCAAGCGTGTGAAAAATACGGTGCCGATTCAAGAGCGCTGTCTCGCCAAACGCGCCAATGGCGAACAATGCACGCGTAAAAAAAAAGAGGGCTGCGACTATTGTGGAACGCACACAAAAGGTGTCCCATGCAGCATCATGGACGATGATGAAGAAAAGGGCGACAAATCCAAATTGAATCAGCAAAGTGTAAACATTTGGGTTCAGAATATCAAAGGCATTGAATACTTTATCGACGGTTTGCAAAATGTTTATAAACATGAAGACGTGATTAACAACTCTACTAATCCGCGCATCATTGCCAAATACTCGAAGAGCGAAACCGGCGCATTTTCAATTGCGTTTTTGTAAAAAGGTTACATACATACCTACATGCAATGTATATAAGTATATAAAATATATTAATATTTATTCATTTATTTTTTATTTATAAAATTGATAATTTGTTTTTATAAATAACTTGATGCATATCGCATTACCGGTTAAAAATGTCAGTGAAAAAAACACTTTCAATTCCCGTCGAAGTTGAAGTCAAAACCACATCGAAAGATGCATGCGGTGCATGCGGTGCTTATACCGAGTCGCTGAAAATGATTCTTCAGCATGTCGCCGACTTTCACATCACGGTTGTCGACATTATTTCAGAAAAGTATAACATCCCGGTGGACGAAATCATGAACACGGTCACGTCGGATTCGAGGTATACAAACATGCTGGTGGACCCGAAAATTCACCGTTTAACTTCTTCTTCCAATCAAAACCAGGTCGAATTAACCGAAACAATAATAACAACAGCAACAACAGCAACAATAACAGCAACACAGTTGGCGGTGGCTGTAACGAAAAACCCAACCGAAAAAAAAATCAGAATAAAACCAAAAAATAGTATTGTAATTCCATCGTCATCATCTTAAATAACTTTTAATATGACCTTTTCAATTTCATTCAGTATATACGTTTTCATAACATCAAGATACTTGGTAACGAAATCAAATAAAAATACACTAGAATACCATACACGTACTCTAAATGTACTATATAATGCATTATGAAACATGTTTTTTTTCTCTTTTTTGCTTTTAAAAAATAACTTGTCATAGACAAAATCCTTGTTCATCGTTTTTATCACGTTGTCTATAAAATAGTTGCAATTGTTTTTATAAAAGTGCCAGTTGAAAAATTTATTTTTACCGATGCGCTCACATGTTCCGTCTAGAACTTTCCGCAATGTTAAAATCGATTTTGATTTCGATTTCGATTTTGATTTCGATTTTTTTTTCAATTCAATGGGGATAATTGTGTATTTATCATTAATACTGAATTTGGTTAATATATCGATGCAATTTGTTTTATCGATTAATATCAATTTATTTTCGTCTTTATTTATCTTAACTTCCAGTAATAGCGTTGTGTGTCTAACCTCTTTTATGCAGTCGCAAGAATTATTAAATGAAAGCACTTTGTAAATAAGGGAATAAAAAATATGAATCGGCTCTACTAGTAAATATGCATTTATAATTTTATTGTCTCCGTATTTTTCAATGGTAATTTTGCTTGATGCAGTGTATTCATTGAATATAGTATAGTTATTAATGTTTTTTTTTAAAAAAAATAAAAAAATATAACTCATCGTAATGAAACATATTAGAACACAAATGGCAAGACATACTAATATCAATAATACAAATATTTTTGAATGGTTTTTTATAGGTATAATAGGTATATAATCAGACAAAATCATTTTTTTATACTATTTATTATCTTGGTTGGCTAAACTATAATTTTAAAAGAATAATATTCGGCAGACAAATACGCATTTTACATGTTGCAACTTGCATAATTAATTTTTGCGACGACGCGATTTATTTTTGCGATGCGATTTATTTTTGCGATGCGATTTATTTTTGCGATGCGATTTATGATATTTTATTTTTGAATTCTTTTTTCGTATGCTACCTCCTAGTCCAAGGGGGGAAAATTGTAAAAATCCAAATTCTTCCGGCATACTCTTCTTAAACAATGTTCTTAAATATTTTTGTAAAAAATCAAGTGGTTTTCCGTCTAGTTTTAGTAAATTTCCATAATCCATGATTATTTCAAAAGTGTCTCCATAAGTTTGAGCGTGTGCGTCAATAAGAGGTTGAAAATATAAAACACATTTCAGATTGATTTCCGTTTTATTCCGGAATAATCCGTTGTTTTTCGAAGTCGAAATTATATACTCATTTGGGGTGGGTGTAGTTTCATCTTTTTCAAGAGCGTTTCTCCATTTTATCTTATAAAATTGCAAAACATTTTGGACTAATCCTGTTGCAACAGGATTACACAAAGACAAAACTCTTACAAAAATACGACAACACAAATCATCAGATAATGCCGGGTCAATTGATTTTAATTGTCCAATAAAAAATGGAAAGAGCGTTTTTATAACATAATTACCAATTATCTCTTCTGAAGCGGAAGGGTCGTCAACGACGCTTGAAACGCGCTCACCATTCATAACGTAAGATGAAGCACTTTTTGCAACTGTATTAAAATCAAGAGCGTACATTAAGCTTCCATTACGTTCGGAATTTTTTAATATCATTCCGTATACGTTTTTGCTAGTTACCCTACATACGTTTTCTAACACTTGGTCTGTCATACCTTCATCTTTCATTGTGCGCGATATGCATTGGTCTAACGCAGCAGTTACAGTGTCTAAACTGCTATATGCATCATATTCTGAAGTTAATATTTCATTTAATTCTTCTATTTCTAATGACATATTGATGCAATAATATATACAGTATTATTAAATAATATATAATAATAAATATATAAAAATATAATATTATCTTTATATATCGATTATAAATTTATCAATCAATAATAAGAATATGAATATACTGTCAACAATTCATTCTAAATATCAGGGAGAAACAATGTTTTGTTTTGTTTGTGTTGCAACCGTTTTCGGATACATTTTAGGCGTAAATAGGGTCATTGACGCAATTATATCTAAACATTCTGATGAAACGCGCGTAAAAGTTGTAAAAACGTTGAACAAGTATACGCAAACCAATTTCGGTGAAATCGCGGAACTTTTAGCTTCAAATAATCTCATTCTTTCTCATTCTATTTTTCCTAATGGCGTCGTTGATGATGTTTCTTCTTCAAGTGTTCAATCTGATAATAACACGAATGAAACAAGTGCAAATTTAAATTCTGATGATAATCCGGATAAACAAGAAAAAAAAGAGGATCAAGAAAAACAGGTGCAAGAAAACACGATCATGTCTCCGTCGTCCACATCATCATCCATTTCAACTTCAGAAGAAGATTATGAGCTCGTAAGAAAAAATGAAAATGTCAATCATTTGAAAAATAAAACCAATATGAAATATTTTGAATGGCTGAATATATTTTAAATTCTTGCCAATAAAAAAATGTTTTTTGTTTTTGTTTTTTTATTCTTTATTTTTTGTTTTTGTTTTTTTCTTTGAAATATTTGGTTTTGGTTTTATGGCGTTGCGCTCCACCTGAATTCGTTCTCGTGTTCTTCGGCTTCTGTTTCGGCTTCAGAATCAGTCGTCCAGTCATTCGAAGAAGAATCGGTCGTCCATTCAGACAAAAAGCTGACGGACGAATTTTCAAACAAACGTCTGGATACTTTGGAGTCGGCCGAATCTGTTTCTTTAAGCAACGGCGATGCTGGAAAGTACGGCGTGGAAACAATGTTGACGGTATAATCACCTCTCGTGTCGCAAATAGGGGAAAAAGCGGATTGAAACATTCTTGTATACTACAATAGAAACACTAATCCATTCATTTAAAATAATAAAAAAATCAATTTAGTTTTTTTTTATTATTTTTTCTCCAATTTTTCTCCAATTTTTCTCCAATTTTTTCTAATAGTTTCAGTTTTTTTTTTGAATTTCTTTTTTCAGCTCGGCAATTTCTTTTCTGAGTTCGGCAATTTCCTTACTGTGATTTTCTCTCTGTTCTTTCAACGTGTCTTGAAAAATTTCTTTCAAGAGAAATGACTCACAGGAGAATCTCCTTTTCATCCTTTCAAATTCTTGTTCCGTTTCTGCCGTTTTTTGTTTAAGGTGAGATATCTCTACATCTTTGATTTGTCTCCATATTTCCAATGGATATTTTTTTACCTTCTTTTTCACATCGCCGGTCTTATAATGATGGCGCCTTGAAGCAACTTGACCCATTTATCTCTAGTTGTTGATTTAATTTAAATTGATTTGTAAACTTGTTCAATAAGAGAGACAGAGAGATAACTGATAACTGTTCAAATATCCAATTATAATAAAAAAAATCAATTTATTTTTTTTGAAGTAGTTGGTTGTTTTATTAGTTGTATCACTAAATTACATGTCTTAAAATCTTTATAACCATATCGGATATATCGTTCTTTATTAATAAATATTCTGTCTAAATTATCCCCCCTTGTTACCATAGTTATTGAACCTCTAATAACTTCTATTCCTTCTTTAATATCAAATGCAAATGCTCTATATTCAATTTCGTCATCATGAAAAGGTTTTGAAACATCATCGAGTAATGGTCTTAGTTTTCTTTGGTCTAATAACTCAATGCGTGCTTGTTTTAACGTTTCCTGTAATATTTCAACGTTAGCTTGTTCATTTACACCATCGTATCTTAAACCATAATTTTCCTCACCCGCTCGGGGTTTTTTTATATCCATTATATAAAATGGGTGTGAATTATGTGATTGTAAAAGTTTAATATCAACTCCGGTAATAACAATTGTTTCGATGTCTTTTTGTAAGAGTTTTATATATTTTGCATCTGTAACTACTCCATCTCGCATAAAATCACTTGCTTTATGCAGAGGTAAACCTCCTTGAGTATCAATTTCACTATTTAATTTTTGTATAATAAAAGATGCTTCCGATTCATTCATCTTACCATCCCAATTTTTATCAATAAATGATTCACCTTCTTCAGGAGGCATAGCTTCCTTTGGTTTTTTTTCTTCGTTTTTAGCTTCTTTTTTGCTAAGACCAACACTTATTTGCAACATTGGTTCCTGACCGTCAATTCTCTTATTTAATTTATGAATAAATTTACTTTGTTGTTCATCACCTAAAACAAATTGCAGATTACTAGGTTTATTTTGTTTAGTTCCTAAAGGTGGGTAGAATACATCAAGAAGTTGCATACGAATATCTATATCTTTATCTTGACCAAATTGTTCTACTACTTTGCCAAATAGGATTTTATCGCCGATATGTAAACATAACATATCGCCTGGATAAACTTGAAGGTCCGCACTCATTTTACTAATACTCAAACTACTCGAACTTTTATCATAATTTAAACCGACTGCTCTATCTAACTTATAAACTGGTGGTAACTCAATCTCTGGTACCACCCGGACACCTCTCTCATGACTTTTCATTTTCATTTTTATATTATATAAATATATTAATTTTTTTTCTATTTTTTTTATTCAATAAATCAATAAATTTATCATGATGGTATAAATGTATAAATATACATCTTTTATTATTTTTTCATCTCTTTATTCAACCGAATCAAATGGGAGTTTGGTAATGCCTTCTAAATATAATTGACATTGTACTTTCGGTAAGTCCATCTTTATTCCATACAGACTTAGAGATTTTTGTTTAGGCGCCAAAGTTATTTGAAAAGTATCATTATTTGTTTGTTTTATCTCTTTTATAAAATAATTATCAACTAAGTCCATTTTTGAAATAGGTTCAAATATAGCTAATCTATATTGTACTCCTAGTTCTCCCGCCGTTATTTGGTCTTTGGCGGCTTCATCCAATCTATCTTTTAATGTTACTACTGATACTGGTGATACTAGTGGTTTTCCTTTTGACTTTTTACTTTCATATAATAAACCAATTAAATCTCTTGGTTTGATATCGACTATTAATATATTTGGTTCCATTTTTTCTTTCGACCTCGAAAGTTTTATACTAAGTTTATTTACAACAAATGTTGTATTATAACGTTGAGGTATTGCCCCAACGTATCTTGTTTTTTCAACACTTAATGCATCTCCGTCAATAACGTCAGATAATCTATACATATCTAACTGGTCATTTATCACCAACTCTTGTATTGTTCTTTGGTAATTTGCATTAAGTTCTTCTCCTCTAGAATCACCGGGATCACTAGTGATACTTCTCGATTTTTTGGAAACAGAAATATTAAGTTCCAAGAATGGGTCCAAAGGCGAAGAACCCGTATCTATTTTCATTATAAATGCCTTGCGACCAACAAAATCACTTTCAGGTTCTAAATAATCAACACCAACATCGTCTGGTGTAAGTGGTGTAATTTCCATTATGAGATCAACGCCCAATAATAAAATACTAGTTACTTCACCGTATTTGTGATAATCGCCAGCTGATACATATACTGTATCACCCCGAAGAGGTAAATGCTTAATCCAAGAAGAACGGTTACTGCGCGCCATGAGAGTCATATATTGAGATAATCCGAAGGGTTCGTCGGCATCGACCTCGTTGATCATGTCCCGGAGCTCTGCATAGGTGGGGTTCTGGCCCAACGAGCGCATAACAGCGCCCAACTCCGCGAAAATGAGAGCGCCATCACGATCCTTGTCAAATAAACTAAATTTTTGCTTGAACCTGCCAAGTTCGTGTCGTCTTCTAACTAGCTGGTCGGGTATTAAATCAGCAATTCTTATATTAATTTTTCCAGTTTTGTCAGATTTAGTTATCGTACTTTCTAGCGGCCGTAATTTTTCGGTTTCGATGTCTTGTTTCATTTGATTATATTATATAAATATATTATTTTTTTTTCTATTTTTTTCATTTATGCCCCCCCTTCTTTTTTTTCACCAATTACTTTTATATTAAAATAAAATATTGTTATAATATCATTTTAATATATACATTATTATATACATTATTACCCTACATTCCCATTCCCCCCGCCAAAATTTTCATCAAGTTGTAAATAACAATTATCATAAACCCCAGGTACTATCGATAGTAGTTTCGCTCCTGTGTCAATCATAAATCTCATACAACTTTTTCCTTTTTTATTTACATAACTCATCTTGCCTACTTTATTATAATTTAATATTTCAAATCCTTCATATTTATCAATAACAAATGCAGACACCTGTAATATGTAAGCTTCGTCGAGTTTTTCTTTTTTTGCTTTTTCCAAATACGATTTTGCTGACATTAACCTTTCTTGAAAATCTACGGATGCAACTTTTTTCTTTTTACTATTGTATGATAAACTAGGCATCTCATTCCGTAACATTATGTCTGCGTATACTATTCCTGTATGTTTTTACCTTGAAATTTCAACTGCATATAATTTTTTCGGTGTAGTAGAAAGAGCGTACCGTGAGGGTAGACCATGAGAATAATCTATACTATCAACTTTAAAATCCGTCAACATTGTATTAACTGCTTCTTCGAGTTTAAATTCTTCCAATGTCCCCAATCTTTCTACTAATTTTTTTGCTAAATCCTCATAAAGATTTTCTGGATCGACATTTGTGTTTAAATCATCTTTTTGAGAACGAATTTGCAATTGCAATGATGCGTCCCGACTGTCATTTCCCTCATTTAATACGCTTAGATACGCCTGACCATCAAATTGAGCTACTCTTTGCTTTTGCGATTGAATTTGCCAAGGAGACATTTCAAAATCGCCATCAATTTTTTTTCTAACATTAGCAAATACAATATCACGTTTATGAGCCATTAATTTCACAGTTATCTGGGTAGATGAATCTTTAGGTAAAAAAGGAGCCAATTGTTTTGATACATGCCTATTCATTAAGATTAATTTATTATCAGATTTACTATAATTTAAATTAACACCTATAGGAAAGTAAGCAAAACTCCGGTCTTTATCTAGAGGAAAGTAAGAAAAATACTGGTCTTTCTCCAAAGGCACATTTGTTTTCGTTTTTATGTTCATTTTTATAATATAAAGATATTATTTTTTTTTCTATTTTTTTCATTCACTTTTTTACAAATTGATTTTTTCTTTTTTCATATATTTATTCAACAGTGTTGTCTTGCTTGTCCTATAATTATGACCGGCATGGGTTGTTCTACATCTGTTTCCGTTATGCGCTCCTCCACTACAGTTCCTCCTCCTCCTGCTCCTCCTCCTGAAAAAACGTACGGGAAAGTTTCCATTTTGAACAGCGACGGTTCTGTCGTTACCACCGGCACAATTGTTCCTGAGGGTGAAAGAACTCAAGTGTTTGGGAGAATTCGCATGAACCCTGTTCTCAAAATCAAATCTGACGATGATGGAGTCAAATACGACCAAGATGCCTGGATTACCAAATACAATAGTCAAGTCAAGCGCGAAAGTGTTTACGTATCCGACCCTGAAGCCGGAAAAGCGTATGCCGAAAATGTTCAAAAGGCCGTGGCCGCGTGCAATGCTCCCGCTCCTCAGAAATTTGCTCCTCGTACTCCACGCCCAGTTCTTGCTCCGGTTCAAAAAACCGTTTTCGGTATGCGCCAACCACCTCCTTCCGTGACTCCTCTGAATCTGGCTCCATTACCTTTCAAATTCGATCTACCCCCCCTACCCCCCCTTACTCCCACGATGTGTCTTCCTCGTCTCATGTGAAAACCAAACCGTGTCTCTAAAAAAACAAAAAAAGAAATAAAAAAAAACAAAAAAGAAAATGAAAAAAAACAAAAAAGAAATAAAAAAAACAAAAAAGAAAATGAAAAAAAAACAAATTGATTTTTTCTTTTTTCATTAATTTATTCACTAGTGTTTCTTACTAACAACTCAACAGTTCGAATATCACCATGACCATTACTGTGTCTGGTATGAATTTTTCTGCGTCTTTTACAGAACAAAAGTTTGGAAAGGTGTCGATGTTAAACGGCGACGGGTCTGTCATTACTACTGGCACGATTGTTCCTGTCAGACAAGGCATGCAATACTTTGGAAGAAATCAAACAGTGGTTGTTCTCCAAATAAAATCAAATGATGACGGAGTATCGTATAACCAAGTTGACTGGATTGCCAAATACGATGGACAAGTAGAGCGCGAAAGTATTTACGCGTCCGATCCAGAAGCTTCCAAAGCGTATGCTGAAAAAGTACAAAAAGCAATTGATGCTGCCCTTGCCGCTCCTCAAACTCCGCGCCCACGAGCCCCCGTTCGAAAACCCGTCTCCATTATGCGGAGCCCTGAATGCGAATGGTTCTAATCCCTAACGTTTATTTCAAATAAATATAAAAAAGGAAAATAAAGAAACCAAAGAAAACAAAATAAGTGACCGAGGATGTAGTGGTATTGGGTCAAAAAAAATAAATTGATTTTTTTTCTTTTATTATTATTCTTATCAGTGTTTTCCATTCCATTCTACCCATTTATTATTTACTACGACGATGCAACCAGAACCAGACCACTTGTTTAAAGGAACTTACATCGGCGACGGACCTCTATTCGAACATTTAGAAGAGACAGATCCCGGCTCACAACTTTTTCCAGGTGTGCGCGACTACATTGCGGCGTTTGCATACACCCGGGAGTATTTCACTCGAGTGTATCCATTTTACAATGGAACCAAAGTAAGTGAAGGTATAGTTCACACAATTTACGAATCATCATTTATCACATTTGTGAAAATGTTCAAACTCAACCACCCCGACTGGAGTGAATACTCGAATGACGAGTGCCTTCAACACTTTATCAACCTCATCCAAATGAATCCCGATCCCACCGAATACCATTTCGAACATGATGAAGAAGACAACCGTAGTCACTTGTTTTATTACCATGATTTGAATCGAACTCCGCCGACACACGAAAAACCACACTTTCGCGCGTATGAAATCGAATACTCGACCGACGGGAACGACGGATACTATGGCGAAAATTATGTTGGTTCCGGGTATTTCAGAGACGCGAATGGTGAAGATGTGCCTTTTGGTCGCCAAATGGGAATCTGGGGTCAAAATGGAATTCGAAGATTCCACCTTTATAACCGCATTGCGCTGGTTGAAAGACATCAAGGAAATGGTGAAAACCTTAACTTTTTGCCATCCATTCAACTTCGTTTACCAGATGGAATGCCCTTTGACATCTCAATCGACCCATCTGAAGAAAGAAACCATTTACGATTCATCGAAAACGACACCGATGAACTGTTCTTGTTTGAAGAATCGTTGCAAAACGAAAGACGAGAACGGAGAATGATGAATTAAATAAAAGAAAAAAATAAATTGATTTTTTTGTTTTTAAATATTATCTTTACAAGGTTAGAGAAGTCAGAGAAAAGGCATGACAACGTTGACGAAACAGCGTCGTGGATGGTTGAACAATACAATCAATCGCGAGATTAATCTACGCGAAAGAAAGGAATTTGAAAGGTTGGAAGCAGAAACAGGGAAGAGTTCGCACTTCATGACCATCAATCCGGTTTACTTGGAATGGACAGAAGACAAGAACAGGGGGCAATGGCATCCCCTGAATTTTGACAAAAATGTCGGAAATGCAGGATTCGATGACAACGCGTTTGCAACCCAGTTCGTCGACGCGATGGACGCTCTGCATTCCAAAATGAGCACTTGGACGCGCATTACCGAGCGCGAATACGAAGATACGTATAAGCGTGTTTTTGCCGCGTCATACAACATTGAGAGATTTTACATGAATTGGGAGGAGCGGTTTTATGGATTGACTCAACGTGTTGAAAAGTGGAAAAATAGCTGATTCAACCAGAAAACGTTGAAAATGAAAATGAAAATGTTAGAAACAGTGATAAAAAATATAGTAAGGAAAAAATAAATTGATTTTTTTTTATTTATATTATCATCATGTAGTGTTTTCTCTCCAAACTATTCGATGCAATCCGCTACTTCTATTTCTCCCGTCGTTCCCTCCAACGTCGTTTTTAAGACAGTTATCAAATCCTCCGAAGCATTCAAGCGACCTAAGTTTAGCGCTAAAGAAGCTCTTCGGCAAGAATGTGTGACTATGATGCGGGCTTTGAGAACGAACCCGCTTTTTCTTGGTCAATACGACCGCCTCGCCTACCAGAGTGACAACTACCCGTGCCCGAAGGAATGGAAGACCCTTGAAGACCTAACGGCTCATCTGCGCTGGCTTGAAATGCTTACCGAGTTTTACAGCGATTATGACCGCAACAAGAATACCGAGTTTTCGAAGAGATGGCAACTTATTAAGCATGTTTCTCATTTTAAATTTTAAGGTGATAAACTTGTGATAAACGTATTGAAAGATAAAACAAAACAAAAATAAAATAAAAAATGAAAAAATAAAATGAAAAAAAATAAATTGATTTTTTTGACTTTATAATCTGATATAGTAGTGTTTCTATTCAAGAAATAAATACTACATTCAGTATGCCAACGTCAACAATTCAAACAATCATTTCCAGTATCATACTGGTGACGATTGGTGCAGATTATAATAACGAGTATACAGAAGGTTCAAGAATGATGATATGGGAAGGGCAGAAATCTGGAGAACGTGACCAACGTGTTGTGCGCGGAACAAGAGTTTGGTTTCGAAACAACAAGAATAAAAAATCTTTCAAGTTGTTGGGAACAGTTGAAAGAGTACAACAAATATCACTACGAACCGCGACACAACCTGCAAAATATATGCTGACACTCAACCTGTTTGACGAAGTGAATCAAGTAGAAATACAAAGAGACGCTGCTGATACAAATACGTATCAAACAATTTTAAGGAGTGAAGGATTTGACGAAAACGTCATTAGAAGCGCGGTGTGTCATCCCCATGGAATCTATTGATCAGCAAATGAGAAAAAAACGAAAACAAAAGAACTCAAAAATATATAAGTAAAAAATAAAAAATAAAAAAACATAAAAAAAAAATAAAAAGGAAAAAACAAATTGATTTTTTTTATTCTATAAAATAGATATACAGTAGTTAGTGTCCGTCTCTCGATTTAAATGGGGGTAAATAGCAAGAGAAACTGTGGAGACGTATGTTCGATTTGTAATCACAAGGATTGTGGCTTGTATCTCTACAAGGTTGAAGAATTGAAGAAGATGCTTGAGGATTCCAAACGCTTGGCGAGTTTATCATCCGAACGCTTGTATTTGCGACGAATCAAGATGACGGAAGCACACCTGAAGAACCTTGGCGAAATATTTAAATCTTATTGAAAATAAAATAAAATAAAAAAAGGAAAAAACAAAAGGAAAAAAACAAATTGATTTTTTTTATTCTATAAAATGATATAGTAGTGTTTCTCATTTACCGACGCAACCCAAGTTAAACAATGTCAACCATTTTCAACCCGTTTCAAAAATATTATGGAAAGGAAGAAAAAAACAAGTATGCATCCAGGAGCCCGGCGTTGCTTAACGACTACATTACTCTCATCACGGGCATGTTTGAACAAAAATGCGTCGAGCTCGATGAAAAATTGAATTCATTCAATAGACCCAAATACACAAAACGTCGCCATGCTGTTTACTCGCGCTTGAACGAGCTCGAGGACCTGCGCAAGACCATGATTCGAGCACAGCAAATTCACCAATCGCAAATCAACAAACTTCAAAAAGAAAACTACAAAATCCGCTCCGTTGTGAAATTCTCTGACCTTGTTGATGGAACACCGGAAAGAAGAGAACGAGAAATCGTTCTTGAGCGAAATGTGCGCGCCATTGAACACGCCAAGCGCTGCTCGAAGGAGATTACGAGAACGCTTGCCAACAAAAACATTGACCCAACCAAAGAAAAACTGGAAGTAGCACTTGAAAAATTTGTGCTGTTTTCAGAAATGCTTCATGCGACAGAGGACCATGTTTTCGAGGTCTAAACTTGAACCAAAAAAAAACAAAATGAAAAACGAAAAACAATAAAAAAAAACAAATTAATTTTTTTATTATTAAGTGAATTAAAAAATTTGAAAAAAAAAAATCTATTGATATAATATAAAATAATTAAAAATGAAAATGAATGGTTTAAAGAAGGCGCCTCGTAAAAAAGAATCTAACACTCCGATTAATTCGCTTGAGAATATTTTTCCTTGGACATTTAATAAAGGGGGAACGGAAGAACAAATCTTGAAGGAAAAACAAATCTTGGAACGGTTAATATTAATTGAAAAAGAATCTATGGCGGAAATCGTGAATTACGATTATAAAAATAATAATGTAATATTAAAACTAAATAAAGCTGAAGCTCAAAATTTTTTTGAAATAATTCAGGAGATAGGGGTGACATCGGAGGATTTGAAGCTTCCGGCGGAGTTGAAATTAGGTACTTCTAGTAGGTTCCATGGTTGGTTAACAGCAGGTACAATAAACTCCCAAAATTTAGAGTTAATACTAAAATTAAAAAAAGATAAAAAAGTTAAACTTGTAACTATAAAACAGGTGTTTTTACGACAAATAAGTAAACAACATGAACTTGGGATTCCCGGGTATGCGCGTATAAAAATTATTCCTAGTGTATTAAAAGCTAAAAGTGGTAAAATAATTTTGAAAAAGAAAGAAAGTGAAGTATTTGAAGCAGACCCATTCGAAAATGAATTAAGAGAGTTGAATGCTGCATTAGCAGAAACTAATTACGCTCCATTTTTAGAAGGTAAAGTTGAAGCGGTGCTATTAGAACATTACAGGTTAGAGAATGTTTCAGTAAAAGTTGAACCGGATACTAAAGGTAGGATTATTGTAAAAATAAATGAACCTTCTATGATACCAATAGGTTCGAATGTATCTAATATTACTGAAGGATTTTTTGCTCTAGTCAATAGAAACTTGCAGTCAAAATATATAAAGATTGCTAATGAAGAAATTTATTTTAAATCTTATGGTAAATTAGTAGAAGAAATGATAGCTATGACGGAACCACAAGTAGGGGAATTGGAGCAGCCGATTACGATGAAAGCCATGCTTGAAAGAACAAGAAAAAACCAACGCAAATTTAAGATTGGTGGTGCTACTATAGAAAACCTGCAATTTGACAGGGATACTGAAACATTAAGTTTTACTATAGGTTATCCGGAAACTGATATATATGAAGCGAAGGAATTTATAGGAATGGTTGATATAACGAGGGCGAAGAGAGAGAATAAACCCGAATAGAATTATCCTTATATAGAATAAAAAATTTTATATAAATGTTTGGTCGAGAAGCAGGGTAGAATAGAGTGTAAATGTAAAAATGAATAAAGAGATGAAAAGAAGAGAATGTTTTATATTTTTTTATATAGAATAAAACATTTTAGTAAAAAAAAAATCTATTGATATAATATAAAATAATTAAAAATGAAAATGAATGGTTTAAAGAAGGCGCCTCGTAAGAAAGGAGCTACTGCTACGGCTGCTACGGATAAAGCGATTGAACCGATTATCCCTTGGCAGCCCCTATATAAGGGTGGTGACACTTATCTTTGGGCTGCTCAATTGGGTGATGAGATAGAGATTAAGGCGAAAGTGATTGGTACGTACAATATTGATACAGAAGTTTTAGTATTAAGAGCCGAAGTAAAAGAATTATATCGCGTATTGAAAAAAGTAGGGTTGAATCTTAACAATATAAAAAATAGTGCGGTGGAGTTGAAATTATATAATAATGAGCATAGTTTACATGGTAATATAATGAGATGGGGGGGTGTCCTCGATGAAATAATAGATTTAAGTGTGAAATTAGAAAAAAGTGGAAAAGATACAGATGACCAAATACTACAGATTATTAAATCACAAAAAGAAGTTGAAAAAGATGGGGCGTATGTGATTATAAGAATACATCCTAATAGCTACCCAGCTGACGCTGGTAAAATAAAGGTGATAAAGGCGTCGTTGTACTCGAGTGCTACGGCCCCGGCGGCCGAGAAAGTAGAAGAGGCGGCTGTAGAAGAAGGAAAGGATAGAGAAATTACCGAATTGAATCGAATATTAACATTAGAAAAAACTGGTTACGGTGCATATCGAGACGGAAAAAGAGAAGCGATGCGAGCAATGTATGTTTTTTTTTCGGGTGTTTTAGTAAGAGCTGATATTACCAGTACAGGTAATATTGTTGTAAAAATACAGGAACGACGTGGTGCATTTACAAATGCACTTGATGGAGTAAATAATACTTTTTCGAGTGTTTATAAAGCTATAAGAGATAGAGATATCTACGACCTTTTGCGTAGAAAAGTTTCATCAGGCCAATTAACAGTTGATAATAATATTGTGCAATATAAATCTTTTGAAGAAGTAGCAGAAGATGCAATAGAATTATGGGATAAATACGCGACGCAATCAGATGGTGGCGCCGATTCCGCCGCGCCTGCTGATAGCGTGGTTGATTCCGATAGATTGGCTTTAGCCAAAGTTAAATTCCAAGGATTTGATACTGGAAAAGGAGAAATCGAAAATTTGGTATATGACGATGAGAAAAAAGCGTTAGAAATTACTATAACGAAAGCAAAATTTGAAGAGAGAAAGATTTATTTATTTAATGACACGCCGAATATAGGAGGATTAAAATTAACATTTGTGATGAGAGCAGATAATTAAACCGGATATAAAAAATAATATAGCTTTAGAAGAACAGGCAGAAGAGCCGGTTACTTCAGCTGTAGTCGAAATCTGGTTTGAAACCCAATTTAGTGAAACGCTATCTGGAGAAGCGAAAGATATTAATTATGGTAAGGATGATAATGTATTAAGGTTTACTATAGACAATCCGAGAAATGAGTGGGGTACATATTGGCGCAATGGAACCCCTTACTCGACATGGAGCGATGGAAGTAGAACAACTACAGGAAGAGTGAATATTGCAGTTGGTCAGAGCCGCCGTGTATAATTTTATGAGAGCTGTGATAGGAGTGATATGTGAAGTGTGTAATGTAAAGTAATGTAAATGAGTAAAATATCCGGACACTGTTTTCGAGGTGTAAACTGGAACCAATAAACGAAATAATAAAAAATTAAAAACGAAATAATCAAATAAAAAACAAATTAATTTTTTTATTATTAAGTGAATTAAAAAATTTGAAAAAAAAAATAATATATTTATATAATATAAAATAATTAAAAATGAAAATGAATGGTTTTAAGAAGGCGCCTCGTAAAGATCCGGATGATGATTATTTTTATTCTCAGACGAATTTTCTGTATGGTAGAGACCATACCCCGTCCGTGTGGCCCGCATCTAGACGACAACAACAGATTAAGGTGGAGCTAATTAAATACGATAAAAGAAGTGGTACTTTAGCAGCACAAGTGTTAGATGATCAAGAACCACGACCAATGACTGAATCGAATATGGTAGTGGAGTTGAATTTATCTGGTAATATAAATAGTTTATATGGTAATATTATTAGTATTAATAAAAAAAACAATAAAGATGTATATTTACTTTTGAGATTAGTAAGAAATAGTAAAGTTAAACCTATGATTATAGAACGGTTGATTATAGACCAAATAGATAAACAAGATAGTAAGGGTATAAATCCGTGGTTAGGATTATATAACAGTAAAAATCCAGCTACACCTTATACTATAATATTGATGAATAAAAAAGACATGTACCCTGATTATTTACAAGAAAACTTAACACCAGAATTACAAGATCTGAATGATACATTAAAAGATTTTAATTACATTGCAACGGTAAAAAAAGGAAAACCAGAGATATCAAGGGTAAATGCAATTTTTGAGAATGTTTCAGTAAAATATCAGGCGACCGTTCGTGGTAAAATGATTCTACGAATGAGTGAACTTGGTGGATTTGGATTATTATTGAATAATGTATCTAATTTTGCTACTACAAGTTTAAATGCTATAAGAACTGGATTATTTAAAGAAAGAATAGCACAAAGAGGTATTTCGTCGAATAATATAATGATTGAAAACAATCAAGCGAAATTTAGTTCTTTTACTGATGTAGTAACATTCGTAAAAGCTAAATTGGGACCTCAGCCCGGCGACTATCTGGAGGCATCAGCACTATGCACACTTCAAATGAAAGATGGTATAAGCATAGCTGGATTTATTGAAAAAGATAGTTACAAATACGATCCTGAAAAAGGACAGTTTACACTCACTCTAGACCCGGATATTGTTCAACCTAAAGATTTGGATATGAGAACATGTATAGGAAATATTAGGATAGATATTGGTACTACATTTTATAATGATGCTATACTATATATAGCAACCGATTCTGTATTAGTGGTACCTGAATCAGTGTTTGATAATTTTAGTATAAAGTTTTCATCATCATCATCATCATCTACATATTTTTATATTAAATTTCGTACGGATAAAAAAAATGGAATATTTACGAAACCTATAAAGACAAGCGCATCTAGATATGATCCCAATGTCGTTAAATTCTTTTTTAGTATTGGTTCAGATGAATTACAACCTATAGTTGATAATGCCATTAAAAATCTCGAGAACTCAGATATAAAAAAATTCAACAACTATGACAATAGCTATATTGTAAATACTTTTAAGTTATATGAAATAAAAGACACCGATAAAGCGATATTTAATTATCCGCCGCCGGTTTTTATAGAGTGATGTGTATGAAAGCTGTAATATTAACTTACTAACATAATGGTTTGATTGTGTGACTGCCTGGAATATATTTTAATACATGAAGAATGAAAAAAAGTGTGAAGAAAATTTAAATAAAAATTTTAGTAAAAAAAAAAATCTATTGATATAATATAAAAATATTAAAAATGAAAATGAATAGTTTAAAGAAGGCGCCTCGTAAGAAAGGAGCTTCTACTTCTACTACGTTTAGACAGGAGGATAACCCTCCTGTTGATGGTGCTGGTCTTGTTCTTGATGGTATAGCTGATATAATGGAGGAAGAATCACAGATTCAGTTTAAGGCGAAAGTGTTAGTATACAAAGTTAACACAGACGAAATATTAGTAACAGCTAACCAAAAAGAAGTAGATAGTGTATTGGAAAAGGCAAGGTTGAATATAAACGATATTATAAAAACTTTTGTGGAGTTGAAATTATATAATAATGATAATAATTTACATGGTAATATAAGTAAGGTGAGTACTAACCCTGAAGGACAATATTTGATACGTGTAAAATTAGAAAAAAATAAAGAGACAGATGACGATATAGCACAGTTGATTGATAATCAAAAAAGCGCTCAAAATGATGGGGAGTATAAGTATATGATTGTAAGAATATATCCTATGATATACCAAGCTTATACTGGTGACATACACGTGGAAAAGGCGGCCCCGCAAGAGACGGTATTAGAAGTAGGATATGATACAGCTGTTCGACCATCACCAGTTGAACAACCAGATGATCAAGAACTTGCCACATTGACTGAAGTATTAAAAGATGCTGGTTACGTTGTATCTCGAAAAAACCCAAGATATGGGGAATTGAGAAGATATACAAGTTTTTCGGGTGTTACATTAACAGCTGATGTTACCGGTGGAGGTGAGGTGGTTATAACAATGCGGCAACGAGGTACAATACGAAGTTTAATTGATAACGTAGGTAATACTGCTTTCAGTGTTTATCAAGCTGTATTAGATAGAGGTAGAAAAAAAGGAGAATGGGATTTTGGAAAAGAAGTTTTACCAAACCAATTAACAGTTGATGCTGATGGTAGAATTACTTATGAAGCATTTGAAGATGTAGCAGTATATGCTAAAGAATTATGGCATAAGTCTCGGGCCTGGACGGAGGCGGGTATAGAGGTGGCTCCTGAGGATCAACAACCTCAGGATAATAAACCATTTATACATGCGTTTATGGAGGTGCGAATTCAATACCAAGGCGATGTGATTGTAAAAGGAGTAGTCAATGATTTAGATTATGACGATGAGTACGGAAGAATGCGACTGACTATAGGGAAATTAAAATTTAAAAATGGACGAACAGTTGGAAAATTATTTGATGGCCGGGCGTTTAAAGGAAGAATAATGATGATACACCGCGCCCCCCTGGCTTAAGCGGGCGGTTGGCCCTGATATTATGGTAAAATCGGCGAATGTGAGGTGGTAAGTGAATATGAATGAATGAATGAATGAATAATCTCTTTAAGAACTGAAAGATGTAAAGTAAACTAGGAATGGAATGGAGATAGATAGCATAATCGAAAATTGTAGAATGTATATGATTCAGAATCGGGAAATAATCGGCGAATAAATGACAGCATGATAGGGTTTCGACGTATCACTAATTATTCATAATAGTACTCATTTCTGAACGCCAAAAAAGCCGGTGAAAGAAATAAGATAAGAGATGAAATAAATCGATGAAGGGGAGAACCAATTTTCCCCTTTTACCCCTCTTTACTATATTATTGAGAAGAGAAGTGATAAAATTGGAGAATATGTCATTTTATAAGAATGCGAATGTGACGTCGTCGTTGAAAATAAAGAATAATAAAAGATGGGAGTATTTTTTATTATTTGTTTTATTATGAATGAATGAATTATGAATTATCTCTCTATCTCTCTAAGAATCGAAAGATGGAAAGTAAAAGAAAAATAGAATTCGCATAGATACCATATATCCAATATTGTATAAATGTTTATAAATTCGACATGAAGAGAGAATTCATTTAATTCAAAATCGGTAAATAATCGGCACCATAAGGGGGTTTTAATTTATTACTCATTCGTCACAATATCACTCATTTCTGAAGACCAATAAACCCCTGGGAAATGTGAGGGGTTTGTATTAATCAATTAAGAGACAATATGTGGTTAAAAGATGCAGTTGTTAAAGTGTTACTTAATTTAGTATCATTATATCCAACGTATATAAAAATATATATAATATATATAAAAATATTATATAATATTTTTATATAATATTTTTATATAATATAATATTATAATATATATATATAAATTAATTTTCTTTGCGTTCTTTGTGTTTGAAAGATATTATGGGTGATATTAATATTATTAATGATGATGATACTGCGCTATTATTAAGTTTTATAGACAAATATGTAATTTCAGATAAAAATATTAATACATTTGAAATTATGGAACGTATTGTAAAAGATATGAATCTAGATAAAATATTTTTAGATTATTTTGTTTTTGATAATAATGAATATTTAATAAATTATACTGTTAGGTTTTTTATTTATTTTTATAAAACAAGATATTTTAGAAATTTACAAGAAGAAATAGAAATAAGTTCTGAAGATTCTGTGAAAATTGCTAATAATATTAAAAAAAAATTAATTCAAAGAAGTATTGAAAAGCAATCAACATATATTAGTAATAATATAAGTAAAAAAAAATATACTGTAAATGATGTTTATAAATTGTATAGTATAATGAGAAACTATAGAAGTGATGATAACGAACTATCAAACGCAATATTAGAATTTATAATTCAATATAAAGATGAAAATATTAAACTAGGACTAAAACAAATAAAAATTGGAGATAATATAGTTGCAATAACTAATTTAAAGAGTAGTGTCGTCCCGATATACGCAAAGGGTTTTTTATTACAACAAAAACCTTATAGTGAAGGTTCTATTTTTAAATTAACAAGTATATTATTAAATGGATTTACCAACATTCAGGAATTTAATAATGGAGAAGATCCGATAATAAAACTTGTGAAAATAAATGATATCGAAAAAACTTTAAATATCGGCACCATTGTTTACTTTTTAAAATTAGTTAATATAATGTGTAAGGCGTATTTATTTGTTAATAAATTCGGAACGAATGAACAGTTCAAAGCTTTTGAAAAATTATTAACAACAAATGATGTAACACTTTCTCAAAAGCAAAATGCGTCCATTAGTATATTATATACTGATAAAACACTTAAATTTCTTACAATAAATGATGTTGTTGAAGATATATATAGTTTGCCTACTCCCCGAAGTTTTAGTAATATGTTTAAAGATAAAGTACTGACAACTAAAATAATTAAAGAATCATTAGGTGATAGTATTACCAGTGCAATATTGGAACCCATGTTAAAAGAATCAACTTTTAGTGATTTAGTTAAGATTAATAATAAAACTATTTCAAATTTTAAAATTTATAAAGACCAATTTCCTACTTTAGTTGAATTTTTATTGAAAGAACTAGGAACATCATTATTTGAAACCACAATTGTTCAAATAGTTTCATTTTCATCTAATTTGGGAAATACATATATAAGTGCTATTAATGAAATAATCGATGAAGTCAATATTAAACCTCCTCCTCCTAAAGAAAAATTAAATTCTAAGATACAAAGATTAAAATTTTTTAATATAAATATATCTGGAGAGATTTTAGAATTATTAAATGTTTCAATAACCGAGAAAGATAATACAAAAAAAAAAGAACTTGGATATGATGTTGTAAAAAAATCAGGAGATTTTATAAAATCTCTTTTTAAGAAATAACAAATTCACATGGATAAAAATATGTATTGGCGTCTGGAAGTTGTTAAAATTGAAGAACTTTTTAGAAAACTGTTGAAATAGAAAAAATAAACGGGTTTGAACACCTAATAAAAATTAATGACAGAATTACTCCCGAAATCCGGTTTCAATTTATCACTCATTCGTCACAATATCACTCATTTCTGAACAATGGGGAATACAGGTTTTTCAGAAATAAGGGCACAATCGGCAGGGGGGCGGGGCTAAACCCTCAGGGTTTAGGGTTGCGTGCGAGGGTCGATAAAAATATGATATAATTAGGGTTATAATTTAACAATCCCTTTTTCTTTTTATTTATTCATGAATTGAATTTGAATTGAATTTATGAATTATCTCTCTATCTCTCTACAAACCAAAGAAACAAAAGTAAAATAAATGATGGAATAACGCATACGTACGCATCTATATTCTTGTAAAAGGTTTGTTATATTTACGCCTTTTATTCAAGAAAATGAGATTATAATTCTGAAAAAATAGGCCTTTTTATTAATTATTCATGAATTGAATCGAATTGAATTTATGAATTATCTCTCTATCTCTCTAAAAATAGAAGGAACAAAAGTAAACTAAATGTTGAATCCGCATAAGATTGCGAATCTATATTCTTGTAAAAGGTTTCATTTTTAATTTAGAATCGTGTATGAATTGAATCGTATCCAAACGCTTCCGCTTCCGCCGTTTGCGCCGGACACTGAAGAACGCGTGAAAGGTGAAACGGGGGGTAAAACGGAATACGCCCCCCCTCCACCGCTTCCGTACACGTTTGCTCCATTTTGAGCTTGAACGAGGTTATAATTTGTATTCCACCCTCCTCCATTCCCTCCTCCGCCTAGACCGCCGAGTCCATAACTATCGTCCGTTGTCGAAAGATACGCTACACCGCCTCCACCTCCTGCGCCGAAATATTGTGTAACGCCGGAAATCGTATTTGAAATTCCATTACCACCATTTGACAGGCCACCGATTTGTGCCATACCGCCACCGCCTCCGCCTCCTGCATATGACGTTGTAGATCCATTTCCTCCGTTTAACGTTCCTGTGCCGCCAATGCCCCCTTCGTTTGGTGATCCCGCACCTCCACCGCCATTCCCCTTATTATTGTTACCATTGCTTCCCTTACCGATATTTCCACCGTTGGTTGTAAACGCCGTTGCACCACCGCCTCCTCCGTAGCCCGTCGAATACCCCGAATTAAAATTAATGACGCTGTTTTGACCATTTTGACCGGGTTGTCCGTTTGAGCCGGCGATGGACCCGGCGCTTCCGCCCCCGCCCACAATTACGTTATATGACACTCCAGATGAAAGCTGAACTGGTGATGAAGGAAATGTCGAAGAAAAGAATCCGCCGCCACCGCCGCCCGACGAGCATGGTAAACTAGGTTGATCATCACCATAAAAGAACGAGCTTCCGCCGCCTCCACCACCACCGACTACTGCGTAATGAATGTCGAGGGGTCCGCCACCTATATATGTTACGGTGTGCGCGACTTGTGTGTCAAGTGGCACCGTTCCCGAAGTTCCGAACTTGTAAACGGTGAATCCGTCGAATTGCGGACTCGATGTTTCCAATCCGTCGGATGTCAAATACTGTATGGTATACACGTTTCGTGGAAACGTGGTATCCAAGACGTTGAGCTCATACACAGGCGGACAAAAGAGCGGGCCGACTTCCTGGTTCGGCAGTTTTTGGTTGCAAGTCAGGTTAAAGTTTGACATCGGGTAGCTGAAACCGCGGTACTGGTCCGAGCTAATAATTTGCTGGGCGTTAAACGGGCCGGAACCTGTGAGTCCGCCTAATACCGTACTAACAAACCGAGTATATGACGCGTCTAATAAGCACGGGTCGCTGTAAAAGCAGTGGTTCGGATCAACAAAAATGCGTCTGTTATTCGAACTGCCTGTGATGCCTGTGGGTCCGGTGACGCCAATGTATCCGCCATTTGTTTCGTATGATGACGGACCTGTGAAGCCAGTACTGCCGATGTCGTACACCAATGTGGAATTTTTGCATTTGTTATAAATGTCGAATTCCGGATCGAACTGGTTATAATTACCCTCGTACATTTGCCCCTTTGCAAAATTTTTCTGATAATAGTCCTGACTATTGGCATTTAAAGGCAACTGATTTAAAAGGAATTTCCCCTTTGTAATGGAAAGCAAATCGTCGTAACTGTGACTTGCTACCAAATTGGAATTTCCTGCCTGTGTTACGACTTCATATGGCCCTGTATACGTTTTGTATAAACTATTATTTCCTTTAACAAGATGTTGTGCTAAATTTACGGTTCCGGCGTAAATTGTTTTCGAGCGAAGCTGCTGGGTCCGGTCACTTGAATCAATGTCCGGTGTCGGTTTTTGAAAGATATGTTTTAGACCGTGGCGCACCATTTTTGTTGAAACCTATATACTATTACTATTTAATATTAATATTAAATAAAAACAAGAATGAATAAATAAATATATATATAATATTTATTTACATTTGTAAATATTATAAATGTAAATGAAATAAATACAAATGAATAATGAATGCATTGAACACCACAACACAAATAATATAATTATAAAAAATGACATTTTTAAAGAACGTATTATTTATATTCTTTATGTTTTCTGCGAAATACTTTCTTATGCCCCCTCCTTTTAAAAGCCGATTGTCTCAATCTCTGCAACCGCCAATAACATATTCTAGTTATAGTCCTGCCAGTTGCAACGTAACAAATTACGATTTTACGTTTATTTATGACGACGGTGAAAAAGCGTTCAAAGTGCACGGGCTGTGGCCGGAACAGTGTGCCGAGTGTTTGACGTGTGGCTACCCTAGTTGTTGCGACGCGAGCAACATGAGCTACGTTTTTCCCAGCGATCCTATCCAGATTGCGTTTTTAAATTCGCGGTGGTTCAATGCGACGACGCAAGAAGAGTGTGTAAACGTCGGAAACGGTGGCGATTTGGTGCCGCTATTTAAACACGAATTTTTCAAGCACGCGTCATGCACGCCGTTTAGACAGGGCGCGTCCCAATTCGTAGAGCAAGTGATGCGACTTTATGATGAATACTATGCAACGCGCGTAGAAAAACAATGCGCTGGATATAAGCAGCTGTGGCTCAATCTTGACGGCAAATTTGCGTATAATAACGTTACGAAATGCATTTGAAATGAAGATGGAAATTTAAAATATTATGGTTTGGGTGCCTTTTTTGAAAATGCGAGCATGGTGGTTTGCTTGTATATTTTCTCATCCTTGTACGTTTTGGGTTTAAAAACCGGAATTGAAAACCCATATTTGTCTAAAGTGGTGTTATTTTTCGGGCTTTTACCTGGGCTTTTACCTGGGCTTTTACCTGGGCTTTTACCTGGGCTTTTACCAGGACTTTTAGAATTTTTATTAGTTCGTCCGCGGTTTAAAGGAAGGCGACATTTTCTTGTTTTCTTGTCAAGGACTTGGCCGTTTTGGCATGATGGTTTTTTAGAAGTTGTCTTTCGACCGCGTTTCAACGGTGCGCGACAAACTTTCGTTGTCCTATCCATGACTTTACCATCGGGACATAAGTTAGACATAATTGTATATGTTATGCAAATAAAAAATAATTTTTTCTCTATTCTATCTTATTTATTCTTTCTTATAATCATATTTAACTTGATTATCTTTTTACTTTTACTTTTACTTAGACAAACTGTTGCAAGAATGCCTGTTTCCCATTTTTCGCGAGAAATTCCATCTGCCTCATTGTCCATCCGAACGAACAGCCGCTGTGACCGTCGTATCCCAGTTGAGACATTTTATTCATAATGGTAGAAACGGCCGAGCTATCTGAAAACATGAACGACTGTTCGCTAAACGTTTTCATAAAATGCCAGTGTTCAGTCAAAGTAATTGCTTGATGCGCATTTTTCAGCATGAAGCGACTGTGTTCATCGGAAATGGTATTAAATTCGGCATCGGTAATATTTGTTTCAGTCATGTTTTTTTTATTAATAGATACAGTTATTGGGCCAATTACTAATTGATACTGCTAAAGAACTTATGTAACGCAATCAAAAATTCAATTTTTATTTTATTATAAAATAAATAACAAAATAAAAAATAACAAAATAAAAAATAACAAAATAAAAAATAACAAAATAAAAAATAACAAAATAAAAAATAACAAAATAAAAAAATCTAATCATAAACGCATTCGAAGATGAGCTCGATGTTCCAGTCCATGTTGTTCAAATCGACGATGCGGCCAAAATTATCATAAAGCGTGATGCGAAGTTTCTGAATATTGACGGGACCGAAGAAGCAGCGCTGCCTGTTCAGCTGGATGCTGGATGCTTCGTTTACATCTTGCAAGAACCCGACGTTGACGCGGGTAATGATATTTTTAATTGCAAAAGATTCAGAGAAAACCGCAGAATAGTAATCGTTGACGCTGTTATTGTAGTCATCGATGGCGATAAAAAGGTAATTTGTGGAACGAATGGCGACGAGCGCTTCTGAAACGACGGAGCCCTGCATATTTCCAGTTGTGCTATTTTTTGAAATATTTTCTGCGTTTCGGAATCCGAGATGCCAGCCCAAAAACGACATGAGCGGCGCGTCATAATTCGGATTACCGTTTTTTCTCACGTTGGACACCACTTTAAAATAAATTGGATCCACGCCCAACGGCTGTGCAAACACGCCCTTTCCGCTGACCTGGTCAATGTAGAAATAGAGTTTACCGGCCAACCCGTCGCCCGCACTTACAGTAGTCGTATTCGAATCGAGGATTGTATTTATAGTGGTTTCTATGGACGCGGAAGCGGTAACGTTTGTCGTGATTGCGGTAGTGTAATAATTGCCATCTGGAATGACGATGGTAAATGTGTTATTATAGACGCCGGGACTCCACCCAGTACTTGTTGACCACTGAATTTGAATGGCGTTATTTCCGTTGAGTTCGCTTATAGAGTAAATGGAGTAAAACGGAATTTCAAAAGAGCCGACGCGATAGTTAATAATGTTGTGAATTTTTTCTGGAAGCGTGATCTGCAAATCCGTGCTTTTTGTGGTGAAATAATTTGGACGAAAGCGGGAATCGATATTGACGGAGATTGCGACGGTGGAATACTTTACCGGATTAATGGTTCCTGGCGGCGCGCCGCTTTGTCCCACGACCAAACCGCCGACATCGTTGTATTTGTCTGGTTCGTACATGCGGTAAGGGTCGGGAATGACGAAATGTCCATCTGCTTTTGTACCCGGAATGATTGTATTTTTCTTAAAATTTGTTACCGGGGAATAGAAGCGTTTTCCCTCCGCATTGTCGCTATTACTGCTATTGCTACTGCCTATTTTGGACAACAAGCACTTATGAACCGCGTTTAAAAAGTCGGTCATTTTTTTATCTTGTTTTCCAGAAGACGCGAGTTTTACGACGAGGCGCTGCTTGCAACTCGCGACGTCACCGGGAGTGTATCCCTTTTTTTCCGCTAAACCGAGCAAGTCCTCCATTTCGGAGAGTGAATAATTCTGAATATTGAAATCGAAACCTTCCATGATCGGATCCGTAAATTGTCTTGTTTAGTTTGTTTAGTGATATGTGTATATATTTATATGTTTATTAATATTATTTATTATTTTAATAATTTCATATGAAAAAATGCTACAAACAAACCCTAAAAAATAGAATTCACATCATGGAGCATCCCGATGCACATGACGACACTCGTTCGAGTCCCTGTTCGTTACAACATTCGCGCGGCGACTTCAAGTTTGTCATCTGAATGTAACTATTATTATTATTATTACCACAATCTTTATTTTTATCTTTACTATCACGAATGTAGTCAGTATAGTTGCCCCGCCAGTTCCAACCCTTTTTAGAAGCGTTTTTGTCTTTCGGTTGTTCTTTGAAAAAGCGCGAACTTCCGCTAATTCCGCGACACCCAATTACCGCGATTGCTTGCGGGTTATAATAATGCGGTTTTACGACGGAGTCATAGAGCGACTGCACGAACGACGTAATTACGACGTGAATGTCGGACGAATGGGCGCAACCGGCGCAACCGTAGTCCAGCGTATTCATTTTATCGAGACACGAAACTTCCTCGTATCTTATGTTTTCGTAGGGAAAATCGAAGCAAAGCGCCTCGAACACTTGTTTTTTCGTAAAATTAATGGAACGCTGGTCGAGCTTGTTTCCGAGAACGAGAATGGGGTGCGGGTGCGAATGGTTGCAATTATTTTTCTGAATGACGCGCATAATGTAAGAGTTAACGTTGTTATAAGATTGTTGGCTTGACAAGTCAAAGACGATGATGATTGCTGCGATGCCGGTATAATAGCTTTGAGCGAGTGACTGATAATTTGGCGAACCGGACGTGTCCCAAAAGCAGCATTTTACGTAGTCGTAGTCGTTTGGTCGAACGGGATTGCCGACCTTCATTGTGCTGAGAAGCATTGTTTCCGACTCGCTTTCAACATCATTTTTATCTTTATTAGCATCTTTATTAGCTTTATTAGCATCTTTATTAGCTTTATTAGCATCTTTATTAGCTTTATTATCATCTTTATTAGCGTTTATATTTTTACAATCGGAAGACAGTGCAACGATTCGAGTTTGGAAATCGATTCCGACGGTGGAACTTGCTTTTACGGGCACGAGTGTAAAATAATTGATAATGGTTGTTTTTCCAACATTTTCATCACCGGCGACTAAAAACTTGATAGAAATGTGTGATGCCATGTATTATATTATATTATAAAACTGTTGTATTACTATGTACTTTATGTACTGTATTATTTAATTTTATTTTAATTTTAATTTTAATTAAAATTAAAATAAAATTAAATAAAATTAAACTTTTTTAAATTAAGAAATTGGAGTAACTTTAATGTGGGGGGTTAGTAGTTCAAGATATCTGGGATTTAGAAAATTTACTGCTCCCTCCCATAACGATACTGTTCTATCCCAATCTAAAAATAAAATTCGTAAATTTCTAAAAATTTCTATTTGTTGTATATCGGCTGGAGTAGGATTTGGCATTTCAAAATCTTTCCGACCTGTTATGCCATAAAGTGCATTCATAAGAAACCTGAATGGCGTATAATTGAATGTGTCTTCTGGTCGACGAATTACATCCGAGTGTCTTAAATCCTTGAATAGTTGATAGAATTTATTTTCTTTTAAATTTTTTAACTCTCTAGTAGGTTTCTCTGAACCCTTCGCGGGGGTCACCGTCGCCCTCATAAGACAGTCAAAAGGAGGTAGTTTTTTATCGCTTTCTGTAAGTATGGGATAAACAGATGGACAGAGTCCAACAAAATTATGTGGTTGATCGTCAAATAATACGGCAACTTTTTCTGGCTGTTCGCACGGTATACCTTTTTCTGTCATAACTTGTTGTATAGCTTGGGCTTTTAGTTTTCCTGCAAAATAACGTTCAGGGTTTATTTCGGGATTAGGATTTATACCAGGTTTGTTTGTGTGCGTAGAGATTACTTCTTCTATAAGATCAGAAATATCTAAAAGCTGTGCAGTTCTAACTACTCCGAATAAATTTCCGGATGTAATGACGAAAACCGGAATACCCCTTTGTTTACATTCAAAAAGTAATTTTGTCCATAATTCTGCATGCGTGCTCGAACCAAAAATGTATTCTCGAAATGAATGAAAATCAGCATCGGCATTTATTGACCAAGTGTCAGTTATACCCAATTTGTTTAGATCTTCTGCATTTTCTAATCTTACTCCTCCCTTTTGCAAACGACGAGAACGAGAATATTTTTTTTTTGACGAATAACGACGGCGTTTGATACCTTTTTTACTTATCCTTTTTTTCCTAAATTGTTTATGTTTCATTCAATCAGATATATTATATATATAATATAATATATGATAAATCATATAATTATCAGGTGTATATTTTTATAACTTTCAACCTCTGCAACTTTTGCATCCAGAGCTCTGTGTTTTCATGATGGATGCCATATTGAATTGGTTTAAACCGGGAGCAGAAGAAGCAGAGGAAGCAAAAATAGAGGGGGTCGAGGAAGCAAAAGGAGCGGGAGATTTATTAACAACTTTATTTTGACTCAAAATACCAAACATTTTCATTTTTGTAACCATTTTTGAAAGGAATCGTTATTTATTATAATTATTACTAAATATTATA
>Ga0315284_10001664_pt1 | contig 31803 bp, 16 predicted proteins | sample YL17G09_16_MG_FD_203696 | JGI IMG/M metagenome (GOLD analysis project Ga0315284, IMG submission 203696) | Sediment microbial communities from Yellowstone Lake, YNP, Wyoming, USA - YL17G09_16 | ecosystem: Environmental > Aquatic > Freshwater > Lake > Sediment | place: USA: Wyoming | collected... | reverse complement strand
TCAACATCACGGCTGGTCTGAACGATGCTTTCAGTGTCCGTGTCAACGGCGTGGACTACTCGATTACGCTGACGGCGGGTCCGGCACAAACCGCTGCGGCGGTGGTGGCGGACATCAACGCGGTGGTAGCTTCTGTGGCTAGCGTGGGCACGGGGGCGAACCTGAACAAGGTTCGTTTGACCTCAACCACGAACGACTCGGGTTCGGCTATCCTGATCAACATCGGGTCTGCAAACGCGGTTCTTGGGTTCACCCAGAACCAGTTCGCTAGTCAGACGTTGGTTGAGGCACAAGAAGTGGTAGATGTTCTCATGGATACGGCGGGTTACGCGACGGGCGCTGTGGCGTACGTGGCTCCCATCAGCGGCAAGAACTACATCACGTTCGAGTCCTTGACCGTGGGTGCCGCCACCTCCTCAATCGGGTTTGCAAACTCCGCAAACTCGGCGTTCAACCCGACCACGGGTACGAACATCACGCCTGGCACTGACGGCGATGTTGGCGAGGATGCCCAGAACAACTACGTGGTGACCTCGACCTCTCCGGTAGGGTCATCGGGCACCGGTACTCCGGGTCAGACGTACACGGATGCACGCACGGGGCTCCGCTTCACGGTTCTCCCGGCCTCAACGGGCAGCTACACACCCACGAATTACTTCACGTTGGAGGTCGGTCCGACCTTCCATGTGTCGCCTTCGGTGCCTCGCTACTCGATTGGTGGCCTGGAACTTCTCGTTTCCAACACGGTGGGCGTGGGTGTCAACGACACTGCCTCGCTCACGACGTACAACCCGAGCGGTGTGGAGCCGACGGTTGGGGACTTCTACTTCATCAGCTACCGCTACTTGAAGCAGGACTACTCGCCGAAAATCTTCCAGCAGCTCAAGACGATCGAAGCGAACTTCGGCAGGACCTCTGCTGAGAATCGCGTCACGTTGGCTGCCTACTTGGCCATCCTGAACGGTGCTGTGTTGGTGATCATCAAGCAGGTCTTGAAGATCCCCAACACGAACCAGGCGTCGGACCAGGCGTTCAACTCGGCCATCGACGAGTTGGCGACCCCGCTGCCCGGTAACATCAAGCCGGACATCATCATCCCGCTCTCCACCAGCACGGCGGTCTTCACGCACCTGACGGCACACTGCGAAGTCCAGTCGAACATCCGTAACCAGTCGGAGCGTATTGGGTTCATTGGGTTTGCGTCCGGCACGTCGCCGACCTCCGCTCAAACGGTGGCCAAGGGCCTGAACTCCAGCCGTATCTTGGCGCTGTACCCGGATTCGTCGGTCATTACCCTGACCGATGCGCTTGGGCAGTCGTTCGAGAGTCTCGTGGACGGTAGCTTCTTCGGAGCTGCCGTGGCGGGTTCTGCTGTGTCACCTGCGGTTGACGTGGCGACCCCGTACACCCGTCGTCGCATCCAGGGCTTTACCCGTATCCCCCGAATCATGGATCCGGTTGAGGCCAACCAAACGGCAGTTGCTGGTATCACGATTCTGGAGGACTTGGATCCGATCATCCGAATCCGCCAGGGTCTAACCACGAACATGACCTCGGTGCTGACCCGGTTGCCCACCGTGGTGCAGATCGCGGACTTCGTGCAGCAGCAGTCGCGGGCAATCTTGGACTCCTTCATCGGAACCAAGTTCCTGGCGAGCCGCACCAACGAGGTCGTGGTTTCCATGACCAGCTTGTTCAAGAGCTTGGTCCAAGCGGAGATTGTGGGAGCCTTCACGGGCATGACCGCAGCAATCGACGACGAGGACCCTACCGTCCTACGCTTCGAGATGTACTACTCTCCAATATTTCCTCTTTTGTACATCATGATGACCTTCAACCTTCGAGCACGGGTCTAGTACCCAAGCAAAATCAACCACTTAGGGTCGTAAGAGGGTCTGAGTCAGACGAACTGGCTCTGACCCTCTTGCTTTTTGGGGAGGTTTCGGTAGAGTCCAGGGTATGCGTAGAGGTTCCTGGACCCCCGAAGGGTTAGTCACCGCTTTTCTTGGCGGTGAGACCCTGGATTCCCTTTGCAAGCGAGTCGGCGCTAGCCCGAACACCGTCCGAAGGGTCTTGAAAGAGCAGCTTGGTGAGGAGCAGTTTCGCTCTACCCGGGACAGGAACGATCCCAAGCAGTCCACCGCGTCTGAGTCAGAACTCCTTGAGCCGTTCCACACGAACGAAGCTTTTAAGGATGTTGCCTCCCGTATTGGGGTGGGTCCCAACACATTGCGATCCAAGTGGGTCCAGGCTTTCGGCAAGGAAGCCTTTGACGCTCGTTCCAAGCGATTGCATTCCGACGCCGGTACGAGAGCTGGGCTCAGTTGGAAGGGCAAGACACGGGTAACCACTGAGCAGTACCGTGAGCGGGATGTGGCTCGCGGTTCAGATCACTGGTGCGAAGTCTGTGGTGGTGGCTTTGTTGGGTACCAGGCCCTTACCCATCACATGGTAAGGGCTGGAGACGAGGCGCATACCAAGGCTTTGGAGATGGTGCGTGCTAAGGTTGAGGACGAGAAGTGGGCCGGTCTTCAAGAGGGTGTTGACTATGTTGTGTGCCCTGAGTGTGGGCTAAGGGGTGTGACTCTTACAGGACACCTTCGTACGCATGGTCTGGACACACAGTCCTTTAGGGTGAAGTGGCCCGATTGTCTTGTCTGGGCGTCCAAGGCCGCCGCCCAGCACCAAGCATCACTTGTGGCGTCATCTACGGATCAGTCCTATGGGTGGACCGTAGATGATCTCAAACCTTTTGCAGATGAGGCTGGGGCCATCATTGTAGCTAAAGCTGCCGCATCTCTAGGATCGGCTCAGATCACTGTTCTACACTATTGCCGTAAGCTGGGTCTTCGTACTCGCAACAAACTTGCTTGGCAAAGGTTAGTTCTAGACAAGGCTGCTGAGTTTCTGGGCCCGTACCAGTGGGAATGGGCTGACCCTAAGCTATACAACTCCGCTACAGGGCGGCCCTTCAATTACGATGGGTACTTCCCAGCGCACCAGTTAGTCATTGAAGCGCATGGGGATCAGCACTTCAAGTTTTCTGAATCCTGGCACGGTACCCTAGACGAGTTTCATCGTTTGCGGGCCATAGATGTGCTGAAGAAAGAGATGGCTCAGGCACACGGCATCAAAGTCATTACCGTTAGACATTCGGATCCAGTGCACGACGACTCTTTTTGGACGGCACTGTTGGGAGGGAGTAGCGCTCTCTGGGAGCACCTGTCTGAAAGCGCTAAGTGGACTAAGGTCAATGACACTCTCCTGGGGGTAAGGATGAAACCCTTCCCTGTTGTCCCTCCTAATGAAACTGAGCTAAAGAAGGCGTTGACCAGGATACACAAGCTAGTCCCCTATTTGGATGCTGGGCGTCAGATTCACCCGTACAGCACTATTGGGACGGCTGCTTGCGCTTCATTCTTTCCTAACCGTTACCACGCTAAGCGGCAAGGGGACCGCAGTGCCTGGGACATGTGGCACAACGATGCCTCGTTGCGGAAAGCAATCCGTCTGCAACTGGACTCAGGGCATCCTACGACCCCGGAGAGGGTGTTGAAGGCCGTTGTGATGTTTAGTCGGACGCCTTCGGTGTTTCGGCCAGCGGTAGCTAAGTACGTGTATGAGAATTACTGCCCTAAGGGTGGCGTCGTTTGGGACCCTTGTGCGGGGTACGGTGGGCGTCTTTTGGGTGCGATGGCGGCTGGGGTTGGTCGTTACATTGGTACGGATCTGGAGCCCGAGACAGCTCAAGGGAATCAAGCTCTGGTAGATGCTCTTGAGTGCAAGACGAGCTGCCGTATAGAGTGTGCGGATGCAACAACTTTTGATCCAGGCGAGGCTTTGGATCTTGTGTTTACCTCACCCCCGTACTTTGATCTGGAGGTGTACGGGAAGAAGTTTGAGGCGTCGTTACGGGGGTCCTCTGTCGAGCAGTGGGTGCAGTCCTTTTTGGGGTCTGTTGTGGCACGGGCGGCACAGCGTTTGAAATCTGGCGGCTTTTTGGTTCTCAACCTACCTCAGAAGCCTGTGGGCGGTCTGCGGTTGGATTTGGCAATGGGCCCGTTAGTTCAGTTGGCGGGGTTGACTCCCTTGGAACCTGTCTACATGCCTGTTCGCAGTTTCAAGAAGGGGATGAAGCGGGAACCCCTTTTGGTTTGGCAGAAGCCCTGAGCCCTGAGCCCTCAGACGCGGACCAGTATTTCCAGGATGTCTCGGAGCAGGAGTAGGGTCCCTTCGGGTGGGCTTTTGAGCCAGAGGCCGTCTGGGGTGGTGGTCCAGTCTGCAAGCTCACCCATCGCGAGTTCCATCTGGTTGAGTACCCGACAAGCCAACGGTAGGTCGAACCCCAGGAACTGGCTTTTGCGAGCGACCAAGCAGTGCTTTCGGTCTCCTGGGCTGTGGTCTACGAGGATCCCTCGTAAGAACCCGGCTCGAAACAGCTCGACCCAGCCGTCCCACAGAGGTGCTTGGGTTTCAGCCGCCACAAACCCGTTGGTTCCCCGGTCCAGGATCCGCACCTCGGTGTGTGGCGTCTGTCCCAGAAGGGGCAGCTTGCCTTCATGGATGTACTCTCGGATCCACCCCACCGCTGTGGTGACCCGGTGGCTCAGCTCACGTTGCGAGATCCCGGTGTCGGGGAAGTAGACCCTAAGGGCTGACAAGAAGCGGGCCAGGTCTTCTTCGATGTGGGCCAAAGCGGGTAGCCCCAGGCGGTGCACGAAGTCCACCGTGTAGACGAATCCAGCGGTGGCTGGGTGTGTTGCGAGATCTCGATGTAGGAACAACGCGATGGCCATGAGGGTGTCAATGTCTTGAACACGGGGTGTAGCGAATACCAGGGGCATGGCCCGGCCGAGCAGCAAGTCCTCGTAGAAACTGGGCAAAGCCCCACGGTCGAAGGGGGTGAATTCCGAGCCGTGGTGCTCGTAAGCCAGCGAGGTTTCGAGTTGGGCTTTGGAGGCCCCGGTCTCGAAGGACACTGCATCGGGCACTATGGCCGGAAGGTCCCGTTCTATCCGCACGTTAATTTCCATATTATTAAGCAGTTACACCACGTTCACTAACGGGGGTCTAGATGGCCGACGACCTTGCTGATTTTCCGATAGTTGTACTGGAGGCGGATTACCCCGAGCAGGTGGGTAAGATCGGGCTCTTTGACCTGTTGATGCCGGTTGGGGCCACGGGGCTGATTTTCGTGGCGGCGGTGCCGGGGCGTTTGTATCAGTGGGGCCCGTCTTTCTCTGACCCTGTCCAGAAGGCGGCGAACCTCAGGGCGGCCTCGACTTTGGTTCAAATGGGGCTTATCCGTGGGGAAAGCTTCGCTTTTCTCCGGGAGGCTTTGCAGCTCACGCAGGCCGATGTGGCGACCATGTATGGGGTTCCGTTGCCCACCGTGCAAGGGTGGGAGGGCAACACGATCGAGATCCCGAGGAACACTTGGGGCTGTCTGGCCTTTCGCGTTTGCACGGCAGATGGTATAGCTATGCTCCATGACTACGCCTTGGTTATGAACTTTCGTCCACGTTTGATCAGGGTGTTCCCAAACATCCCGATGACGCCTCAGCCTCAGCCTGACTCTCCGGCGTGTCCACCGCAGTTCCCGCTTTTGGGTCCAAATTGCCCCCCAGCTCGGGATCCTTTGTGTTGATCCGATATTCTTCCTCTACATTACGCAAGTTGGAGTCAAGGTATGCCTAATCTTTCAGAGCGCGTTTCCCGTCGGGTTCTTGCAGACGAGCTTGATCCTGATGACAACATCGGTGAGCTTGAGATCGCAGAGTATCTCGTGTTCATGCTCGCTCTCGATACGTACACTCGGTACGTTGAGGAAACGGCAGGCCCCGACGTGGAAGACGACCTGATTCGTAAGGGCATCATGCTCATTCGGCTCGCGGATCGTCAGCACCTGGCCACCATCCAAGCCTTCTTGGGTGACAACCTTCCGAGTGCCAACCACAAGCGGATGTTGGACAAGGCTTTCCGGTTTGTGGCTACCAACACGCAAGGCTTGGGTCGGCGGAGCCTTCAGTTGCGTACGCTTCTTTCGAGGGGCGGGGCTTCTACGATGCGAGCTGTGTTCAAGTCGAACAAGGCTTTGCTGGAGGTCAAGGCGGCGTTGGCGGCCTCTATGGTGGATGACGCGGATGCAGCGCTCGATAAGTTTGCCGTCATTCCGATGAGGAACCAGCGTTTGCGTAAGTGGATCGACGTAGCGGCTGAGACGGCTGGTTCTGGGTCGTTTCAGAACGCGGTATCGGTTGGCGGAGACGAGGCGGCGGCAGACCTCGATTCCTTGTACGCGGCCAAGGCTCAACAACAGGCTGCGACCCCGGCTTCTGAGGACAGCCAACAGGCTTCGGACCAGCACGCGCAGATACTCTTGGACATGCAGACGCGGGCCACTGGAGCGGCTCAGAGGGCCATGGAAGTCTCGGGGGAGCCCGATGTGCCTCCGAATAAGTCCGAGGTTGTGGGCATTGCTACGGCGGCTGTGGCGGCTGCCATGACGGACCCCAGCAAGTCCACCAACGTTCCAGCTTCTCTCCGGAGTCTGGATGAGGAACAGCAAGCGGCAGCGCTCACCGACGGCAAGGTCTTGGTGGCAGCCGGTGCGGGTGCCGGGAAGTGCATTCGAGGGGATACTCTTGTTCAAACCGTTAGAGGGATGATCCCAATTCGAGAGTTTGCAGAGCACCTGGCCGCGAACGAAGAGTCAGAGTTGGTTGAGACTGTGTTGGGCTTAGGTGGTCCAGAAAAGACCAGCACTATCCTGAATAACGGGCGTCGAAGCACGATTAGATTGACAACCCATCTAGGGTATCAGATTGAAGGTACTCCTAACCATCCTCTTTGGGTATTGCGGGATGGGGAGCTTCAATGGGTAGCACTGGGGCAGGTCGAAAGTTCAGACTTTTTATGCGTTGATCGTCGAGCAGGGTTGTTTGCGGAGGAACCGTTTCGTGTTTCTGAGCGTGCGTTTGTCAAAGTCACTAATTCAGAGCCTTCCAATATACCCGTTGAGTTGACACCACAGGTTGCCTCTCTTCTTGGTTACATTGTAAGTGAGGGTCAAGTTGTCTACGGGCATCATTCCGTTGTTAACTTGACGACCACGGACGAGGCACAGTTGGGTCTTTACAAGACTTCTGTAGAGGGTATCATCTCAAAGTGGACTGCTTTCTATGACGAATCTGAAAAGCATTGGTGTCTGAAGTTCTACCGCAAGGCGAATTTAGAAGCCCTTGCTGACTTTGGGCTCACTTATTCACTTGCCTACGATAAAGAGGTTCCGGTTGGGGTTCTTAGGTCCCCTAAAAAAGTTGTAGTGTCTTTTCTTCGTGCCCTTTTTGACGGGGATGGCGGGTTCTACCGAAGCACTGTTTACTATGACAGTTCAAGTGAAAAGCTTGCAAGGCAGATCCATCAACTACTTCTGTCCTTCGGTATCGTGTCGGCGTTACGCTTTAAGCCTAATGACAAGAGAGGGTGCTGGAACATTTCGTTGACTGGGGACAATGCCAGGCTGTTCTTGCGAGATATAGGTTTTAACCTAGTCGCTAAACAACAGGCCGCCGAATCGGCGTTGAACGATCTAACCTCGAACCCTAATCTTGACGTCTTTCCTGGCATCTCTCATTTGTTTAGGGAGGTGCATGAAGAGGCCAAGGGCGCTGGCTTACACCCTACGCTATACCCTGAGTACGGGGCTTTTAAATGTTGCATCAGTGGCACAAGGAATGCATCAAAGCCTACGTTACTGAAATTCCTACACGCCTACCCGGAGTCTAATACCCCAGCTCGTGCCGCTCTTCAGAAGTTTTCAGAAACACCCTGGTTCTATGACGCGGTGGGTATCTTAGAGGACTCTGAGGCGGAGGTCTACGACTTCGTAGTGCCTGGCACTCACTCATTTTCCGCTGGTGGTTTTGTTAACCACAATTCCACCACGCTCGTGGCTCGCATTGACTACTTGGTGAAGGAACGCAAGCAGAATCCCAACCGTATCCTTGCGTGCTCGTTCAACCGCAAAGCGGCTGATGAACTCAAGGGTAAGATTGCGAAGAAGCTGGGGACCGATGGCTCCGATGTCGGGGTCCAGGTCGGCACTATGCACTCGCTGTTCTACAAGTTCATCACGGGGGACCGTCAGGTGCCTGGTTTCGGCACACCTGAGGAACAGGCGATGCTCAAGCCGCCCCGTCTGATCGCGCCACCCAAGAAGGGCGTGCGGTCCGTGAGTCCGACCACGATTTCAATTGCGATCCGTAACATCTGGACCAATTGCGACGTGGAGGGCTTGGCCAGACGGTTCGGCTTCCCCGTTGAATGGCTGGTGGAGCCCCCGAAGGCCAAGAAGGCCAACCTGCTCTTGAACAAGTGGCGTGGCAACGACGTGAGTCTCGAAGAGGCTAAGAAAAAGGTGACCTCGAAGGCGGAAGCCCAGGCGGTCGTTTGGTACGAGATGTATATGGGCGTCAAGGGTGACATCCCTGGGTGGCGTCCGCCGTGTGTGTCACCGGCTTACGACAACTTCATGAAGAAGAATCGTCCGGGTGGTGAGCGTCTAGGTGATCTTGACGACATGCTCAAGGTGTTCCAGCAGATCTTGAAGCGGGACCCGAAAGCCAAGGCAATGGTCCAGGGCATGTTCGACCATTTCTTGGTCGATGAGTGCCAGGACTTGAACCTTGTGCAGCATCAGATCTTCGAGTTGATGACCGAGCACATCGGGGATGGCTCTGACGGCAAATCTCTGTGGATGATCGGGGACGATAAGCAAGCCATTTACCAGTTTCGTGGCGCTCGTCCTGAGCTGTTCACGAGCCTCGATGGTAAAGAGGGTTGGAAGACCCGGATGATCAAGACGAACTACCGTTGCGAGCCGGAGATCGTTGATGCTGCCAATCGTTTGGTTGCCCACAACGATGGCAACATCCCTATGGAAGCCCGAGCTAACCCTAAGAAGGCTAGGGGCAAGGCTTCTATTATCGTGGACACGCCAAGCGACAACACGTCGGCGGCGATCCAGACTATCGGTCGTGTGGTCAAGGACATCGCGACCGAAGATGCGAAGGCTGAGGACTACGCGGTTCTGGCACGCACCAACGCAGAGTTGAACGACTTCGAGACTGCCTGCATCATCAACGAGATCCCCTACGTGCGGCGTGGTGGTAAGGGCTTCTTGGAGGCCCCTGAAACCAAGGCAGTCTTGGGGTATATCGACCTGATCACGGGCAATGACTATGAGAAGATGAGGGGCTCTCTCGTGTCGGCGCTCATGAAGCCCGATCGTGGCACCTACCTGGGTCCTGACGATGTGGCGAAGGCTGTGGATGAGGCTCTCGATGACCTCTCCAGGCGTGAGCGTGTCGATATCAGGTCCGTGAGCCCTATGGCCTTGTTGGAGAGCCGCAACATCCGGCTTCTTGCCGACAAGCTCAAGCAGCCGTACAGGCTCAAGATCATGGCCTCCGCTCGTGGCGATGTCCGCAAGGGCGAGTGGATGTACGGTAAGCGTGTGGACGAGCTGGCTGACAACCTCAAGGGGATGGCCAAGAATCTGCGGGATTTGTCCGCGTTCGTGGCGGCTGGGGACAACAGCACGGACAAGCTGCTGGACTACATCCTTGACAGCATGACCTCAGTGGTTTCAGGTTGGTCCCGTGAGCGGGGTGCCTACACGGAGACCAGCACGTTGCGTGAGCAGATCACGCATGACACCGCTATCTTCGCCGATGACGACGGGGATGAGGACGAGACTGAGACAGAGGAAGTGGTGCCGGAGGTTGGTGAAGAAGGTTTGCTAGGGGTCAAAAAGAAGGAGGACGTACCGGGCAAGGGTCTGGGTGCCGTTCAGTTCCTGTACCAAATGGCGGTTCCTAACGATAACGACCAGACCAACAATACAGACCCTTCTACGGCTCAAGGGTTTGTGAGCAAGATTGCCAGGTACTCGAAGCTGTCGGAGACTCTGCGGATCGACCCCGAGAAGTGGGAGAAGGATCAGAACAAGATCGCGGATCCTGGGCAGCGTCGGGCGAAACCCCCGGCCATCACGCTTTCTACGGTGCACTCGGTCAAGGGTCTTGAGTGGCCTAACGTTTCGGTGTTGATGCCTGCGGGTAAGTTCCCGCCTGTGCGTAGGCCTCGTCCCAATGAGCCTCCACCTGATCCGGTGGAGGAAGCGGAGAAGTTGAAGGCTGAGCGCAACTTGGCGTATGTGGCCTTGACCCGAGCTGCCGTGAATCTCGAAGTGTTGTGCCCCATGGTTTCGGATAACGGCATGGAGGCGGGCATCAGCCGCTTCGTCCGTGAGGCTGGTTTGCACGAGGGGGAGAACGTCCCCAAGGGCGAGGTGTTCGAGTCTGGGGAGAAGACGGCTGCTGTTGAGGCTGTGGACCCACACGTGTTGGAAACCATCGAGCGGTACGCCGATGAGATGCCCGCAACGTATGATCGGAGGGGGTCATGAAAAAGCGGGCCATGGCGGCAACCTACACAGCGATTTCTCTTGAAGACATGGAGAAGTTCCTCAAGCGAGCGTTTCGTGTGCTCAAGCCTAAGAAAGGGGCGCAGAAGGGCGAGCTTGTGTTCGATCTGTACTTGAGTCCCAAGACGGGTATCCGGGTTTGGACATCGATCGCACAGGACGGCACTACGGGCGCTGGGGTTGGCGATGATGCGATTCGAGTGCAGCTATACAGCTTCGCTAGGGGCCGTCCTCTGATGCCAGGTAAGGCCCCGATCGTGAAGCGCACGCAGGGCTGGCGGGACAGTTTGAAGGACAGAATTGAGGCCTACATTGAGGCATTTGACTCGAAAGAGGATGAGATCGAGGCGGGCAAGTTCATCAACTGGAATGAGTGATATTTCCCGCGAATTCTCGTGATTCATTTGTAGGTTGCGCTACGTAACTGTAGTGAAACAAGTTTGCCCAATCTGTGCGGGGCGTGGGCATGTGCACCTTCCAAGGTGTCGGGTCTTTGTTGACCCGGATGCCACGTGTACTTGTGGGCACCGTACCTGTCCGTCGTGTGACGGTTCCGGTACTCGGGAGGTCCGGAGCGCGGTCCCGGTGGCATTGATGTTCTTCTAGTGGGTTCCCTGTAGGGATGCCACCGCTCAAGAAGACGCAGCAGCCACGTCGTGTGGCCATGGTGACGTTTGGGACCGACGGGTTTGTGGACTACGTTCAGGTCCCGGACGGCCAGCGTTACATGCTAGGCCCAATTTCTGTGCTCAAGCTGATCACCGGTTTGGTACCCACGCGAACAGCCCGGGTAGCGCTCAGGGAGTTCGTGTCCTCGCACCAGGTGATGCTGTCCGTGGACCTCGACCGGATGTGGGCAATGCTGCCGTTTAGGCGGGCTCGGTTTTCGTCTACTACTAACCCTCTTATGCAGGGCCATGATCGTCAGGCTCAGATTGCTCGCTATAGCGAGTCGGAGAAACAAACTGCCATGCTCAAGACCGCTTCCTACGACACTTTCACCGCCAATGTGGAACTCGCCGAAGACATCGTAGCCAAGGTAGCGGCGACGGATGAGGCGATTGAACGTCTCAAGACCGCTGGTAAGCGGTTTGATTCGGTGCGTGCCAAACAAGATCTTCACAAGATTGCATCTCGGGTCGCTGAGATTGCGCAGAACGTGGATCTCGCACAACCGTGGGTTGGCAACGACTTGGCGGATCTCTCCAAGCAGGCGACTGAGATCCACGGGCTGTTCGAGGTTTGAACCGCTCTTGAACCGCTGAAGGAGTCCTAAAATGGCGAACGTAACTACATCGAATTACATTTACAGGATGGGAACAGCGCCAAATACACGTGCGGCTGTGTCTCAGAAGAACAAGATCTACGGCTACACAGTCGGTGCGGGCGGCTTTCAGCAGCTCGGGGTGATCTCGGAGTTCGGGTACCAGGAGTCACGTACCATTGATTCAGTTCGTGGCGTTGGTTACGGCGATCAGATTGCCGAGCTTGTGCCGTCGATCACTGAAGCGATGACCCTGACCTTGAACCGCACGCTGTTGTACACGGCGAACCTGTGGCAGGTCGTTGGGTACAAGGGTGGCATCGACGGTCTGGCGCGTTCGCTGCGTCACCACCGTTGGCCCTTCGACATCAAGCAAGAGATGGTTTTCTCGGAGTTGGCTTCGCTCCAGGATCCCAATGGTGCTTCGGTTGCGGCGACTGTTACGACGGGTCCTACGAGTGCGGACAACCCGATCGTTACCCCGCGAGCCCTCTTGACCTTCTTCGAGGGGTGCTGGTTGAACAGCAACTCGGCGAGCTTCACCAGTGATTCGGCGATGGTCGTTGAGAACGCTGAGTGCACCGTTACGGACATCATCGACGGCGTGAGCCAGTATGGTGAGTTCATCGATACGGGCCTTGCGCCAGTGTCGGATAATGGTGGTCCGGGCAAGGGCTTCTCCCTGAGGTTCGCTAACAACAGTAACTCGGTCGTTCCGATCTAGTGGGTAGGCGGCGAGACGTGGGTGACAGCGGTTGAGCTAGATGTGCATCAAATAAGATCAAACCAGATGTAAATTTCAGGTCGCGGGTAGGACACCAGACCCAGATGTAGATCACGTTCAGTTCAGCGCTGTCATCCTCACATCAAATGAGGATGAGCATGGCAATAGACGGTAAAAAACTCAAGGACGCCCTCGCCAAAGCCAAGAATGTCGGTTTGGTTGAGGAGGCATTCACAATTGAAGATTGTGAACTTGTCCTTCGTAATCTTAGGCAGGACGAGTACAACTCTATCCTACAAGATTGCGATGGTCTTGACGGTATGGCGTACTTGAATGCCTACCAGCGGGGGCACATTGCGCGTTCGATAGTGTCTCTCAATGGGGTTGATCTCCGTGACACTGCTTTCGTAGAGGTTGATGAGGACGACCCTAAGAGGCCGGGTCAAACTAAAACTGTGAAGCACGAGCTGCATGCGTATCTGAACAAACAGGTACTTGGTACATGGGGCAAGGAGGCTATATTCACAGCTTTCCGTAAGTTTGGTGACGTGGTTGGAGCGGCTGAGATCAAGGCTAAGCAGGGCGTAACCTTTGTTCTTTCCGATGAGCGGGATGAGGACAAGTATCGGAGGTTGCTGTTGGAAGCACAGGAGTGCGAGGAGGCCATGCCGCAGTCTATGGTGACTTCGATTTTGGATGAGCTTGGGCTCATGCGGAAATCCACTGCTGACGAAATCAAGGCAGCGATGACCAAGACCGATGAGTTGGCCAGGGCACAAGCCGCTGCTGATCAAGCCGCTGCTGATCAAGCCGCTGCTGATCAAGCCGCTGCTGCGGCAGAAGCCGCTATTCAGCAAGCCTCTGCTGATCAAGCCTCTGCTGCGGCAGAAGCCGCTATTCAGCAAGCCGCTGCTGATCAAGCCGCTGCTGATCAAGCCCGCCCGTCTGCGGGTCGTCCCATGGATCCACATTTGACCCTACAACAGGTGATCGCATCTCGTACGCCGGTACCGGTGGTGGCAGCACAGGCATCTCAAGACACGTCACCTGCATTGAAGCGTGGGGCTGAGATTGCCGCTTTGGAAGGGGCTGCCGACAGTCATGGTTTGATCGAAGTGTACCGCCCTGATCAACCGCAGGGGCCTGTGGAGGTACGCAAACGAGAGCCCTTTGATGCGTCGGGTTTGGCTACGATTCTGGATAAACCCCCTTCTGCCGGTATCAACCCAAGATTTAAGCCTCAACCCAAGATCTAGGCTGTATGTCAGAGGCAGCACAGGCACAGGCGTACGAGGCGGAGCAGACAAGGTTACGTGCTGAGCACGACGGGTCTCAGGCCATCCACATCACGGCTCCTAAAGAGCCGGAGGTTAACCTAGAGGTCTATCGGGACGTTGAATTTGTGCTCTATCGCGGGTTTATCACGGTAGCTGCCGAGATAAACGATGTGTACTTCGTGTTCAAGAGCTTGAATCACCACGAGTTCGAGCTGCTTAGGTTAGGGGGCGGCCTAAGGGGCAATCGCGTCACAGCTAAGTTTTGGTCCACCTTCTTGGCTTATGGCGTGTTCATGGTTGACGGTATCAACATTCTTTCGGAGCGCTCTAAGTGGCTTCCTAAGTTAGCTGAGTTGTTTGAGACGTTGCCCAAAGAAGCCAGAGCTATGATTGTTCGGCACGTGAGTAACGTGAATCGCCGGTCTTCTAACGCTGTGATCCTTACTGAGGCGTACGCGATGGAATCGGTGTCCCGGTACCGTTGGATGCAAACTAAAGGTTTGGATTTGACCTCGACTGCCGTAACGGGCCTAGAGGGCACCCAACACCTGGGCCTCAATTGGGCACAGCAACTTTGGAGAGCCGTCAACCACGCTGAGGACAGGAATGAGCAGCACGAGCGGGAGTGGGAGAACTCTAAATTTGTAGGGTCCTGCTTCGCTGGTAAGGGTATCACAAAGGTCTACAACCAGGACAACGAGCGTAGGCGTAAGGACAAGGAAGAACGCCTGGCCCGTAAAGACAAACTTCTTCGGGAGGTCGTTTTAGGCGAAAGACCTGATTCTAACGTTACTATGACCCCCGGTGCTGTGGTTACGTCCGCCAGTACGGTTGAGGAACTGGCTTCTCAGCTAGAGAAGGATCTTCGTGGGGATAAGGATTGGCACGATCAGGTGATCGATGCCCACGAGACGAAGATCCGAGATCAGTACAATGCGCGTCGGAATCAGATTGAAGTCGTGGCAAAAGAGAATGCTATTCAGTTTGGCGACCATGATGTCGTGGGTGGTTCCGACATGCAAGGTATAACACCCGGTGAGGTAGGTAGGCGGGTAGAGCGCCGCAAACAGCTTCAAGCTCAAGAGGCTGGTAGACGGCAGGTGTACCCGGAGATCCATGACGGTAAGACTCAAGACTTTTTACAGCGATGGGAACTGGGCCCAGATGCGGCAGTTTCTACTACAGATCGCGATACAGCACAGGCTACTTCGTTACCTGCGACTGTAGCCCCTCGGACCCCACCGTTCAGAAGAAAGACATGATCCGTGGCTATTGAAAAACCAGAAGTAGTCAACTTCAAGTTTGCGGTCGATTCTCAGACCGCGATCTCGCAAGCCACTAAATTTCAGAAGGAGTTGACCAAGAAACTCAAGGTGGTTGAGAGGAATGAGAAGGATCTGAACAAGGGCCTTACTCAGTATCTTTACAGGATGGGTCGGGTCAAGCAAGTGGTGGGCCCTGTCTTGCAGAAGGAGTTGAAATCCCGCAAAGCGATTAGGGACGTAATTGCGTCCACTAACTTGTCGTTTGCTGAAGTTGTGAAGACAGCTAATCAGACTTTGGCGGTCGTTACTGAACTAAAGACGCGACAGACCAACGCAGAGAAGGAGTTGAAGTCCCTTAGAGAGGACGATTACGCCCTTGGTCAGAAGCAGCTTGCGAACCAGAAGCGCGGGTTGCGTGTTGATGAGGCCGCTATAGCGGCCTCAAAGAGTAAGGTGGCGGCGGCTGAGGCAAACGTCGAGTCCGTCATGGAGATGGTTCGAGCCCAGGAAGTCGCTCTGAAGGGGGCTGAAAGCATCCTCAGTGTCAAGAAGCAGGAGTTAGCGACCCTCAGAGAACTTGAAGCATCTGGGGAGAGCATGGCAGAGCCCCACCAGGATTTGGAAAAGAGTGTGAATATACAGGGCCTGACTGATGCACTCAAGGCGTCTGGGGAGGACTTGTCAGAACCATTTAGGGCTTTCGCCTCAAAGGACTTGCCGGGGATCTTTGTAGGGTTGGGCAGGGTGTTTGGAAAAACCGTTTCCAAGCTAGACCTTATCGGTAAGATGCATACCGCTGCCAAGAAAGAAGAAGCCACGGGTGGCGACCCAGCGATGAAGGGCGTTATCGGGGTTATCGGTAAGCTTGCGTCCAGTATCGCCCCCGTGCTTAAGGGGATTAGTACGATGCTCCCCATGCTGGGTATGATTGGTGGGGTTATCATGGGCATTGTTAAATTCCTCCTGGGTGCGGAAGCAGCCATGAAGGATTTCCAGAAGGAAATTCTGTCTACTTCTGGTAGCGCCGATTTCTTGGCCGGTAGCATGGGTAATGTAGGCTTGGGTGCCGCTGCGGCCGAGAAGGCTATGGGTGTGGCTTATGACGAGGCTTCACGTCTGGTCAACGTGCAGCGAGGCATCACCAAGGAAATGACCTCATCTTTTCAGTCTCAGCTCGGGGCTGAGGGTGTGACTCTTTCGATGCTCAACGATCAAATCGCGAAGGTCCCAAAAGAAGTGAGTAAGCTGTCCGGTGGGCTATCAGGCCTCAACGACGTGATGTGGACTAGCGTTGCATACTCTAGGAATTGGGGCGTTAGTTTGAGTGAACTTACTCAACTTCAAGGGGAGCTTACCAGCGAAGTAGGGATGAGCCTAACCAGCCTCACTGTGGAGTATGAACGCCTAACGCAGGGTGCGGCTGAGGCTGGGATGGCGAGCAACAAGTTCTTTGGGATCATCAAAAGCTTTTCCACAGACTTGTCCCTGTTTGCCCTACGCATGGTTGACGTCACCACAGCGCTCACTGCTATGGGCAAGGTGATGAATCCTCGGGACTCAGCAAAGTTCCTTCGCACACTCACCGATTTCGGTAAGGGCGATGTCTTAGATAACTTGAAAACAGTCATGTTGGCTGGTGAGGGTAAAGCCAGGGGTATCGCTCAGAAGGGGTTATCCAGCAGGGTTGAAAGTACCGTAAGCGACCTGGGGGCCAAAGTTGATCCTGCCTCCATGTTAGCCCTGAAAGATGCTATCTCTAAGGGGGACACCAAAGGGATGTCCGGTTTGTTGGCCACACTTGGGGATAAGATCACATCCGACCAACGTGGGGCCTTGGAACGACTCGCCATTAATCAGGGTCGCCTAAACACTAAGAACTCTATTGATCTGGCCATGGTCATTAAAGATCAGGGTCCTGGGGAGAACATGGCGTTACTTGAGGCCCTGGCTCAGAAGAACTTCGGCACACCTCTGGCGAAACTTTCGGGCACTCAGATCATTGCTTTCAAGGGGATGACGGGTCAGAGCGAGGACATGATAACTCAGATGGCTCTCATGTCTGGGAGTTTGGAGATTACGCGGGAGACCCTTGCCAAAAAGTTGGAAAAGGGTCTGTCTTTGACGGTCAAAGAGACGGCTCAACTGAAGAAGCTGAGCGGTCTTACTGGGAAAGCCGCCACTGCTGCTAACGTGCGTGGTGCAGATGATCAGGATATCTACAACAGCTTCACTCAAGGCCAGCAAGATCTGCTCAAAGCCTCGGCAAAAACAAAGGAGTTCCAAGACGCTACTGCACACCTTACCGTGAGCACTCTAGATGAGTTCTCCATCTTGGTAGAGAATCTCCTGACCAAGATTTTCACCTCCCTCAAGAAAATTGCTGACAGCCCGATGTTTGGTGGGAAGAGTGATGCGGATGTCAAGGGTGAGAAAATCCAAGCTGGCTTAGAGAAATCTAAAAACACAGAACTCATGAGTGCCTGGAAGGCATCCGGGGAGGACGCGGCGAAGTACCAGAAGGATGCGTTGTCTAAAGTGGTCTTGCCTGCACTCGCGGACAAAATGAGTGCGAGTAGCGAGGACGATAAAGCGGCTATTGTGGCAGCCCTTGAGGATGCCGTTGCGGATAGCAGCACAAATAGGACCATAGCGGGACACGGCTTCACTAACACAAAGAAGCAATCCACTGCTGATATCGAGGCGTCCGAAGCAAAGCTGGGTCGGAAATTGACCGCTGATGAGATGGCCACGAAGTTGGCCTACTACTTAGATCAGACGGATTACGTCGCAGTCATGGAGAGGCTGACAAAGGCCACTGAGGAGGCTGCTGATGGTGCCGCCGCTCCCAAGGCCGCCCCTACTGCCCCCAAGGCCGCCCCCACCACAAGCGTGTGGTCGGATATGGCGAGTGGCGTGGCTGACTTCTTTGGGGGTGATGCCCCCAAAGAGGCCCCAAAGGCCTCTCCTGCCGCCTCTCCTGCCGCCTCTCCTGCCGTTGCCGCCCTTGCCACCGTCCCCGCTACCCCCGCTGATGTGGAGGCTACTACGGCGGCTGTGGGGGGTGTGACGGACACCCTCAAGAGGGGTATTCCGATTGAGAAGAGCACAGTTGACAAGATGGGTGGAGCCACCCTTGAGGCTATCCGCACGGGTTTGTTCGAGTATTACATGTACAAAGATTTGGACCAAAAGGTTGTGGCTCAGGGCCTGAGAGGCGGTGCCTTTAGTCCCGGTAGCTTTGGGTCAGGTGTTGTAGGCGGTGCCACAACTATGGGGAGCCCTCAAGCTGCGTTGGGTAAGATGCTGTCGCCTAACGCGGACGGTGGTCTTGTAACGAGTATCGCCAATGGTATAGCTAACGTCCGTTCGGCCCCAGGTGAAGGTTTGGCATCGGTGGGCACCGGAGAGCGGATCACTCCCGCAGGTGGCCGTGGTGGTGGCGGGAACCTGAAGGTCGAGCTGGAGTTGAAGGGCGACCTGCGGCGTTTCATTGACGCTCGTGTGGTTGAGGGCGCTGCGGAGCATGACCGTAATAAGCGGTTGCGCTGAGAGGTACTGCGATGCCCCACATTCCTTCCCCTAACCCAGATACTGACTTGTTGCAGGTTCCGTCCACGAACCCCAACTATCAGCACGGTCTTGAGCAGCGGAAGTCCTACATCCCAATGGCCTTCCAAATAACCAGCCCGCTCAACAACCGGCGATGCCTGTTGCCGCATGCCTTGGTGATGCACATCAACCCGCAGACCTTTACGGAGAACCACTCTAAGAAAGTTGAACGAATCCAGACTCGGGGCGGCTTCGTGGAGCAACACTGGGGGGACGATTTGACCGCTATCTCTGCTGATGGCTCGACCGGCGCGTTCATGAACATATCTACGGGGCTGTCCTCAGTGCTGCGCCACAAGACTATCGCATGGGATCGCTACCGAGATCTGCATGATCTCTACCGCAACAACGGGAGCGTTTACGACCCCTACGGCAACATCGTGCTGCAAGGCAACGTGATGCTGCTTTTTGATCGCGGCACGTACATCGGGTATTTCCGATCCTTTGATGTGACCGAAACAGACGACCAACCCTTCACTTTTAAGGTGTCTTGGACGTTTAAGGTCGAAGAAGAGTTGATGAAGATCCCAGGGCTCAGTCGAGATCCTTCGGCAAGGGGTAAGACTAACTATGAGAACGCCCCTAACTTCCAACAGACGAACAACAATGTTGCCAATAGTGTTGTTGAGGTGCCTAGGAATGTGAGTGTGGACTTCGGGGTTTTCGGTCCGGCAGGCGAAGTTGGTAATGGAGTCGAGTAGCAGGCAATGGTCACAAAGAAGCGGATAGCTCAAGACATAGAAGATACAGCGGATTTTTACGAACCCGCTGTGTACGAGCTATTGTCGTTCTACCAGGCTCTTGAGACTCAGCCAGAACCGCTTGACGGGCAATTCATTCCTTTATCCGGGGTACAATTCCGAAGCCCTAAAGACGTCAATGTGATGGCGGTCGGATTCGTCCCTCCGAGTTCTGACGTTACAGGGAGAATCCTGGATCGCTCCGCTTCTGTACGATCTCTAGACAGTACCTTCGTAGCTGAAGGCCCCGATGTAGGTCTTGAGGCTGAAGATGAGGTAGCGGATACCGACGAACCCACTTCGGTTAAAGCTGGGGCAGGGTTAGTGCCAACTGGTAAGATAAGCTCCCCCTTTAGTAATCCAGGTTCCCTCAGGTTGATCCAACCTGGTCCTGCAAAACGTCACGCTGGTATAGACATTCGAGCGGAACTTGGGGCTGACGTTCGTGCAGCGGCGGATGGTACGGTGGTGACCGTTGCTCCGGATGGTGTTCGGGACCGCTACGGTAACTGTGTCTTGATCGAGCATGCGGATGGCCGCGTCACTGTCTACGGTCACTTGAAAGGGTTTGCGCCCGGTCTTTCGGTAGGTAAAAAAGTCGTTGGTGGTGAGGTTATTGGGTACGTGGGTACTACTCATTTGCCTGGGCCTCCGGTGGCACCCCATCTGCATTTTGAGGTGCTTGAGAAGAATGTACCAGGAGGGCCTGGTACCCCACGCCCTCAGCCTTTAGCAGCGGGAGCAGCGGATAAAATCAATGCCCCAGACTTATTGCGGCCAGCTCGCATCTCTCCTGAGGTCTGGCTTAAGCTACAGGGCCGATCGGTTTCCGACACCAAGGACACTTCTACGGCACCCGTTGTGCAAGTGCCGTTCGTCTCCGACAGTGAGCCTGCAACGAATTGGGTAGAGCTGGGGGCCCTAAGTGCTAATGAGGCCAGCAAGACTACCTCACAGGTTGCTGCCAAATCCCTCAGAACTGATGAATTGGAAGGGTCCTTTCTAGAGCAACAACGGGTCATGATCAATCAGATGCGGCAAGCCCTCGAACTGATGGCTAGGACACCACCGCTACGAATGTTGGTCAACCCGCAGTCTTTCCAAGTCACAGCCGAGAAACTCATAGCGGACGGTAACTGGGGGAGGAACGGCCCTATTGTCGAACACTGGGGCGACAACCAGGACAAGATCGAGGCTTCGGGTAAAGTTGCCGCGTTCTTCGCTCAAGACGCCAATAACCCAACTGGCCCTGGGCTTAGTCGAACGGCTCGACAGTTCTCTAAGAGCTACCAGAATCTCTTATCCCTGTGGCTCATATACAAGAATAACGGAGGGATCTGGTTTCCAGATCCACTTGTGCCGGGAAACTCCAGGGCTAAGAACCTGTCGGTTGTCGGCTCAATCTACCTCTACTACGACAAGATTTTGTACATAGGGTCCTTCGACTCCTTCACCCTAACTGAGACCGATTCAGCTCCTTTCACATTGGAGTATTCTTTTTCGTTCACCGTGCGTTCGTGGTACCTCTTGGACCATTTTGAGGACAACCAGTACATGTACGGTAAGCCCACTGTGCCCTCCGTTCCTACCAGTGCTGGGGGCAACCCACTCATGGCTGGGAACACTGCACCTCAACCTAGCCCGAATGTGGCGTTACCGCCTCCTGCGTTACCGTCCAATGATGGCTTGGGTCCAGTAGGGCCCAACGACTTTACCGGGGCTGGCTGATGGCTCGTAGTCCCTATCAAGGTACCTACCAATCTGGGGTCCGGCCAACTGTGGTCACGGCTCCAGATACGGTTGTCTACTTGAATGGCGAGCAGGCGATCGTAGGTTGCCCTAGCTGTTCCAGGTCGTTCGACTTCAACAAGTACATCACGTCAGTTCAAACCGATCTGGGAATAGATCGTGCGCCTGGATCAGCCTCGTTCAACTTGTCAATTCCACGGCACGCCATCGACGACTTCTACTTCGACGGTAATCCGATCATCACGTCGATGATGGAGGTAGAAATCTACTCCAAGGGGTATTACTTGGTGGAAGGTATTCCACAATACTACCCTATTTTCTGGGGTATCGTTACGGAAGTTGGGGACAGCTACTCCGGGGGTGAGCATTCTGTCAGTATCTCTTGTGCGGATATTCTGAAGTGGTGGGATATTTGTAAGGTGAACGTCAACGCGGCGTTCACAGCTCCTAACCCGCAGGAGGGGAAAACCATCAAGGGTAACGTCTTTGCTCAGGTTAACCCTTACGACATAATGTTCACGCTGGCGAACCAAGCCTTCGGGGACATTATCGTGGCTACAGGGACCCTAAACAACGTCATACGAGAGAAGAACACAGAAGCCCAGACTGTGGCGTCCGACGATATCATGCGGTACTGGAGTAAGCGTTTTGCTCGTATACGTAGCAGCCTCTTACTTTACGGAACACAAGGTGTTGCAGTTCGCGGGGACACGCTATTTGACACCTACTCTAGGGCCAAAGGCGACAAGGGTGCGGTTGTCTCCACCATCATACGTGACGCTAACGGCGGTGTGGACGGGGGTCAGGTGGTCTTTGACGCCGCCTCGGACCAGGTAGCCGCGTACCGTTTCGTGACAGCTAACGCCGGAAACATGGACATATGGCAGTCTGAGTACCAGACTAAACTAGAGATCGCCAACACATGTAAAGAAGCTCTGGGGTTCGAGTTCTACATGGATGTGACCGGCGACATCGTATTCAAACCACCCTTTTACAACCTAGATGTTCTGAGCAACAAGCCTGTGTCTTGGATCCAAGACATTGACATCATCGACTGGGATTTTTCTGAGTCGGAATCGAGTGTTGTGACTCAGGTTGTGCTTAAGGGGTCCTATGGCGGTACGCAGGACCTTGGTATTGACGGCCCTGCAACCCCAGGCACGTTTGTCACAGATTACCGCCTTTTGCGTAGGTACGGGTGGCGATCACAGGACCACACCTCGGAGTTCCTATCGTCTCCTCAAGCCATGTATTACTACGGGCTGGATCTTCTGGATAGGATCAACTCAGCGCGTAATCAAGCGACTGTAACCATCCCAATGCGAGCGGAGTTGCGGTTAGGTTTTCCAATCTACATCGCCCCCAAAGATCAAATTTGGTATATCACGGGGATCAGTCACAACATTGCGTTTGGGGGTCGTGCCACCACGCAGTTGACGCTCACGGCTAAGCGCTCCAAGTTCATCGCCCCTAAAGGCATAGGGAATATCAAGCTAACTTCCTTCAATAACGTACCAGACGAGTCTAAAGAGGGAGAGAAACGGACATTTCGTTACTCGTCTAGGCAACTTGCGACGGGCGGGATTTTCAAGTTAGAGGCGGGTAGCGCGGCCACTCTCCCTCCAGATGAAGCTTCTTACGCGGCAGCGGCGGGTGTCGATAACCCCTTCGATCCACTCATTCTTCGGCACCCTAAGACCGGACGAATCGTGGGTTACCCAAACGTAGTGATGGTCTACACTAGACCCTACACCCCTGCGGATATCAGCAATCAAGCGGGACAGAAGCCTGCGAGTGTGCCCGACCCTAACCTATCGGTTTCTGATCAACAGAAAAGGGTGGAACGACAGACTCAAACCCTGCCTCTTCAGCAAGACAGGTTGGTCACTGGTGCGCGGGATCAGCTAATCGATAAGTTGGGGACTAATCGTTACCAGTACGGTCTTAACTCATCTGGGGTGTATGTGTACGCCCATGACACGTCGGCTGGCGGTGGGGTCATTAGCGAGTTACTTCTTCTGCCCACAAAGAACGTCACGGTCATTGATTCCAAGGACATTCTTCAATCAACTACGTCCGTAATCGTTCCGGTGAGCGATGAACGTGGGTTTGAAGTAATCGGCAACTTCCAATACGGCAGACGAGTGTCTTTGAGGGATGGTCGCTTAGTTGTTAGCGGCCCGAATGTTACGAAAGCTGCCGTCAGTCTACAACTCGCCTTGAGTGGTGACTTGAGTGCAACGCTGACAGCGCAGTCCCAAGGGCTCACTACGGTCTCAACGGGGTATGCTGATCCGGCGGCCACCCTTGCGACTCTAACTCCTGACGACACACAGACTGCTTCTACCGGGGTGATCAACCCTCAGACTAAGAGAATGGAGTTTGTCGATGTCGGTGACAATTTCGTAGACACAGCACCTCTCGGATCGCAAGAGCAGAAAGGTGTCATTCAGTCTGTGGAAGCTGGACAGTTGTCCAGAGCTTTGACGCTTACTGAGATGTCCGTGAAGGACGGGTTGTCTACCAGGGACGAGGATTGTGTGTGCTTGACCGGGCGGGCAGACCTGGCCTTCATGAATATCGGGTACACTGTCCAACCACTTACCGGCCCTTCCTCTACCACAGATAACTCGGGCCTCTTCCAAGCCACGGTGGCCGGTGGGCCAATTGAAGCGGGACGGCAAGAGCAGTTAGAGCAGAACATTGCTATTCTGAGGGACCAGTTGACGGCTGGTGGTGCTGAAGCACAGCAAGCAGCCGCCGAAGATGTGGATTTGAAGCTGCAAGCAGCTAGTGAAAGGTTCACCTCCCTACAATCCCAACTAGATGCCCAACAGGTGAGTGGCGGCCCCTTAGAGGCTCAACTGCAAGAAGTTCGAGTGGAGATAGCACGCCTCCAAGCGGAGTTAGCAGCCCGTCAGACCTCTGCGAATGCGGGTAGCGTGTCCGCTCGGTTGCAACAAGCTGAAGATGAACTCGACTTATTGCAACGTGGTGCTTCGTCTTCGGCGGGCAACCCGTCTGAAGTCGTGTCCAAAGTGGACAAGTTCTTGGTGGACCTTTACAGCAAGTTGGATACCCCGCATCAACAATTTGAGCAGGCAATCCGTGGGGATCTGCTACCTAGGTCTTTGAACTCAGCCGTGGGTCAGGATCCACTTGAGAGTCAGGACGCCTTTTTGTCCGGGTTGAAACTGGATGCTCTTTTCTCTCCGACACAGGTCCAACCAGTAGACGGACAGAGTGAACCCTCCGAACTTGCTCCGCCGTTTTCAGCCCCGAATCGGTTCAATCTGGGCGACGTGAAGGCAGCCGTGGGGGCTGTGGAATCAAACGCTAGGGACCTTTCCAAGAGTTGGGAGGATTTCAGCAAAAACCTGAAGAAGGACACAACCAAGACCAAGCTTTCTCTGGAATTGGCCAACGACAAGGCACAGATAGCTAGGCTCACAGCCCAAGTGGATTACCTGGAGAGCCAACAAGCTTCTCATACTGTTGTGATTGGTGTGAACCTTAAGGATGAGATTGACTCTAGAAACGAACAGATTGCTAAACTCCAGCAAGATGTTCTGCGCAAACAGACCCAACTCTCTACCCCCTAAGCCATGTCAGACTATAGACCAAAGCACCCGTCTGGTTACGTACCAGGTAAGGAATTCATAGATCACGAGCCCTTTGGGATGAAGCTCGGGGTCCTTACTCGGGTTGATCCCCTTGAGTTGAAGGCTGACGTGACCATCGTTACTGGCGGCGGTGAGCGCTTTGAGATCGATCTCACCCAGGGGATGACTGGACCGCGTAGTTTTTGGGGTGGTGTACCCGAAGTTAACTCGATGGTCATCTTAGGCTATCGACGGAAACACAAGCAGCTTCATGAGGCTATGATCCTTGGGTACCTGCCTGTGGGCAAGCGCTCAGGCATGCGCTTCGACCCTTTTTCCTCGACCGACCAGTCGCAGGTGACCCCGGATGAGCAGTCCCTGTTCAACAAGGTGTTTTCCCCGCAGATCAGGTACAAGAGTCTGAACCTAGAGCCAGGAGACGTGGGCGGTATGTCCGCGTCTGGTTCTGAGTTCACGTTGACTCGTGATGTACGGATGGCCAATCGAGCGGGGGATCTTTTTGAGCTTCGCGATTCTGACCGCACGCTTGTCTCACAGGCAATTCACCGGGTAGCGAGTGAAGCGGGTGTGTTCAGATCCTCGGGCCCCGTTCGGCGCGGTGGCTTGTTCTTACCTCCGGACATCATCAAAGAGGGGAAGACGCTCAAGGATTCATCGGAACGGTATTTCGGCAACACTATCTTGAAACGCTACACGGTCAGTACCGACGTGTTGTTTAATACGTTCAATGACGAAGCTCGCTTCCCACCCGTAACCTTTTCAAACGGACGACGGGCACACTACCCCGTAACGAGTCCTGGGATTGACTTCGAGCACCCCACTGAGAATGCCGGGGCGGATGCTTTTACCGAAGAACGCTTGGAGATGCTGCACTCTACGGACTTGGTTCAAGAAGTCCGTGAGGAAATCGACGGTTTTCAAATGGATCGTAAACCGATCTACATCGAGCGTATCCTTGGCACGCTCGTCGGGAATGACACGTCCTCGGATACGGGTCTTAAGCAGTATGGGCAACTACTGCGGCCAAAGATTTTCGACGACTTCTTGGCGACCAGTCCTGGCACTTTTAGCCTGGAGACGATTGCTCGATCTCCAATGGATGACGACGAAGCGTTCACAACCTCAGGTGCGTACCTATTCAGGATTAACCCGCCCCCGAAGCCCCCTGGTGTTTCCGACAACTTGAATGCTTTTGCTGTGGCGGTTTCAAAGCAAGGCAAGCTGTTCGTCAACATCCCTGGGTCAAGGGTTGAGAAATACGCATCCGGCGTCAAGAACGTTTCGGCTGAGATCAATATGGCGGGTGCCCTCAAGATGCGTCTTGGGGCGGCTAGTCCTAATGGGGTGGCCCTTCACCTGACCTCGGAAGGCAGCGTTGTGTTCGATTTCCGAGGCGGTTCTTCAGGTGCGGGTCTGACCTTTCGCACCCACTCGTCCTACGTGGTTGAGGCTCAAGGGGTCCCCGATAACAATAATGTGGCGTACAGCGAGAGCCTACAGGGGAACAAACAAACGTACTCTTCTGGGGATAATATCCAGCGTGTGGATGGCGGTAAGGCTACTACGGTTAACGGTGGGTACAAAATTCTGGCAGACAGGTTTTCTGTCAACGCTCAATCGGGCTTTGGCTTGAATGCCGGGGGCATCGACGTGCTCAGCTCAGGCAAGAGTCAATACCAGTACGCTCTGGCGGTTCTGGAAACCATCGTGCTCGGTGGCAAGATATCTACGATTCTTGCAGGTGGTCTCACTGAGAACTTGGTGGTGGGTGCTCGCACAATCAACGTGCTGGGTGGTGCCATGACCACCAACATTCCGGCGGGTGCCTACTCGGTAACCGTGGGCTCGGGTGCCATCAGTCTCGCTACGGCAGCGGGAGCGCTATCCCTGTCAGCGGCAGCCGGGGCGGTGTCGGTTACGGCAGGTCTTGCGATGGCGCTCACAGCGGGCCTCGCGATGAACCTGACGGCACCCACCGCCATTACCCTCACTAGCGCTCAGGTGCTGATCGGGACCGCTGCGGCCCCTCTTGGGGTGTGCCGTGGGGCTCCGATGATGCCTCCTGGTACCCCTAGCCTGGATTGGATAACCGGCCTGCCCTTGGCTGGATCTGCTTTGTTTAGGTCCGCCCTATGACAGCCAAAGTCGAGACTCTAACCCCTGAGCAACTTGAAGCCCATCGTTCAAGTCGTCGGGTTTATAACAAGGCTTATTACGATAAGCACGCAGAGAAGTTCCGAGCGGACTCGAAAGCGTACAGGCGTACGAATCTGACGCTGGTTCGATCGAAAGAACGAAACTACTACATCGAGAATCCCGAAATTTTGCTGTTCAAATGTGCTAAGCAGCGTGCTCGAAAAGAGGGCCTGCCGTTCACGATCACGGCAGAGGACATTCGTTGCTTGATCCCGGTGGACGGTCTCTGCCCTATTACACGGGTTCCGTTCAAGCGTGGCGTGGGTAAGGTCGGACAGCAGTCGATGACGCTGGACAAGATCGATCCTGCCAAAGGCTATGTGCCTGGTAACGTCGCGGTGATCAGCCACCTTGCTAACACCATCAAACAGAACTGCACAGACCCACAAATTTTCCTGCGTCTTGCGGCCTATTTGGAGCGCAGGTAGTGCCCTTGAACCCGCCAGCACTTGCGGCAGCGTTCCTCGCTCCGAACCTGCTTTCTACAGGGAACATCGGGATGGGTATGCCCAAATTCGCAATGGGTGTTGCGGTTGGGGTGTGCCAGTACCTTACGGTCCAAGCCAAGGTTGTGACGGTGGACGCTGGGGTTCTTGGTGTAGGGACCTCAATCATGCCGTTGCTCGTGCTCCCACCGCTGCTTCAAGGCGGTCTTTACGCTGGCTTCTCGTCCATGGGGATCTTGGGTCCCATGGCCCCCTTGCTGATCACGGGGCTCACGAATGGGCTCATCACCGGCTGGACCGCCTTGGCACTCTTGCAGACCAACCACCCGGGGATCGGTGTTGGGGCCGGGGTGGCGAGGATCGTGGGCCCCACGGCAGTCCCTGCGATGATCGCGGGGTTTGCTTCAATGGGAATGATTGGTGATGGGCCGATCAAGACCGCTACGGCGATCGGGATCGGGCTGGACATCACGTTCGCGGGCTTCTTCGAGCCTGTCCCGATCGTTGGTACGGGTTCTCCGGTTGGTGGTGCAGGCGTCGGCTTCGGGTCGGTGATCTAAAGATGGCTTTCGAGATTTCAGGTTATGTTCTTGAGCCCATTCGCGTGGGGCAGGCAAACTCGCCCTTCACGCAGACACCCGATAACCTGATCTCAAATCAGGTTGCGTTTGACGCGGCCTACCCGTCGAGTGAGGCGAACCCTCGGACTGACTACCTCGTGCTGGTCACCTCTGAGGGTGAGCCGCCGCTGATCCCTGGGACGCCCCCGCCATACCCAGGGGCCCTGTACGGGGCCGAGTTCGGATGGGTTAAAAATGAGATCGTGCAGCGGTTCGATTACGCGGCCCGGTCAGGGCGGTTCAAGCCTCTGCCAGGGGCCGCCATCACGGTCGTGGGTAACCTTGCGGCGAATTCCAACACAGCTCGCTTGAAGGTCCGGGCCCCTGTCCAGGCTGCCGTAGTTCCCGCCGCCCCGTATCGCCTCTCTGTGGGCGCTACGGGCTCCGGTGTGGCCTGGGCAGTTACGATCGTGGCCCTCGATGTGGACTTCGGGTCCCCGCCCTCCTTGACCGCTGAACTGTCTCTAGAGACGGGCAACCTGAACTGGCACGCGGCTGACTTGACCACCTACGCGGGGCAGTTGGTTCGGTTCCAGCAGCAGCAGTTCTTCGACTTCCAGGAGTCCACGGGGAACGTCGGGTATGCCCCCGTCAGCCTGACGGACCCGCTCATCTTGCTGAACCCCAAGCCTGGCACGGGGCAGTTCCCGTTGCTTCGCTTTGGTTTTGGGTTCTACCTCCAGACCATCGAGGTCCCCAACGACGCTGGTTTGGTTCCGGCACCGGCTTCGGGCTTCGTGAAGTGGTCGCTGGCTACTGGCCGTCTGGCGTTCAATGCAGGGGACGCAGCCACCTATGCGGGTACCCCGGTCTACTACGATGGCGTGCTGTTCGCGACCGGCCTACAGTTGCCTCGTCAAGTGTTGGGGGACATCGCGACCCCGGCGGCTATCGTGGGTCTGCCCCCTGTGGGCGTGGACCTGATCTTCTCGTTACCCGCAGCCTCCACGTACTACCAATTCCCTCGATTCAAGTATCTGCCCAGCGCTTCGTTTTCGCCGTCCGGAAAGGTGGGTGAGGTCCAGGTGGACCCCTTGACGGGTGTCGTGCAGTTCTCGGCTTCTGACCAGAGCACCTATGCACCTGAGGATGTTACTGTGGTGTTCGGGGATCTGCCGATCGAGCGTGGTATTTCGGTGCGTCTACTGCGGACCCCGGTGAACCTTGATGGCAGCCAAGCCCTCAAGGATGTGACAGCCATCTACGAGGTCAAGGGGGCCACTTGGGCCGACCCTATCATTGGGTCCCCGCAAGTCTTCTTGCCTTCGACGCCCATTCAGGATGCCGGGTACCAGTTGAAGGTCCAGGTGTTTCAGGGGCAGGGGACGTTCACCAGCAACGACTTCCCGGACCTGTCTTTGGTTGTGGCGGGCACGAGTACGACGTTTACAGGTCCGACTCTCACGGATCCGTTGGCTAGCTTTAGCACGGCTGGCGTCACCACTGGATCTCTGTTGCAAATTCACACGACTGTGGCCAAAGGGCTCTACACAGTTGTCACCGTCACCCCAACGACCTTGACAACTAACCCTCCGGCACCTTCGGCTGTCGTGGGGGCCACCTACAGCATCTACCCGGCGAGCAACCTTGGGTATTACATCGACTTCGATGCCGGAACCCTGTTCTACGCGCAACGCAAGAACCTGACGATCGTCCCGATCACACAGCGCACATCTGACGTAATGCTGCCTGACCCTCTGGTGCTACAGGGCAACCTCTTGCTTGAGCTTGAGACGGGACCCGGCACAGGGATCTACAACCCGCTTGTCCTGGGTACCGATGCCTTGTTCGATTCGACCTCGGGCGTTGTGTCCCTCACAACAAATGCCGGGCAGATCGTTGCGCAAGGAACCTCCGCCTCTTTCTCGGGCACAGCTTTCTCTGACCTCACGGCGGACTTCATCGCAGCAGGGGTGCAGCCTGGGTACCTGATCGAGATCGATACCACTGCTGCCAAGGGGGTCTACACGGTCCAAACCGTAGTGTCAGCCACAGCCCTTACTACGGATGTGCCCTCGCCCTCGCCCGTCATGGGTGCCCAGTACAGCGTGCGGGTCAACCGGGAAGTGCTCGCGGACCGTTACTTCGATGAAGTGCAGTTGGTAGACCCTTCCACCAAGGTCGAGCGTATCAGGGGGCTGGGGCCTGCCTCGAATGGCCCGCGTCTCAACATTCCGATCGCCTATGTGAACAGCTCGGGGTTCCGCCTTGGTCCGGCGTCGGGTGGGCAGTTCGCTACGGTTGTGGTGGTGCCCAACAACGGCGCTTTCACGGCACCCCCGACGGGTACCGTGCAGGTGAGTGCGGCTTCCGGCGACCTAAACTTCGCAGCCGCTGACCTCGGGACCACCGTGTACTGGGCCAAAACCTTGGTTCCCGACGTGGACTACATCATGTCCCCCGGGTTGGGGTTGATCCAGTTCACGGACCGAATGCTGACTCAGGAAGAAGTCCTGATCACGTACACGACCCAGCCGCCCTCTACGGATCCTCCGACGCCAGCCGGTCCCCCGGTCACCGAGTATGCTCGGTTTCTGATCCGAAAGGAGATCACGCAAGCCCACCCAACCCCAACTTCGACGTTGACCTTTAACGTGGCTAGCCCGGGCCGACCTGTTCTTCCCGTGGCTTCAAACCCACCACCCGCTGTCTTTCGTGGTGGACGTCCTCAGACGCTGGGGACCCAATGCGTGGTGGACACGGTTGCCTCCACCATCACGTTCTTGGCGGACTCGATCATCACCGATGCCCTTCCACACGGCGCGATCATTGGCCCGAGTGAGCGGGTCTACATCGATTACTACGTGACGCAGGCTGTCGGTGGTGAGAAGACCACGACGATCCTGAATCCGCCGATCCAAACGGCTACCGTCAACATCCAAGAGACGGATCAGAACGGTAACCCCAACAACAAGTTCACGATCACGGGTGGGGATTACACAGCGAGTTTCCCAACGGGGTACTTGCTCCGAATTGAGAAAGATCAGGTCTACCTGATCGGCAGTTCGGTTTACGCCCCTGACACGACCACGGTCACGTTGGCTGGTACGCAGGTTTTCCAAGACACCTTCAACGATCCCAAGCTCTACGTGTCCTCGGGGCCCACCCCGATCACGAGTGCCCCGTTGGTCCCCGCGTATTTCACGCCAGAGACTCAGGCGTTTGAGGCCATTGCCCGTGGCAGCAACACGCTCTTGATCGCGGGGGACCGCACCCTTTCGTACCGCACAGGCGTTGTGCTTTTGTTCACAAATGGCGGGTCAACCTTCACGGACTTCCTGCAAGTCTCGGGGGCAAGCTACGACCCAGACACGGACCGTACGAAGGTCATGTTGTCGGCGAACGCTTTGCGTCAGTACGTGCAGGGGACGCAAATCTTGCTTTACTCGGTACGGCCGGTCTTCGAGCCCCCAACCGTTGAGGTCCCGACCAGCCAGGTTCCGGTTCTGACGCAGCCGACCGTTGTGTACCGTCGGGTCACAGGCCAACCGGGCGTTATCCTGGACTCGCCCACGGACTACAAGATCGATGACACAGGGCGCGTGGTGTTCACGACGGCTCTAGCCCCGTTGGAGGAATTCTCGATCTTCTACACAGGGCTTAGGCAGGTTTCCCCGGGCATCAACCTGCGAGCTTCGTACACGAATCAGATTGCCCCCAACGCCAACAACGGGCTTCTCGGTCAGGTCTTGTTGGCGGACTACTTCATTCAGTCTCCCGACACGTTCTACTACCGTGTCGAGACCATGACCAACTTCCGAGGCGAGTATGCCAAGGAGATCGAGTCTGAGGCGAGCAGCG
>Ga0315284_10001663_pt1 | contig 31823 bp, 28 predicted proteins | sample YL17G09_16_MG_FD_203696 | JGI IMG/M metagenome (GOLD analysis project Ga0315284, IMG submission 203696) | Sediment microbial communities from Yellowstone Lake, YNP, Wyoming, USA - YL17G09_16 | ecosystem: Environmental > Aquatic > Freshwater > Lake > Sediment | place: USA: Wyoming | collected... | reverse complement strand
ACGTCGCCACTCTACCGTCCACAACTCTCTCCCCTCTCACCTGCAGCATGTCAGCGGGCAGCGCGCACACGCCGTCCTTGTGCCCGCACGGCGGCTGCGCCAGGGGCACGCCCGCCGCGGGGAAGGACCCGTTGTACTGACCGGGCAGGCGGCCACCGGGGTAGACGCTGGGGATGGGGGGGCGGGGATTGGCGCGGGGGGTCGCACTCGGCGCACTGTCGTGCCCGCGGCGGCGCCATGCGGCCGTCGCCGATGCCGGCGCCGGCCGCGATTGGGGTCTCAAGTTGCCATCGGTGCTTCAAGGGGGCGTGTGGAGGCCAAGGCCGCGGCAGCGGGCGGCTGGCGCACGCCCGGCATGCGAGCTCCGCGCGCGCCGCCGCGCCGCGCCACCTTCCCGCGACCGTCCGCGCACGCACCACCCGGGCATCGGCATCGTAAGCGAGGCGGCTCGACGAGAGGGGGGGGGGGGGGGCAAACGGGGGAGCGGGGCGTCGGCGGGAGTGGGAGAGGGGCGCCGGCGACCGCGGCCCCGCGGGCGCCGGCGCACCGCGAGCGGGGGGAGGAACGCGGTCGCCCGCGACCGCCGCCAGCGAGACCGCCGCCCGCGATCCTGGGCCCGCGCGCTGGGCGCACAGGGCGCGCCGCGCGGGCGGTCGGCCGGCCCGCAGCGTGGCGGCCACGCTCTCGGACCCCACACACAACCCCTCCTCCCGCCCCACCTCCCCCTCCCACCTCAACCATGCGCGCCGTTGCCGCCGCCTCCGTCACGCCCGCGCCGATCGTGGCCGCCCGCCCGCGCGTCGCCGCGCCCGCGCCGGTCGACCGCCGCGCGTTCCTCGGCCTGGCGGCTTCCGGTGCGAGCGGCGCCGGCACGGAGGGCTGTCGGCGCATCGCGCGCCGGCCGCGGGAGGGCGGGGCGGCTCGCGCGCGCCTCGCGCGAGGCGGGGACACCCCCCCTCGATCGGGTCGGGCCGGCCCCGCGCGGCGCCGCCCGCCCGCGCCGGCGGGCGGCGCCTCGTGCCGCGACCTCTGCGACCTCCAGCGCCCGCGCGCAAGCCGAGTGGGGTCGCCGGCGGGCGCGGGCGTGGCAGCGCCCGCGCCGGCGGCGCGCGACCGGGTCCGCGCCGCCCCCATTCCCCCTCCAACGACCCCCACCACCCACCCCACCCCCTCCTCCTTGCAGCCCTGGCCCTCGCGACCGCGGGCGCGGCCGAGGCGATCGAACTCCCGTTCCAGGCGTCGACCGGCTCCACCGTGCGCAAGGGCTCCCTGCCCACCTCGACGTCCGGCGCGTCCATGTCGTCGTACAACATGGAGGGGACCAAGAAGCGGGGGCTGGCGCCGGCGGCCAAGAAGCGGGCGCTGGCCAAGGCAGTCGCGTCGATCAAGGCCGGCCAGTGAGAGGTGGAGCAATGACGAGGGTGGCGCCGCCGCCGCCATTCGCGGCGGCCTGCAGGGCGCGAGGAGAGAGGGCGGCGGCCGTGCAACCCGCGGTGCCGCTCCGGCCCCGTTTTCGCCCGTTTTCGCCCGCGGAAAGAGCGACAGGCCCCCAACCCCGCCCCCATCCCCACCCCCACACCCACACCCCCTCTCCTCATCATCACTCGCGGTCGCGCGGGCGGGGCGCGGCTTTGACGATCTCGTCCACACGCAGGATCATCTCCGCGGCCTCGGTCGCCGACAGCAGCACCGCCCGCTTGACCCGGAAGGCTAAAGGAAGGAGGGGTGGGAGGGTGTGTGGGTGAAACCCCAAAAAAGGGGAAAAAGAAAAAAGAAGAAAAGAAACAAACGCTCTCCCTCCTCCCTACCTTCCACCACCCCGGCCGCCCCCATGTCCGCCACCCCCCCCGCCCGCACGTCCACCCCCGCCCGCGTCCCGTCCGGGTCGGCCGCGTGCGCGGCGCGCAGGCGGGTCACCGCGTCGGCCGCGTCGACCCCGGCGTTTTCGCAGATGGTGGCCGGCAGCGCGCGCAGCGCGGCGGCAAACCCCTCCATGGCAAGGGACCGCTTGCCGGGGGTGGTGAACGCGGCGCCGGCCACGGCGTGCGCCATGCGGGCCTGAGGGAGAGGGGAGGGGAGGGACTGGTGGGCGCGCGGCGGCGCGCGCGCGGCGACCACCGCCCCACCCCCGCCCCCCGCCCCACCTCGGGCCAGCCGCCCCCCCACACGACCCGCGAGTCCCGCACCGCGGCCGCCAGCACGCACAGGGCGTCGTGCAGGGACCGCTCCGCCTCGTCCAGCAAGTGGCTCGACGCGCCGCGCAGCACAATGGTCGCCGCCGCGCCGCGGGCGCAGCCTTTGAAGTGGACGAGGCGGTCCTCGCCCACCATGATTTCAGAGACCGAGGCCGCGGTGCCCAGGACGGCGGTCGACGGGTCGTCGAACGTGGACGCGATGTCGGCGCCGGTGACCTAGGGGGGCAGAGAAAGGGCGTCGCGTGTGGGCGCGTGGCAAGCGGCGCCCGCGGGCGCGCCGCCGGCGAAAGCGCGGCCCGAGACGCCCCCCAAACAAGGGAAACAACAAGCTCTCACCCTGGCCAGCCTCTCCACGCCGTCGAAATCCGCGTGCTCCACCGCCAGCACGCCCGCGGCGGCCAGCAGGGATTCCGGGTAGTTGTAGATGAGCTGGCGGTTGACGACGACGTTCGCGCCGGTGGCCAGGATGTGGGCCACCTTCTCGGCCATCTAAGGAATCATAGTAAACAGGGAAGGAGTGGGGCGAGGGTGAGGGCGGCCTGGGCGCGTGCGCGAGCCGACGCCGAGCCCGGCGAGACCCCGCCCGCCCGACAAGAAACAGAACGCGACCCTGACCTTGGCCTTTTCAGCGGCTTCGAGCGCCGCCACCTTCGCCAGCGAGTCGACCCGCACCCGCGCCCCATAGATTTTGACCTTGTCCGTGTCCAGCGCGGTGTTGGCCACCAGGATGCGGGCGGGGGCGATCGACTGAAGGGGAGAGGGGGGGTCGGGGTCGGCGCGGTTGGTTTCTATATTTTTCCCGACGCACCCCACCACCCCTCCTCTCCCACCCGCCACCTTGGGCTGGCCGACGCCGATGGCTTTGTCCAGGATGAAGCCGTCGGCGAGAAAGGAATCGGGGAGGGAGCCGCCAGCCTTTTTCAGAATGTGGATGGCGTCGAGGTCAGGGTCGGCCCCGAGCCGCGTCACCGCCTCGACCGCGAGCTCGGCAAAGTGGGCCCGGTCGTGGGTGAGAATCTTGGAGGACAGGGTCGTGCGCGCGATCGACAGGAGCGCGTCGCGCATCCCGGCGCCGCCGCCAGACGCTTTGTCGACCGCGCCCGACTCGAGCGCCGCCAGCGCGGCGTCGCAGGCGAGGCGGTAGCCCGCGATGACGGTCATGGGGTGCACGCCGGCCGAGACCTGAAGAGGGGGGGGAGGGGAGGAAATGGGGGGGCAGGGTCGGTCGCCGCGGGCGGCGCCGGCGGGCCCGGAGGGGTCTTTCGACGCCCCGCAGCGAGCCCAGCACGCCCCACACCCCAGAAAATGGCAACAAAGGGGAGCCGGGACACGCACCAGCTTCTCGGCCTCTTTGAGCAGCTCCCCCGCGAGGACGACGACGGACGTCGTGCCGTCCCCGACCTCTTCGTCCTGCACCCGGGACAGGTCCACCAGAACGCGGGCGGCCGGGTTGTCGACGTAGCTGGGAGGGGGGGGAGGGAGAGGGGGAGGGGAGGGTTGTCGGCGGCGACAAAAAAAACGATTCCTCTCCCCGCCCCCACCCCGCTCTCCCCACTCCTCCCGCTCTCACAGGCTCTTCAGAATCGTGGCCCCATCGTTGGTCACGGTCACCCCCTTGCCGCGCCCCATCGACTGCAGGATTTTGTCCATCCCTTTGGGGCCCAGAGTCGACTTGACCAGGTCCGCGATCGCCATCGCGCCCACGAAAGCCGACTGATGGAAAGGGGAGGGGGGTGAGCGCGGCGTCGCGGCGAGTCGAACCAGCCGCGCCGCGGCCCGGGCCGCGATCCCCTTCTTCCTCCTCTCCTCCCCGCACCATGCGCGCGTTAGAGCCGCGCTCCTCGGTGGTGCCGGCCTGCAGGATGCCGGCGGAACCGCCGCCCATGGCCTGAAAGGAAGGGAGGGAGAAGTGAGCGCAGGCATCGGGCGCGGAGGCGGCGATCGAGGCCGCCGCGCGCCGGCGGCCGCGGGAGGGCATTCGTGCGATCACCACTTCACGCACCGCCATGGTCGCGGCGCGGCTGGGGGTGAACGCGGCGCGGGAGGCAGAGAGTGGGGGAGGCAAACGGGCGCGCTCGCGACGGCGGCCACACTGCCCGCCCGCGCCGCCATGTCCTTCCTCGGCTCCACGGTGAGGCCCGGCCGTGGTGCCCGCCCGCCTCCCGCCCGGGCGCGGGCCGAGATCGGGGGGCGCGGGCGCCGCGGGGGCGCGCGCCGGCCGCCGCCGGGGTGGCGCAGCGCCACGCGGCCGCGCCGCACCCCGCCTCCCCGCCTCGGCCGGCGCGCGAGCCGCAATGCGCGTCGCGGGGCGGGGAGGAGAGGCACGGCGGCGCGGCGGCGCGGCGCGGCGCCGCCGCTCGCCCCTCGCCGCGCCACGCCCTCCAACCACCCTCACCCTCCTCCCCTCCCAGGCCACCCTCGGTGGCTCGCGCTCGGCCTTTGCCGGCGCCCGCGTCGCGGCCGCGCCGCGCGCCGCGCCGGCCGCCCCCCCCTCTTTCTCCGTCGACGCCAAGCAGGGCGGCGGCAAGCTCAAGACCAAGAAGGCGGCCTCCAAGCGCATCAAGGTGACGGCGGGCGGCAAGGTCATGGTGCGCAAGGCGGGGAAGCAGCACATCAACGAAAAGATGAGCTCCGCGAAGCTGTCGGCGCTGTCCAAGGAGCAGGGGGTGCCGGACTGCAACCTGAACCTGGTCATCAAGTGCATGCCGTACGCCGGGATCAAGCACTGACGAGGGGGAGAGGGGAAACGGGGGTCTGATTTTGGGGGGCGTTCATTTTTGTGAGAGGCGCCGCTTCCCGCTCCTTTCCTCTGTCTCCCTCGCTCTCCCTCTCTGCGGGGACATCGGGCTCGCATAGGCATACAGGGGGCGAACGGGAGGCGGGAGCCGGCTCTCCCGTCACCCCACGAGTCTCTTCTCTTTTCTCTCACCGGCCCCCACGCACAGCCGCGACCGCCGGCCGCCACCCGGTCGCTGCGGGCGGGCGGCCGTCGAGGAGGGAGGGGGCCCCAGGGTGGTCGGAGTCGGAGCCGGAGGAGAGCGCGCCCCGCGCGCGCGGCGACGCGGGCGCGCCGCCGTGCGCCGCCCCGCCTCCCCCGCCACCCCTGTCGCGGTCGCGGGCGAGCATGCGGTTGACGATGGCGTCCTCCTCGGCTTCCAGGGAGGCGAGCAGGGCGGCGACGGCCGCGCGCTCGCGCGCCGCGGCGTCGGCCGCGGTGCGGGCGGCGGCTTCGGCCGCGGACGCGGCCGCCACGCGCGCGGTGAGCGTGGCACGGTCGCGCTCGGACGGGGTATTCAGGCGGGCCAGGGAGGGAGGGGGGGAGAAGTCGCAACCACGGGACGCGCGCGGCGCGCTCTCCGCCAGGCGGCGGAGTAGGCGGTTGACCAGGACCTCCTCCCCGGCTTCCGCGTCGCGCGCGGCGGCGGACAGGGCGGCTTCCGCTCGCTCGGCGCGTGCGCGCTCGGTGGCGAGAGCCGCCTCGGCGGCGTCGGCGCGAGCGCGGTCGGCCGCGGCCGCTGCCAAGATGGCCTCCAGGGGAAGGGCGGCCGGGGAAGAGGCCGCCATTGAAGCCACGCGCCGACGAACGCGGGCGACCGGGCGATGCGGACCGCGGCGCAGCGCGCCGAGCCGCCGGCAGGCGATGCGCTGAGGGCGGCCACCCACGCGATGCGCCCGTCCACAGCGACGCGGGCGGCGGCGGGCAGAAGTGACGGGGAGCGCGGTCGGACAGGCTCGCTCTCACTCTCGCGCCGGCTTGCTCTCGCGCCGGGCGCCCCCGCTCCCGGCCATGGCGTCGCGCCCCGTGCTCGAGCGCTTTGAAGTGCAGCGCCGCGCCCAGGAGGAGGTCACGCCCGACCGCGTCGCGCGCGCCATCGCGCTGCGCCGCGCTTTGTCCCCCCAGGACCTCCTGAACGAGGACGGGAGCATCGACCAATCATTCTTCCGACCGAAATCGGTGGTCGTGGTGGAGGACAAAAAGTGGGGGCCGGCCGAACAAGACGCGCTCTTGACCGGGCTCGCGACGCACGGCGTCGGCGCGTGGCGCGCGATGCGGGACGCCCTGCTCCCCCGCTGGGACGAGACCGCGCTGCGCGTGAAAGCGGCGCGCGCGCTGGGGAGCCAGTCGCTCGCGCGGTACGCGGGGTGGACGGGCGGGCGCGACGCGGTCGACGCGGAGTTTGCCGCCAACAGGGCCGTCGGCGCCGCGACCGGGTGCTGGAAGAATGGCGTGCTCGTGGAAGACGACGCGGGGTCGGTCGCCGCGCACCTGGCGGCGGCGCACCGAGGGGGCGAGTGAGGCGGCGCGAACCCGCTCTCCCCTTGCTTTCCCGCACTTGCAACGCACCGCCATCGCAACGAAAAGGACGCACGCACACACCCAACGACAAGGGGAACCCGCTCACTCGGCCGCCGGCGGCGGCGGCTGCTTGCGCGGGCGGCCGCGCGGCTTCGGCGGCGCGGCGGGGTCCGCGGGCGCCTTCTTCGCGCGCGGCGCGCGCGCCTTTTTGGGCGCCGCCGCCTTCTTGGCCGGCGGGCCGGGCTCGGCGGCCTCGCCCCCCCCCGCGCCCGCGCGCGCGCGCGCGCCGCCGCGCCCGAGCGTCCCCGCCGCCGCGCGCAGCACCGCCACCCGCCGCCCCACCAGCGCCACCCCCAGCGCCGCGCGCGGCGACCGCGGCGGCGGGTCGAGCGCCGGGGCGGTGAGGGTGGAGAGGAGGGTGGAGAGGCGCGCCGCGACGACGTCGCCCGCGCCCGGCGCGGTTCGCCCGACCGCCTCGAACGCGGGCGCGACGCAGACGGCGGCCGCGGTGGCGAGGGCCACGGCGCGCACGTCGCAGCCGGCGGGCGTGACGACGGCGCCGGTCCAGTCGACCTGAAACGGGAGGGGTGCGGGTCGTCGGGGTCTGGGGTGTGGGGGTCGGGGCCGGGGTGCCCGCCTCCCTCTCCCCTTCTCACCTTGTCGTCCAGCAGTTCCGCCATCGCCTCGGACACGGCCTCCATGTCGGGCGCGCCGGGGAGACCCGCGGAGGCGGCCAGGAGGGCGCCCGCGGCGGCGGCGTCGGCGGGGCCGTCGAAGAGCACCGTCGACTCGTGCTCGCCCGGGCCGCCCGCTTCCGCCCCGCCGCCCGGCAGGAAGCCGTAGAGCGAAAACATGGCCTCGAGAGGGTGCGCGCCGTAGGAGATGGTGACGGGCGTCCCGGCGGGGACGCCGGCGGGCCCGGCGACGAGGAGCGCCGCGGATTCGCCGGGCGCCGCGTCCCCCGGCGCAATCTCTTCCGTCGCTTCCGCCCCCTGGCACGCTTCAGGCGCGTGCCGAATCGTCACGTGGGCCACCGGGTCGTCCGCGTGGTTGGCGAAATCGATGCCGGGCGGCAGGACGCGCGTGCCGGCCGCGTCCGCGACGAGCGTGCGGCTCTGCGCGAGCGACGCGGCCCACACGAGCGCCGCGCTCAAATCGTCCGCCCGCCCTCCAGCAGCCGCGAGCCGCGCCGCCATGGGCCCTTCCGCGGCCGCCCGGAGGAGCCTCGCAAAGGCGCGGCAAAAGGCCGAGGCGGCGGGGGGGAGCCGCGCGGCGGCCAGTTCGTCGGCGCTGTACCCCAGCGTGGGGAGCACCAACCCGCGCGGCAGCATGGCGTGCCACGCCGCCTCGCCGCCGTGCGCCTGGGCCCGCGCCTCCAGCATGTGTAGGGCCATGCGGGCGGTCCAGGGGAGGGCCGCGACCGCGGGCGGCGTGCCGGCGCGCGCGGCGGGCGCCTCGACCGCGCAGCACGAGAAAGGGACCGTGAGCATCGTTTCGCCCGGGGCGACGTCCCGCGTCGCGATCAAACCGCGGCCGGCGCCGGGGACGTCGACGATGGCGACGGCGGGGGGTGGCGCTAAAGAGAAGGAGACGAGGGGGTCGGAGCCGCCTTCGGGGGCCCTCGGACACGCTCTCCCACCGCCTAGACCGGCCCGCCCGGCCCGCAGACTCACCGTCGGGCCCCGCCGCCTCGGCCAGCCACGCCAGCAGCGCCGGCCCCGCGCTCGCCGTCGTGGCCACGTCGGCCGCCGCCGCCTCGGCCGCCGCCGCCGCCTTCTCCGCCTCGGACTCGCCCCGGCGATCGTCCAGGAGCCAGGTGGGGGCGGACGGAGGGGGGCCGGGGGTGGGGGCAGCGGCAGGGCGGAGAGCGGCGCGGCGGTGAAAGGCGGCGCGCGGCGCGGGCGCCGGAGCGACGCGCGGCGGCTGCGCCGCGCGCAGCGACACGGGGCGAGTCCGCATGTGGGGCGAGAACAACGGGGAGTTCGCGCGACGCAGGTCGTGCCGCGCCCACTGCCCGCCGCGGCGGCCGCGGCCATGGCGTCGCCGCCGCCTTCCCCTCCTCTCCCCACATCCCCGCGCCGCCCCTCCACCGCGGGCGCCGGCCTCACGTGCGGCGTGTGCCTCGCCGACGGCGTGTCCGAAGCCGGCACGCTCGACTGCTGCGACCACAGGTGTGTGTGGGAGGGGAATGGTGGTGTGGGAGGGGAGCGGGATTGAAAGAGGCGCGAATTGGGGGCAGCGGCTTCGCGCGCCATCCAAACCCCCTCCTCTCCTGCTCCCCGCTTCCAGCTTTTGCTTCCCGTGCATCTCGCGCTGGGCCGCGGTCGAGACGTCGTGCCCCTTTTGCAAGCGCCGATTCACGCGCATCCACAGGGTCGCGGTCGCGCCGGGCGCGCCACCGTCGACGCTCGCGGTCGACGACGGGGACTCCGCCGCGCCGCGCGCGGCGGTCGTCCGCGGGACGGTCCTCGAGACCGTCCCCGTCCAGGAGCGCCACCAGCGGACCGAGTACGAAGCCGCGGCGGCGGCCAACAGCGGCTGGCTCGACGGCGCGGTGTGCCTGGTCTGCGGGCGGGGCGACCACGACAACCTCCTGCTCCTGTGCGACGGCTGCGACGCGCCCTACCACACCTTTTGCGTCTCGCTGGGAGGCACCGTGCCGGACGGGGAGTGGCACTGCGCGGCGTGCGAGGAGAGCGCGGTCGCGGCGGTCGCGGCGGCGCCGTCGCGGCGCGCGCGGCCGCCGCCGCGCGCGCGGCCGCCGTCGCCCGCGACCACGACCGCCCGCGCCCGCGGCCTGGCCGCCGCCCGCCCCCGGTCCACCGCCGGCCTGCTGGCCGAGCTGGAGCGGCGGCAGTCGGCGTCGGGCGGGCGCGCGGCGGCCGCGGCGCGCGCGGGCGCGGGGCGGCGGCGCCCGCGCTCGCCCGAGCCCGCGGCTGCCTCGCCGGTCGTGCTCATCAGTTCGGACGAAGAGCGCGCGTGGGCTGCGTTTGATGGGGTTCGCGGGGCGGCGGCGACCGCGGGGGCGCCGGCGCGGCGGCGGCGGCTGCGCCGGGTCGGCGGCACAGAGGCCGCGGCGCCGCCTCCGCCCCGTGCCCCCCCGCCTCCACCCCCAAGCGCCTCCACCGGTGGATGGGCCGCGCGCGCGCGGGACGAGCTGGCGTCCGGTTGGGCGAGGGCGCGCGCAGCGGCGGGCGGCAGGGCCGCGTCGCCGCCGCGCCGCGAGCCGGCGGCTGCCGCGCCCCGCCGGCCGCCGCCGCCGCAGCCGTCCTCCTGGGCCGCGCCTGCCCCTCCCCAGCCCCCACCCCCCTTTGCCTCGCCCGCCGCCCGCCTCGGCCGCGCGCGCGCCGAGGCCGCGCTGCGCGCGCTCGCGCCCGCCGCCCCGCTGACCGCCGCCCAGTTCCGGGACGCGGCCGACGCGGCGGGGCAGGCGCTGGCGGCGGCCGAGGGGGGAGGAGGGGCGGAGGCGGCGGCCGAGGCCGAGGCCGCGGTGCGGTCGGCCCTTCTGGCCGTGGGCGCGCCGCTCGCGGCGCGCCTGGGGGCGCTGGGCGCGTTGCGTGATTGATTTGGGTTTGCACTGCCTGCCACAGTAACAGGCCGCGGCGGCGTGGAGCGGGGTCGCGCCGCCGGCCGCGCGCGCGCGCGGGTCGGCAGCGACCGCGGCAGCGACGGCTGCAGCGTCGGACGCCGCCGCAGCGGCGTGCAGCGGCGTGGACACCACGTACGCATCTCTCTTCGCGTCTTGAGTGGCGCGGTGGCCCGCCAGGATGGGGACGCGGCCCATGGTGTCGGAGTGATGCGGGCCGGGCGCCGCGCTGCGCCACTGTGCCGAGAGCGGCGCCCGCGCCGCCCGCCCGGCGCGCCGACGTCGGTCGGGCGCCTCGGGCAATCGCCGGCGCGTCCGCGGCCCCCAACCCTCTGCGCGCGCGCGCGCGGTCGATCCCGGCGGGCTGGCGCGCCCCGCTCGGGCCCCGCCCAATGCACCGATACGGCGGGCACCATGGTACGATTGCCGTCGTGGGCGGTGGCGGCGAGCGGGCGTCCCGCCGGCGTCCCACCCCACCCTCTCCACCAGCCCTGCCCGCGCACGCGCCCGGCGACTCGCCCGAGGCCGGCCACTACGCGGCCAAGCACAAGCCGCGCGGGCGGGGGCGGTCGGGGGTGGCGCTGGCGGCGGCGGTGGTGGTGCTGGTCCTCCTGACGACGGCCGCGCGCTTCCTCGCCCGCCCGCCGCAAGCCGACGGCGCCACGCCCGTCGTGGCGGTCTCCGCACGCGCGGTCGACGCCGGGGACGCGCCGCCCGCGCCGCCGCGGCCGCTGGCGACGCCCACGCCGACGGTGCCCGCGCGGCCGCCGCCGCGGCCGGCCTCTAGCAAGCCCGCGCTCCCGTCCCCCCTCCCCACCATCACTCACGACGCCTCGGTGCGCTGCACCGTCGGCGGCGTGTGCGAGGGCGACGATGCGTGCCCCCCCGGCGCGCCGCCGACCGCGCTCGGCTGCCTGCGCGCGCCCGCCGCGCGCCAGGCCGCGGTCAAGGACGCCATTCGCTGGGCCTGGAAAGGGTATACCCGCTCGGCGTGGGGCCAGGACGAGCTGGCGCCGCTGAGCAACGGGTCGTCCACGTGGTTCAACCTGGGGCTCACCCTGACCGACTCGCTCGACACCCTCCTCCTCGCGGGCCTGGCCCCCGAAGCCCGGGCCGCGGTCGCGTGGGCGACCGCGCCCCAATTCGGGGGGGACGACGCGGACGGGGTGGTCGGCGGCGGCGGCGGCGCCGCGCCCGCCGGCACGCCTCCCACCACCTCTGGCGGCGGCATCCGCCTCGCGTCCGGCAAGGACGTCAACGTGTTTGAGACGACGATCCGGGTGCTGGGCGGCCTGCTGGCGGCCGCGCACCTGGAGCCGGCGCTGGCGGCCGGGCGCGCGCGCGGCGCCCCCGCCCCCGCGTCGGCGCCGCTGCTCGCCGCCGCCGCCCAGCTCGCCCTGCGCCTGTCGCCCGGGTACGACCACGCCGGCCTGCCCGCGTCCGACGTGCACCTGACGGCGCTCGAGGCGGGCGGCGCCGCGTGGACCGACGCGGCGTCGCTCGCCGAGGCGACGACGCTCACCCTGGAGACCACCTTCCTCGCCCGCGCCACCGGCGAGACCGGCCCCGCCACCGCCGCCCTGGCGGCCGCGCGCAGGGTGGCGTCGCTGCCCGGGCGCACAGACGGCCTGGCCCCCATCTTTTTGGCGGCGGCCGGCGACCGGTTCGCGGGCGGCCCCATCACCCTGGGGGCGCGCGGGGATTCCTATTACGAGTACCTGCTCAAACAGTGGATCCTAGGGGGCAAGGTGAGGAGAGGGGAGAGCGGAAGAAAATGGGGGGGCCGCGGGCGGGGCCGCTTCGCCCACCCACACACCTCTCTTCTTCTCCCCTCAGGTCGAGGACGACCTGCGGGACGCGTACGTGGAGGCCATGCGCGGCGTGCGGTCCCACCTCCTCGCCCGCACGCCGCCGACGCGCCTCCACCCGCGCGGCCTCGCCTACGTCGGCGAGCTCGTCCACGCCTCTGTGTCCCCAAAGATGGACCACCTCGTCTGCTTCCTGCCCGGCCTGCTCGCCCTGGGCGCGGCGCACGGGGTGGAGACGGCGCGGGCGGGGGTCGAGGGCGACGCGCCGGACCTCGCCCTCGCGGCGGACCTCGCCCTCACCTGCGCGGAGATGTACCGGGGCGTGCCCGCGGGGCTGGCCCCGGAGATTGCCCATTTCAGGGCCGAGGCGCCGGCCGAGCCGGCGGCCGCGCGCGGCGACGCCGGCGCGGGCCCCCCTCCCCCACCCCCCGCCGACGACCCCGCCGCCTCCATCGGCCGGGGCGCGTTTACCGTCAAGCCCGCGGACGCACACCACATCTTGAGGCCGGAGGCGGTCGAATCCTGGTTTGTGCTCTGGCGGGTCACGCGCGACGTGGGGTGGCGCGACCTCGGGTGGGCCGCCTTTCGCGCGTGGGAGGCGCATTGCAGGGTGCCGTGGGGCGGGTACGCGGGGCTGGACTCGGTGCTCGAGGGGGGGGGCGGGGCCCCGTTTCCGAAGAGGGACAAAATGGAATCGTTTTTTGTCGCGGAGACGCTCAAATACCTCTACCTCCTCTTTGACGACACCCCGGGCGATCTATTACCCTTGGACGAGTACGTGTTCACGACCGAGGCGCACCCGCTGCCGGTGGCGGGGTCGAAAGCCGATCAAGCGGCGGCGGAGGGGTATTTGAAGCCGCCGTACGCCCCGCCGCCGCCCTTGCCGCCCCGCCGCAACCACGGTCGCACCCCGCCCACCGACCCCGCGGGCGCGGCCGACGCGGCGAGCGGCCTGGCGAAAGCGGCGGCCAAAGCGGCCCTGCGCTCCCGGATCGCCGCCTGGGCCGCCGCCGGCGCGGCCGCGGCCGCGGGCGACGCGGCCGAGGACGCGGCGGCGGCCATGGCGGCGGCGGGAGGAGGGCGGGACGCGCCAGCGGCGGCCAGTTGAGAGGCGGGAGGAGGGGGGGAGGGGGGAAAAGAGAGACACACACGCGCGTCGCTCGTGTCGGAAACCAGGGGCGGTGTTTGCATGCACTCGCGTGCGTGCCCCCGCCGGGCGCGCGGCGGCAGGCCGCGCAGCCGCCCGCGCCAAAATGAACCCACCCCAGCCGCCGCGCACAGGCGGCGGCGCTCCACCCACCAACCAACCCCGTCACCCGACCAACGACCCCGAGCTCACGGCGCCGCCCAGGACGCGGCCCGGCTCGATGCGGAGGCAGGAGAACTCGGCAGACGCGCCCGCCGCAGCGGGCGCCGCGGCAAACAGGCCCGCCGCGACCGGCCCGCCCAGCCGGTCGTCGCCCAGCCGCAGCGACCGCACCGTGGTCCAGCGGCGCCCGGGGAAGCGGGCGTCGCAGTGGTAGGCGCGACCCTCGCGGCGCACGCGCAGCGAGATCTCGTTGACCGCCGCCCCCGCCCACGCAGCGACGCTGGCGTCGGCCAGCCCGTCGTTGGCGACCACCGCGACGACGGCCGCGCCCGCGCCGCCCGGCTCCGTCGCCTGCGCCGCGACGCGCAGCCAGCAGCCCGCGTTGACGCGCACCAGCAAGCCCGCCGCGTCGCCCGCGGCCGCGTGGGCGAAGCGGACGGACGTCGTCATCACGAAATCGTCGTAGACGAGGGGGACGTGCAGGAAGTGGCCGTTGTCGGCAGCGGGGGAGGAGGGAGGGAGCGAGGGCGCGGGCGCGCGCGGCGGCACGCCGCCGCGAGCAGACGGTCGCGCTCCCGCCGCAGCGGCCGCGGCCGCCGTGCTCGGCCCCTTGTCCGCGGCGGCGGCAGCCGTCCACGCGACCCCAGACGGCACACAGTCGAAGAACAGCGCCCCGCCGCCGGCGCGCGCATTGGCCGGCTCCGCCGCCCACACGAGCCTGCCATCGTAGTGGCCGTCACACGCAAAGCGTTCGACGAGGGGGGAGGCGGCGTCGACCACGCCTTCGGCGAAACGCACGAGCTTGAGGCGCGAGTTGGCACGCTTGACCCCCGCCTCGCCCCCGCCGCTCGACCCCACGCCGCCGTCGACCGACTGGCGGCGCAGGCAGGGGTGGGAGGGGGGGCGCGCGAGGGCGGCGACGGCGGCAGCCGCGAACGCGGAGCGCGGCGGCGGGGGCTTGACAGGCGCCGCGCCGGCGGGCGGCGGCGGCAGGGGCGACGCAGGCGGGGCCACCATCGGCGCCGGCGGCGGCGGCGTCGCGGGGACGGCGACGGCGGGCAACGGCGGCGGCGACGGCGGCGGCGACGGCGACGGCGACGACGACGGCGGGCGGTCGGCGACCGCCAGCCGGGCCGCGGCTTCGACCAGGGTCTCGTCCAGGCCCGGCTTGGAAGGGGTGGCGGCGGCCGGCGCGTCCGCCGCCTCGTCCTCCACCGTCGCGGCAGCCGAGCGGCCGCGCGCCGAGCGGGGCGACGTGGGCGTCGCGTCCGCCGAGGGGGGAGTGCCGGGCGCGGAGGGTGTGTCGCTCGACTCGCCGTCGGAGGACACGGAGGGCGAGGGCGGGGCGGGAGGGGGGGCGGCGGCGGCGGCCTTCGGCGACGGCGGCGCGACGGCCGCGCGCGGCGGCGGTTGGGGCGCAACCACCGCCTCCTCCTCGGGCGCGCTGCCGCCGAAGAGGTAGGACCACATGGCGAGGCGGGCGCGGGGCTGGGGAGGGGTGGGGGAGGGGGGGGGGTGGGCGCGAGAAGACAGGGGGGGAGCAAGCGGCGCTGAGCGGGGCCGGCGTGGCGCGCCCGGGGCACCGGCCCCGCACGCCCTCCCGATGGATGCATGTCCATTAATCCGGGCGTCAGGCAGGGGCGCGGGCCGGGCGCGGGGCCCGCCGCGGCGACCGCGCATGGCCCGGGACTTGCGGTCATCGTCCGCGCGCCGCGGGCACCCGCCAGCGGCACCTATCCCGCCCGCGCCGCCACGGCGTCATAGTCCGTGGTGCATTGCACGTGGCGGGACACTTTGGCGGGACACGGGTGGCGGCGGCGCGGTGGGTGTGCCATTGGTGGTGGCAGCACCGGCGCGCCACGACCGCCCGCACCTGGGCGACCCGCGCAGCCGCGGCGGCGGCGGGGTGGAAGGCGCGCGCCACGCGGGCGGTGGGGCGCAACCCGCGGTGGAGCGGCAGGGTCTGGCGGGGGCGCTGACGTCGCTGCCGCCCCTCGACCGCCGCGCTCCCCCCGCACCCGCCCCGCCCGCGCCCGCCGCCGTCTTGCACGGCCGCCAACGAAAAGTGAGTGCTCCCCCGGTGCATCCGGCCGCAGTCCCCTACCGCCGCCGCGCGCGCGCTCCCGTCGCTCCCGTCGCCCAACCCCGCCGCCCTTCCCTGCCCCCCCTCCCCCTCTCACGGCACGTAGCGCTTGAACACGATCGTGGAGTTGTGCCCCCCAAACCCAAACGAGTTGGAGAGCGCGACGTTGGTCTCCCGCGTCAGCGCGGCCGCCCCCACGATGACGTCGGTCTCGATCCCGTCGTCCGGGTCGTCGACGTTGAGCGTCGGGTGCAGCGCGCCCCGCACGATGGCCATGACGGAGGCGACGGCCTCCACCGCGCCGGCGGCGCCGAGGAGGTGGCCGATCATCGATTTAGTTCCGTTGACGCGGACGTGCTGTCCCGGGATCGCCGCCCGAATCGCCCGAAACTCGGCCACGTCGCCCGCGGGCGTCGACGTCGCGTGCGCGTTGACGTAGTCCACTTGGGCGGGGTCGAGCCCCGACGCGGCGAGCGACTGGCGGATGCACGCGGCGACGCCGGACCCGTCGGGCCGCGGCTCGGTCATGTGGTGCGCGTCGCACCCGACCGCGCCCCCCGCAAACTCTGCCAGAATGGGCGCTCCCCGGGCGAGCGCGGTGTCGAGCGCCTCGAGGACGAGGACGCCCGCGCCCTCGCCCATGACAAACCCGTCGCGGCGCCGGTCCCACGGCCGGGACGCGGCGGCCGGGTCCTCGTTGCGCGTGCTCAGCGCTTTGCACGCGGCGAAGCCGCCCATGCCCGCGGGGATGATGGCAGCGTCCGCGCCGCCCGCGAGCATGAGGTCGGCGTCGCCGCGCCGGATGTGGTCGGCCGCGGCCAGGATGCAGTAGTTGCCGGTCGCGCACGCGGTGGAGATCGAGTAGTTGGGGCCCATGAACCCGGTGTCCATGGCGAGCTGCGGGAGGGGGGGCGGGGCGAGTTTTGTGGGCGCGCGCGGTTCGGGCGGCGGGCCCGCGCGCCGCGCGCCGCGCCCGCGCCCCCCCGCCCCCTCACCAGCGCCCCCGGCATGTTGGTGATCGAAAACGGGATGCAAAACGGGTTCATGCGCTTAAACCCCTTGGTCGCCCAGTCGGCGACGGCGGTGGAGAAGGTGAGCATCCCGCCCATGGCCGTTCCGACGAGGATCCCGCACCGCGCGAGGTCGACCCCCGCCGCGTCGCCGGGGGCTTGCCAGGGGAGCCCCGCGTCCTGGATGGCCTTTTTGCCGGCGACCAGGGTGTACTGGTTGGGGGGGGGGGGGGGGGGGGGGGGGGGCGGGCGGGCGCGGTGGGGGCCCCCCGGCCCCCCCCCCCCCCCCCCCCCCCCCCCCCCGCCCCCCCCCCCCCCCCCCCCCCCCCCCCCCCCCCCCCCCCCCCCCCCCCCCCCCCCCGGCCGCGCGCGCGCGGAAAGGGCTCCACGTCGCCCGCCGAAACCAACGCCCGCACCCCGACGCCACCCTCCCTCCACCGACCTTGATCACGTCGTCCATGCGGCGCGCGTTCTTCTTGGAGACGTACTCCCCGGTGTCGAAGTTTTTAATCTGCCCCGCGAACCGGGTCGTGCACTCACTCGCGTCCCACCCCTCGATGGCGGTCACGCCCGACGTGCCGGCGAGGAGGGCGTCGTAGAACGTGTCGGCGTCGTGGCCCAGGGAGGTGACGCACCCCATGCCCGTGACGACGACGCGGCGTTGGGGGGGCGGGGTGGCGGCGGCGGCGGTGGAGGCGCGCTGGGGTGTGAGGGGCGGGGGGCGGGCCGCGGCGCGGTCGGGCCGTGCCGGCCGCGGGCAATCGCGGCCCCCGCCCGCCCCCCCCTTTCACCCCAATCCCTCCCGCACCTGCTTCGCGCTCGCGCGGGACGTGGCGCCCGGCGCCGGGCGCGCGCGCGTGTGGGGCGCGCCTGAAGGAGGGAGGAGGGGCAGCGAGCGCGGGCCGCGGGTCGGCTAGGCGCGCGCGGCGCGGCGTCCGGCGCTCCCTGTGCCCCGCGCCGGCGCGGCGGCGCGGTCGGGCGGCTGGCACCGCATCGCGGGAGGGGCCGATCGGGGAAGGAGGGGGCGGGCGCGGCGGCGCGACGCCGCGGCCGCCCGCGGTCCGCCAGCGGTTGGGGCGGGCGGGGTGGCGGCGCGCCTCTCGCGCGGGCGGGCAGGCCCCCACACGCACCGTGGGCCCGCATGTCGGGCGCGCGAGGCGGGAGGGGACTGGCGGCGGCGCGGCCGGCGCGCGCGCCCACCCCGACCCTGGAGCGAGGCCCCGACTCGGTCACACACGCACCCTCCTCACGCGGGCGGCGGCCACACCGTCGTCACCGCGGTCACGCCCCACAGGACGGCGGCCAGGGCGATGCAGGCGGTCCCCGCCCACCAAGATTTGCGCGGGGAATAAATTAGGCCCGCCTCGGCCAACCCCATCGCACTGGGGGCACGCCTGCGCCGCGCCCCCACCCGGTCCACCGCGCGCGGTGACCGCGGCGGGCGGGCCCGGGTGGCGGCGGCGCCGGCTTCGACGAGGGCGGCTAGATCCAAGAACGATGCCGAGTGCTCTTTGGCCACCGCCGCGTTGATTAAAAGCAGCCCCGGCAGAAAGAAGATTATGGCGGGCGCGGCCGTGCCGCCGATGAGGTGGAGCACGGATTCGAGGCCCGGCGCGGAGATGGCGGCGAGCGCGGTCGCCGCGACGAAAACCGCCGTCCCGGCCGCCGACACGAGCCGCGGCGGCCGGCCGAGCCCCAGCACGTGCACGCACACGTCTTCGGCGCCCAGGCGGGCGGGGTGGTGGTTGAGGGGGTAGTGGAGCACGACGACGGCGCCAACGATCAAACGGATGAGGGCGATCAAGCGGTCGCCGTCGCCAAAAATTAACAGCACGTTGCCGCCCACCGTCAGAGGGGCATAGATGTAGCCCGCGACGCCGACGGCGACGTAGCCCGTGGCCACGGTCGCGACGGCGGCCGCGATGACGAGGACCATCCCCCGCAGGCGCACCGACTTTGCGCGCGCGCCCGCCGCGCTCCGCCGCCGGGGCGCCACCCCAAACAGCTCCGGGTAGTCGTGCAGTTCCGTAAATACGGACACGACGTTGGCGTGGCAGTTGAAGGCGAAGCAGAAGACGGGGAGCGCGGAGAGCGACGCGCGCGAGAGCGGGGCGACGCCGAACACGACGCCGGCCCACCGCTCCCCGCTCGGCCTCGCCGACGCCGCCTGCGCCCCGCGCAACACGACAGCCGCCGCTGTCGCGGCGAATCCGGCGACGGCGGCGGCGGACGCGCGGGCGAGGGCGCCGAGGCGGCGCGGGAGGCAGAGCGGGAACACGACCACCGCCGCGACGAGCCCGATGACCGCGCCCCGGGTCGCCAGCCACGCGGGGGCGCCCGAGGCGACCAACAAGGGGTGAAAGCAGTCGGCCGCGATGACGAGGTAGGCGGTGCAGCTGCCAAACAGGTAGCAGACCAACAAGAGGGACAGACCGTCCGCCGCGCAGGTCCCCAGCGTCTTGCGCACCAGGTCGCCGTACGTGCGCGCCCGGTGCCGCTCCGCAAACTTGGCCAGGGCGTAGAGCGTCGACGCTTCCGCGCCGCCGAGGAGGGCGCACGCCAGGAGCCCGCCCGCGACGCCGCACCGCCGAAACGCCAGGGGCATGGCGAGCACGCCCGCGCCCACCGCGGAGTTGCACAGGGTAAAGACGGACGACGGCGCGGACGCGGCGCCGCCGTCGAGCGTGGAGAGGGACGCGGCCGACGCGGTGCTCGCGTCGGACTCGTCGCCGCCGCCGCCGGCCGCCGCCGCCCTCCCCCACCGGTTGGGCGGTGTCGTGTCGCCGTCGTCGGGGCCGGACGCCTCGCCCGCGAGGCGATCCAGGAGGGGGGAGGCCGCAGTCGTGGGCGGCATTGTGCAGCGCGCGCGGCGGGCGCGGCGCGGGCGGGGGCGCCGGCAGTCGCCCGCGATGCGTCGCGGCAAACCGCGCGCGGGCGGGGCCGCGGGGAGTGAGGGGTCGGTTCACACGCCCGCCGCTGGCACCCCGTCCCTCTGCTTGGGCTTGGGCCGCACCCGCGTCGCCGCCCACGGCCCGCCATCCGCCGCGTAAAAGTCCATCGGGTAGTGGCCGTCCGCGGGGTCGCCGGTGGCCAGGTCAAAGGCCGCGGGCCGCGCCGCACGCGCGGCCGGCGCGACGTCCCCGCCGCCCTCCCCCCCGCCCGCCCACCACGCCGGCGCGGCGCCCAGGGCGACCATGGCCTCGTAGGGCGACAGGACGGGGACCGGGGAGAAGCCGGGCCCCCAGTCGATCGACAGGCGCGGGCACGCGACCTGGGCCCACGCGCGGCCCGCGCCCGCGGCCGATGCGGCGAGCGCGGCGACGCGGGCGGGGGTGAGCTCGGACGCGACGACCTCCGCAAACGGCTTGCCCGCGGCCACCAGCGCGCGCCGCAGCGCGGCGAGCGAGCTCGGCGCGCCCTGCCGCCCGAGCGCGCCGCGCACGACGACCCACGCGCGCGCGGTCGCCGCCGCGCGCACGGCCGCCCCGCGGGCGGCGCGCATGCCGGCGTGGTCGTACGTTTCCTCCAGCAGGATGCGCGCGTACGGGTCGTACCTGCGGGGTCGGGTGGTTGGGGTTGGGGCCGGGGTCGGGGCCGCGGTGCGGTGTCTCCGAGGGTTCGTCCCGGGGCCGGGGACCGCACCTAAACGCTTTCAACCCCGGGTTGGCGATCATCGCGGCCTCCATGTGGAACCGTCCGTCCGCGATGAAGAGCAGGGCGTCCACGGCAGGGGTGGCCGAGGTGGACGCGGCGTCCGAGCCGCACCCGCCGCCGCCGCAGCAGCCGGCCTCCGCCGTGGCCGCCACGTTGAGCTTGGGCGCGGTGCAGCCCAGCACCTCGCCCGGCGACAGCGGGCGGGCGGCGGGGATGACGGGGCGGGGGTAACCGGAGGCCTCGAGCGCGGCCGCCGCCGCCGCGACGGCGCCCGCAAACTGGATCGTGCCCGCGATCGCCAGCCGCGTCGCGACAGGGAATTGCAGCTTCGCGCACGCGATCAGGTGCGGCGTGTCGACGCCGACGCCGACGAACACGTAGAGCGTGGGGAGGCCCGTCTCCGAGACCGGCACGAGGCAACTGTGCCCGTAGTGCACCAGGGCGGCCGCGCCGGCCGCGCGCGCGCCGCGGTCGTCCACGCAGCAGGCGCCGTAGGCGACGTCGCCTGCAGAGGGGGCGAGGGGGTTGTTGTTTGTTTCGGCGTTCCGCGGTGGTTTTTTTTTCCGTCTCCCTCTCTCGACCCCCGCGCCTCCCCCCTCACCCATTACCACCGGCGCGCACGGCACCGCGGGCGCCAGGGCGTCGGCCAGGGTGAGGGCAAACATGAGGAGGCCCTCGGGAAACTGCAGGGCGACGCGGAAGCGCGGGCGGGGGGTGGGCGCGCCTTTCGTCGGCAGCGCCGCCAGCCAGGCCTCCCGCTCCCGGCGCAGGCGCCACACGGTTTTGTGCACCTCGAAATCGTAGTTGGGGGGGAGGGCGGCGATCGAGGCGGCCAGGGCGGCGTCGTCGAGAATGTCGGCGGGGACCTTGAGACGGGGGAGAGGGGGTGGAGTGCGTCGCGCCGCGCCGCTGGAGAGCTTGTGCTGCATCAACCCTCCCCGCACCCACCTGCTGCCGGACAAAGGTGCGCACGGCGGGCGCGGCGCGCGGCGCGGCGAGCGCGGCCGCCGCATCGGGGGGCGCCATGGCGGGCGCCGGGCGCCGGAGCGGAAGGGGGGGGTGATCAGGAAGCGACTAGTGCCGGCGGCGCGAGGTGGGGAGAGCGTGTGGGTGGCGCGGCCGGGGCCGAGAGAAAACGCGCCGCCCCTCTTCCCGCACGAAACGAAACCACCTAACAGAAGCACCCCCCGCACACCCACATCACGCCGCCGCCCCGCCCATGAGGCGGGCGGCGTGCGCGAGCGCGGCCCGGATCGATGCGCCGTCGTCCGCTGCGCGCGCGCGCAGCGCCGCGTTCGCCGCCCGCAACCCGTCGGCCGCTTTGACCGCTGCCAGCCTGCCGGCTTCCGCGTCGGCCAACGCTGCCCGCAGCGCGGTGGCCTGCTCGCGCGCGGCGGCCGCCGCGGCGGCCGCGGTCGCGAGCGCGAGCCGCGCGCCACTCAACTCGCCGCGCGCCGCGGCGACCGACCCCGCCCACGCCGCCAGCCGCGCCTCCCGCGTCGTGGCCACGCCGCCGGCGACGACGGCGGCGCCGGGCGACCCCTCCCAATTGTCTAAAACTTGAACCGCCGCCCCTTTCGAGCCGTCTGCCGCCTCGATTTCGAGCACGGGGTCGCCCACGGCCAGGACACAGTTGTTGCCGCGCTGCCAGGACGCGGGGTGGCCGGACGCGTCCATTAAGACGTACTTGTACTCGACGACCGCGCCCGCGGGCAGCGGCACCGTGGCCCGCCACACGTCGCCCTGCGTCCAGGCCATGTCGACCGCGGCCGCGATCTGCCAAGAGCCTGAAGAGAAGAGGAGAGGGTGGGGTTGTCGGGAAAGAAAAGAAAAGAAAACTGGGACGCCGAAACGCCCTCCACCGCCGCGCGCTCCCCCTCCCCGCCGCTTCTCTTCTCACCTAGCGCGGTGTCCGACCCGACGAGGCGCATCGATTGACCCCACTCGGTGCGGAAGGCGAGGCCGAACTCGACCGCCACGGTGGTCGGGGCAGGGGCGGGCGCCGCCACTGGCGCGGCCGGGGGCGTGCGCTGGGTCGACGGCGCTGGCGCAGGCGCCTCGGCGCGCACGGGCGCCTGCGCGGCCTCCTTTTTCTCGCGCGACGGGTGCGGCCGCGGCGGCGTCAGCGCCGGCGCCGGCTCGGCCCGCATGGGCGGCGTCGGCGGCGCCGCTGGGAGGTGTCGGGGGGTGGAGGTGTGGGCGGGCGGCGCCTGCGCCGGGCGCGAGGGCGGCGGAAAGGGCGGCGCCTGCCGGGGCCCCTGCCCGCCGCGCATTGCGCCACACGCCATCCCCACGCCTCCCCACCACTCCTCTCACCCGGTCGCTGCGACGGTGGCAGCGCCTCGCCGAAGCGCAGCTCGCGCGCGGGCCGCGCCGGCCGCGCGGGGGCCGGCCGGCCGCCACCCCGCCGGGACGCGGCCGGCGGGGCGGGGGGGCGGGGGCGGGCGGGGCGGGGGGCGGGCGGGCGCATTGCCGCCAGAGTGGGAAGGGAGAGGGGCCGGCAGCGCCGGCGACGGCCGACGACGGCCGCGAAACCGCGAGACAGCCTGGAGCAGTGCGCCCGACAGTGACAGAGCCCAACGCCCAACCCAAGCGGCGCCGCGGCGGCCGCAGCGAGCAAGAAAGGAGGCCCACCCCCTCGACCCTCCCACCCCTCCCCCGCCTCAAATCTCGTCCCCGTGCTCGCGCTCGAGGCGGTCCTTGACGTACAGCGTGGCAAACGCGAGCAACGACAGCAGCACCGCGGCGGCAAAGGCGCCGTCGGTGTTGTACTCTTTGTACGCGGACTCGACAAACAGCGTGAGCGTCTGCGTCCGCCCGATGATGTTGCCCGACACGACCGCCACCGCGCCAAACTCGCCCACCGCGCGCGCGTTGGTGAGCACCATGCCGTAGAGCAGGCCCCACTTGATCGAGGGCAGGGTGATGTGCCAAAAAACGTTCCAGTCGGTCGCGCCGAGCGTGCGGGCCGCCTCCTCTTCCGCCAGGTCCTGCGCCTCCAGCACGGGCACCAGTTCGCGGCAGACGTACGGGAGCGTGACAAAGAGGGTGGCCAGGACCATGCCAGGGGCCGCGTAGAGGACCCTGACCCCCGCCGCCGCGAGCGCGGGCCCAAACACGCCCGTGCGCCCGTACAGCAGCACCAGCATCATGCCCGCGACGACGGGCGACACGGAAAAGGGGAGGTCGAGCAGGGAGAGCAGCGTCGCCTTGCCCCGAAACTCGTTGCGCGCGATGAGCAGGGCCGCCGCCACGCCCCACACCGTGTTGATGGGCACCGCGATGCCGGCCATCAGAAAGGTCATCTTGACGGCGTGCAGAAAGTCGGGGTCGGTCACGTTTTCGACAAACGGGCCGACGCCGTTGCGAAAGGCTTGGTAGAACACGTTGGCCGCGGGCAGGAACAGGATCAACGCCATGTAGCTGATGCCAATCGTGAAGAGCGCGACCCGGCCGGGCGTGTCGAGCTCGGCGCCGCCGACGGCCTTGGCTTTCGACCCGACGCCGCCGCCGGCGGGGCCGCCCGCGCGCGCGGGGGCGGCGGGGCGGCGCCGTTCCCGCCGGGGCGGGGGCGCCGTCACTGCCACGCGCGTCCTGTGCGGAGTGCGGGGCGGCGCGTGGGGCCGCCCGGCGGCCGTGGCGGCGCGCGCGGCGGCCGGCCGCATCCGCATCGCGCCGACTCGGCGCCGCGCGGGCGCCGGGAGGGGCGGACGCCTGGTGGGCTGGCGCTTGCGGGCGCGCGCCGCGGGCCGCGGCGGCGAGGGAGTGCGGCGGGGGGCGGCGCGCGGCGTCGACCCGCGTCCCCGTCACACGCCGCCGCCTCCTTCCTCCCCCTCCCCGACCACAAACAGGGGCGCGCCCGCCAGGCCGTTGACGTACGCGGCCGCGTCCATGGCCGCGCGCCCCGCGGGCACGACCGCGGTCGCGGCGAGCACGCCGCCGTCGCCGCACCGAAACAGCAGCCTGTCTTTCGCCACGCCCACCCGCCCTCCCCCCGGCGCCGCGGCCAACGCCGCGGCCGCGGCCGCGTCGGGCGGGGACGGCAGCGGGCGGGCGGCCGTGAGCTTGAGCGCGGTCGCCGGCCCGTCCGTCGCGCCGACCCTGACCGCCACCCACCCGGTCGGCCACCCCGCACACGCGCGCCACCGGTTGTAGACAGAGCATAGCGGTTGAGTCAGGTCCAGGCGGGCGTCGGCCTTGGCCAGGCGCGGCGCGCGCGTCGCGGCCGCCGCGTCTTGCGCCACCGCCCGCCCCGCCCCCTCCCCCGCCCACACGCCGGGCAGCGCGCCCAGAAGCAGCCGCCCGCCGCGCGCCATGAGGTCGGCCAGGAGAGCGGGCGCGGCGGCGTGCTCGGGGGTGGGGACGCGCTCCGCCGCGAGGACGGGGCCGGCGTCGAGCGCGAGGACGGTGTAGGCCACCGACACGCCCACCACGGCGTCCCCCGCCTCGAGCGACCGCTGCACGGGGGCCGCGCCCCGCCAGCGGGGCAGCAGGGAGGGGTGGATGTTGAGGGTCCCGAGGGGGGGGCAGTCGAGGAAGCGTTGGGGGAGCAGGCCGCCATAGGCGACGGTGACGGCGAGGTCGGGGGCCAAGGCTTCGATTGCCTCGAGAAACGCGGGGTCGCGAGGGGTGACAGGCTCGAAAAGAGGGCCGCGCGACCCCGCCCCAAAGCCGGCCGCCGCCGCGGCCGCCGCCACGGGGGACGGCGCCACCTGGCGCTTGCGGCCTTGCGGCTTGCCGGGCTGAGTCACGACGGCGGCGATCTGAGGGAAGAGGGAGGGAGGAGGGGAAAGGGAGGCGGTCGGCGGTCGAGGTCGGCAAAGGCCGCCACCACCGCCCACCCTCCCTCCCTCCCTCTCCCCACCTCAAACTCGCTCCCGGGCGCGTCCGCCTCGTCCAGCAGCGTCTGGAGCACGGCCGCCGCGGGCGCGGGCGTGCCCAGGAAGAGGACGCGGCGCTTGCCGGGCGCGGCGGCGGCCACCACGCCGCGCGCAGCGGGGAGCGGCGTCAGCCGGCGGGCGAGGCCGGGCGGGCGCCGCGCGGCGAGCAGGAGGGCGGGCGCGCGGCGCGCCGCGGCCGCCGCGGCCATTGGGGGGGGCGGGGGGTGTCGCGGCGGGTATCGGGGGCGGTGCTTGAGCGCTGCGGAGGGGCCGGCGGCGCGGCGCCGGCCGCGGCCGGGGCGCTGTGAGGAGGGGCGGCGCTGGCCGCAGACGGCAAGAGGGGGGCGGGCCGGCCCCGGCGGCGCCTCGCCACTGCGCGCTGCCGGGTAGTGGGGCGTGGAAGCGACGCGCAGGAGAGGGGCACGACGGACGCTGCGCGGAAGACAGCGGCGCCTCTAAAGGCGACACGGCGCTGCTCTCAGCCACTCTCGCCGCCACCACCACCACTCTCGCCACCCACACACCACCGCACCATGCGCCTCACCTTTGTGGTGGTCGCCTTTGTGGCCGCGCTCGCGGGCGCGAGCGCCGAGGTGAGGGAGGCGGGGGCGAGCATCGCGCGGTGTTGTTCTTTGGGGGCCCGCGCCGCGCGCGCCGCCGGGCCGTGTGTGCCCCCCTCGGCGCGCGCCCAAGGCTCTTGTAGACGCAATGCGTGGGGCGCCCGTATTCGGGGGGCGCCGTGGAGCGCGTGCGGCGCGCCTTCCATGCGCCTTCCATGCGCCGCGCCCGCCCGCGCCCGGCATGCGCCACCCGCGGCCACCCTGAGGGTGTCGCGTGAGCACGCTGCCGCCAATGAGGGACGCGCGGAGCCCACACACCCCCCCTCCCCTCCAGGACGCGCCCAAGCCGCTGCCATGCGCGCTCCCCGCGCCCACCAAGTCCACCCCCGCCGTCAAAGCCGACGCCGACGCCCTGGCGACCGGCGGCACGGGCGACTGGACCGCGGTCGGCGGCAACGAGGCCGACAGGGTGGCCGACCTCGCCGCGACCGCGTTCGACGCGTGGCTCTCGTCCGGCGCCCCCGGCGCCGCCGGCACGGCCTGCACCGCCGCCAACGTGGGCGCGTACGCGGTCAACGTGACGACGGCGTGCAAGCGGGTGGACGGGGGGAAGGGGGCGTACGCGCTGGAGTTCTCGGTGCGCTACGGCTGCGCGCCGTCCGCCGCCGCCGACGCGACCAAGGTCAAGGCCGTGCTGCGCACCATCGTGGCCCAACCCGCGGCCGTGGAAAAGGCCGACGGGAGCCTGGTCAAACCCAAAGCGGCGCCAGAGTCCACGTGGCTCGTCTCCGGCTCCCAGTCGACGCGCGCGCTCGTGGAGAAGCGCACCGTGAAGACGCTGGCGGGCGCTCCAGCGTCCGCCGAGGAGGCGGCCGAGGACGGGCCTGCGGAGCGGCCGCTGCCGGCGGGCGCGGCGGGCGACGCGCGCGCGTCGGCCGGCGCGGCCGCCGCCGTCGCGTCCATTGGCGCCGCCCTCTCGTCCGCCCTGGACGCCGCGTCGTCCATGGACGGGCGCATGGGGGCGCGGTCCGGCATGATGGCGGCGCCGGCGGGCGGCGACGGGTGGGGGGCGCGCGGCGGCGCCGGCGGCGCGACGGCCGCCGCGATGCCCGGCGGCGGCATGCTCATCATCTCGCCCATGGGTGGCGGCATGGGCAGCGCTTCCCCGTACGGCGCCGCGGCGGCGGACGGTGCGTTTGGGGACGCGCTCAACGCGCTCGACTCGGCGCCCGCGGCGTCGACCGCCGACGCGGGCGACGCCGAGACCCAAATCTTCTCCGCCACCGACGCCGCGCCCAAGGTCGCGGCGTCCATGGCGGCCAAGGCCGCGCCCAAAACGACCGGCGCCAAGGAGGCGGGCCGCGGCGGCGGCGCGCGGCGCCTGGCAGAGGCGTGAAGAGGGAGGGCTGGAGGAAAACGCGACCTGCCGCGGCGGCTCGGGTGCCGGCGCCATTGCCTGCCTGGACATACGCGCGCCTTGCAACGAGTAAGGAGAGGGGGATCATGGCGCGAGGAAGGCGGGAGGGTTGCAGCTCCACCCCCCTCCTTCTCTCTTCTCCTCTCTCCTACCGCCGCCGCTGCTTGCCTTTGCGCACGTTGCGCTTGGGCACGAGGGCCGGCCCCGCCGCTTTGGCCGCCTTTTTGGCGTCCCTGCGGCCGAGCGCGGCGGCGCGCGCCTCGAGCTCGGTCGGGCCGTCGCCCGCGTCGTCGCCGCGGCGCGGCGCGCGCGCAAAGCCGACGGCGCCACCGCGCAGCGGGTCGGCCGAGGACGGCGCTTTGCGCTTCTTGGAGGCCGAGCCCGCGCGGACGTGGGGCGCGCCGGCGGCCGCGGGCGCGCCGGCCGCCGCGAGCACGTACGAGGGCAACCGCCCCAGCTTCCCGCCATTCGGCCCACCCCCTCCCGCAGCCGCCGCCCGGCCGGCCGCGGTCAACGGCGCGTCGTGGCGCAGCAGGGCGAGGTCGCCGGGCTTGGCAGCAAAGTGAGCGGCGAGGCGCGTCGAATTCAGCAACTCCCGCCTCAACTCTTGCGCCGCCGCCTCGCGCACCGCGCCCTTGGTCAGGGTGCGCGCCACGTCGTCGCACCGGTAGCGCAGGGCGGCGGCGGCGGTGGGCGGGAGGCGGGGGTAGGGGGCCAGGGCCGGGGGCGGGGCGGCGCCGGGGCCCGCCGCGGCCGCGAGGGCGGCCGCCAGGGCCGCCTCGGTCAGCCCCGCCCCCCCGAAGAACGTGATGACGTCGCCGGGCGCGCCCGCGCGCCCGGCGCGGCCGGCGCGGTGGGTGTAGTGTTCCGGCGACAACGGCGCGTCGAAATTGAGCACCGTGCGCACGCCCTGGAAGTCGACGCCGCGCGCGACGCCGAACTCGGGGTCGGCCAGCGTGATGGGGGACGGTTTGGCGCCCTTGGCCGCTCCCTTGGCGCGGCGGCCGGGCGCCGCCGCCGCCTTGGCTGGCGTCCCTGGCGCCGCCGCCGCGCCGCCCTCGCCGCCGGCGTCCGTGGCGATCAGGTAGTCGTACACGCCGCGATTGAACTCAAGCAGCGCGTGGTGGCGCGCGTTGAGGGGCATCGCCGCGCCGACGCGCGCGGCGCGCACGCCGAACGCGGCCAGGAGCAGCCGCACCCGCACCCCTTCCTCGTCGCTCCCCACAAACAGCAGCACGCGCGTCGTCACCAGGCGCAGCTTGAGCAGGGCGAGCAGGGTGGCGAGGCGGGCGTCTTGGGGGGGGGAGAGCGACCAGTGGCGGAGGGTGGTCGCAGCGCCGGCGAGGGCGCCGACGCCGGGGGCGCCCCCGGCGCCGCCGCCCGTGACGTCGATGCTCACCGGGTTCTGCAGCAGGGTCTTGGCGAGGGCGTCGACCGCGGGCGACGCGGTGGCGGAGAAGAGCGCGCACCGCGCGCTGCGCGGGAGGGCCGCCGCCAGGGTCGCCACGTCGGCCGCGTAGCCCGGCAGGGAGAGCAGGAGGTCGGCTTCGTCAATGACGAGGGCGCGCAGGCCGGGGGCGGCGGGGGTCGCGGGGGACAGCGACGCGCGCGCGAGGCGGCCGTCGGACAGGGCCTGGGGAGAGGCGGGGGCGGCGCGGGGGGTGGGCGAGCGCGGCGGCGCGCGCATCCGTGCACCACCATCCCCACGCCCCCGCCTCACCGCTGCGACGCGGCCCGGGGTCGCCACCACGACCGCGCCCGCGCGCGCCGGCGCGCACTCGCGCGACCCCCCGCCGCCCGCCGGCCCCCGCCCAGGGGCAGCGGCCAGGGACGAGAACCGAATGTGCAGCCCCGCCGCGGCCGCCAGGGCGTCGCCGGCGTCGCACACTTGTTCCACCAACTCGCGCGTCGGCACGAGGACGAGCGCGGCGAACCCCGCCGCCTGCGCGCGCGGCGGCAGGGCCGCCACCTCGTGCAGCAGGGGCAGGAGGTAGGCCAGCGTCTTGCCGGTGCCGGTGCGCGCGCGGGCCAGGACGTCGCGGCCCGAAAGCGCGGCAGGGACGGCGGCGGCCTGAGCGGGGGTGGGGGGGGGGTCGGGATTGCTCTAGTTCGGCTCCACTGTGTCCCATCCACACCCTGGGGCGGCGGCCCGGGGCCGGGAGGCGGGGCCGAGCCGTGCCGGCGCGCGGCGGCCGCATGCAGGGCTCGTTCGCCGCGCCCCGACGCCGCGCGACCACCACACACACTCCCGCGCCACCCACACTTCCATCCCACCTGCACCGGGGTCGGCGCCCTCAAGCCGAGCCTGTGCACGCCGCGCAGCAGGCGCGGGTCGAGGCCCAGGCCGTCAAAGGTGGGCGCGGCGGGTGAGGGGGTGGGGGGGGCGGCGGCCGGCATCGCCGGGGGGTCGGCCATGGGGGGCCAGAGGGAGGGAGCGGGGTGTGCGGAGCACGCCGTTTTCCGGCGGCGGCAGACGCACCGCGCCGCGGACGCCGCCCGCCCCGCCCCCGCCCCGGCCGCGCCATGCCGTGGACCGGCCCCGCACCCGTGGAAGCGCCGCCGGGCTTCGACCCCGCGCGCCTTCCTGTCGACCCCGTCGCCGCCGCCGCCGCGCGCGAGGCGGCCGCGCGCGCGGCCCAGGTCCGCATCGAAAAGGCCAAGGTGGGGGTGGAGAGAGGGGGGGAAGGGCGGCGCGGCGCGGCGCGGCGCGGCGCGCGGCGATGGCCCACCCCCCCTCCCCCGCTCCCTCTCCCCGCCAGCTCTTGCGGGAGAAGGTCAAGGCATGCTACAAGGACGCCGGCGTCAACCACCTGCAAGACTGCGCCGCGGTCGTGGACGCGTACTTGGCCTCCGTCAAGGGCGGCTCCGGCGTCGCGCTGATCGACTGGTCTTGAGGAGGGGGGGGCGGTTCTTTTCCTTGTGCAAACACGCGCGCGCGGCGCCCGGTTTGGCGGCTAGCGCGCGCGCGCGCGCGCCCTCGTCTCTCCCCCCCTCACTCGGCCTCCCGCGGCGTCGCCTCGTCCGGCTCGGTGTCGACCTCCTCGGGCGGCGGAAACCAGGGCGGGTCGTCGTCGGGGCGCGGTCCAAGCGGGGAGGGCTCGGGGCCCGTCTCGGTGGGGACGGGCCGCGGCGCGGGCGCCGGCTCGGGGTCCTGCCACTCGGGCGGGTGGACCGGCGGCGCCTCGATCGGGGAACGCAGTTCCCACGTCGACTCGCCGGGCGGCAGGACGCCGCCCTCGTCCGGGGGCGACCACTCGCGGCGCGGGTCGGCGGCCCGGGGGGGGCGGGGCGGCACCCGGGCCTGGCCGCCGCCGCGGGCGATCGCCAGGCCACGAGGCGTCGCTGGGAGGAGAGCGGGCATCAAAGGAGCTGGCCGCGCCGAGTGTGGCGGCGGCGACCGCGCGCCGCATGGGCTCACTCCCACCCCCAGACCCGCCACGCCCCACGCCCCCGATGCGCCTGAACGACAAAGAAACTGCCCCCGACGGCAAGGGCGTGTCCACGTGGGAGGTGAGGGGGCGGGTCGAGGCGGCGCGCGCGCCGGCGCGGCGCGGTGCCGCCAACCGCCCAACCACGCCCCCCCCCCCCCCCCAGGCGATGGCCGAGCGCGTGCGCGATGTCGCGCGCGCCGCCAAGCGCCGCCCGCGCGACGCGGCGCCGACCGAGGCGCGCAACGCGGCGCAGGCTGCGCGCGCGGCGGCGACGCTCGGCGGCGCCGCCGCGGCCGACGCCGCTCGCGCGGGCGGCGACGCGGTGCGCGACGCGGGCCAGGCCGTCGCCGACGCCGGCCGCCGCGCGCGCGACTCGGCCGCCGACGCCGCGCGCGGCGCGGCCGCCCAAGCGTCGGCCGCGGTCGACGCGGCGCGCGGTAAAGCGGCCGCGGCCGCGCACGCCACCGGCGACGCGCTGGAGCCCGAGCCGCAAACGCCCCCGCCGCGCGCGCCGACCGCGTGGGCGCGCGCCAAGCGCTTCTTCTCCTCCCCCTCCAAGGGCGCCCGCTTGGCGGCGCCGCCCGCGACGCCGCCATCCAACACGGCCGACGTGATCGCGGCCCAGGGGCGCGCGGCCGAGGCACGCGAGCGCCGCGGCGGCTTTGCGGGCGAAGCTGCGCTCGCCGCGGCCGACGCCGCGAACGAGGGCGCGGAGACTACGGGCGGCCTCGATGACGTGCGCCAGGCTGTGGTCGGGGGCGGCATCCACGCCTCGTACCGCCGCTGAGGCATGGAGCGGGCGCGTTTTTTCTTTTCTTTGCCTGCCTGCCTCCACGCACGCCGCTGCCGGCCCTTGCAAACCATTGCCCGACCCGCTTGCCGCCGGCGCGAGGGGAGAAGGCACGGCCCCGCCGCAATCGGATCAGTTTCGGCCCGCGCCGCACCCGCCGCCTTGCCCTCCCTCGTCTCCTCCCCCTCCTCCTTACCCCCACCCCTCGGCCATCACAAACACGGCGTACCGGTGGTTGATGCCCGGCAACCCGTGCAGGCGTCGGGCGCGGCCGTCGCCGCCGCGCGGGACGACGCCGGCGCCGCAGAGCACGCCCGCCCCGCCGCCCGCCCGCGCGCCCACCACCACGCGCGCCACGCGCGCGTGCAGCAGGGCCATGGCGCACATGGCGCACGGCTCGCGCGCGGCGTAGGCGTCAAACCCGGTGGCGAGGTACGGGCGCGCGGCGGCGGGCGCCGCGCCGCGCCGCGCCGCGCCGCCGTCGGGCCACAGCGCCCGGTCCCGGGCGGCGACCGCGGCGAGCGCGACGAGGGCCGCGTGGCGCAGGGGGTGGGTCGCGTCGGCCGCGCCCGCGCCGACCGCGGCGCCGGTGGCCGGGTCGACCACGACCACCGCGTCGCCGCACCCCGCGCCCCGCGCGATGGCGGCCGCCTTGCGCAGCCACGCGGCGGCGTCGGGGGGGGGGGGGGGGGGGGGGGGGGGGGGGCGCCCGCCCCGCGGGCCCGCGGGGGGGGGCCACCCGCGGCCCCCCCCCCCCCCCGCGGGGGGCCCGGCCGGGGGGGCCCCCCCGGGGGGGGCCGCGG
>Ga0315284_10001661_pt1 | contig 31836 bp, 26 predicted proteins | sample YL17G09_16_MG_FD_203696 | JGI IMG/M metagenome (GOLD analysis project Ga0315284, IMG submission 203696) | Sediment microbial communities from Yellowstone Lake, YNP, Wyoming, USA - YL17G09_16 | ecosystem: Environmental > Aquatic > Freshwater > Lake > Sediment | place: USA: Wyoming | collected... | reverse complement strand
AATCCGCAGCCAAGCCACTAAGTTAGGAAATATTCCTAATACGTGGAAGGTTCAACGACTAGATGGGAATGGGCGAAAGCTTAAGATATAGTCTAGTCCCACCCGAGAGGGTGTTTCATTGGGTAGTCGTATAAATCCTGCACTATTAGGTTTATAAGGCGAAGATGGAATAGGTGATTCCTTGTGGAATCACCGAGGTAGTAACGGAAATGGAAAGAGATGCACTTTTGGCTCATGGAACCGTGCAATTTTTGAAAGAAAGAATGTTCGATGTATCGGATAAATACTTTGTCAGTTTGAGTAAAGAGACTGGCATGATTGCAGCTGTAAACAAAACTAAAGGAATATACAATAATTTGTATGGAACAAATAATACGGATTTCGTAAGGGTGCAAATCCCGTATGCGACGAAATTATTTATGCAAGAGTTATACACAATGGGGATAACTATGAAATTGAAGACAGATGAAGAAAAGCGAAAATAAGGGGGGGAAGCGTGATTCCCCCCTTACACTATCGAATCGCTTGCGATTCGATACCCCCCATGCTCTAGAAGCCCCACATTTATGCTGTGGCATCCCTGCAATTGCCAGATTAGGCAAGATTACTTATATATAGCAGATAGAATATAAATATTTTATAAAATATTTATTGCAATAATGCGGCGAAGAAGGGGGAAGCGCGATTCAGTAAAAATGACAAAGTTATTTTTACGCAACAGATAAAAAACTCTTTGATTTTTTTATCTGTTGCCCTCAATTATTTATAAAATATTTATTACTATAATGCGGCATATCGACCCGACCTTAAAGATATTTAAAAAAAAATTGATGGTAAATTAAATTCTATTTTTTTCTTCGATGCTTCCCCACAGAGGAAACAAACAACATTACAAAATGAGTGCATCAAAACACTTACATTCAAAGGGTCCACAAAACCCTAATTCAAAGGGTCCACAAGACCCTAATTCCAAGTCGAAGAATCCAGCTGCTGGAGGTCAGGTTAGAAGCGTAAGCTCACCCCACTCACCAGCGGTTGGTAATTTTGCTAAAGGAGGTCAAGCACCTCAAGAAGCATCAGCATTGGCGAAAGCGATTTTTTGTCGTATCACGGAATCTGCGAAAGAGCATCGTGTGCGTGTCTTCAAAACCGATGTTGAAACTTTTGCAAATCACTACGCATCTAGTATGCCTGGTAAAATGCGAAAGTTTGAGCAGAGTGATGTCGAACAAGCACTCGAAGTGTTCCAAGCCAGCTTCCAGCCTCCGGCTCCAGCTCCCGCTCCGTCACCACCACCACCACCACCACCACCGCACCAAAGGAATCCAAACAATCTGTTCGGACACCTTATGCGTTCAGCGAATTCATGGGGTCTCCCCGGGGATTTACTGATTAGGTGGCTAAAGTGGTACACTGGTCAGCCTCACATTTGTCCCATTGCAGAAAATCCAAGTAATGAAGATTTAACGAGGGGATATCATGCGATGGTCAACGATATTTCCCCAGGAGCAGAAATGTTTAGGAAAGTCTGTGATCATGGCTGCGTATCTCCAGAAACAGTCGGATGGATGAACTTCCAGAAGATTATGGAGATGAATCCCCCCCCGAAAAATGGTCACATTTGGGCAGTTGAAAAGTGCCCCTGCACTATCAGATTGCAGGAAGCCTTGTACTTCAAGAAAATAGGGGACTTGAAGCATGTATGTTGCTTTGTGGCAGGAATATGTTTTCTTCCTGATGGAACAACATCTACGTTTACAAGGGAACCATTTCGTAGAAAAGCCCCCTTGCATGATCCGAATTTCATGGTAGGTCAATTTGCACTTGTATGGTCAACTAAGATTGGTCCATTCAATTATGTGCACGTAACTGATCATGAGGAAATTGCACGACAACTAAAGGAAGCCAAAGGTACTGGAGGTATGTATTACGGTAATGGTGCTGATAGATTTGGCGTTATTTCTTACAGACATTTGACCACATCTTTGGATGGCGGAGCTAGAGAGGTTGAGGAAGAGTTCCGCCTTTCCAGGGATGGAAACTTTATACGCCCAGATCAAAGAGAAGAGCTCCCATGTGATGACAAATCACTCCGTTCTGATCCGACGTATAAGCGGCTTGCCAATGAAGCCATGGCTCAAATTGGCGGCATTCCTGTTTCATTATGTGAAGGAGCTGAAGAAGCTGAACACTATTGCGGTGAAGATTCAGACCATGGTGGTGAAGAAGCTAAACCCTCTTGGGGTGCAGCAGCTGGACACTAGTATCCCGCTTCGGTGCGGAGAAATAATATTATAAAATTATAAAATATATTTTATCCAATAATAGTATGAATATCAATTCAACAAATCAAGAAAAAATAAAATATGCGGAATACGGGACACCACACACTATTCGCGCCCAAATGTTAAAAACTATCCCACTATCATTCTGGAAAAATAAATCCAATAAAATTTTTGAACCTGCTGTTGGAAAAGGTGGATTCGTCGTAGATATCATAAAAATTCTTATGAAGAGTTTAACTGCCCATTTTCCACAAAGTAAACTTCGGTATAAACACATTGTGGAGAATATTATCTATTTTGCCGATATTAATGCCACAAATGTCCGTAAATTAAAAAAAATATTGGACCCCACCAGTATTTATAAATTAAATGCTTATATAGGAGATTCCCTTACACTTCCAATTGGCGTCCAATTCAATTTAGTCGTCGGGAATCCTCCCTATAATATTAGCGGCAAAAAAGGCGTCGGTTCAACTCTTTATCAGCATTTTATCCGCATTGCCCTAACAAAATGGCTGCTACCAAAGGGCTACCTACTTTATGTCACACCACCATCATGGCGAAAACCCAATCCACCCAATTCCATAAATTCGGGGCTGTGGGAATTGATGACACGGGACAACCAAATGGTTTTCCTGGAAATCCACGATATGAATGATGGTATAAAGTTTTTTAATGCGCACACAAGATACGATTTCTACCTTATCCGGCGGACCCCTGCCACCCGTCCTACAAAAATAATCGACCAATTAGGCAAAAAAGCCACTATCAATCTAACAACATACCCATGGCTTCCCAATTTCGACTTTAAGTTTGTAAAAAGTCTTCTAGCAAATTCCCCCAAAACCCCGAAATTGGACATCCTCTTTGACCTCCGATATTTGTCTAAACGTGCCAATATGAGCGCCAAAAAGTCCGCCAAATTTCGGTATTTATGTGTGCATACTACGCCCCAAAAAGGCACACGATATTATTACAGTGCGAAAAGAAATCGCGGGCATTTTGATATCCCGAAAGTAATTTTCGGCAATAGTGGACCCCACAGCGCCGTTCTAAATAAAAAAGGCGAATATTGTATGACAGAACATGCAATGGCGATAGCAGACAAAAAGCAGAACTTAGCAAAAATCTTACGAGCCCTGCAGAGTAAGAAGATGAAACGCCTTTTTGCGGCGACTCTTTGGAGCTCATTTCAAATTGAATGGAGGATGTTTTCCTATTTCAGGAAGGACTTTTATAAATTTTTTTAGTATTATATAAATTATGTCATCTTCAAAACGCCATTTTACGGCTGTTATAGGAAATAAGGAGCAAGGAATGTATGTATCTTCTAGTCCATCTTCTGCTGCAAGGAAAGCAGTTTCAAAATTATGTGCTGGCGATAAGAAAATGAAAGTAGAATTTAGTATTCGGGAAACTACACAGGGGTCAAATAAAAAGGTTTATGGTCCCTATATTGGATATATGCAAAAATTGGATAAACCCATAGAACTTAAGGGGCGAGTAATTAAGTATAAGCCGATTGCAAAATTAAATAAGGGAAAAAACCTCTCAAATTCGAAGAATTTAGCTGTTAGAGGTGGTATTGGAAACTCAAACTCATATCAGTCACTAGAAGTTGATAATTTTGCTGGAGGAGGTCAAGCATTTCAACAACCACCCCCTTTCGAACGTGCTATTGTGAGTCGTATCATTAAATCTGCGGAAGAACATGGTATATTTATACCAATTCATGTAATTTCGAATTTTGCACATGAATACGCTTCTAAGTATCCACATTTGTTGAGAAAATTTCACCAGTCTAATGTAGAAGAAGCACTTTCTGTTTTCCAACAAAGCTATGTTCCTCCACAGCGTCCACAAAATAGACAACCACCACCTCCAGTTCGAAATAACCCATTTGAATTAGTTTTAGAAAAACGCGCAATTTCACCTGATATTATTGGATATCCAAAATTTGCTGAATTTATGGCTCATCATCCTCCAGATGGCTATATGTGGGCATTTAGAAATTGTCCGAGTCTCCTAGAAGTGCAGAAACGAATGTGCTTCAAAAATTGTGGAAGTTTGAAAAATATCAGTGTATTCATTGCTGGGATGTTGTTCTATGAAAATGGAAGTATCGGCTTCTTTAAGCAATCTATGTCTAGAACAACAGACAGTCCATCACATCAGTTTGGGATGCCGGTAGTCTTGTGGCCCTGTCGTGTCGGACATTATATACGTATACCAGATATTCATTATGAAGGAGAAAAACCCAGCGATATTAATGCTTTATACAGCAAATCAGGCAGGGAATACTTTGGTTCTAGTCACGTTGTTGGTATGATTGCTAGAGCAGATAATGCTTATTCTAATAGTATTATTCCCCGTTTCGCCAATAATATCAAAGACGGTGAAGCCGCTGGAATCCTAGCTAACCCTGACTTTTATGCTGCTTGTAACGATGCAATGACTAAGATTGGGGGCATTCCGGTTCGAATAGATGCAACACCTACACGCCATGAAGCTTCTTTTGCTGAAGAAGTTGAGGATAACGAGCATGCTGCAGATACTTCTAATTGGGGTGCAGCAGCTCCCTCAATATAAAAATAAAACACTATAAATAATATCTCTCACTACTACCACCATGAGTAAAAAAATTAAGAATTTGGAAGAAGAAATAAAAAAATTGGAGGAAGACCTCAGATTGAAAAAGAAGGAGTTAATATACTATTATATTAACAATTGGATGAACACCAATTTCGAAAAATTCAGCGATATCTTAACATACAATGAAATGAAAGTTATTTGCAATTTCATCCACGTCAATTTTTTGTTTAAAAATTACGACCAAGATGTATCCGTTCAAAGTGACTATTTTTATGACAAAGTCTGCTTAATGCTAGATATTGATTTGAAAGAATTGAACACCAGATTTGAGCAATTGATACAATATTATGAAGATCTTGACGACTATCTGACAAACGACGAAATAATTGAGAAATTAAATTTTTTCAGGGATAATATTGAGCACGTAGAAGAGGACAATTTGGAGATATTTTTCAGTCTATGTCTTTAACATATTTGAGGGTCACGTCACACACAATCCCCCTTTTATTGGTGAGGAAACCATACAATGTGCGATTTAGTCCTTTCAAAGGAATATGCCCCTGCCAAAAGAGACCATCATGAATAAAATCTTTTGTGTGTTTCAAAAAATCAATCATGCCAGGAGTTTTGACTGTTATTTCAAGTTCGCTTAGCTTTTTAAGTAAATTCTTTATTTCAGTGGAACGTTCCTCTTTACTCTTATACATTTCTTCATAAGTTCGCTTTGGACGATTATTTTGCCCCATTGTTGTATATATTATTATAATTTTTTTAAATTATAAAAAAAATAAAAAAATGAATTATTTTTTCATGAATTCTAATCATTTTACATAAAGAATCAGCCTATAATGTCGTCAGCCCACAATTCAGATAACGAAGAAATTATCCCTTCTGCACCTAGTTTCTGTAAACGAATTAGAACAGATGACCTCCAGTCCGAAGTTGCTAAAAGCACAAGAGAAGGTATTGAACAATTGTACGAAGATGTTGTCGATAAATTAGGCTCAAATAAGAAAGAAAAGCAGGATGCCAAAGAAAAGGCAACCTATACAAAGATGATTCAGCAAGCCAAATTGGTAGAATCCATCGATGATTTCTTCGAATGCGACGAAGAGCGCCAGAAAGCTAAATTCATGAATATGTTAATTGAAAATAACCGCAATGTTGATAGACTTGCAAAATATGAAGAGAAAATATCATCAATGGAAAAAACTATTGAAGAATTACGTGAGAATGAAGAACACCTCAATGATATTATTGATGGATGCAAAGAAAGCGAAGAAGACTACAAAAATAAACTGAAAAAATTGAAGGACCGTGTCATCGTCCAAGAAACTCTTATCATTGATATGAAGAGGAAAATTAAGACTAAGAACACGTATCTCGTTCAAATTGTTCTTGTTTTTGGTGCGTATGTCCTCTACCATCTTTACTCGTAATCGACATCCCAACTATTCGCACGGAATAAACCATTGTTCCGCTGCTCATTATAATGCCCAATAAACCCAATCGTTCGCGCCAATACAAAAAAGCCGTTCAAAATATCGCCTTGGCAAATTGATGTTTCCTTCCCATAATGCATTAAAATATCGGCAAATGCGGCTCCAATTACACCATCTACATTCAAAATCAGGTTCGCCTTTTTCGCCAATGTTTCCTTTTCAACATCTAATGCATAAGAAAACACGTTCTTTCCAGGGAATCCCTCCGCTACTAATTTTCGGATGACTTCCACCCGTTTGTCTGGATTATACTTAGATTTTACGCGATGCCCAATACCCATAATCAATTTACCTTCTTTCTTCTTTCTAACAACAAAATCGGCTGCACTCTCATTTGCCGCCCATGCCTTATAAAAATCTTTTGCTGCGTCAGCAATGGCACCTCCAAATCGGGGTCCAATAGTCAATAATCCGGACACCAGGGATTCCACTAATCCTTTTCCAGCTCTAGCAGTTACAATTGTATTTTGAGCACCACTTACGGCGGGTCCATGGTCCGCCATAATTACTAAGCATTTTTCAATAAATTCCGCTGCCCAATCATCCACCCGGCAATTCAGCCATAAATTGGCGACTGTATAACCAATGCTGAATTTCCGCGAAACAACCTCGTCAATCATTTCCCCACGATATTTTAAATCGGTTCTTTCATCAGTCATCCTTGTAATAATACTAGGATTCACGCGAACAATGCCGCTTTTTATGGCATCTCCTATGTCAATTGGAACATTTCGCCCCCGCCCATACCGACTAACAAATTTATGAAGTAAAGGCTGCAGAACCACCCCTAATTCTTCGAATGTGTCTGGCACAATCACACCCAATTGGCGCATCTTATTATTTTTATAAGTCGCCTCTTCTTTGTGCGAACTAGCAGATGCCCCAGCGTGCCCAAATTCAATTTGTTCGCCAAAACTATTTTCACTTGTCCCAGAGCACCAACCAATAATCATTTTCTTCCCATTTTTATTCCACCAATGCGCGGCGTCTATTTCAGCGGTTCCACCAGTTTCTCCCAACATAATGACTAATTTTATTGCATCAACTGATTCATAATATTTAACCAGATCCATAAACTGGATACCACAATATGCATCACCACCAATAGAAACGGCTTCTCCAATAACAATCCCCATATTATTGCAAAAATGTATCATTTCGTTGAGTAAACCACCTGATTTCGTAATAACCGCGATATTCCCATATTGTGCCAAATTGACTTTCTGGATATGTTCCATTAGCCCCCCTACATTTCCAATACGTTTCCCTTCGATTCCCGCTTTGATAGCTCCGACTGAAGATGGACCCAGCAATGATTTGCCCTGTTGTTTCAAAAATTTACGCATTGCAATAGTTTTTCGTTCGGGAATTCCCTCGGCAATTACATAGAAAGTTTTTACATTTTTGATTTCCACCAATTTCCGAATGACTGCTTCATAGCTTCGAACAGACGCGTAATTATATACAGTTGCCGTTTTATCCCCTAGCATCTCTGTTATTCTGGCAATATTATTAGTAATTAATACATCAATTCGTTTTGTTCCCCAGAAAAAGGCTTGTGTTTTTGATTCAACAAACTCGTCATAAATGCATAAAATATCTGACTCATTTTTTCCAACATAATAATCATAGTCAATTATTCGCTGTATCATAACGGAGTGATTACCAACAAAAATAATCTTGTCATTCCAAAGGGTAATATTGTCCGGTTCTTCTCTTATATCCTCTTCTTCTTCTTCTTCTATATGTATTCTAACATCATCTCTTCTATAATCGTCCTTCTTTTGGAAAATATCTAGCACAATTTGCGTAATTGGATATTCGGTTCCTTTTACAACAATTGGAATACCCCAGAGCTCCAATTTTTCACGAATCATTTTTAATCCAGTGCCCTCATTCACGCCTCCTCTTCGAACAAATACGCGAACACCTTTTTTTAAGAACAACTCCCGGGATTCTTCGATTGCCCGAATGATTCCTTTGAAAGTTTGCGCAACATCAGTAAAATTTGATATACCACCACCAATAATTAATATACGTTCTACAGAATTATTTCGCAGCCAATCATCAAAAATAAATGAACAATAAGCATATGTTTCGTCAAAACTGGGATTCCCACTGTATTCGCCATAATTATAAAGTTTATCTGCCATCCCCCTATTCACAATTGCATCTGTGAAAAGAACACTTGCACCACCACCAGCAATCAATGTTAAAATATTACCATCGGGGTTCAATTTTTTGAATTTTAGACTGGCTCCACTTGATTCATCTAATTTTCTAATTTTATTTTCTGTTGGGTCACCTCCATCTCTTCCTTCTCTCATTCCATCCATATACGCTAAATATTTGCGGTCCCAAAAAGGTAGTCCACAGCTATCAACTTTTACGGCAAAATCAACTGGTATCCAATTCCCTGTAGAATCTAGAACTAATGGGTTCACTTCTAAATAGTTGGAATCAATAGTGTCAAACATTTTGTCCAATTTTTCCAATACTGGACCAATCCCAGGCAGAATAATATCCAAACCACTAATACTATCGGATGTTATTCCGCCAATATTAGGGTCACAATCAACTCCTCCATTATGATGAAAAATATATTGCTTTTTACCTTTCTTCATAAAAATGCAAAAATATTTTTCATAAACAACTCCAATTTGCTTTTCAATAACAAAATTGGAGTAATCCTTTTTTTCTTGTAAAAAACTGTCAATTTCTTCATTTGTTTCAATATCCTTTTTAATAAGTCCCTTTTTCCCTCTTCTTTTTACAAATTCATCAACTTTAAGTATATATTTTTCACCATTCTTACGATTCCCACCAAGATGGTTGCTTCCAATATCATTCCGACTTATTTTTCGAATATCCCAATCCGATGAATAAATTTTTTTTGCCGTGTATTCCGATAATTTAATGAAAGGCATATTATAATTCACTAAAATTTTTTTGTATTTCCATCGAATAATAAATATTTTGATTTATCTATTTTTCTAAAGTCAGCCAATGATATTTTATATTTATCAAACTTATCTAGTAATTTTTGGTTGTCTTTTAAAAGTATATTCGGTATTTTTCGCTTTACTCCAATTGTCTGTAAAAAAATATTATATCCTTGAATGTCTAATTCCCATTTTTTCTCAGAAGTTGATTCTTCTATATTTATATATGGGATTTTATTATGTATATGAATATTTTTATAATTAAAATCACTATATCCATAGTCAAATAGAACAACAACTGGCAATTCTTCATTGATTACTGGGAATTGCCAAATATTCTGCATATATCTTACAATAAGGCTATTTTTTCCAGGTATTTTGTAAGTATAGCACAATAAATTATGATTTGGAGGATTAAGGATATCGCCATGTATAAATCCAAATAATTTATATGCGATAAATAGGCTCCATTGTAATTGAAACACGATTACGTCCATATTTTTTTTATTTACAACTGAACATTCATGTAATTTTGGCTGTGTTAGAAGGTAATATTTTTGATTCGGAATTTTATTCAATTCAGGAATAACTGACTGGATATTCTTAGGGAGGATATCAACTTTTTTAGAAGAAATTACCGGAACAAATGAATAGGATATGTTATTAGATACTAATTTTGCCAAATATTTTGTAATAATATATTCATTCCTAGCATTATTTTTTCCAAAAAAAATTTGAGATTTTGTTAGTCCAATTCTGTATAATAATTCTTCTGAATCTTTCCAATATTTATTCCAGATTGGCAATATTTTCAGTATCCATTGAGAACCTAAATTATTAAATTCAAATACTAATTTTTTATATTCATCAATTAAAGAATACATAATATATCGAATAAAAAAATGATTTAAAAGTATTCCAATTAAAATATATAATAAAAAAAACAAAATGGGTGTTCCACAACTTTTTGGATGGTTATTTCGAAAATATAAGAATATTGTTTCTGTATCATTGGATAAAAAAATTGACATCTTATATTTTGATTTTAATGGATTAATTTATCATTGTTATGCCGACTTAATGCGGGAAAAATATGATGCTTTGAAGGATACCCCATTGCGGCGCCGTCAAGAAGTATTAATTGAGGAAATCCTCAAATACACAAAGTCAATTATTTGCACAACTGTCAAACCGAAGATGGCTTATTTAAGTATTGATGGTGTTGTTCCAATGGCAAAAATGCACCAACAGAGGCTTCGACGCTACAAAAGTCCCTATTTGAAAGAATGGGAGAACGATATAAAGAAGCGCTATGGAATTTACAAAGAGGAATTACTGGACACAAATCAAATTACTCCTGGTACTGATTTTATGCGCCTTTTGAATGAATCCCTACAGGGTGCCATTGACACCAAATATTTCGGCGATATCCAGATGTTTCTTAGTGATTCTGAGAAAATTGGTGAAGGTGAGCATAAGATTGTAGCTGATATCCGGGAAAAACAATTCAAAGACAAAAATATTTGTATTTATGGGTTGGATGCGGACTTGATTTTATTGAGTCTGACAATTCCAAATAATAACCTCTTCCTTTTGCGAGAGAATGTGCACATTGATGCATCTTTTGCGAATCCCTTATTATACGTGAGTATTCCTGTATTATCGGAGAGTGTATATCATGAAATTATGAAAGAAATGAGCATAAAGTCTTTGGATAAACAGAAAGTAATTAGGGACTACGTCTTCTTATCTTTTCTGTTAGGCAATGATTTTTTGCATTGTTTGCCATCGCTGAGTATTATGAATAATGGCATTGATTTCGTAATCAAACTATACGCAAATAGTTATGCGAAATGCAAGAATTATTTATTATCCACTGCGAGCGATGCTATCCGTATTAATAATGGATTTTTGAAGAGTATGTTTGAATATTTATCACGGAGCGAAGAATCAAATTTGAAGTTTTTGGCGCAAAGAAAGAAAGTTCCTAATATACCAAATTTTGATGATCATTATTCTGAGGAAAAATGGAAATGGGATAGAATCCCCCATAATCCCCGGTTTGAAAAGTGTTTTTCGGTGATCGATTACAAGAATGCGAATTGGAAGAAGCAATATTATGGTGTTTTCTTTGATTTTGATTGCACAAAACCTCAAAATCAGGTCTGCTTAGATGCAATTTGTAAGAATTATTTTGATGGTATCCTGTTCACTGCGAAGTATTATTTCGACGGGCACATTAGTTGGTATTGGTATAATCCATATCCGGTTGCCCCATGTGTTTCTGATTTATATGACTATTTGCAGCGCATGGAGACGAAAGACATAAATATGTTACAGATTCCAACGGGCGTGCCATTTTCATCCATTGAGCAATTGATGATGGTTCTTCCAAAAACATCAGCAAGCCTTTTGCCAAAGAAATTATCAGATGAAATGGAAGGCAGATTAGCAGTATTTTATCCGGATGAATTCGAATGGATTGCTGAGGAAAAGATGATGCTTTATTCTATTGAGCCAAAATTGCCATTATTAGACATTGATAGAATTAGGACGGTAATTCAAGAAATTTTTGTCTAATTTACATAGTATAGAATGATGGTAATTTCGTGTATATTTATAATTTTCATATTACTTGTATTCACAATTGTTATTTTTTACGCTAAGACTAATAAAAAGACAGTTGAGTCATTTACAACTCCAACTGCAGTAAATGTTCCAGCTGGAAGTGCAAATCAAGAAGGTGCACCTTTTTTTGTTGGAAATCGCAACCCAATGCGACCCGAAGAACCTATAGTTGAATCTAACGGGAAGTATGAATTTAAGAAAATGAAATTATTATATGATGGAGTTTGGGGAGAAAAATGTTATTTAGATGGGCGGGGATTGGAGAAGTGTGACTGGAGTGATAAAAACCGGCAATTTGGTAAATACGGTACAGATAATTTTTTCCACTTGCCGGAGAAAAAATTAGAAGAAGGTGAAGTAGTTGTTAGTCCACCAGAATGTAGAAAATCTGGATGTAAAAAGGCGAAAGATTTTTTTTATCTGGAACAACCAGGTTTTGAAGATGTTTTCGGCTTTGTCCCACAAAGTAATAGCTTAGAGATGAATTTACCACTACCTGCATTGGCATCTTTCTAAAAATTTCTAATATTTTCTATTATTATATTATAATGATAGATTGGATATATGTTTTAATAATATGCATGGCTTTAGTATTATTCGTAATAGAAAGAAATGGAAATCAAAAAGTTGAGAAATTTGGGATGCCAACCTGCACCCCCGATGTAAAAACATCTTCTGAAATTTGGGGCAAGAATGGACCCTCAAAATACGGACTACTTCCACCAAATCCTCGTTGTAATATTACATTATTGGGCGAAGGTTGCACAAATATACCAGAGCAACAGTCTGAAAAATACCAGTCTGTTTGCCAGAAGTCTATAAATACATATCCTCCTGGACAGGGATTCACAGATATAAATATACCATTATATGTTATGGGACGCTCTACTAGTAGAGTGCGTCAATGCAGGAATATATTATCACCAGTTGGTGGAACAGGGATGTCACACTAGAAGGCAAAGTAAGACGACTATTCCATTTTTTCGGTCGGTGTTATAAATTTTACGAGAGCTTAATTATTGGAAATAAGCAATTTTAGCATGATTCTGCTGAAGATTGTCGAAAGAATATAATGGTGGTCATTTTGCCTAGATTTACTAAGTCTAACAACAAGTGTTCCAACAAAGCCAATCTGGAATTGCTTCAGCATTTCTTTCCTCTTAAAAGAGCTCGAAAATTGCTGACTATAACAATGCTCCAAAAAGGAACGTTGCATTTGTGCTCGTCTTTCATTGATGATACATCCAAAAATGGGATTGACCTTCTTTGTAAGACCATAAACGGTGCAAAAAAAGTTTTGTGAAACCACCATTTTGGTTGCAACCAGAAACTTATCAAATGCACAAATCAGAGATTTTGTTATTGGAGGAGTATATAGAAGCCGGTTATGCCATCTAAAGTATTTTGGATCCCAAAATTCTTTTGGGGCATTGGTCTTTAGCCAAGAAAAAAACAAATGGCGATTTCCTCCCAGAATTTTTTGGAATTGGTCAAAATCACAAATTTTTTGTAACCATTTGGTTACTATCGATGAGTTTGATTGATAAGAAAATACCCCATCCCTCTCTTTTTTTAGAAAACAAACTGCTGTCGGATTTCTGCAAAAAATGCAATTGATTTCCAAACGAAATGCACAAAAATAGCATACCGGTCCGTGACAACATTCTGTTACTGGACAGAACTCTCCAATGTCGAATATATCCCCCTCCCTCCCAACCCATTTTTTTTCACTTTTGTAATTGCGATCGGTAAATGATCCATATCCATCACATGCCATGCATCTGACAACACAACTGGAATATGATGGGTTTGAATCAGATTCATCCTCATCATCATATTCATCTTCATGATCAGATTCAAAAAGTCGGTCATCACCATACGAAAAATACGACATTTCATTAAATCTTATAAATTTAATATTTTATAACCATCAATTTTTTATTCCTAATATTTATACCATACGTATTATATATGATTATTCTTAGTAGTAGTAATTTTCTGTAAAGTAATTTAAATCATCATAAAATTTATTATACTTGCACTTTTTGATATAATGGTAGCCATTAGCGGCTTTCACCTTGAGCTCATCTGATTCTTTCCAAAATTCTTTTGGTAAGTTGTGAAAAATTGGATTTATCACAGGAATTTCAACAGTTAATCCAACATTTTCCTTCATTTCGGGTATATTATCTACAATTTGTTGCGTAATATTTGATTTTATAAGTTCTGGGATATGTTTGAAGTCAATTAATTTCTGATTATTTTGGAATAGAGCATCTTTATTATTCAGAATAAGCCAATCTTGTAATTTTTGGCTATCTTTGACAAGTTCATTGAGCTTATTCTCTGACATATTTCCTACTATAGAAGGAATATTATCACATTCATCACCTCTCAATATTTTTTTGAGCAATATTTCTTCTGCCGTCATTTCAACTTTCGTGTTGAGTAGTTTGTTTTGAAGTGACCAAATCAATGTTTTTTCATTGACTAATTGGAGATAATCATTATCGTTGCTAATAATGACGACGAGCCTATTTCTATCCATATCACGAATTTTATTAGCTAATATGGCAATAATATCATCTGCTTCAGCATTCTCTACTTTGAGTAATTTGAAGCCATGGATTTTCTCCAATTTTGGATATAAATTTCCATAAATATGGCGGAAAATGTTTCCAATGTTGTATTTTTTGTTTTTGTAGGTGCAAACATTCTTTCGAGTTCCCTTGTATTCGGGATAAATATTCATGCGCCAAATTGTTTCCCTGGGGCAGTCTCTTATTATAATCATATTCTCATTCGGAATATTATACATAGTTTTGAATTTTACTAGATTTTTCATGTATGTATCATCAAAATGTTTCATGAAAACTTCATTTAATGACCAATCATAATCATCATTTATCTCATTATTTGGATATACATTTGTATACCAGATTAATGTAGAAAAAAAACGATGAAATGATACGTAACTACTGTCAACTAATAAATATGGTTTTTTATTATTTTGCATTTTTTATAATATACTTGTATATAATATCTTTTTTAAATCAATTTTTTGAGTATTTTTTGAATTAATTTATCAATTTGTTTATTTTCATTGTTTTTTAAACTATTAATACTGGTCGGATTTATTTTTTTATATAATTCCATAAAAGAATCATAACCGCCAACAAATTCATCATTAATAAATATAATTGGAACTGTTCTATAATTATGAATAAATGGTTCCATTTTTTCTTGGAATTCAATATAATTTTTTATAATTTTTTTTTGTATGAGCACGTCTATATCGTAGTATCTCACAACGACTGTCTTCGATTTTTTAAATTTTTTTTCAAAGAATTTTTTTATTTTGGTGCAATTTTCGCAATTTTTCGTTCCGTAAATTGTATAAATTGATGTTATATTATTTGGAATAACTTGGGGTGGATAAGGGAAAGTCATATATTATATTTATAAAAAAATTGATTTAAAAAAGATATTTATTTTTTAATTCTGTTACGAAACGATGAACAAATCGAACGATTTTCCACTGATTCCATCAAGCATGGATGAAGAAATTATACGGCTTAGAGCCGAAATTGACAGGCTTAGAGCCGAACGCGAAGCTTTGAGTTTTTCTGAGTCAGTCCAAAAAGACCTGGCAAGTAACCTTCAGGCAAAACTTGATGTCCTGAAAGAGCAGAATGACGCAAACTTGCAAGAGTTAGAGGAGGCAAAGAAGAAGATTGAATCTCTTGTACCGATGCAACAACAACATGACATAAGATGTTTTGCGACATCGTGGTTTTCAGTTTGCTTTAGCATTCTCCAGTTGAGTCAAGAAATCTTGGTGAAACTTTTCCCAGATGACCAAACTGTGCATGCTACTGTATCTGGACCGACAATTCGCAAGATGTTTGAGAGTGTGACACATTCTCACCTTCCTTTGAACTTTTTTGATTCTGGAGATTCCATTGACATCAAAGTGCACACTGGCATTGACCAATTCATGGAATTTTGCTTGACTTTCACCAAATTCATTTATGCTGCAAACATTGAGTTACCAGGAAGTGATTTCATTGTGTGTAGCATTAAACAGCCGAGAAAGGTGAAAAGGGTTCTTTCAAACGATGGACAACTGGTCTACGAATTTGTCAACTTTGTGGTTTCTTTCTACTGTAGAAATACTAGGAAGAAATACAAGATTGTTTTTTCGTGTGACGCAGGTCATTCATTTCCACAAGAAGGCTTTGATGTCGATTCAATCACATTTGACGCAATCAGAGGTTTTGATGCCAGGGCTCAAGGTTCGCAAATTTCTGTTTTGCAAATTATTATGGGGATTGTGAACCGAAGAGCACAATGGTATCGTGAACCAAATGCGCATTTCAGTGGATTTAAACGAGTCTTAGATTTGTTGAGAACAAGGATGTATGTTCTACATGGTTGCCCTTTTGTCTCGAAAACTGATTTTTGCCCATTTTTACAGGGTGCATCAAAGTATGCGTTAGAGTTTAGTGGATGTTCATGCAATCAAGACAGGATTGTTTCAATTGGCATGTTTTGTGGATTTTTGAGGAGCAATCCGGATAGTCCACTACGTTGCCCTTTTTGCAAGGATGTTCTACAAAACCTGACGCATGAACCTGATTGCGCCCCTGAATCATTTGATTTATCCTGTATCGATCATGAAAATGTTTTGAATCCGGATGAATTACTGGTCTTACAAGAAGATGGGATGTCAGTTCCAAGGATTTTTGGGTTAGCTGAGAGTCCTCCATCTGAGATTGATGAAATTAGAGACCAGCTTTCTTCTTTTCAAAAAGTAGGGCATCGATGGTCACGTTTACCACCTTTGCCTGAATTACAAGCAGATGACGCGGCTCTTTTCTTTCCACACAATCCAATTGAAGATTCAGACGCTGATCCAGAACCAGAATCTGACGATGATGACGACGACCAGGCTGACCAGGCTGACCAGGCTGACCAAGGTTACCAGGATGACCAGGCTGACCAAGGTTACCAGGATGACCAGGCTGACCAAGGTTACCAGGATGACCAGGCTGACCAAGGTTACCAGGATGACCAGGATGACCAGGCTGACCAAGCTGATTCGGATGACGAAGATTACCAGGATGACCTGAATGACTCAGAATACGAAGTTCACTACGAGAGCGACAATGAGAGCGACAATGGTGACGAGGCTGAACTGATTGTCCAGGTTCAACCAATTGACCCTGATGACTACCAAGAAAACCAAGGCTACCAGAACCAACCCAGACAATGAGTCCAATGGTTACACGAGTGACTAGAGCATTTTTCTCTAAAACAAAATAAAAAATGATTTAAAAAATCTTATAATTCTAATGATCCTAATTCCAATGGACCAAATTAAAAATATACAAGCTGAAAGATACCGCCGCCATTTGCAGGCACAAGCTGAACAAGCATGTCGGCAAAAAGTTTTAGCAATTATTGAAAAATACAATGGTTTTACACCCCTTGATTGGGCTGCAAAATCAATTCAGAAATTATCCAGGCACAAACAAAAGCCTTCCGAAAGAGTCGTCAGTGTTTATGGAATTGAATATCCATTTTCAATGGCAACTTCGATGATTGACGAAGGAACTTCACCTTTTGATGAGGACCATGCAATATCAATTTACAATCAAGTGCTCAGAAAGCAGCAAAATGCTGACCATTTTACATCTCCTGATTTGCAATTGACACCACACGACCAGGTTGATTTTATCCTATCCAGCTCTTCAAAAAGGATACAGCCTGACATTTTATTGTTGATTGAATTTTTTGATGAAGTGATTATCAACCAATTATTGAGCATTGACCTATCAGAAAACCCGAAACTTGTGAGAAAAATACGGATGATAAACTTTCTTTTGAATGGTGACATTCCGGACTGGATTTTCAAACATTTTCCGGATGGAACCAATTTGGAAGAGTTTGTGCCAATGTTAATCCAAGACATTCAATTTGAATTGGAAGAGATTGGGAAAAACCAAGCTCGCCTTGCTGAGGTTCACTGGCGACCAAATCCAAATGATAATATCCAATGCACAAATTGTGATATTGTGCAGCAAGCTATTAGAATGTTCAAGCGCCCAGGAGGAAGTTTCTATTATTGTCGCAATTGTGCGCCAATGATTGGAATTTTACCAGATGATGGTGACTTTTAGTTACAAAAATAAAAAAATAATTTATAAATTTAAGGGCAAAACTTGCATAAATTTTAGATAACTTTAATTGGCATGGGGGGAAGGGGGAACGGCGAGTTCAGTCTTAAAGACTCTGTCTTTAAGACTCTAGGGATAAAAAACTCGAAGAGTTTTTTATCCTCCCCCCAAAAAAAGTGATTATTTAAAACGTTATTCATAAATACAGTATAAGGATGCCACCTATTTCGAGAAAAACAGTAAAGAAAGTCCTTACACCCATCAGTGATTTGGATATCACTGACTATAATAAAAAAATAATTGAATTCATACACAGTAATCAAGATGAAATTAATTATAGATTGAATGGAAAATTAGACTATCAAAAGAAAATACAGAGAAGATTGTTGAAAGAAGACGATAAATTCAAAGAATTGGAGACTAAATTTTTAAGACAGCCTACCATTAATTTGAAAGAAAGGATGCCATTTATACCATCAGCTGAAATTGAAAATCGAGTATTAGAATCATTGGCTGAAAAAAACTATATAAGTGATGATGTAAATGAAATAGTGGAACACTTAAAAGTGCTACCATTTTCAGTATTGCAATCTCTTATCCGAATTATTTTTTCAAAAATAACCGGAAGGAATATGTCACGATTTTGGGCAGAAATGCAAACAATCATGACAAAAACTTACCAGGATTTTTCAGAAATTGAAGAAGAATATTCGATGAACCATGTATTCTTTATGTTACGATTATTCGCAAATAGTGTGAATCACGTGAAAATTATTTTTCATTTCAGTGAAGAAGAATCCAAAAGCTTAAAAAATGTTATTTATCAGAAAAAAATCCAATATACAAATGATGGTATGAAGAATTTATACCAACAATTGGATGAAAAACCTTTTGATTTAGAGCAAAAATCTGAATACTCAATATGGTCGAGCTTGGTATTGGATGCGCGTTTAAAAAATGCATATTCCGTAAAAAATTTAGGATTATTCTTCCATGAGCCAACCGTAAGATTTCTGAATGAAAGGCGACATGATATTATATATAATGGTGCCGGAACTTATCTTAGGACTTTCCACGTATTTTTACAGACAAGCATTCATCCAAGAGATAGAATGCGTTATGTATTAGCAGGGAGTGTTGCAAAAAGTTTGTATAATATCAGGGATTGTTCAGATATTGATTTCTTTGTGCTAGATCATGAAGACAATATTGAGAAATATTCTTCCTATAAACCAAATACGGGCGAGGGAATTTATGATGATTTCGGGAAAACGTATTATGGGAATGAAAAGTTCTATTTTCCGATGATTCCAGACATGTATAAAAAACAACAGGAATGGAAGAAAACCCGAGAAAAAAGGACAGATACACTCACTATTCTGAATAATTATCCGGAATATAGCGTAAGTGGACTAAAAGCCGGGAGATATGTAGATATTTACAGTGCTCTTTGTAGGAAATTAGGCTATAACGTATATAATTTAGATGACATAGTTTTTAATCCGGAATGCCACATTTATTTTATGGGATGTCCTATTTTAGCTCTTAAATTAGAAATGGCAAGAGACATCGTAAAAGATATTGACCTTGGACGCATTTCTAAAAAACAATTGCACGATATGCATTATTTGGACAGAAACTATGGATTCTTATTTTCAGATTCGCAAAGAAATATTTTTGGATTTGACCGATTATCTGACTATAAAATGATGCAGTCAATGATTCAACTTGAAATAAACTGCTACCATATTCCGATGAAAGATGGAGCAGCATATGACCTAATTATCCGTCGTTATCCAATGTATATCCAAGATATGTTTGACACTTTAATAAAAAAGAGTCCTTTGTTAGTAAGTGATATAGTTGCTATAAAAACTGGTGATATCCGTAATGTATATCAAAAGCCATTATTGTCTTCATTGAAGGACAAAATGGAAATTTCTGGGAAACTAGAAGATGTTTTATATTATTATGAATGTAGTAAGAATGGTGAAATAAGCATTTATATATCACCAAGAGAACAAGAAGATGATATTTCTTTATATGAAGAAGTATGCATTAGTGGCAATATACGAGTTGAGATTACTGAAGGAGTCAAAAAACTAAGTGTGAATGTTAACGGCAAAAAGATGAAGAATATTTATCAGAAAATTGAGAATCTTGATAAAAGGAAAGAATATCGACTAACATTAATAAATCTTATGAAAAACATGATTCAATTACATAAGATAATTGATTGTCATACACAAGAAAAAATTGCCGTGGATATTTTGAAATAATTAGTAATGCTAATGATGGCGATATATTGTTCTTGGATTAGGTGTTACACCAATTCGCGGGATACCACTAATGCTAATATTTCTCATTGGCGAGATTTTAACTGAAGGTGCAACTGAAGGTAGTACTGGACTATTATAAATTGGAGTTTCTTTTACTATAATTTTGGAATTATCTTGGTTTTTATTTTTTAAAAAATTTACTAATGAACCTTCTTGTATAGAATCTTCTATAATGTTTACTTTTTTTTCTAAATCTATATCATCAATATTTTTAAAAAGATCATTTATCTTTTTAGAGAATACATTATTTTCTAAATCGTCACTTCCATCTAATCCAATTTGTTTTATAATTCCAGATATAGGCTCCGGTAATTCAAAAATCTCTGCTATCAAAGCTAAATGTTGTAATTTATCAATAAATTGCTCACTTTTATTTAATTCAATTTCAAGAAAATATACAAATTTAGCAATTTTTTTAAATCGATTTATTTTTGAGCATTGCTTTCTAATTTTTTTTAGAAAATTTGATGTTTTTTTAACAATAAATGGGATAGATATAGATTTATTTTTTGTTTCCAAATAGTATTCACGTAATTTTAGCCAAATGAGAATAAATATTTTAAAATGGTCATCACAAAATGAGAAAAGTTCGTTCATTGCTATATATAAAAAGAAAATAACTTTTATAATAAGAATAATGGATGTTCAAGAATTTTCAAAAAAGAGATTTATAACTAATATTATTTTTGGGCAAAAATTAATTAATGATTTATCTGCCAATAAGAAAAAACAGGTAAATATTGAATATTTTATGAATCATTTGAATTATTTTAAGAAATATTTAAATGAGAATTGGGAGGATAAAATTGAAATGGACAAATACATGGGACTAATACCCCAAGATATAGAAAATAAACTAATGACAGATTCAGAAATATTATTAAAATTCAGTCATAATATAGAACCTTATTGCAAAAAAACAATTAAAATAATATCTCCACTAGCACTATTTCAGCGCAATTGTTATCACTATAAATTAGTAAAATTGGAGAGTACATATTATGATTTAATGAGCATTCTATATTATAATGAAGAAATTATTGGCTATGTATGTTGTGCAAAAAGAACAACCGGATATAAAAATATTTACATTGTTTTATTACGGAAATATGATAAGAAGTTCTATGAATCAATGAATAAGAAAATAGTGGTTATGAATGAGATAAGTGAGGATATTTCTTTTTATGAGAAGGAGTCTTACACTAGATATATTAAGCATATTCGTTCTCAATTATTCTCTGTTTTATATGAAGTTATAAAAGAGAATAAATTGATTCGAAATATTGTTTGTATTGGAGAGGAAGAGGGTGGTAATTTTCTGCAATTATTTTTGGTAGATTTTTTAAATAATAAAGATGATTTTTATATTAAAATAGAGGATATTGAATTATATTTATTCTCCAATAACACAGCAAAATTGAGTACAGATACATTTTATAAAAAATTTATAGAATTGTTTGGGAAGAATAGTTTAATTACTTGTTTTCAGGATAAGAATAATGCATACAAAACTTGGGAAAATACTCCAAATATGAATATTATTTTGATGACTTAAAAAAAAGATGATAAATATAAAAAAAGTGAATTTATTTTTTTATATTCCTAGAAATAATAAAAATGACTACATTAATTATCGTAGAAAGCCCGGCAAAAGCCAAAAAGATTGGTCAATTATTGGGCAAAGACTACGTTGTAAAAGCGAGTGTTGGACATATATATGAATTAGCAAAAATCGATGAAGATTTTGAGCCGAATTATGAGATGATTAAAGGAAAGTCCAAAATTCTGAAAGAATTAAAGGATACTATGAAAACCACGAAGAATGTTATTTTGGCAGGAGATGCGGATAGAGAGGGAGAAGCCATATCATGGTCAATTGCTGATGCGTTAAAATTGCCAGTGGAAACTTGTCCTCGAATTGTATTCCATGAAATCACGAAGGATGCTTTGGAAGAAGCAGTTAAAAATCCGGGAGTTTTATCTATGGATTTGGTAAATGCACAAAAAGCGAGAGCAGTTTTGGATAAATTGGTGGGCTTTGAAATTAGCCCTATTTTATGGAAACAGATTGCACCTTCTTTGAGTGCTGGACGTGTTCAAACCCCTCTTTTACATTTGATTATGGACCGAGAGAAAGAGATAGAAAAATTCAAAACAGAATCTTATTTTGACACTTATTCGGAAATGTATTGTAAATCCCCTGAAATGAAATTTGTTGCATTATTGGACAAAAAATTCCAGGGATTAGAAGATGTAAAGAAATTTATGAGCGATATATACCCAGGTGCGGTTTTTAAAATTAAGGATGTTAAAAAGGGAACAAAACTGAAGAAACCTTCTTCTCCTTTTACAACAGCTACTTTATTGCAAGATGCAGCTGGAAAATGTCGAATGAGTAGCAAACAAATTATGATGAGTGCCCAGAAATTATATGAATCAGGAAAAATTTCCTATCATAGGACGGATTCTACTAATTTAAGCAAAGATATTTTGAGCCAAATAAAGAAATATGTGGTTGCCCATTATGGTGAAACTTACGTAAAATTGAGGAATTACAAGACGAAAGTGAAAAATAGTCAGGAGGCACATGAAGCCATCCGACCAACAAACATTGACCTGGATTCCTTGATAGACGGTAGTTTTGAGCCAAATGACAAGAAAATCTACCAATTGATTTGGAGGAGGACAATGGCAAGTCAAATTGCAGATGCAACATTTGCGACAATTACTGTTTCTATTGAAAATGACCTTCGTGAAGAGATTTTTGTAGCCTATGGTGAGAATTGCACTTTTGATGGCTTTTTGCGAGTTTATCATTATGAAGAAGATGACAATCGCGAGGAAGATATGGATAGACCACCTGAAACACCTTATGAAATTTTGAGTGAATTGGAGCCTGGCATAATTTGCAAATGGAATGATATTTATTCAGAAGAAAAAGTGAAACAGGGACCTGGTCATTACAGTGAATCCCAATTGATTAAGAAAATGCAAGATACCGGAATTGGTCGTCCATCTACGTATAGTAGTATGATGAATAAGTTGATTGATCGTGGTTATGTTGTAAAAGAAAATCGCGATATGGGGAAATCCCGTGTATATCAATTAAAGATGACAAACAATGGAAAAATGAAAGAAACATCGAAAGAGATTGTTTTGAAGAAAGAATTTTCGAAGCTATTTCCGACCGATACTGGAAAAATTACGGACATATTCATGGACGCTAATTTTCACGATTTGGTGCGCACTGAATACACCGCCGGTTTGGAGGGTGAATTGGACGAAATTGCCAATGGAACAAAGAATTGGCGTGAGGTCATCGGAAATTTTTATGAAGGTTTCCACCCGAAAGTCAAGGAATTTTCCGCGATGAAGCGGGAAGTTCCCAAGGAGAAATCCAAATATACGCGAAGTCTGGGGAAAGACCCAGAAGGAAATGATATTGTTGCTCGAATGGGTCCCTATGGGGCTATTGTTCAAATTGGTTCAAAAGAATTAGGCAATGTAAAATATGCTATGATTGAAGGTGGAAAATCAATAGAATCGATTACTATTGGAGAAGCAATAGAATTATTGAAATATCCTAAGAATTTTGGGATGTATAATGGCTTAGAACTAATACTGAAGAAGGGTAAATATGGACCCTATTTGGAATATAACAAGAAAACTTATAGTTTGAAGAATGCTGGAATACTACTAGATGATATTACCAGAGAGAAAGGCATTGAGATTATTACTACGAATGATGGGTATGTGCCTAAAAAATAGTTATATATTTACAAAAATATTTATTTTTGTCTAATTATTTTTCTCGAAATAATTTACAAAAATATTTATTTTTGTAATTATATAATGTTTTATGGATATTATAAATATTTTGCTTATGATGAATTCAAGCAATATTTCTTAGAAAAAAAATACAATGAATTGATAAACAGCTGTTATTATGGTTCAAATAAAGATGAGATAATAGGATATTTGGAGAATCATTTGAACATGAATCATTTTATAATTAATTACGTGTATATTAGAAATCATTATCAGAATGGAAATTTCAAGAACAAGGATATAGTAAAAAAATGTTTATTGGTTGCTTTTAAAACAATATACATACTTTTTTGTCATGTTCATCTGTGTTTAGACATAAATAGAGAATTCAAAGTTGTAGAAATTATAATAAAAAAATTTGAGGAGAAATTTAGAGGATATGTAGATGATGAATGTATGGAATATGCTTTATTAGAGAGTAACAAGCAAATACTTGAATTTATTGATAAAATGAGTGGAAATATACAATTTCAAGTGGATAAGAAAAAATATGTAGATTTACCAGATCCGGATTTAATATGTCATATAATAGAGGGTAGTTGGAGGTATCCTTCATTGTTTTATCAAGATGATATGAGAGATATAAAATTTATTCGTAACTATACAGGACGTTGTCAGAAATATTATGAGGCATTTCAGTACGTGTCAGATAGATTGAAAAGAGTTATGGATAATTATATTTGTTCAAAAAAACTAGAATTGGTGCATTTTTTTAAGTAATATTCTTATAATGAAACATATATATGTTACATTATACAGATTACGATATATTTTGGATTAATTGTTCAGAGAATCATGTAAGGTATAATCACATGAAGGCTCTATTAGAAAAGAATTTCGCAAATCATAAGTGCCATCATGTGGAGGCAATTATGCACAAACCGAAATATAATGGAATAACAATGGCACATATGGTTGCTGTGATGAAAGGGATGACATTAAAGAAGCCATTTTTGGTGGTTGAGGATGACATTATATTGAACGAAAAATATTTTAATGAGAATGAATTGGAAGTCAGACTAGCGGAAGGAAACTATAGTTCTCCCCAATGGCAGGGAAAGCCGGACGCAATATATTTGGGTTTGAGTTATTGGGGGAATATGAAAATGGCAAGGAAAAAATTATTGGGGGAATGTATCGGTAATAATGAGAAAGTTGTTCTCATCAACAATAAAGTGTTTATGAAGAAAGGGGCAAGAGGGGATGATTGGGACGAATATTTTTTTAGAATTAGAGACATGTATGGGGCACACTCTATTTTGTATATAAATAGAACTTATATGGAAGAGACATTGAAATGTTGTATAATGGCGGTGAGTGAGAATAAGCCTCATGATATATATTTGCCAAAATTACAAAAGAAATATATAGTTTTGGGACAAAAATTCCCGTGGTTTTATCAATCTGTAAAAATAGGGGGTCAAGAGATTGGTACAAATGTGAATTTTAGTGGAATTCGGAAAATTACGTCAGAAAATTTATAGCCTAATACTAATATGCCCGAAATAGATTTTTACACTGTAAGAGGAGAAATTATTAACAGATATTTTGAATTGGGAATAGATGATGAATTATATTACCGTTGGGATTCCGTTGTTGAAAAAGTAAGTGACTATATCGACACTGAAGAAGATAAGATAAAAAAAGCGGAGTTAGAAGAGAAGAAGAGAAGTTTTGACGATGTTATGAAATGGAGGGGAGAACGTGAGAAGTATTTGAGGAGAGAATTGGAGAAAATGGGGGTTTCTTTTCGGTCACATAGTTATAAAGTGAGACATTATGTTATGTATGGAAGAGGTCTTTTAAACCATGTGGTTCGAGATATGGTTATGATGCATTATTTATTTGAAAAATGTGATATTCGTCGGAAATGGGAAGAATACAAGGTTCAGAGGGGCAAACAAATTTATACATATTTGGAGAAGGATAAATTTTACGAGAAAGAATATAAGGATGCAAGAAAGAGTGGAATTATACCACAATAATATATTTTTTGGTGTTTTTGTCTTTTAATTTTTCTGTGACTGTTTTATGTATAAAAGAATTGGTGATTGAATTTATTTCTTTTTGGTAATTATATTTTTGAAGGATGTTGTAATATTTTTCAATAATTTCGTACATTTTTATACTTCCAGATGATTCAGAACGGATATAATTGAATATTGTTTTATTTTTAAATTTTTTGTATTCTTTTGTAGGCATACCATTTTTAAAGAAATTTTTGACTTCTTTATCAATATTTTCTAGGCAGTCTTCCAGTATTTTTTTATTCTTTTTGCAATTGAACTGGATAAAGAATTCTTGGATATTAATCCCTGCATCTGATTGTGAACCAATACTATAAATTAATTGTTTTTTATCACGCATTTCAATATATAAGAGAGCTGATAAACCACCAGTTAGATAAGTTGTGAAAATATCAAATGCAACTTGTTCTTTTATGGTGCATTTTGGCATTAAATATCTAATAGAGACAAAATAAGATGTGTTAGTTGGGAAGTTTTTGGAGAAATTTACAGTTTTAGAGGGGTTGAAGAGGGATAAGGATGGTAATATACATTTGAAAAGGTCAGATGTTTGGATTGGTTGAGGGGAGGTTGAAGGAGACCCTGCATATAATTTATATTGGGACCGCCAGATTTTTTCAATTGGGGCTTTTTGTTTGAAAGTTGATGTGAAGAATATAATATTTTGTGGAATGTAGAATTTATTATAATAATCAAATATATCTTTCTGGGTAATTTTTTTTAGAATATTAACATATCCAATTATTGGGTGTAAAAATGGGTTCTCATCTTTATATATTATTTTTAGGGATGCATGAGAAGCGAAGGAACTTGGATTATTCATTCTTTCCATGAGTTCATTGATGACTACTTCCCTTTCATTATTGATATCTTCTTCCCGGAATAGTGGATTAAAAATAATTTGTATTAAGGTGGCAATGGCTTCTTTGATGTAGATATTTGGTGTTGAAATATAATAATACGTAAAGAGATTTGAAGTTGCTGCATTAACATTCATACCATTATGGTTTAGTTTGTTATTAAGATTTTTAAGATTTGTGGAATATTTAGAACCTTTGAATATTAAGTGTTCAATAAAGTGTGAGATACCTTTTTCTTTTGTATTTTCGAAAATGGACCCAGTGAATATAATGATTGCAATGAACGAAAATTTTGGATTTGCTAATTTATTTTGATAAACATGAATTTTGGGTATCATTAAATTACTAAAGATTTTAAATAAAATAAATTCTAAAGATACATTAGAATAGATGGCTACAAAAGAAGATAAAACTTTAACAAGACTTACAAAATTGTGGAATTTTTGGACCGCATTTAGGTGGTATTTGATAGTAATTTTGATATTTGTTGGGGCAATTGTTTTTTACAAGAGAGAAACAATTGGGGTGGGAAATGCTTTAGTGTATATAGTTTTTTTTATATTGTTTTTAATGGTGATTTTGATGTTCAAGGATAAAAGTAGTGTGTCATTTGCTATTAATCCATTACCACCCCATTTAGGATTAGATGGTGTGAGTAATGAAATTCAATAAAAATTATATCTAATTTATATTAGATATGACGTCTTTAGATGAAAAATTTATTGATTTTTGTGACATAAAATCATCTTATAAAGTCGGAGGTGTAAATGATGCTTATTCTCAAAAACAAATTGATGATTTTAAATCTGAATTTCAACTTAATATTCCTTATGAAGAAAAAAAACAACTTATTGATACTAAAATACGTATATCAAACAATATAAATAGTGAAATTCGAGATATGTCATTAAAAATTGAAAATCTTTATAAAAAACAAGATGAAAATACAACAGCTGAAATAATTGAAAATAGTTTTCCTATTGGAAAAAATGATTTTTTTAGACCAGGATTGGAAAACTTAAATGATTCAGCAGATAAATTTTCAGATTTATGCCAACAATTATTTAAAGAAATTTATGATGGTAAGTCTGAAGCATTAAAAAGTATATTTGGTTCATTGGCAGATTATCCTTCAATTGACCCAAAGTCATTTGGTTTAATGCCAATTAATTCATTGAAGGAATTATTTGATGAATATTATTTAAAATATGAGGTGAATGGTACAAATATAAGTTTTAATAAAATTAATTTTTTTACGGATTTTTTACAAAAATTAGAGTTAAATAATGATATAACTATAAGAGATGCAAAAGATTTTGAAAAATTAGATAATACTATTAATTATCATTTATTTAATCCTGACATTTGGTATAATGAAGATTTATCAAATATAAGTGGTATTGATTCATATGGATATTTTGCGTATTCTACAGCTGAGAAAACATTTCCATTTTGTTTTTTAAAATGGTCACAAACTATTGCAGAAGAAATAAATACTCAAGCTTCAAATGCATCAAAGCGTGCTTTTAGAACACAGATTGAGAATGATATAAAAGCAAGAATGCTAAATATAATAACCCGAAGGGGGGGAACTTCACTATTGCCTGACGAAAGAAGATATAATTTTAATAGACAAGTGTATAAATTTAATGGAAAGGATTTTATAAAATCAATAGATAAATTTTTCCAATTAAATGAAAAACCTGATATAGATGTCGCGCTATTAAATAATCTTGTTGAGGGGGGTAGAGAGTTTGTATCACAAATCTTTTTAGAACAACGACAAGATTTATTTATAATTGCACGTTTTGTATTTCATTTTAGCAATATTTATACAACATATGCAACATTATTAGCTCATTTTTTTAAAAATATAAATATTTGTTATAAAATATATGCAGATACTATACTAAATTTAAGGCGTAAAACAAAAAATAATAATAATAATAATTCTACATATAATGGTGAAGAATTAGATGAAATACAAAAAAGATTAAATAAATTTACTTCATATACAAGATTGATTGAAGATTCTTTTAATCAGATATTAAATAGTTCTATTCCAAGAGATGCTCCAAGAGATGCTTCAAGAGATGCTAGAGTAGATATGTATAATTTGTTTACTGGATTCCGTATGGATAATTATCCTAAATATAATTTTATTACATCATATAGAATAGATGAAAAACAATTTAAACAAATTTTACAAAGATCATTTAATAGTTTCAAAGACAGAATAATATTAGGAGGAATACCATATGTATTAAAAGAAAATCCAAAATTTAATAAATTAATAACTATTTGTTACTCATATTTTCTTAAATATCGTATTTTATCAAATAAAGATTATACTACATTATTAAAAAATTATGAAGAACAAATTGAACAAAAAGTAAGTTTGAAAGATTCAAAAGTTATAAATAGTATTGTTGATAAAAAAATAGAAGAAATAAAAGAAGCTATATCAGCTATTCGTTCTGAAATGTATTTTGAAAGATGTAAGAAAATTCTTGAAATTTCAATTACATTTGTGCTTAATTTAAGTATTACAATTATTAAATCTTTAAAAATAAAAAATAAAAAAATTAAACAATCAGCAATGAATTATAAGATTGGAGAATTAAAAGAATCAATTTATCAATTTATGCGTAAGTTAAAAAAAGAGATAACTTATGGACAACAAGCATTTTTAATTTTTAATGAATTTTTATTTGGTTATTTATTGCAATACATTTATATTTTTGAAAACTATAATAAAAATAAAGATGAAAAAGTATTTGAAAAATTTGAAGAATTATTATCAAAATCTCCTAAAAATCAAGCTATAACAATTAAACAACAATCTGAGGAAATAACAAAAATTTTAACAGATAAAGATTTGGCAACAAAAACTAAAAAAAGGTTTATTTTCTTTGGTAGAGAATATGACAAACTTAGAAAAAATGCAAAAAAAATTATAACAAACGATTTTAGTCAAGAAATATATACTTCATTTTATTGGACAAATTATGAGAGTAAATTTATAAATAAGTATAATAAAAAATTATTTGTTATTGCAATTGAACCAGTAGTTTCTATTGTAGAAAAAATATCAAAAGTAAATGTTTGGCTGATTGATGTATTTGCAACAGCTAAATCATTTAGTAAACCAATTACAAGAGATTATATTAAAACAATTGAAGAAGTAAATAATGAATACAGAGTAACTAAAGAAAGATACAGCAATGACAATAATATGATATTGTTAAATCCATTTTTACGAACTATTAAAGAATTTGCAGGATGGATGCAAAAAATTACAAGTAAAGGTGGTAAAATGGCAAAACAATTACATAATTCAGAATTTGGACATATATTTGCAAAATTTCTTGGTATACGTTCAAAAAAAATACGCAAAGATGGTGCAGTTGGTACAAATGATAATAAAAAAGACTATGGTTATACACGAGCTGAAATTACACGTTTATTAATTAATGGGCAATTATTATCATATACTGAAGATAACAAAGATCAATCTAAAATAGATATGGGCTTATTAATGGGGTATAATAATAAACAGTTAGATAGTATTTTGAAAGAATATTATAGACAAACAGTAAAGAAAGGTGGCAATAAATCTAAAAAATACAGAACAGATATGGAACAAAAACCATATGAAGATTGGCAATTATATGTTATTAAAAAAGAAAATTATGAATCAATTGACAAAATGCGCGAATGGATAAATAATTTATTGAATTCAAAACCTTGGATTTTCATACAAGATTATTCAGAACCAACAAAAAAAGTTGTTCCACTTAGTGATTTTAGCAAAATACAGGCTCCATTTGAAAGATATTTTATAAAAGCACAAATGATTCATAAGTCACCATTTGCTAAAAGTTTACCAGACCTTTTATTGCATATTTACAACTTAGTTTATGAAAAATCTTTTGGGACTGGAAAAGTAGAACCGAATTATACAAAAAGAGAAAATAAATTTTTTTCAACAGAAGCATTTTTTGAATTCAGTTTACCAAAAGATATTGAAAATAAATATAAAAATACAAGTAATAATAGAAGAATTGCCCTCAGATTATCAGAAGAAGGATTAAATGAGCCGATACCAGGAAATGGTGCAGGATTCAGAGGATTTCCTGGTATAGAATTATCACGTGGTACAGGATACAGACCAGGAACTGGTGAAGGATACAGACCATTACCTGGTTTCGATTCACCACGTAGTCCAGGATACGGACCATTTCCTGGTTTCGATTCACCACGTGTTAGAGGATTAGTACCAGCTCCTGGTTTCGGTTTGGCACATATAAATAACAGTGTATATACTAGTTACAGAGCAGCACCCGGAATGGTTTTAGCTTCAAACCCATTTACAAATGTGTTAAGTTCAAGTTCCAGAATTAGTAATCGAGAATTACAAAGCTTACGACAAAAAGAACTTGAATTTCAAAGAAGAGAACAAGATTTTTCTAGAACACTGCAAGCACAAGAACAAAGATTAGAAGAATTACAAATTAAAATACGTAGAAATAAAGTTTTAAGTGAAGAACAAAAGAAATTAGCATTAAATGCTCAAAAAAACAAAATTGAAAGAGAATCTAGAAGACTACAAGAAGAATATATTCGTACTCAAACACTAGCGGTTGAGAAAGAT
>Ga0315284_10001660_pt1 | contig 31842 bp, 40 predicted proteins | sample YL17G09_16_MG_FD_203696 | JGI IMG/M metagenome (GOLD analysis project Ga0315284, IMG submission 203696) | Sediment microbial communities from Yellowstone Lake, YNP, Wyoming, USA - YL17G09_16 | ecosystem: Environmental > Aquatic > Freshwater > Lake > Sediment | place: USA: Wyoming | collected... | reverse complement strand
ACGGTAAGGGTAAACCCTTTCAAGTGTACGATGATGAGAGCAATCTCGATCAGGGATTCAGTGCACATGCTTTCAGTTGTACAAAGGTGCCTGAATATGATCGCGATGACATCCTCTACAGTGACGCCGTGGCCGAGCTATTCGGTGAGTTGCATGAGGGCGAGTTCGTGATGTTCCAGGGCGGATCGGGGGCCTGGATATTCAGCGCTGAGCTGGATAGCTTCCTGATGCTGCAGGACGGCAGGATCTCCTGCACAGGCCCCAATCAGCATCTCTGGTCAACAGATGACAAAGGTTCACACTGGTACAGAGACGGTGCGGTGGGGCTTGGCGCTGGCCGACAACTACAGACCTATCCCATCGTGGACTTTTGGGATGTGGAGGGAGAGTTCGCCAAGTACAAGTCTGAGAAGCTGTTGGAGCTACCCGAATCTGTACCTGACGAGCAACTTGTGATGAACATCCTGCCTGACGATGAGTGGGCAAAAGATCACCGCAACGCACAGCGCCAGCGCATGGAGGACTTGGCTATCGAGCAGTACTGCTTGATACAGGAGTACATCTATGTTGATACCGAGGGCCACGGATGCTGTCCCATATGTGGGGCTAGGATGGATGGGTACTGAAATGAGTGACTCGTTGGCGTGGATACTGATCGCGTTGATTTCGTGGACAATCGTTGTCGCTGTTATCTCATATGCTCTTGGATACATTAAGGGCAGGACGGAGCCATGAAATGAAGTGGAGTACCCCTCTGGAGAGAAAGGTCGCCCCCCACCGGCCTGTGCAGAACGACCCTGCTGGCGAGCGGAAGTGGGGTATCAAGCTACTGTCACTGGAGGAGGCCAGGGACTTGCTTGCTCGCGTGTCACGCAATGAGCATCTGACAGAGGATGAAATGCGTGATCTACAGTTCTTTATATCGGAGGTGATGTGACGAAGTTAGTGCCCTGGCTTATCTTCCTTCGTATCGTACTAAGCGGGACACAGGAACTTGTTTATAAGGAGGCATTGCGTAAAGGACTTGATCCTGCACTCGCTATGTGCGTCGTACAGCATGAATCCAAGTGGGATGAAAAGGCCGTGGGTTCACATGGTGAGATTGGCTTGTGGCAGATATTACCGACAACTGCCATGTATGTGACTCACCAACTTGATATGAAAGGCTATGACCTGTTTGATGTACAGGACAATACTACACTGGGACTGTGGATACTGAAGAATCACCCACGCTGGTTTTCGACCTGGGAACACTGTCAAGATGAAGTTGGAAAACTCGATCAACAGACCCCTTGACATTTTCCATATTTTGTGCTATAGTGGATAGGTAAAGGCGGGGTACGGGCTACACTTACCATAACACGTCAATGTATTCAGGGGCTTGACAAGCGTATGGATGTGTGGTACAATTATCAAAGTTCGCAATACACGAAAGGGGATCGGAGATGCCAGTTATTACGAAGCAGATCGAGGTTGGCGAGGATGGTTGCTTGACTATCCGCGCTGCTGCTGCCTACTCGGATCACACGGCAGAAGATGTCCGGCGTGCTATCCGTGAGGGCAAGATGGTTGCTAAGCCGCGTGTAGGGTCGGGGAAGCTAGGTGTTGTGCCTTTGGAAGATCTTGACCGCTGGATCGCGTCAATCGGCCACAGAGGCTCTAATGGTGGAGTCCTTTTCAAGGATCTCCCACCGCGAGCACAGCAAGTCAGGGTCGTAGCCAAGTACGCACGTCAGCACCCTGTGCCTGACATGGCAGATGATCTGGAGGCCACGCTAGCCTATCTCAAGTTCCTGGAGGACTACATCGTCAGCCAAGCCGTGTGACGTTCTCCTTCCAGAGCAGAGCCGCCCCCCTCTGCTCTGGTTAGGGTATATCAGGGCGTAGTTTATACACTCCTTTCCTACGTCAGTTGATATACCCTAACCAAAGCAGATGAGGCCAAACCCACCCAAGTGGGGTGGGTTTCTTTTGTGTCACTTCAAAGTTGACTTCTGCTACACATTTATGAAAGGAGACGTATGCCAACCAAAGATGTTAGTATCAGTGATTCAGGTAGTGGGCGTGATAGTACAAAACAGCCAGAACACATTGAGCCCTATCCTGATAAGTGGTGGCGCTCACTCGACTCGCACGAGCGCAAGAAAGTGTATGATCTCTGCGTGACGTTGCGGCACATCATCCGCGACATTGTACTTGAAGAGCCGGACGAGTAATGCTACATAAATCTATGTAGCAAAAAAGGAGTGACATGAAGTTTCTTAACTATACACCACATACGATTCACATGCCGGACGGCAACGTCCTGGCCCCGGAGGACGTTGCCATCCGCTGTGGCGAGGAGACGGTAGCTGTTGGCAAGATCGGTGGTAATCCTGTCATCATGAGGCAGTACTCGGATATAGTGGGCCTGCCGCCTGTACAGACCGGCGTGTGGCTGATCGTGTCGAGTATGGTGCGGATGGCTTGCCCAGACAGGTCTGACTTGCTATCTCCAGGGGACTTGGTGCGCGATGAGCATGGTAACGTCATAGGCTGCACGAACCTGATAGCAAACGTGGCTATCCTGAATAGTACAAGATGGCTGGAGACAACATGAGAATAGAGGTTGTTCACTTTATCAATCCGCACACTGATAAACGCAGTGAGACTCATGTGCTGCAGGAAACCTATACCGATTACTATAAATGGGTATGCAAAGCCTACAAACATGCGTGGTCCGAACTGAATACTGACCCTGATCACTTTTGTGCAGATTGGTTTGGGGTATTGGAGGTGGATAATGATGAATGATCCCATCGCAGATGCTGAGAAGCTACCGGATGAGAATGTTCTCAAGGAGATCAAATTGGGGCTTGTACCACAGTTACTGGGACTAGAAACAGCCCCAGAATCCTACCGTGATGTGCTTATTTACTTGTTCGAGTTGTTTCATAACTGGGCGTTCAAGGTACAAGAGGAGCAAATGGCTTATGACCTTACTCCAGAGTACATCAGTACGCTACCGATCATCCCCCCTGGGATGGACATTCCTTGGAATTGTTGTAGTGTGCCTCCTGCTCCTGACAGAGGTGTCGAACCACGCGCTGACGAAACATGGACAAGCAGCGACGGAGGCTTACATGGCGACAGCTAGTGGGCCTCAGTGGCAATGCAATGATGGTCGCTACAGAACAGTGAGTTACTTGGGTAATGGTAAGTGGGCGATCAGGGTAGATAGTCAATTAGGGCAAAACATCACTGCTTTCAAGACATCGCATCGTGCCTATGCCAAGTCATTCCTGGTTGACTGTATGGGAGAGGATTGGTTGAAAGATCCTAAGAACGCTCCAACCCTGGCCAGCCTACACTTACTTCCCTAATCATGTCCTCTCTGGTATAAGCGTATAGGGATGGTAACTAATCTGATGGATGCCCAGTCCGCATCTTAGCAATATCAGAGAGGACACCTTGAGCCCCTTAGTTTACGGAGAATATCAGACAGCACAAGCTGCAAAAGCTGAGGAGTGGTTCAACTCCACATGGGGCTCTTAGCGAGCCGCTCGAAAGTGACGCCGCTGTGCAGTAGGCCACGGCATCATCCGGTTGCTGCGACTTGCTAAATATCGTCACTAAGCAGGGACATCCGAGCAAGGCGTTGCAAAGCCTGCCTTCTGACCGACAGGGGGCTATGCGAAAGTCCCCGACTATCTTAGTAGTATAAGGAAAACACGATGCAAGCAGTTTGGAAGTATACGTTAGGGATGGGTGAGAACAGATTATCTATGCCTGGCGAAATAGAGCCTTTAAGCATAGGCTTTCAGGATGAGAAACTGTGTTTATGGTGTCTTGTGCAGCCAACAGCAACTATATACTTTCATTACTTCTTTGCGGCTGCAACTGGTCAGAGTTTGCCTACAGAGAGGCTTGGATCATATGTTGGCACAGCCCAGTTAGATTGGTTTGTTGTGCATGTATTTGAGATAAGTGGGCCGATTCTGCCTGAGTAGGTATGGGGATGCGGCGTGGTGAGAACACGCAAAAGGCTATGCTTCTTGTCAAAGCGCCCTAGTCAGTGGTCCAATGGGTAGCGCATCGGTGAACGGGTGACTCTTATTAGCCGAAGATGTAGGGTTCAAATCCCACCTGACACAGCAAGTTTGAATCTTGCAATCCCCACTGATCGAAACATGAGTACGAAAGGAGTATGATTATGGAATTAAGAGAGTTACAGGCCATTGTACATCAGACTGCTCTGGATCATGGTTGGTGGGACAAGCCACGTGAGTTTGGGGACATAATTGCTCTGATGCACACCGAGTTATCTGAAGCCTACGAGAAGTATCGTGAGGGACACGCTGTTCAGGATTGGTGGTTCACTGAGGATAAGCCAGAGGGCGTGCCCATCGAGCTTGTAGATGTAGTCATACGCATCCTTGATTTCTTTGGACATGAGGGGCTTGATCTCAATACACTAGTACAGATTAAAGATAGCTATAATGGATCGCGTCCTTATCGGCATGGTGACAAGGTAACATAATACAAAAGGAGTGACATGGAGCAACGAGTAGCAACGTTCGTGAAAGACTTGGAGGGTTTTACTGGACATGCAGCGCTTTTTCGACTGAACCCTCTGCTCTCAGACAGATGGAACAGCCTACTCGACGACGAGGAAGATGTGGCCAAAAAAGTCCCAACTTATGAGTACGTCGTCGTGTCTGCTATCACTGCCATGTTCTCTGGCCCTGAAACATACATCTTTGGGGCTGATGAGAATGGTCAGGTAATCAACTGGATTGAGTTGGATGGCTCTATGAAGGGTACATTGTCTCATCATGCGGCTCTTAACCGCGCTGGATACACCGTCATAGGTGAGCCAGAGCGCCTCATAGAGGATGAGGTAGAAGATGATAGTTAAGGACATTCCTGTTGAACAGATAGTTGTGAGCAAACGCCAGCGAGTTGACAAGGGTGACATTGGCTCGTTGGCCCATTCTATGCAGGTCAATGGTCTGCTCCAGCCCATCGTCGTAACTGAGGGACTGGAGCTCGTCTCTGGTGAGCGCAGGTTGCTAGCAGCCAAACTCCTGGGATGGAAAACTATACCGGCACACATTCTCGTCACCGATCAGGACTTCAACAAGTCCATATCGAAGGATATGTTCTTGTGGTATGGGTGCTTAGCCGCTTACAGGCGTGCCGCACAGCCTATACCTGACAGGTGTGAAGTGTGTGGGATTGATAAGCAAGATTACATCGAGCGCTTCCAGTTTGTTCCTGCACATCGCGGTGGATCGACAGCACCATGCAACGCCGTATACTTGTGTGCTAATCATCGTATGGGTGTGCGTGAGCTTGTTGACACCATGTATACACACCGTGACAGCAAATCATACAGTGATGCTGTGATGATTGCTATGTCGGGAGACGAGCAGCTACAGTTATTCTATAACAGGACGCTATTTCCTGTGCATGAACTCTGGTTAGATGAAAGGAGTAAGGAAAGTGTCGCAACTGGAAACAAATGAGGATGGAGTCATCGTACTTGATGAAGATGTACTTGACTCTTTGCCATTACAGCTACGGGCAGAGATTGTTGAGAACATTGACCGTAAGTCATTTACTCAATCTGAACTTGCAGAGATTCAAGGGATGCTCATTGCACGTCTGAGTAGCCCTGAGTTTCAACGTCGTGGGCGCAGGTCTCAAGCACAGATCGAGGCCGATGCACTAGCGGGTGTCGTGTATGAACGTCCTAAGCGGTTTGAGAACGTGACCGAGAAGGTTGCTAAACTTTTCGGTGAATCTGAAATGACCGTTCGGAAACGCCTAGCAGTGATGCAGGCCGCAAAGGATGATCCTGAGCATTACGGTGGTGTGTCATCCAATCTCGATACCTTTGGGTCTGTGCATGGGGCCTACCGTCGCCTCAAGGAAGAGCAGATGAAAGCCGCGATTGCTGGCGAAGAGCATCCGCTTGTAGGTAAATACAGAACACTCGTCATAGATCCACCGTGGCCGATTGAAAAGTTGATGTTGCAAAAGATGCCTGGACAGGATGCTATGCCTTATGCAACCATGACACTAGAGGAGATACGAGCATTACCTGTTTCTGATCTTGTACATCCTGATGGATGCCATATGTACTTGTGGACTACACACAAGCACCTACCAGCAGCACTCGGTATTATGACTGCTTGGGGATTTAGGTACTTGTGTGTATTGACTTGGGTGAAAAACCAGGGATTCACACCCTTTAGTTTCATGTTCAGCACAGAGCACGTGCTCTTTGGGCATGTAGGTCACGTACCCTTTATGAAGATCGGTGTGCGACTTGACTTCGCTGAGGCTCGCAGAGAGCACTCCAGAAAACCAGAGATTTTCTACTCGCTAGTAAGGACTGTATCCCCAGGCCCCCGCCTTGATATGTTCGCACGTGAGGCACATGAGGGCTATGAGACTTGGGGCGCAGAAGAAGGGAAGTTTGGTGGTGAGCGCCCTGATGACCTTGACATGCTAGTAGAGACCCCTGGTGATGGTGTAACATGAAGATAGTCACCATCCCATCTGATGACTTTGTTGCTGTGGCATACCATCCTGAGACCACACACTGGACGCTTGTAATGAAGCACTGCGTCATCCGTAACATAGAGACTATGGTGTTAGAGGAAGATGGTATCACTATGGATCTCGAATACACCCCGTGCGAGAACTGTGAAAAGAAGTGTGATCGGCTGATTTGGAGTAAGGAGGAAATCAGTGGAGCAGTTTCTGACCTTGACACACAGGCACAGACTCCAGGTACTCCAGCTACTGAAGGTACAGAGGAGCCTAACCGTTGAGAACGTAATGAGCTATCTGCACCTGGATGAGCAAGCTGCTAGGAGAGCACTAGGTGAGCTGCACGAGTACGGGTTGATACTTATGTCGGAGATCAAAGGGCGCTACATCTATGGATATAGCGACGAGTGCATCAAGGGGTTCATCGAAGCGCTACAAAAACTCATCTAAAAACACTTGACACTTATTGTTTTTTGTGCTATAGTGGTACACACGGTCGGGCATGAAAGGGGTAACATGAGTGGGATTCCTGATCTATACATATCAATCTCGGATATAAAGAACTACTTGACATGTCGCCAGAAATGGGCCTTCTCGTCTGGCTTACGTGGGAATTGGAGTACGAAAGCAACCAACAAGAACCTGTTTGTTGGCTCTGGTGCGCACGCAGCACTTGAGGTTTACTACAAAACACCAAAGGCTGAGCGCAGCGACGATGTGTTGATGAGTGCATATCAGGCGTGGATTCAGAAGTCGTGGGCGGCGCTGCCCTTGAAGGACTTCTCTGCAGATCACCTGGCCGATGTTTCCACTGAAGTAGCACTTATGGATGATGTTCTAAAAGGGTATCACAACTGGGCACTTAAAGAAGACAAGTTTACCATTGACAAGCCTGAGGATGTTGAGATCATCTTCAATATCCCTATGCCCATCTTCCCAGGCAGGCATGTTTACTTTACGGGAAAGGCTGACGCGCTCATAAAGTTGGATGGTAAGTACTTCCTCATGGAGCACAAGACAGCAGCTAAGATGCCAGACACCACTATGCTGTTTCTTGATTGGCAGTGTGTGGCATATCAGTGGGCGGCTCAGAACGATGATCGCTTTGTAGATCGCAGGCCTATAGGCACTTACTACAACTTCGTGATGAAAACCGTACCTGACCGGCCTGTGCTTCTTAAGAATGGTACCCTGTCCAAGAATAAGGATATGAATACGACTTACGAGTTGTATATGGAGTCAATCAAGTTACATGACTTGAATCCAGATGACTATAGGGATATACTTGTTATGTTGAAAACACAGAATAAGTTTCACAAGCGTACCGAGATCAAACGCACAGATAGGGCCATGTACGTCTTTGGTTCGTGGTTCATGGCAACCGTAGCCGAGATGCTTGATCCAGCATTGGCAATATATCCTAATCCCGACTGGTTCAAGTGCGGTTGGTGTGATTTTAAGACACCATGTCAGATGGTAGCCAACGGATTCAGTCCGCTGCCAGTACTTAAGCAGGACTACATGAAGCGGGAGCACTACTATCCCGTACTGGAGGAAAAAGAGTGAAAGGCACAGAGGCACTACTTGCAGAGCTGGAGGCTGCAAAGAATCGGGCTTATCGGCTTTACTATGCGGGGCGACTTGGTGCAGGAAAGGACATCACGGATCTAGTCACCAAGCTGACGGGACTCATCCTCCAAGCTGAGGAGGTTGCAAGAGATGTTCAGAAGCATGAGGTTGGAAAGGAGTTGATAGAAAATGACTGACGAACCGAAGGAGACCGTTGCTACTGAGCCTAAAAAGCTCACACGGCAGGGTAAGGACTTGGTGATTGTTAAAGCAAACTACAACATCCAGTATCTGCGTCTACTGGTCTATGGTGATAGCGGTGTGGGTAAGACGGTGCTGATGGGTACAGCAGCAGATGTACAGGAGATGTGTCCTGTGCTGATGTGTGATGTGGATTTAGGGTTGATGTCCATTGCTAAGCGGAACGATATTGATGTAGTCTCCGTCAGGAAGAGCAAGGACATAGATGATGTAAACCTGTACCTACGGGCTAATCCTGGTCGCTACAAGACCGTCGTGATTGATTCACTCACAGTTGCATACAATCTGATGATTCGGGAGCGTATGGCAAGTTCTGATCGAAGCTCGAATGAAGATCCAGACGTGCCTGGGCTCCGTGACTGGATGAATGGGACATTCAAGATGAGATTGTTGCTGCAAAAGTTCAAGACAGCACCAGTCAACTTCTTGGCAACAGCGCTCGTAGACGAGCGAGAGGAGGAAGGAACGAATCTAAGGGTGATTCAACCAGGACTATCACGAAAACTGGCAAGGGAGGTGGGAGCAGAGTTTGACATCGTAGGGTATATGTATACGCGAGTACAGGGGAAATCAATCGCTCGCTACTTACAGATGGCCGTATTTGGCAACAAGTCCGGCAAGAGCAGAGGAGCCCTGCCCCTAGTGCTCCAAGCACCGACAATGACAACCATCTACAAGGGGGCCATTCAGGGCTTAGAGATACCTGATGAGCCTACCACTATCGAAGAGGAAGTTAAGGAGAGCTAAATGTCACCTATTAGTGTCGATCTGACTGGAATCAAGACCGAGTTTGAGGCACTTGATCCTGGTTACTATGATGCAGTTGTTGAAGGCTGTGAGTTGAAGAGCTCTAAGGCACATCAACCGATCCTCAACTGGCGCTTCAACATCATCAACGGCGAGGCTGAGGGGCGAAAGGCGTTCTTGACCACGAGTCTGCAGAAGCAGGCTCTGTGGAAGTTCAAGCAGACGCTGATTGCTCTCGGCTACGAGAAGGACGATCTTGAGGGTGCTGTGGATTTCGAGCCCACAGATGTTATCGGGATGGAGTGTGTGATCGTCATGGTTCCCGATGAGTACCAGGGCAAGACCCGCAGCAAGTTGGATCGTGTTCTCCCCCCCGGCAGTATAGCTGCTGGTGAGGCAGACGAAGAGGAAATCCCATTCTAACCATCTTGGGGGTGCGGTGCTGCACAGGCCGCACCCCCAACACAATACGAGGAGAGCAACATGCCAGAGAACAGGACTCTCCTTACAGTACTCTTCGCAACGCTACAGGAATCAGAGTACATCCAACTAACCCTAATTGACAGCGCTGATAGAGATAAAGTCACGATTCTATACTGCAAATCGGTGCAGGAAGTCTACGAGAAGATAGAGCCATATCAAGAGACACATTGCTGTTACTTTGGTGTAGGTATCCGTGGAAAGCGGGGGCCGACTAAAGAGTGTGCCAAGCGGTTTACGGCTCTGTTTGCAGAGACAGATCAAGACGACTACAACGGTGATAAGGTGGCTGCGGGGCTGGCTATTACAAGATGCCTCATACCACCCTCTTTTGTGGTGGATTCAGGCCACGGCTGGCATGGTTACTGGATGTTGGAAAACTCGGTTCCGGCTGCACAGGTCGAAGAGCTACTGGGTTCAATGAAAGAGGAAACAGGGGGAGATGCTGTTGGTGATTCAGCACGTGTACTGCGTGTACCAGGAACATACAATCGAAAGAAACCAGACGGTGTACTTCCGTGTACGCTAGCTGAGGATCGTTCAGATCTAGTATACAACATTGATGATATTCAACGCGCTGTAAAGCTCCCAAAGACTTTGAAGCGCTCGATCATCACTGGAACGGCTCCATCAGGGGCCAAAGATAAGTCCAGGTCGGGGGCCGATTGGAGTGTCATCTCGGCCCTGAAAAGAGAGGGCTTGTCAGATGCGTTCATTCGCATCCTGTTTGCAGAGCACGAAATCGGTTCCAAGTTCCGTGAGGCAGGTGCAGGTGATCGCTACCTGCGACACACGCTGGAGCAGGCAGAGAAGCGCCTGCAGGCAGCGGCCAAGAAAGATGAATACTTTGTCGAGCTAGGGGATGCTTACTATGCACAGACCAAGACTGGTTCTACCGTGGAGGTATCTACATTCACATTCGATCCCAAACGTCTGCTGCACAGCGCCGAGGAGGACTCCTTCATAGGAGACATACATTCCGATGGCAAGGTGTGGGAAGGGATCGTTCTACCCAAGAGCGCGTTTTCACGGGTGGACGCACTACTCCGTAAGCTACCAGTGGCCGAGTGGCAATGGCTCGGCAACGACAGAGATGTACGCTTTCTGCTGCCATATGTAGTGCGAAAGTGGCATGATAGCGGGAGCTCGCAGGCCACGGCAACCGGGTGCTTGGGTAGACATGGGGAACACTGGGTGAGTACTGAATGTACCATCAGCAAGGATGGTGTGTTGGCGCTGTATGAAGCTCCCATCGTATTTCATGAGACAGGGCGTGAGCACCCGAAGGTACTGTATCGTGAAACGGATGATCCCGCTATACAGAGCAAACTTGAGAATCTTGCAAACTGGCTACCACAGATCAATAAGCCTGAGTGCATATGGCCCATGATAGGATGGTTCTTTGCAGCACCACTTAAGCCGGTGTTTAGTGAGTTCCAAGTAAGGTTTCCACATCTTGAGTTGTATGGTACACGCGGGTCAGGAAAGACCAGTACGCTGCTAAAAGTATTCTTGCGCTTGAGTAGTTGTGACGACCCGCGTAGCCACGACTGTAAGACCACAGCGTTTGTATTGCTGGCGCTGCTGTCGTCAACGAACGCCATACCTATCAGTATGAGCGAGTTTCGACAGTCTACCTTGACAGACAGGGACTATGCCCATATCAAGCGAGCACTACTATTGACGTATGATACAGGCCACGATGCTCGCGGTAGGCCAGACCAGACAACCAGGGACTATCCCCTGACAGCGCCTATTGTGCTCGACGGTGAGGATGTAATAGTAGATGCCGCAATTCAGGAGCGCACGATCTTTATCAATCTCTCACCAGGTACTATAGCAGAGGGTACAGAAGCCTATGATGTATTTCCAGAACTTGTCGAGTTACCACTGGAGCAGATTGCATCACGTTACATAATCTTTACATTGGGATGGAATGCCCCGCGCCTTGAAAAACTGTGGCTGTCGGCCTACGCAGAAATCCTGGCGACGTTTCCGTTTCCCATAGCAGACCGCATACGGCGCAATCTGGCGACAATATGGACAGGTATAAAGCTATATCAGTTATACCTTCAGAGCGAAGGCGTTACATGCGCGGCTGTGCAGCCAACGATTCTCCAGCAAACGTTGGAACTTGTGCATCAAACTGGACTTGGGCGAGGAGAGTTAGCGGTGGATGGCTTCATCCTAGATATGCTCAATGAGGTTGCGCTCAGCAAGACTAGCAAGTCATTCATCTACCACTACACCAGCAAGGATAACATCATGTGGTTCAGTCTGCACAGTGCCATATCCTGGTGGCACAAGGAGAAGCGGTACAGGGGCGAATCGGTACTGGATGCCTCCGCAATCAAAGCACAACTTAAGGAGCGCACTGTTCGACTAGGGGAACCTGGGCAATACATCTGCCTGCCTAAGAGTATACGTGTTCCCAGAGAATCCGTGTATATCATGTGGGGAGTGGACATTGCACAGGCCCACGCCTCCGGCCTTGAAGTACCAGAGAAGTTGTTTACGAGGACAGTATCGGTTGAGCTAGGTGGACTATATGATGACTGAAAGGAGTCACATGGACTTGGATGACAATGGTATGACTTTGGATGTTGACAATGAGATGAAGAGCTTCATGGCCAAGATCCTGTGTCAGATGGCTCGTAAGCGCTCTGTGGAGTTGATGGCGCACGTGGAGGCACGCTTAGATGTTCTGGACAAGGAACGTTCGTTCCTGAAAGGCCAGCACCTTGAAGACATCAAGGCGCTGGCAATGGTAGCCACCGAATACCTGGGTATTGCTGATATGTTCTCCAAGATTGCCAAAGTGGACGGTATGGAAAAGACAGAGGAAGAAACCAACAAGTTCATAAACAGGTTCAAGGAGATCATGGTGCTGATCGTGTCCTATGGATATGTGCTTGCGAGGGATGAACATGAAGTGCAATGAATGTCCACTCAAGGGATGTAAACAAGTGCTCGGCTATGGGCCTGTGCAGGCTGACGTGGCGTTCGTTGGTGAAGCGCCTGGGTATGTCGAAGTGCGTACTGGGAGGCCCTTTACAGGACCTTCCGGTACTCTGCTTGCCCAAGTACTAAAAGCACTAAATGTCAAGCCCTCCAGCTTTTACTACACGAATATCAGTAAATGCCGCGATCCCAAGAGAGGCACCCCAGACCGAGAAGTCCTACGGGCCTGTGCAGATCAACTCTACGAGGAGCTCGCTGCGCGTGGCATCAAGACGGTGATTGCCCTGGGCAAGATAGCCGCTCAGTATACTGGCTGTGCGATGAGTACGATGCGTGAGATGCACGGTAGATGGTATCAGTATGGGTCTATGAACGCAATCGCTACGTATAATCCAGCCGCACTGCTCCATTCAGCAGACCTGTTCCCCGACTTTGCAGAGGACATAGAGAAGGCCCTGCTACATCCTATACCTGTCGAGGGCAAGTTACTTAGTGATGATCAGTTTATTGTATTGGATGCACAGGAAGCCGTGGTATACCTTGATGGCCTGATGGGTAGAGTGGCCTTCGATATAGAGACTTCCTCGTTGAAGGTTGTTGATAACGATCTCCTGTCCATTGCCTTTGCTGATACTATAGACTCTGCCAAAGTCATCCCAAAGAGTATACTGAGTGATCCCAAGGTGCGTGATGCACTGAGACATGCCTTTGAGCGTCCGACAGTATTATGGTTAGCACATAATGCACAGTATGACGTATCACGTGTGCAGGGTATCTTGGGCTTTGCACCTAGAATTAGCGATGACACAATGCTGCTGCACTACGTACTTGATGAGCGAACAGGTACTCATGGGCTCAAACAGTTAGCTAAAAAGTATCTGAATGTTCCAGATTGGGAATCGAGTCTTAAGAAGTACAAGACTTACGATGCTGTACCACCAGCGATTCTGTATCGCTACAACGCAAATGACGCTGTGATGAACCTGCGTTTATATGAGCACTTGTATCCTATACTAGACACTGCGGGATCAAAGTTGTTGTCTGTGTACCGTGGATTACTCATTCCAGCAGCAAACGCTCTCGTCTCATTGACAGTTGGAGGATGCTTGATTGACGAGTCGCTGCGTCAGCGATTGATGCAGGAAGCTCTAGAAACGCGAGAGCACGCTGCTGCAGAGATGCGGTCTATGCTGGGCGATCCCAACTTTAATCCACGATCAAGTAAGCAAGTGCATGATATACTCTACCTGCGCTACAAAGCGCCTGACTACAATAACAGCGATCCCGTTCTGGAGAATGGTATCCCAACTGTTACTAACATTAAGGGTAGAGCTGCTGATACTACGGCTAAGGATCAACTACAGCGGCTTGTACAGCCCCAATACGAGTGCGCTCCATTCGTTAAACTGTTATTGGAGGCGCGTTCTGCACAACAACTGGTGGGACAGTATCTGGTTAATTTTAAGCCAGAAAGCGATGGCCGGCTTCACCCAGGCCTGCAACTCCACACAACAGTAACTGGTAGACTCAGTGGTTCGCGGCCCAACCTGATGAACCTTACCAGGGAAGGCCCCTTGCGTGGACTGATCATCGCGCCACCAGGACGTATACTGCTTGCAGCAGACTACTCACAAGCAGAGGTACGAACTGTTGGAAGCCTTGCAAAGTCTATAAAGCTCAAAGAGATCTACGAGGCTGGTTTAGATGTACATGATGAAGCAGGAAAGCTACTGTTCAAGAATAGCTATGTACGTGCTACACACAGAACAGTCGTGAAGGGGGCAGTTTTCGGTCTAATTTATGGCAGAAGTCCCTCCTCCTTGTCTCTCACTAATGGTATATCGCTAGATGAGGCTGAGTACATAACTAACTTTATCCTGGACTGGCTAGGCATCCGTGAGTGGATTGTTGAAACAAAAGCTCTTATGCACAAACAAGGGTATGTGGAGAGTGTTACAGGCAGGCGTCGTCATTTTCCTCTAATGCTCCCAGAGAATCTGGGTGATCTGGAGAGACAGGCAATCAACTTTCCAGTACAAAGTGCAGCCAGCGATATGATGTTAATTTCACTGATAAGGCTTGAAGCCGTTGTAGCTGATTTGCAAGCCAGTATACTATTTCCTACTCATGACTCCCTACTTATGGAAGTAGAGCAAGGATACGAAGCGCAACTCGCTCGTACTGTAAGTGACATAATGGTATCTGTTCCTAGAGCTATATTGGGGGACGACATCCCATTTTCTGTGGACTTTGATCTAGGATACAGCTATGATAAGAAATCCATGTCTCCTTATAGGGAGTGGAAATACTGTAAATGAAGGTGTCAGATGTTAGACAAGAACAGCAAGATATACATAACGCCGAGAGAAGCTTCACAGCGATATAGGATCAACTTGAGTACTGTGTATTCATGGTGTCGCAGGAGGTTGGTTGAGACCATCCCACCGGACGATCATCAGCCGGGCAGATGGTTGATTGAAGAAGAATCACTCAGGGAGCGCTTTGCACAGGTATATCTAAGGAGGTAATATGTTACTGTATCTAGCTGGGTGGGGACTGTTTTCCATACTGGCTGGTTTGTTTCTGGGCAAAATCTTTGCCCTATGCTGCCGTGGAGATAAGGAGTAATATGCCAATAACGGATGAAGAAATTGGACGCTTGGTACGTGAGATGCCAGACGAGTTCGTTGAGCAACTAGCTGAGCTTGCTCACCATATATGGGCTCGGTGGACAGAGTACATGATCGTGCACCTAACTGTTGGCAACCTAAGACGCTGGAGAACACAGTGCAATACAGCATACAAGGATCTCAGCGACACTGAGAAGAAGTCAGATCGAGACATCGCTACAGAGTGGCTGCTCAAGATTCATGAGCTTGCAGAGCCACAGGAGGATCACGATGACACGAATATATAAGAAGTCTAAGTACCTGAACAAGATGCACGAGACGTACGGTGTCATGGAAGGCAAGCTCTGTGATACCTGCATGTATTTCAACAACTCCTGCTGTCGCTTGAGCACCGGAGGCAAGTATCACTGGAACAGATGTTGGCTAGCATGTGGTAGGTGGGTAAGAGACACTGGTGTAGATGGTTTTGTGTGGATAAAGAAACCCGATGGATGGATATTAAGATTCAAGGGGGCCAAGTGAACGACGCTTTGATGCTTGTAACTGGTGCAATCATCGGTATGGCACTTTTTGCTATTTATCTCTATGTACTGGCTTGGTGGGGACTAAATGGAATGAGTCTCCTGAAACTGTTCAATATAATAGCAAGAGGCCTGCTTGGTAGGGTTCTCGTTTGCATCGTTGACATAGATACAGGCAAAACTGTTCGCTACTTTTGGGATGAGGTCAACAAGCACTCATACAAGGAGACCAAATGAAACTCAGTAGACAGTTCAAAGAGGACATCGCCAACGCAGCACAGGTAGAGGAGACGATCTACAGGCGTCCCTATACTATCGCCACCGTAACGATGGAGTATGAGAGCAGAATTATTGTTGCTGCTGGACTAGCTATATGTGGTAAGCGAGACGTATGGAGTGAAGATCTTGGTGGGGCAATAGCCATTGGCCGCGCTAAGCACAACCTGGCCAAAAAGATCGCGGCTATACAAATGCGGCAGACAGCAGTATCAGTACAACCAGAGGACCCCTGCAAGGTGCACTGGGGTATCAGCAGGTCCATAACAGTACATAAGATGGAGGAGTGATGTTACCTACAACAACGCTTGGACGTACAGGTCTAACAATAACCAGACTCGGTGTGGGTGGGGCATACTGCCTCACGCCCGAAGGCTACCGTGCAGCGCTCGACTGTGGCGTCAACTACGTAGACGCTGCCAGAGCCTACCGCGATGGCAAGGACGAAGAGGTCATCGGGGAGGCGCTCATTGGCCGACGACAGAACATCATCTTGGGCACAAAGACTTTGCAACGGGGTGCACAGGGGGCAAGGGGTGAGTTGGAGTACTCCCTGAAGATGCTACGTACTGACTACGTAGACATCTGGAGTATGCACGCTATCAATTCACCAAGCGAGCGGGAGCAGATATTTGCTCCAGGTGGTGCATACGAAGCTGCGCTTAAAGCAAAAGAGGATGGTCTCATTCGGTGGATCGGCGTCACTGGCCACAACTGGGAAGAAGTCGGCAAGTGCGTAGCTACAGGACTATTCGATACGTGCCTGTGCTGGTACAACTGTGCTATGAAAGAGCCTGAAACCCTGGTATTTCCTGCTGCTGATCAGCACAACACTGGCATATTGATTATGAAAGCTACGTTCACCGAGAAGCTCATTGAGTACCGCTGGCCGACGATATTCCCCTGGGACTTCTACTACTATGTGCTAACGAACCCTGCCGTAGACGTAGTGCTCATGGGCTTGAGGAACATCACTCAATTTCGAGACATCGCATCGGCTCTGGAGCGCCACATCGGAATGAGCGACAGCAAGCTCAAATACATGGAAGCGTATGGTGATGCTGCACGCTCGGCGGGTAAACTCGTGGAGTAGGAGACAGAGTATGCAGGCATATGAACCAAGATTCTGTCAGGTTTGTGAAAAAGAGATACCTATGATGTATACTGCACCGGGGGTTCCGAGACTAGCGATGTATAGCAAACGCCTATACTGTAGCCCACAATGCCACGGTGTAAGCCGACAGGGGATTATGCACCATAAGGGCTTCTTTGTAGGATACTTTTGTAATCTAGACGTTGCAACAGGAGATGTATTTCGCCTATTTAGGCATGTTGCTATTGTAGACGGTTGCTGGCTATGGAACAATATACAGTCTACGGTGGAGCCTTCGTGGAGCTTAGGTGGGATGCAGATCAGACCTATTAGGTTCATAAAGTGGCTATTTTGTAACGAGAACGAGCCAGATCTTCAGCTGTGTCATACCTGTGATAACATTCGGTGTATCAATCCTCTTCACACGTTTTGGGGTACATGTAAAGACAACTATGAGGATAGCCGAAGCAAACACAGAAATGCGGAGTGTGAGCGGAATGGCCGCTCGAAGTTGACAGAGCAGCAAATCCTTGAGATACTTACATCCCATGAGGCTGGGCAAACATGCAGATCCTTAGGTGATTACTATGGGGTGACCGTGAAGCATATAGAAGCACTATGCCGCAGAAAGTATTGGAAACACCTATGAGACTGCTCGCTGTAGATCCAGGGATTTCTTCGGGTTATGCACTGTATGATGGGAATAAACTGGAGTTCGGTGTAGTCGAGTTGTGGCACGGTCTCGATGCTCTCATTGATAGATTCAAGCCAGATGTAGTTATCGTAGAGAACTTTAGACTCTTTCCACATATGGCTAAGTCACTGGCTAACAATACTTTCCTGACAGTTAGGGTCATTGGGGTGGTACAGTATATATGCGAGTTAAGGGGCATCAAACTCATCGAACAGGAACCGTCAGTCAAGATGGGCTACCCTATCAGGAAGCCGCGTGAGATGGCTGAGCACGCTAAGGATTCCGTGCAGCACATCATACACTATCTGATGCAACACGGCGAACCACTAGGAGCACTAGCAGGGTTCATTAAGGAGAAATGTGATAAAGTTAATAAAGAGTGGGAGGGGCAAATATCGGATTTTCAGCCAGAATCAGACCCTTTCCAAGTTAAAATACTTGTTGGGTGTGCCAGGCGTAAGACCGGAGGGAAACGGAGTAAGCGCTCAGCTTGAGCCTTCCATGCTACGCCTGTTCTTAGAGTACGATAAGGAGATGGTTCCAGCGCTTGATACTTGGTATAAGTCCTACCTGAAGGAATACCAATCACGAGTGTCTCTAAAAGACACCAGTGACCTTAATGGACATGGTGATCAACTATGGCCGTATCAACAGGCAGGGGTGCGATTCATTCTGCACACCAAGCGAGTGCTGGTGGCTGACGAACCTGGGACTGGTAAAACTATCCAAGCTATATATACAGTTAAGGAATCGGGCCTGTGCAGCCATGTTCTCGTCGTGTGTCCCAAGTCACTTACTGGGTGGTGGGACTCACAGATCAGGGTCTGGCATCCGGGTGCACAGGCCCAGGTGATTTCCTCTAAGGAGAGGGGTAAGTTGCCTGGAGCATATAGGGCTGGTGGATATGTGATACTCAACTGGGAGATACTGCGCTTGGTTGAGGGCCTTGATGATTATGCGTGGGACTGGTTTATAGGTGATGAGGCCACGAAAATCAAAAATCCTCAAACACAAGTATTCGCAGCCACGACCCAGATTAACGCTGGCGGAATGATGTTGATGACAGGAACCCCAGTAGCTAATCATCCTGGGGAACTATGGGCACTACTTAACCTGTTGTATCCACAGACGTACACGTCCTACTACCGCTTCTATGAGATGTTTGTAGACTACTCGGTCAATTATTATACAGGCTTCAAGGAGGTGATTGGAGTAAGGAACAAGGAGATTCTCACACAGGAACTAGCCCCGATCACTTTGCTGAGAACGAAGGCCGAAGTCCTACCGTGGCTTCCTGAGAAAACCTACAAGGAGCTACCTGTGGAAATGACGGATGCACAGGCGCGTATGTACCGTGAGATGGCTAAACTGGCAAAGGTGGCGCTAGAGAAAGGTGACATCCTCAAAGCACCCAACGTTATTGCTAAGTTAACAAGGCTACGACAGATAGCCAGCACCACGGCAACGCTCGATGATTCAGACGAGTCCGGCAAGCTCGATGCCATTGAGGAACTGTTGGAAAACGAATTGGCCAACGAGTCGGTACTGGTGTTTACACAGTTTAGGGAAACTGTTCTGGCGCTATACAACAGACTGACTAAACGTGGAGTGACTTGCGTAACTCTCATGGGTGGCTTCAAGCGCAAGTCTGTAGATGAAATCGTGGGGGCTGTGCAGAGTGGAGAGGCCCGCGTGTTGATAGCCACTGTGGATACTGGCGGAGTGGGACTCACCCTTACACGTGCTTGCAAATTGATCTTTGTTGAGAAAGACTACAATCCATCGGTCAACACGCAAGCAGAAGATCGCTGTATTGCAGAGGGTCAACTTGTACGTGTATTGAAACGCGGGCTAGTGCCAATCGAGACCATACTTGCCGGTGACAATGTTTTGACACATATGGGGAGATGGAGACCTGTAGTAAATGCACATAAACGCCAGTGCCGTGGCATTCTAACATCCATCGAAACCCATCGCACTGTAAAACCCCTAGTGTGCACACACGATCACCAAATCTTAGTATATACAAAAGATGCCGAGAGCCTTGTGTGGAAACCAGCCTGGTCTATTATTCCTGGTGATATGCTTGTGCTGCCGGAGATTGCTGTGTTGGCCCACGAGTCCATTGCAGTTCCATCTGTGATACACAGGCCAAGAACCTTTATGAATAATGGGATTGAGCAGGTCAACAGTCGTCTGGTAACGCTACCAGACAGTATTATGCTCACCAACGATGCCCTGTACTCTATTGGTTACTATTTAGCAAACGGATGGCTAGGAGACCACTTCGTTGGTCTTTGCTGCAGCCATGAAAATCTTGACTGTCTAACTCCATTTACTGCCTGGTGTGCAAGTTTAGGTATCACAACACAACTGTACGAAAAGGCCAACGCTAATGCCGTAGAGATGTATGCGTACTCTATAGAATTACGTGATCTCATGATGCACTTGTGTGGTAAGGGCGCGGAGCATAAAAGGTTGTCTCCAGAGCTTCTCCAACTAGCACCGGAGCAGTCAACGCACCTTCTGCAAGGATATATAAGCGGCGATGGGCATATAAAAGGCACTAACTGTGAGTGGTCATCAGTATCAGCAACGTTGGCCTATGATATGTGTCTATTAGCAGCCCAGTGTGGATACACGCCAGGTTACAGAGAGGTGGATGATAACAGCAATCACATTTATATAGGAGGCTTTAATACTAGTGCCAATAAGACGGATACCAAACAGCGCTTGGATGGTTACGCTTTGTATACTGTAACTGCTACTAGTTCTAAACTCGACAAGTATACAAACGTATATGATCTGGAGATTGCAGAAGATCATTCCTTCGTAGTCGGTCTAGCAACTGTGCATAACTGCCATCGCATTGGCCAAGACAGAACCTGTCAGATAATAACTCTGCGCCACCCAAAGTCCATAGATGACTTTGTTGAGAGAATCCTCAGCAGGAAGATAGCTATGAGCAACGACATTCTGCGTGGAGAGGCTCTAAGGAACATCAACAACTATTTGGAGGGAAACAATGTACACACTTAAGGAAAACGCATTGAGAGCAGCAGAGTTGAGGATGAGTCAGCAACGTGCTGTGGTGTCAACCTACTTTTACGATACCTTCGGCGTCTTGCCAGACAGTCTAGCATTACAAGAGGGAGGTGTTAGGGAGGTCGGGGATCGCAACTACATCATCCTCGCCCAGGGCTTTCGGTTTAAGGTATCGGTGCGCCACGAGATGATGCACCTATCAGTCTATGCACCAAACGGCTCTACATGGTCTTGTCCAGACATCCAAACGCTTGGTGAGTTGATTCTAGATGGTCTCGTCGTGGAGGGATTGCCGAAATCCGACGAAATCCACGCGCCCGTGATAAAACCGTCGGAAATGCCTGAAAAAAGCTAAGTCCGCTGGTTTACACGTTATTGGCCCCCGGCGCGGGAAAATGCTACATAAATGTATGTAGCATCTTACTAGGAGGACACAATGGGTATTACAAGAAACCGATTAGTTGCTGACCTACTAACACCTAAAGTACGTAGGTTGATAACAAGGTGTGAGTCCGAGATCAACCTGCACTTGTTGGAAACCGGAGGTGCTCCGTTCAATTACTATCTACACCTGCTCGACAAGTTACCCAAGAGTGTGCGTGAGGTGGCTGTGCAGCACCTGTATTGGAAGATTCATGAGGCTGGCTGGATAGCTCATCTTACCTGTATAAAAGATGAGACAGAATACTTAGCCTTTCGTGGAGGAGGTAGCAGATGACAGACGAAGTTAATAAAGTACTCATGCTGCAACTTGGCAAGACGATTGATAGCATCAGGGTTGAGGGGACTGGCTCCATAGTACGAACGGTGATCATCGTGATGACAGATGGACAGCGCCTTGTTATTACACCATGCTGCTACAATAATGAGGCCAGTCTGGTTGTAGAGCGCGATATGAGGACATATGTAACACCTGAAGAAATCCTACCTATGCTGTAGAAGTAAGTCCCCTCATGCTCACTGATGGTATATCTAGATACTGGTGGGAGCCTGAAGTTGAAAGGAGATCGAAAGTCCTTCAGGCTCCCACATGATAAACACGTCTGGCGGGTTTGACGTGCTCACCACCAAAAAGAGTAATTGCCACCCATCAGTAATGGTACAGTATAACTCACCAATGCGCTAGGGACGACTGGCGTGTTAGGTAAACTGAACATGAGCTCCATATCGAGATCGAGCATCGCTAGAAGATTACCCTCACCCGCATAATCTTTTTTCATGGAGTATACATCCTTCTCGTTTTGGATAGCCACAAAGGTTGCTCGCAGCCCATCGGGTGACGTATCTACTCCCATAGGAGAGTAATTAAAGTCACCTGCTATTTGACGAGCTTCAGGATACTCATGGTCGCCTAGTGCGGCCATTATGCCAATTCCGTTCTGATAGGTAGGATCGGGGTAACGATTCCTCCAGTGATTCGCAGCTCCAAATATCGTTGCGGTGTGAGGAAGTACCCCCGGAGTACAGTGGGTGTAGTTGTTGGAATCTATATCACTCATTACGCGCCCTTTGAACGCCATACAAGGGCGACCATCCACTACGAATCCAGCCCAGGGTGTGCTGTGTGCCCAATATGCCCAACCATCCAGGGAGTACATTGTTCCAGTAGGACGTTTTGCAAGTGCATTGATTGGATATTGAGTCCACGTTAATCCACAGTCTTCGCTTGTATACCAGTGTGCGAAGAAGAACATCGCAGAGACAAAGGTTGGATGCTTAATTCTCCTCCACTCAAATCTCGGAGAGTTTCCAGGCCCTTTATCATAGAGGAAGTGAAACTCATTATACAATCCTTTGCTGTTGATGGGGCCGTGGCCAGTAACAGGAGATTCCATCACCATAATATAGATCTTGTTACCCCTACCCACAACTGTAAATGCAAGATCGTTTTCAGGCCAATACGTCGCAGGGCCAAAGTGTGCAGTGCCCTCGCTTCCATCATAGGAGTAGGTGTACCTAAGGATATAATTATTGTAATATACGGAATCCTGATCAATAGTATCCTTCGAGTAGAGCGTAACCGGAGCAAGCCATGTCGCTCCGAGGTCAGGAGAATTGATGTAGGTTAGACTGTAAAAGGCATCCCAATAGCAATCTACATGAAGAGCCCGAGTTACGCCTTGTTTGCCACACACTACATGCACAGTGCCACTATAGTCTATGTTTACATCGGCAAGCACGGTTCCTTCAGGTATTGGGATAGCGTTCTCATCCCAAGTTCGACCCCAGTTACTACTGATTGATATTGCACCTCCCCGAATACCCACTAAGCGAGTCAGACCACCAAAGTTTACCGGACGGATATTGTGTATATGGTAGTCATCCCCAGTAACATTTTTTGCATTCCACGTTACTCCACCGTCCGTTGACATGCAATCGTTATTAACGTTGATGTAACTGTCAGCACGTGTAGCACCATGAGCACTCCAATACAATGTACGAAACGGAGTAAACCTCTCGGAGATGCTCCAAGTATCTCCTAGCAGTTCCAGGTAGTAATGTCCAGGAATATCGTCGTAGTACTGATTGTCGTCTATTACAGTACCTACCGGAAAGGACTCATAATCCATATTCCCTACACTCCACAGTTATTGAGACATTCTCACATCCTCCAACTGCTATGACATCAAGATGCAGTATATAGCCCTCAAACAACTTTCGAGGATTTTCCAGAACCGTCTCTGCGTACTGTACTCCAGCACCGAGCGATACAATCCCCAGTGTATCGAATTGGTATCTTACAACGAACGTTGTCGTTGCTGCACCAGCAAAGGCCGCTGTCGCTGCAATCCTTAGTACCGTAACGGGTGAGCCGAGCACCGGCAGAGGTGGTGCCGCATCTGTGGTAACAAAAGGCATGTTGATACAGAATGTGGGCTTGCGCGTGATAAAACCACGTTGGAAGGTGGTGTCCTCCACATCGGTCTGTGCCTCACGGATACCCACTACTGTATAGACTTGTTGTCCTGGATGTCCTGAAGATGATCGTCGGTTGTTGATCTCTACATGCACAGGGCGACCCGCAATTACCTTATAGTTCTTGCACTCCGCTATTACGGTCTGTGCAGGATCGTTGTAAAGGCGTACTCTGACCGTGCCTGGGTGATCATATTCATACATCATCGTGGCTGGAACGATGCGCCCATCAGCCGTATTGATTGCTCGTAGTGATCTAACAGGTTTTGCCGTACCTGACTGTGGCAGCCAATCCTTCTCTTTACCGTCGGGGCCATACTGTGACCACACACCTACTCCAGGGGTCTCCCAGGTTTCAGGCAGTGCGACCAGAGTAGTATTGACTGTGCCAGCCTCTACATCAATCGCATATTCTACTCCTGTGCACCAGAACGGCTTGAGTGTCCAGTCAATATCACGCAGTACTTGTTTGGGATGGAATGTAAGCTTAAAGTACATAGCGTCAGGAACGACATCAAACATCCCATAGTTACCATTCAGAGGCAGCGAGACCTTTTCAATAGGCCGTGTCTGCTCAGCATAGAGCATCTTGGCTAACTCGTACCCTTGTGACTCGTTGCCGTAGGCATCATGCTCAAAGCCCCCTGTGCCCAACCACTGACTTCCGAGTACAAACACGTCTCCTGCTAGTTGTCGAATGTCGCCTGGGGCTGTATCCACCACTATCTGAAAGGAGGTTTCGTCCCACTGCACAACACCCTCTACGCGCACACGCGAGGCATCCCTGCTGACACGCGGTGTGACATCTACGTGCTTGACATCACGATTGTATAGTATGGTATTCCGATGGAATCTGTTACGCCACTCTGCCCCAGCGCCATTTACAGGCAACCAGTTAGGCCAACTGAAGATGCACAGGGCGCTTCGGCAATCGCAAGTCCACCTAGCCTGTACATTGTGGACAAACTCATCAAGCTGCTTGCCCAAGCTACCTTCAGGGAAAATTGCTCCACCAACACTGTTATTATGGTCGTCGGGGAATGTAACATCAGTGAACCTATATATCGTCCAGTACCATTTGAGTAGATGATATAGGGCCTTGCGTGTGGTAAGCAACTCAAAATATATCCAGTCGGGTTCCTCATGATCAACCATTGACCACTGTGCTGCGTTGTTGCTGAAGCTCTCCATATAGGACTGTAGCCCACGAATCGCAATGGTTACTGATCTGAATGTCTCAGCATCATAACTCATAGCGGTCTGTGTAGTCCATCCTATCAACTTGATATTGCCATCACCGTGTATAAACGCCGGATCGGGGAAGTCTGCCCTGAGATAGTCACCGTACCACTCCTCAGCAAAGATGATAGCTTTCGTACCATCTTCAAGTACAGTGGGATCATAGAGGGTATCGAATACCTCGATCTCGGCTTCCCATCCATGACTATCCAGGGAGCCACCAAAGCGCTTGATCTCGAAGGTGGTAATGGGTGGTGCTATTGTGCGCTCGAACAGCAGTACATCACGGAAGCCAATCTCTGTACGACCATCCTGGCTGTCTGTTACCGTTAATCGTACTACATAGTGTCCATCAGGAGGAATGTTAGTATAAGTGGCTGTAACTTGCTTACCCGACACCACGGGTGTATCTGCCCCCTCAAACCACCAGTCCCAAGATGCTATGCCTTGATCGTCCCAATTAAGCGAACCCGGCCCTGTGTACTCCTTCGAGTCCGGCTGCACAAGAAAACTTAGCGAACCATCAAAGGCCAACGTCACAGCATATGAAGGTACTGGTGGATCACTATCGTCATATGTGGTGGTGAAGAACGCACACCTGTCTGAGCCAAATACAGGTACGGGATACTCAAACTTTACATCATCCTCCAAGTCCCAGTCCATCCAGATCTCGAAGTCAATTCCATCGGGCTCTACCCTATGCAGTTTAGGCCAGAGGTCATGTCGGTCAGTGATCTCAATGGTGTCTCCTGCGTGCCAGAAGCAGGCCATATCGCAGGCTACATGCAGATCGTAACCATTATCCTCAAAGTGGCGCACTCGGCATTTGCCGTGTGCTCTATCACCTTCCATCTTACTCACCCACGCAGTCAGATCAGGCATAAAGTCAGTTACATCGAAGCTACCCACGTTGCCATAGTCACCTGAATCAATGTGAATTACTAGATCATGTGCTACAGGATCATCAGTCTCAGCGCCTCTATCGGTCAGTACTGTACCCCGCCAAATCACACGTGGCTTAATAAATCCTGCATACCACTTGCTCTTGTGTGGATGAATCATGGTCTCGTGGAATTGCTCACCCGCAGGTGGTGGGGTCTCGTGTTCTAACCCACGAGTTATAAACACCGAATCAGCACCATGCACGAGTTCTGTTCCCCAACTAGGTGCTAGTTCCAGCGCAATTATTACTTCATCCACCCCCATATGCGTTGTTGGCAGCACAGCGGCGATTGCACCAGCTCCTCCATACCATATGTAGTCAGTAGGTATCGCTCCGTCGTGGTATTCAGCCCATATCGCATCTTTGCTGTTGGCGGCGAGCATCGGCCTAGAGAAGTCCTCCTCTGCTACTTGTGGCGACTGCACAACAACGATTCCTTGCCAAGAATCCGTATATGTACGCTGTATAATACTCTTTACTGCTGGGTAGCCATCGTATATCTCACTACTGCACATAAACAGCACATCGCCAGTGGCAGCATCTACCGTCACTGTTGGGCTATATGCGTGGGTATGCTCTGGATCTTCCGGGTCACCGAATAAAACTCTCACCCATATTAGATATTCATCACCCCAAGATCCATTGCGTCGCTTGTAGGCAATGCAATATCGTTCAACTATGTCGTACTTTCGTGCTACTGCATGAACATCACCATCTGCGCCGACTGCCATAGAGTAACCATCGTAGGTATCATAATTGGAACCACCACCCTCATTGAATACTGTCTCCTCTTCTCCCCATGAGCCACCATTCTTACGCCTATAGTGAACAGTATAGCCACTCGATGCATCGTGATCGTACAAGACATGCACGTAGGTATCTACGGCGATGTGAGTACAGTTGACATTCACTGATGTCTCGGTGGTGAGCTTCTCTAGCGCACCCCACACACCACTGGTGCGCTTCTTGTAGAGGCACTGTGCCCAACCTGTCGGCGTATCATCACTTGCCCAAGATATATGTACGTCCTCACTACTGTCTACTGCTATATCAAGACCATCTGGATAGTAAGTACGGTTATAATCTGTAACAAGCTCCTCCGCAGCCCAAGATGTCATGCGCTTGCGATAGACTACCTGCCAGCGAGCAGGATATGCGCCCACCCCAGTTCTGAAGTAGACTGCGTGTACGTTGCCACTACTATCTACAGCTATACATCCCCCGTAGGGGGAATACCCCCCAGAGGCCAAGAGGTCTTCCTCTATCCAAGTGATCCCACCATCGTCGCTATACGCTGCATACATATACACATATGCAAATCCCGTTACCCTGCGACGATAGATGACCCATATGCGCCCCGAAGGAGCAACCGCGATCTGGTGGCCCGTACCCGCGATTGTATTACCGTAGTCTTCGTCAATGGGCGGAATGACATATGGAACAGGTATCTCTGGACTATCCACGATGTCTATATGGGGGCCTGGATTGCCGAGATTATTATCGTCACCTGCGCCAGAGTCCTCTGTAACAAGATCAACAGCTATAGCAACCTCATCGTCACCGACCCCAATCTCCTCCATCATCTTATAGTTTAGTACATGCAAGTCATAACCATGTCCTAAATCACTAAGAGTAAACTCCTTATCTATAGGTGAGATAGTTATCACAAACATAGACATTATGGCTGGATAAAAATTACTGTGAAAAGCGACAACCGGGGTACCGCCATTATAATTAGCTACCCAAGACAGGTATAGCATATTCCAATCGGTAATGGGTAAAGGGTAGTTGAATGCCTCTTCTATGCTATCCAACATCCACGTTGTGCCTTCAGCGTCAGGCCATCCAGATGTCAGCACTGGGATTATCTGATAAACGTTTCTTGCTTCGTAGAATCCTAAAGCCATATCTCCCAAAGCAGGCAATGGCATCATTGACAGGCTGTGCATCCATTGGTGGTAAGGCAATGGCGTGTACTGATAGTCTGCTGATACATACGCTCCGTGTATCGGGTTAGTAGGACATACTCCAGTGAATACCCATGCACAGAAAAAGCCATTTCCAACAAATGACTCCTCTGGATACAAAATATCTATACTCTCGGAGGCTGATGCGGGTGGATTGTATAGATAGAAGACTGTAGTTCGATATCCCCCCCAAGACCACGGCATATTTCCCGGCACGTTATCAGCAGTAATGCGCGTAAGTGGTATACCAGCATACGTCGGGACTCCCTCAAACCCATCAGGAAGTGCAACGACAAGAAGTCCCGACGTTCCAACCTCACTAGTATCAGGTATGAATGAAACAACACCTACAAGAAGTGCCCAGTGTGTCTCATAAACACACCCCAAGTATGTCACCGCCATCGGAGTCCTCCTATGACAGTGTGATTGTGACCATTACTGTCCAGACTTGTCCTGAATACTTTGTGCCCTGTACAGAGACCTTCCGGTTCAGGTTAGTACCAGCATCCGTAGCAGCATTAACTACCGTAAACTCTGCCCATACATAGTTGTGATCACCTGCCCCGAACACCGACTTGAACTCTACCTTCTGATCAACTGGGGGACTTACAGGATAGTCGGTCTCCATTGGCATATACGTCTTATTAGCACCCTGCAATCCACCCTGTGAAGCCAAAACCGCAGCAGCTGAATCACCCACACCGATGCGGGTATTAGCCTCGTTATATACCGTACCACCAGCACCGATTACAAGTGCCCAAATCAGATTGATACCTTCATTGAGCAGCAGGTTGCCCTCAAAGTCACTCTCGTTGTACTTATCTCCGTCCTTGTACGCGAGCGGGCTCGCGTAGCGATCAATGTGCCACTTGATGTTCCACTTCGCGCAATCGCTAACCATCTCGATCCTCCTGTTATAACTCGTTGAGTTTGACCATCATAGTAAAGTTGAAGGTGACATTACGCCAGCCACCCATCTCCCAAGTAGCTTCGTTCGGTTTGGGCCTGTGCATCACTGCCGAGTACGGCGCATATACTCCAGCAGCATCTCGTGTTCTAATAAATAGACTGGTTGATTGCCCCGTGATGTAGCCAATCAGGGCTGCATACATCGCGCCACTAAGGTAATCAAAACGCCATACACATCTAGGAAAGCCATCGCCATACTCCAAGCCATCAACAGCGGTTTGATATTTACTATATGGTTCAATGTAGTGACTGAATGGTGCTTGCATATCAGTAACCAAATCTTCCACATTAGCCAGTGCAACCTGTGTAGCGCCGATCTCATATGAATAGTCTGCCATGCTACCTCATCGTCTTATCCATAGTATCTTCGAGGACGCGCTGGGCCTGCACAGCGGCCATCTCCTGCAGGTCTTTCATCTCCAGAGGGGTAATCCTCCCCATCGCTGTCCATCCATGCTGCTGCACAATAACAGTGATTCCACTGGGCATCTTCACGAAGCTATCCTGGGATAACGGCCCAAGTCTGCGCTCCAGTCGTCGTGTGGTATCTGCATTGAGCATGAACTCAGTGCCCGCCTCCCCTGCACGGTAGATACCATTCGGTACGTAGCCACCCTCTTGTAATCCATAAGGCCCAACGAACGGAGTGGCCCCCTGTGGTTCTACATAGAAGTCTGGTGGTAGTCCAGCAGCTATTAGGAACCTGCGTCTAGCCTCTGGTGACATATTGGCAAGCTCAGCCTGTGTGGGTACATACTTCTCCTCACCCAGGAGTTTTTCCAGAGCTAACTTTCCTTGCACCCACTCGGCAGTGGCAATCAGGTCATCTTCCATCAACTTATGGCGCTTTGCAAACGCTTCTGCACGTGCTTTATCCTGCCCCTCTTGTTGAAGAAGCCAAGCATCGTAAAAGTCCGCGTAGACTTTTTCGGCGGCTTTCGTCTCATCCTCTGCGTCGGCTACCATCTCAGCTTGGCGCTCGTCGTGCTTGTCTTTCCTGTCAGCCTTAGCGAGATCATACTCTGTCTGTGCTCGCGTCTGAGACTTGGCAAACTGGGCAGAGCGCTGGCCTTCTTGATAGGCAAACTCCTCATCCGCCTCAGTCTTGCGGAGATCGAAGTCCCGCTTCCTACGCGCCTTCGCGTCGTTGAAGTCCTTCTCGATGTCCGCCTTAGACTTCGTGTAGGCTTCAGCCCTGTCAGCTGTGGCCTCACGATCCTGTATCCTATTCTCCTTGCGGCGCTCGCGGTACTGACGCATCTCAGCGATGAGACCAGGTACGTCTGCCTTTTCTAGCAGCCCTATCATCGTCAACTTGTGCTGTCGCTCCAACTGTTCCAACTGGCGATGGCGTTCTTTTGCAGCCTTAGCTGCTTGATCTGCATACTGCTCGTCCAGGTCTAGCAGCCGCTTGTTCTTGTCCTCTAAGTAATCGGCTTCCTGCAGACCAAACTGCTTCTCTTCCTTTGCAAAGTTACGATTGTACTCGGTACGGGCCTGTGCTTGTTGCTCACCAAAGTCTACTTCAGCCTGTGTTGTACGACGCTGGTAATCCCTTTCATACTCAGCTTCCTGACGAGCGAAGGTTACGTTATCTTCATGTACAGCTTTCTGCAACTTCTCCTGGGCTGCAGCGATGGCGGTCTTGCGTGTCTCCCAAGCTTCTACTTTGGCTTCCTGTGCTGGTGTGAATCCGCGTGTTGATTCATAGGCACGTACACCAGCTACACTTGGTGTAATTCTCATAGGTGCAGCAAGGCCTGCTGCTACAGTAAGGATCTCCTGGACGCGTCGCGTGAGGTAGTCATCCACGGCTTTGTTGATGACTCCGGCAGGGCTTGCGACACCCTCCAGGGTGCCTGTTCTAAGAGCCTGCTTAACACGCTCTCTCACGGCTTCCATCGAACCACCGGCTTCAGCAATGGCCTGGTCGTTAGCTGCCTGTACAGCCTGCTGCCGTTTCATCTCCGCAGCCCAGTCAGCCTCTGTACCACCAGTGACTCTCGGTGCAGCAGGCATAGCACGTAACCGCGCCATCTCCTGCTCGTATGTTAGGATACGTGACAGAATAGTCTGCATCTCAACGGGCTGAAGTGGCTCTCTAGGAGATATACCTTTGTATGAGTATCCACGTATCTGTTCATACTGCTGCCCACCAAGTTCAGTTGTGGGAACATACTCTGTGAAGCCACCAGGAGTCTTACGAGCTTGAAAGTCTTTAAGGGCTTCTACATTAAGATTAGTTATAGACTTTATAGTCGCGGTGTTCGTTGCTACAGCAGACTTGTCAATTTGCTTACTGAAGTAAACTGCTGCAGCAGTTACTGCAAGTGGAATGATAACACCAATCGCCGCAGTTGCAACAGCACCCCATCCCCCCTGTGTAGCCAACCACACAGCAAAGCTTCCAGCCCCACCCTCTAGCACAGCACCCTGGGCCAATGCAGCAGTACCTGCCATCGTGCTCGTGTTAGCTACCGCAGCTAATCTTGCCGCGCCCGTAGCTGCTCCAAGCGCACCCATTCCCTTAATTACCCTACCAGCCATAGCGACGTTGGCTACTATACCAGCAACACCACCTACCACTTGCATAACAGCGCCGAAGCCCATCATGATCCCTGCGGCTGATGTTATGTACTGCATGAGCTCTGGGTTATCTCTGACGAAACCGCCCAGTTGCTCCATGTAGCCACTGACCTGCTCCATGATGGGGATCAGTACACCAGCGGAGGCTTGACCTATCTTGATTATAGCTGTATTCCAACGCTGTTGCATTCTGGCTGCACGTGCTGCGTCAGAGGCCTCAAACTCCTTCCATCGGTTGTTGAACATAGCCATAGCGCCTTCCATCGTGAAGGACATCTTGGTAGTGTTCTGGTAGAATCGCTGGAAGGCTTCGGTCTCAGCATCCCTCACGCCGTTCATTATCTTCTCATAGGCGTTCAGGTAGTTGACACCATACTTACGAGCTTGAGTCTGCTTGTCTAGTAG
>Ga0315284_10001659_pt1 | contig 31854 bp, 34 predicted proteins | sample YL17G09_16_MG_FD_203696 | JGI IMG/M metagenome (GOLD analysis project Ga0315284, IMG submission 203696) | Sediment microbial communities from Yellowstone Lake, YNP, Wyoming, USA - YL17G09_16 | ecosystem: Environmental > Aquatic > Freshwater > Lake > Sediment | place: USA: Wyoming | collected... | reverse complement strand
GTAGCAGGGCGCCCAGGCAGATCAGCACAACCGGCCAGAAATAATCCCACAGGTTGATGTGGAAAAGCGCATTGATCAGGGAAATGAACCCGACCAGGATGATGAGGCTGCCAATGATGATCGTCGTGCGATTACTCATTTTCTTCCTCCTGGTAAGAGATTACGGAACAATGCGAGCAGGCCCAATAGGATCAGAAGCACCGGCCAGCCAAAGCGGCCCATGCTAAACCCGCTTATCTCGATGATCATCTCGAAGAAGACAAAACCAACCAGGAAAATGGTGAGGCCAATTTTCACCAGTGTCTTGCCAATTTGTACGGTGTAGGTGTATGTCGGGCCTTTTTTGATGCCATAAATTATCTCCCCCAGGCCAATGGAGGTGGGCGCGATCAGCGACCAGATGTACGCCCAGCTTTGCCAGTGCCCGGTGATGCTCTGGTAAAGGAAGATCAACCCCAACATGGTGATGATACAGCTGGTGATAGCCAGAGGCTCGCTAAAGTCTCCCTTTGCTTTCAAGGAAACATCGAGTAAGATCACACCCGGCAAAATGTAAATGAAGGGCCACATGAGAGGCCATAAATGAATATTGAAAGCTGTTCCGATAAGGAGGAGAAAACCCAACCCGACCAGGATGATACCCAGCGAGCGGTTAATGACGTTCTGGCTTTGCACGAGCCGGGTGGCCGGTCTGGAATAAGTCCGAGGCACTAACACATCCTTCAGCGGTTCAACATAGACCTGCCCCTCGGTCGCAACCATAGCGGCCTCCTGGCCTTCACCAGGTACGGAGGGGGGAAGCTCCTGGGCTTGTTCCTCTCCGGTTGAGGGCTGAGTGTAAGGATTTTCAGTTAATTCCGCATCAGGTATATCATTTTCGGCGCTCAATTAGGCCTCCTTTCATAAACAAACTAGCTATGTTAAAAACATAACACGAATAACACGAATTCTAAAAATGCCCCAAATATTATCGAAATATTCGTGAGTCCACTGAAAAAACTCAATAATCTCACGCAAAGACGCAAAGAACGCAAAGATTTCCTTCATTATTAAGTCATCATGATAATCTGTGTTCATCTGTGTCATCTGTGATTTTTATGTTTTTTCAGGGCAGATGCCATGTCTGCTGGACACCGCAAAGCATAAAAATGGGCTATTTTCAAGAAAGTCATTCGTGTTATTCGTTGTATTCGTCCCATTGGTGATAAAGAATGCTTATCCATAGATTATATCTCTATTATCAATATACGTATAAAGCAAAGGCGGGTTGCATGCACTCGAGATACCGCCGGCCGAGAAGAGAGACTGGCGGGATTATGATATATTTAATCTAAGTCGTCATAAAGCAGGCAGCCGGCTTTGCAGCCAGGCTTTCAGTCCTTGGGCGCTGGTTTGCCCACATAGCTACTTCACCACTTCTTTCAGCGCCTCCCCAAAAATGAAGAGGGCCTGATCAATTTGCTCTTTCGTGACCACCAGGGGCGGTATCCAGCGGATGGTGTTATCCCAGGGACCACAGGTGAGCAAAAGCAAGCGTTTATCCTGGCAGGCATGAATAACGGCCTTGGCAGTGGTCTTATCGGGCTGGCGGTTGGCAGTACGGAACTCAGTGCCGACCATTAAACCGACGCCACGCACATCGCCGATGGCGGGGTGCTCTTCTTGCAAATGGCGCAGGCCAGTGATTAGCTGCAGGCCGCGCTCTTTGGCATTGCCGAGCATGTTCTCTTCACGTATGGCCTGAATGGTGGCCACGGCTGCAGCGGCAGCCACGGCATTACCGCCGAACGTGCTGCCATGCGAGCCCGTCACCCACTTCTTCATCAGGTCCATGCGGCTGATAACGCCAGAGATGGGCATACCCGAGGCCAGGCCCTTGGCAATTGTCATGATGTCGGGCATAACACCATACATTTCGTGGGCAAACCAGCGCCCGGTGCGTCCGAAACCGGTTTGGATCTCGTCTGCGATCAAGAGAATGCCATGCTGGTCGCAGATGCTGCGCAAGCCGCGCAAGAAGCTGGCGGGAGGCACAACGTAGCCGCCTTCGCCAATCACCGGTTCGACTAACATCGCCGCGGTTTCATACGGGGCGGTTTGGGTTGTAAGCAGGAATTCCACTTCCTGCAAACACCACTTGCTAGTCTTTTCCTCATCCCAGCCATAGCGGTAAGCATACGGGAACGGGGCCACGAAGACACCCGGCATCAGCGGCTGGTAGCCGGCGCGGTAGATGGTCTTGGAGGTGGTCAGAGACATCGCGCCCACCGTGCGTCCGTGGAAACTGCCCTGGAAGACGATGATGTTCGGCCGGCCGGTGGCGGCGCGGGCCAGCTTCATGGCGCCTTCGACGGCTTCTGCGCCTGAATTGCTGAAGAAAAAGGCGTCCATAGAGGCTGGGACAATCGTGCGCAGCTCGTTGACCAGTTCCAGCATCGGCTTGTGAAAAATAACATTGATCTGCCCATGTAAAAGTAGACCGGCCTGCTCGCGGATGGCGGCAACGACGCGCGGGTGGCAATGGCCGGTATTGGTAACGCCGATACCGCAGGTGAAATCAAGGTAAGCCGTACCGTCCTGGTCATAGAGATAGCAGCCCTCGCCACGCTCAGCGACGATGGAGGTGTAATGCGCCCAGACCGGGGAAAGGTAAGAAAGGGCGTCCTTATAATTCTTTTTAGCGGTCATATCATCCTTCTTGATTTAATATATTGGATTAGCTGGGCAGGCGATCGGCAGCCCACTCGATACCTAGATCAACCAGCTTGGCGCGAGTCGGTGTACCATCCGGCGTCCAATTGGCGAGCCCATAATAAAGATCGAGCACCTTCTCGAACTCGAGCGGGTCAAAGGCAAATCCCGCGGTTGGGCCGGTACCCTGAAGAGGTTTAAAGAATTTCTTGGGCAGCTTATCGTCCTTGCGCGAAAAGCCCTCGCGGGCGTTAAAAATGCGCAGCATATTCAGGCGACGCTCACCGACTTTCATCAATTCGAAGAGACTGACCTGCCAGCCGGTGACCGACCGCACCAGCTCGACCGTTTCGAGGGGACCGTAGAGTTGCCAGGATGGCCCCCAGACGAACTGGCATAGCTCCAGGGTGTCCAGAAGGCTGTAGAAAATTTGTGAATACAGGGCAAAACGCACCTTCTCCGGACCCAGGCTGCCAGGCTCAGGGACATCCTTGAGATCCAAAGCCGCCAGTCGGGTCATGTACAGATCCGTCGCGCCGGTTTCGTACATGGGATCATGCTCGCTGGACTGGTGGTCGGCGCCAAATGGGTTGACAGCATAAATCAATGCCAGGGATTTTTTTCCTTGGGGCGCGTGGGCGGGAGCTTCCTCGTTCTTGACCGTGATCAGGCATTCCTCAGCCGCCGGACCCCATTTTTTTGCAGCGCGGGCTGACCCCTGGGCCAGGATGGGCCCAAGCGCCCCGCTGACAGTGACGATCTGCTGGAGCACCTGCAGCATGGCATCCGCATCGCCAAAGCGCAACGCTAAGCCGCCGGTCTCTTTAAGGCCGATGATGCCCTTCTCAAAGCATTCCATGGAAAAGGCGATGGTAGCTCCGCAGGAGATCGTATCAACCCCATACTTATTACAGATTTCATTGGCCTTAGCGATCGCCGCCAGGTCGCGGATGGCGCAGTAGGAACCAAAAGTCCCTACGGTTTCATATTCGGGGCCATCATAGAGAGGGTCAACCTTGTATGGCCCTTCCGTGATCTCAACCACCCGCTTGCAGCGCACCACGCAGGCGTAGCAGGTATCACGCCCTTTAAGGATCGTATCGTACATTCTCTCGCCGCTGATGTCTTCGCTGTATTCGAACTGGCACTCATTATAGTTGCGTGTCGGTAAGCAACCCATGGCTTGATTCGGCAGAACCACACTGTTTGTGCCGTACTTGCCCAGGCCATCCACATCCGGATTCTCGGGTATCATCTTCGGGCCGGATTTATTCAAGTTCGTCAAGGCAAGCGGGTCAGCCAGCTCGACCTTCTGCCGGCCGCGCACAACGATCGCCTTGAGCTTCTTGCTGGCCATCACCAGGCCCATGCCGGTACGGCCGTTGTGGCGGTTGGCCATATTGACCAGGCTGGAGAACAGCACGCCATTTTCGGCTCCCGGGCCATACTGCAGTACCTCGGCTTTCGGGTCGCCGACCTCCTGCTTGAGCATGGCGTCCACCTCACCGGTGAGCTTGCCCATCAGGTGAGAGGCATCGTGCAGTTCCGGTTTGCCATGCAAGATGGTGAGGTAGAGCGGTTTGGCGGAGCGCCCCGTGACCACAATGCCATCAAAACCGGCGAATTTCAGCTCGGCGGGGAAAAAGCCGCCAGCCTGGGAGTCGCCGATAGCGCCGCTCATCGGCGATTTGGCGTTCACGTTCAAGCGGCTCTGCCCTGAAATCGGTGCTCCCGTGGTGACGCTGGCCATTAACGTGATGATGTTCTCAGGCGCAAGGGGATCAACACCCACTGGCGTACCGCACAAGATATAATACATACCCATGGCGCTGCCTCCCATGTACTTGCGGTAAAAAGCCTCCAGGGGCTCTTCGATTTCAAACTTTTTATTATTAAGGTCGATATGCAAGATTTTTCCAGTATATCCGTAGGGCATAGTAATCTCCTTTTTCCATATTCTATGATCTTTACATCTCTTTGATCCCGTAAGGGAAGCCGTACTCAGCCATTTTTTCCATGAAAGGATCGGGGTTGAAGGCCTCAGGCCCCAAAACGCCGACACCTTTCCAGACTCCGTGCTCGAGCAAATCCCAGCCAATGACTGCATTAAAAGCGGTTTGCGCCACGACAGCCTGGCAGTTCAGCTTGCTCATACAGGTCTCGTTATCCGCCACCTGGTAGATATATACCTGGCGCTTTTTGCCGTCTTTTTTGCCTTTCACCCAGGTGCCGGCGCAGGTCTTGCCAAACATGCGGTCACCCAGGTGGGCCGGGTTGGGCAGGCAGGCCGCCACCACGTCGCGCGGGGCAACCTCGAAACCTTTGACCTTGATCGGCTCTTTGTTGTCCAATCCCAACATCTTGAGCGTTTTCAAGACGCCGATGAACTGGTCGCCCAGCCCGTATTTGAAAGTAACGCGCTTGCATTTGACCCAGCGCGGAACGAGCAGCACTTCCTCGTGCTCAATATTGACGCACTCGACCTTGCCAATGCCTTCCGGGAACTCGAAGACCTCTGGCTCAGAAAAAGGTGCCGTGGTGAACCAGCCTTTATCCTTTTCCCAAATCACCGGGGGATTCAAGCATTCCTCGATGGTCGTCCAGATGGAGAAATTCGGCGCAAATTCGTATCCGCGCACCTCCAGGTTGGCGCCATCGCGTACGCCAACTTCGTCAATTTCATCGAAGAGATGATCCTGGGCATAACGGCCAAAAACACCTGCCATCCCTGGTTCGACCCCTAACCCTACCAGGGCTAACAAACCCTTCTTTTCCCACTGTTTGGCACGCTCAAATTGGTAATCCCCCAATTTAACACCGGTTTTATGGTAAGGATCAGTGGCGTGCAGTTCGGATAGAGTCATGGCCATATCCATGTAGGTGCATCCACAGTTATAAGATGCATCAAAGATGGGCTCATTGAAGATGGGGTCACAGGCGTTCATGATCAAATTGACTTTGTAATTCTTGGCTAAAGCCTCAATCTGATCCTGTTTGCTGGCGTCTACACGTTCCACCGGAAAACGTTTTGCATCGCCCAGTTTTGCCTGGACTTCCTTAGCGCGTTCCAGGTTGAAGTCTGATAAGACGATTTGCTCGGCCCAAGGTTTCTTGCTGGCGATCACAGCGATGGCTTCACCAACACCACCTACACCAACGAGTAATACTTTCATATTTTTCCTCCTGGGGAATTGGATTTGGTAAATATGCACCCCATACCTGTCTGTATTTTACACAATTCTGTAAGATTTTGCACGCATTTGGAACAATATGGGAAGAATGGCACATAAAAATAACAAAAATGTCCAGCAAGACAGCGGACACCGCTGTCTTGCTGGACATTGATCAAACCTCACCCGCACGGATTATTCTATTGAGTAGCGGCGCAGCCTCAGGCTGTTGCTGACCACAAAGACGCTGCTAAAAGCCATGGCTGCGGCAGCCAGCATGGGGTTCAACAACCCGGCCGCAGCCGCCGGGATGAGAATGACGTTATAGAAAAACGCCCAGAACAGATTTTGTTTGATCGTCGTCAGCGTGCGGCGGGATAGCGCAATGGCACGCGCCACACCCCGCAGGTCGCCGCTGATCAACACTACCGGTGCAGAAGCCATAGCCACATCAGTGCCCGTGCCAATGGCAATGCCCACATCCGCCTGGGCCAGGGCGGGAGCGTCATTGATCCCATCCCCGACCATAGCAGTTATTATGCCGCTTTCCTGCAATTTCTTCACTTGTGCAGCTTTATCACCAGGCAAGACTTCTGCCAGCACAGTGTCCACTCCGACCTGCCTGGCGATGGCTTCAGCCGTCTGGCGGTTATCCCCGGTGATCATTACTACCTGCAAACCCATATCATGCAGCCTTTGGATAGCTTCAACCGAGCCCGGTTTAACCGTATCAGCTACCGCGATCACCCCAGCTACTGCGTTGTTCACGGCCACCAACATGGCCGTCTTGCCTTCCAATTGCAGGCGCGCAACTTCAGGCGCCAAACTATCCAGTCGCCAGCCTTTTGCCTGCATCATGCGTAGATTACCTATCGTTACAGCATAGGGAGCGGGCATTTGGTTTATCCGCTCCCCATCATCTACCTGTGCATGGACGCCTAAACCGGCTTCGGCCAGAAATCCTTGCGGTTCGCTTAAGGATAAAGATCGTTCTCCGGCTTCGGCCACAATGGCTTCTCCCAGGGGATGCTCGCTGCCTTTCTCCACCGACGCAGCCAGGCGTAACAACTCTGTTTCCCCTGGCGGGAAATTATGGGTGACAATGTCTGTCACAGAAGGTTGGCCACGCGTGATCGTGCCGGTCTTATCCAGCACCACCGTTTTCACCCGCCCAGCGCGCTCCAGCGCCTCGCTCGTTTTGAGCAGGACGCCCATCTCGGCGCCTTTGCCTGTGCCTACCATCACCGCGGTCGGGGTCGCCAAACCCATGGCGCACGGGCAGGCGATCACCAACACGGCCACCGTGTTGATCAATGCACGCGTGAACAGGCTGGTCTCAGCAGAGACCGGAAGAGGGATGAAAAAATACCAAACCAGGAAAGTAACAACAGCGATGGCGATGACGGCCGGTACAAACACGGCGGAAATCTGGTCGGCCAGCTTTTGAATGGGAGCTTTGCTACCCTGAGCTTGCTCCACCAGGCGGATGATTTGCGCCAGGGCGGTCTCTTTGCCGACCTTGGTGGCCTCAAACTTGAGCAGTCCGAGCTTGTTTATGGTCGCCCCAATCACCGGCTGGCCAGGGCTTTTCTCGACCGGCAGCGATTCGCCGGTCAGCATGGATTCGTCCACTGCCGAGCGGCCCTCGACCACCACACCATCCACGGCAATCTTCTCGCCCGGTCGAACGATGACCAGGTCACCCACTTTGACATCATCCACCGGTACTTCAATTTCCTGCCCATCACGGATCACGCGGGCGTTCTTGGAGCGCAGGCTCATCAGTTTCTTAATGGCTTCACTGGTGCGCCCCTTAGCGCGCGCTTCCAGGAATTTGCCCAGCTTGATGAGGGTGATGATGACCGCGGCAGTCTCGTAATAGACATGCCCGGGCAGCAGCCCAAGCATGACGGGGATGGAGTACAGGTAGGCGGCTGAGCTGCCCATGGAGACCAGCACATCCATATTAGCGCTGCCGTTGCGTAGCGAATTGAAGGCGCCAGTGTAATACTGCCAACCGACATAGAACTGCACCGGCGTTGCCAGGGCGAACATCAGCCACTTCATCCAGGAGGCGTCCATCCATTCCATTGGCAGCAGACTAAAATCGCTCGCCATGGCGAGCAGGAAGAGCGGGATGGTGAAGATCAAGCCGGTGATCAGGTAATGGCGTTGTTGGGCGGTCTCGGCCTGGCGCGCCTTGGCTTCGGCGTCTTCAGCTTCGCCACCGGTCTCAACCGCTTCGAAACCAGCGGCAGCTACCGCATGGCGGATCTCGCTCTGGCTGATGACGGTGGGTACATAGCGCAGCCGGGCGCGCTCTGTGGCGTAATTCACCTGGGCGCTGAGCACGCCTTCCAGGTTACTGAGCACTTTCTCTAAGTGGCGAGCGTCGTTATCGTCGCTCAGGCGGCGGATGATGAGATCGGCCTCCCCGCTAGCAATATCGTAGCCGGCGCGTTGCACGCGGACAACCAGGTCGCCCAGCGTGACCAGGGAGGGGTCAAACTCCACTGTGGCGCGCTCTGAGGACAGGTTTACCGCGGCCGATCGGACGCCGTTGGCCTTCTTTAAACTACGTTCGACCGTGGCGACGCAGTTGGCGCAGGTCATGCCAGTCACGGGCAGGATGAGATTCTTGGTATCAGACAAGGGTGCCTCCAGAGGGATTTTAGTTTGGACCCTAAAGGTCTTAAAAGACCTTTAGGGTCTAAGGGTTAAAATGTTAATTCTTAGCTGGCGGGTAGTTGATCTCCGTCAATAAAGCCTTTATCTGAATTTCTGTGGCTGGGGGCTCAAAGGTTATTTCGGCCTGTTTTTTATCCGCCCAGGCCTCCACTTTCTTAACTCCAACCAGCTCAGACAACTCCATCTTGATCGTATGGACGCAGTGATCGCAGGAGATATTGGGGATGTTATATTTTACGGTAGTCATAGTTTTTTCCTCTTATGGTTTCTATACCTTAGTTGCGGTCTCGAACACATCCGTGATTTCTTTCAAGACACGCTCACGCTCTTGCAGGTTTTCGCCGCGTACGGCGGTTATGACGCATGAGTTCAGATGCTGCTCCAGGATATTGACACTGATCTTGTTGAGGGCTGCCTGGACCGCCTGGATCTGGCGGATAATATCAATGCAGTAGGTGTCTTCTTCTAGCATGCGCTGGATGCCGCGCAGGTGACCTTCGGCGGATTTTAGCCTCTGGATCGTGTCGTGATGGTCATGGATATGGGTATGGTGGTCATGCATTTCGTTCATTTATTCCTCACGGAAAAAAGGGTTGCAATTACTTGATTTCCTGAAGGTATTTATGGTATAATCTCTCTATTACCCCCTCCCGTAGGGGGGGGGGGATATATATTAATGATAGCACTTTTATCAAGGATTGTCAACTATTTCCCGTAAGGTGATGTCCCCCTTACGGTCAGATGAGTATGGAGGGTAAATGATCCAAATCATGGTCGCTTTCATTACCGGCTTGACCACGGGTGGCTTGAGCTGCCTGGCTGTACAGGGTGGGTTACTGGCGAGTTCACTGGCTCACCAGCTTGAGCTGGATATTCAATCAATGCCGGCCCCCGCCAGAGGTAAAAAGAACCGCACTAAGGCGCCCGCCAGCTTTAAACCTCATATCGCCCAGCCTATCCTTTTATTCCTGGCGGCGAAGATAACCGCGTACACCGCCCTGGGTTTCCTGCTGGGAGTGCTCGGCTCCGTGCTGCAACTAACTCCCCTTACGCGCGCTATTTTGCAAATCGGGATAGGCATTTTCATGCTCGGCACGGCCATGCGCATGTTAAATGTGCATCCAATCTTTCGTTATTTTGCTTTCGAACCGCCAGCAGGCGTAACGCGTTACATCCGCAAGCTTTCCAAGAAGGGAGCGGACAACCTTACCCCCCTCTTCCTGGGTGCGCTGACCTTGCTCATCCCCTGCGGTGTGACCCAGGCGATGATGGCAGCAGCCGTTGGGACGGCTAACCCCATGATGGGCGCAGCGATCATGTTCGCCTTCACATTGGGCGCCAGCCCAGTCTTCTTCCTGGTGGCCTATTTTGCGACTCAAATAGGCGCCAAGCTGGAAAAGTATTTTATGCGCATTGTGGCGGTGGTGGTCTTGATCCTGGGATTGGTAGCCATTAACAGCGGTTTAAACCTGATGGGGTCGCCGCTCTCTTTCGCTTCCATTTCCCGTTCAGCCATGGGAGTCTTGCTCCCCGCCGAAAGCACATCTCCCAGTGTGCTTGATAGTTCTTCAACAAATAGTGATTCAGCCACAACGCTGATATTAAAAGCCCAAAACAACGGCTACCGGCCTCAGATCCTGCACGCCGCAGCCGGTGTGCCCATCCTGCTAAACGTCGTCACCCAAAACACATTCTCCTGCGCGCGTGCGTTTTTGATCCCTACCATGGATGTGGGGGTTGTGCTGCCAGAAACAGGCAGCGTGCCAATTAATATCCCGGCTCAACAGAAAGGAAGCGTGATGTCCTTCACCTGCTCGATGGGTATGTACACCGGTCAAATCGTATTTGACAAATAAAGAATTTTTCAGAGGTATCATCTCAATAATTCGGGGGAAGATCCAATATTTGGAGAAGATACTTCCAGAGGCATAACTTGGTCAAGAAAATATTTCGCGTCGCGGATATGCACTGCACCGCCTGCGTGATGCGGCTGGAAAGCATTGAAGACCTGCTGCCCGGCATCATCCAGGTGACCGCCAGCTACCGCAAACAGCAAATGGAAGTGGCCTATGATGAAGCGCTGGTGGACGAGACCCAGATCATCGCCGCGATCAAGAAACAGGGGTATGAGGCAACAGGGTTATGATGCGATCAGACTAGCGTTCATTCGCTCATAGGTTCCTTGCCCTTTCCGGTTTTTATTTTAAGTTTTGAAATCTGCATCACCAAACGTAATGCTTCGTTAACCGCATCATCATTCGGAAAAGCTTGGGCAACATCAGGCTCCAAGAGCACCAAGTTCGTACCTGCTTTATACCGCTCGGCAAATTTTCCCCGTTCTCCTGCCTTGAGCAGCGCAGATAAGTTATATTCAGGGCGTAAGGTATCTTCCTCGTCCATAACCTTAATATTAGGATTGGATTTCATTTTCATACTGTTTTCTCTCTGCACGGGTTAGCTCCCGTGCGCTGATCACTCGGATACTCTCGCCTCTTTCCATAAAAGAAACAATCAACAACCTGGAGCGGTTGGACTCACCAACTATAAGATACCGCTCCACCTCAATGGAATGATCAGGATCGTGAACTGTAATGCTCAAAGGATCACTGAAAACCGTTGCTGCCTCGCTAAACGAAACCCCATGTTTTTTGAGGTTTGTCGCCGCCTTCTCTGGATCCCATCCATATTCCACCATGTATAATTATATTATAATGTCTATTATGCTAGATTCATCAACTGTTTTTGATTTCACCTCAAGCGTATAATGGGTTTTCATTATTGGTACACAACCATCACTCACTACCTGAGGTCTAGCCATGCTCAAAACCATCCAAACACCCTATCTTAAGATTGCCTACGAGAAGAACGGTTCGCCTTCCTCATATCCCATCATCTTAGTACACGGATTTCCAGACGATGTGCGCATCTGGGATTCCGTAGTGCGTGAGCTCCTGCCGGCCAGCTCTCGCAAACAACAGATGGAAATGGAGTATGATGAAGCGCTGGTGGATAAAGCGCAGATCATCGCGGCGGTTAAAAAGCTGGGGTACGAGGCAGTGCCAGTAGTGTAAAAAGGGTTTTTCCTTTGTCAGGTGCTATCGCCAAAATTCTTGGGAGCAACATCCTCACGGTTGTAAGTTCAAACGACTTCAAAGCAACAATTATCAATATACAAACCTCTCAGGGGTGAATTGAGAGGTTTGTATTCGACTGTGTATTTACTTGGCATATTCAAGGGTAGAAAAACAACAAATCCTCACTTAAATGCTGGAATATCTACTGGAAGACCTACTCTCATAATGAACCGGGCGAAGGCTTGAGCTAATTGTTCTCGATACGGAGGGAGCAATCGCAATCGAGGTATGTTAAAGTCGGCAAGTTTCTTAACATATCCAAACGGCAGGCTAAAAACCTGCCGAAAACTAACAACACGCACCGGGGAACTAAAGCCTTCGTTATCACAACTGGCAATGAGATGCAGTCCGGGTATATTTCCACGGCGAACATCCTCTTTACCTTTGCTAGATTTAAAGTGATCCTCCCATTCATCCAATTTTGTAACAGGCCAATGAGGGCAAACTAAAACCGTTTGGATTTTGCCTTCAGCCAGATCGCAAGATTGGCTTAAAACCAACACATCATACAAGTTTACATCTGCATCGATTTCAGCCTCAATATTACCGTCCGCCCCTACAGGTTGCAAAGGTTCAATCACCGGACAAGAGTTAAAAATATCACCTTGCTCGAGAGATTCATCTTGTATCAAGGTGTACCATGGGTAATTTACCGGCATAACGATTTTATTCTTCCAGGGAAATCAAAGGGTCCGGTCGATCGACATTTTGGATGTGAAGTTTCACCGCTCGACTTTTCTTCGGGGGAAGAAAAACAACAATATCTTTTTCTACATCGTTCGGAGTAGTCGATACAAGCGTCTCTTGCCAACGATTCCTCTCGGTAAGCATAACATTAATGAATTCCTGGACAAGTTTCGCACTTGACGATATACCCGATGACACCCTAAAAGGATTTTCAACTGGTAGACGAGCCAAAAATTGACCGTTTTCTAACTCAATCGAAGACTTTTTAATCTCCGGGGAAATCCAAGGATTCGTTATTGCTATTTCAGTTACAGTCATGACTTTACCTCCTGGAATAATCCACGAAGATCGTCTGTAATACACGCCTCAAAAAATGTTTCGATATTTGTGTGTGCGCCCTCAATCCAACTCTCACAGTCATTAAAACTTAATTGAGTGTCAGGTAGTGTGGCAAAATCGAGATCAAGGATAAAAGACGATATATCGATCTGGTCTGGCTCTATGGAACCTAAGGTTAGAATAAGCAGCCCTGCATCAGTAGCATAAGGAATCTCAACACGCATGAACAATGTTTTGTATTGATGCGGAACTTCATCCGGTAGGCGAGGTTCAAGCTTAAAGAAATCAGCCATCTGGAATGACTTCTCAGGTATTTCAATCCGGTTTATGAAACGCAACCCTATTCTCTTCAGACTTTTCGGATTAGCAATTCTTTGATATACCCCAACCATATCTAAAATGAGGGGACGGAAATTTCTCCATTGCGGGTAAGGTTGAAGATGATTAACCACGAGAAGATCGGGACCGACCTGCACCAGCGCTGTATTATCAGGATTCAAAAAATGCATTCTATCTGCATTTCCCTTAACCTGTTGGCTTAGATGGCCTTGAAGCGCGGCTATTTCAAACTCAACTCTATTTAGTTGCCGTTTTTGAGGAAACCTGGTTTGTATTTCCTGATAAATTAAGCCCGGGATGGTCCAATCCCAGTTCTCGCTGGCAAATTGGAATTCACAGAGAGCTTCAACCAAAGGCGGGGATTTGTAAATCCGGCTCATATTCATATTTTGAAAAGTGGTTTTTATAATATTCAAGTATAACTTAATGATGTATAAAACGTATTAACAAAAAAGTGGTTGTATTTCATTCTGTCCACATCTTTACCCCAGCATCAAACAAATGCTGGTTTGCCTGACCAGGTAGTGCAAAAACTATGCGATTATTCGAAAGCCACTCCTGGCACAACTTTTCAATATTTCCACCGGGTTGGGCATGTACCAATAAAATGGAGGTGCTGAGACTGCAGATGAGACGATTACGCAAGGTGGTCGTTTCCTGGGTGATTCTGGCAAAACCCTTTCCTGAGAAGGGTGAGACCAGCAGCAGGCGACATTCGTTCAATGCTGATTTGTATTCAACCGGTATCCGGTAACTTTCCAACGCTCGTGCGAGACAGATCACAATGGGTTGTGCGCCGCGCATCAAGATGGGCAGCATTTCTTTCTCGATAGAAGAATGAAATCCTCCGATAACAGGTGTTTGTTTTTCTCGAAGGTCTTTGGCCAGGTCAAACGCCTTGAGGATAAGTTCTCCTGGGCATTTCTGTGAGCAGAATATCCCCACTAACCTTTCTTGGAGAAGGTCAGGGTTGCCCAACACATACAGGTGGTTATCGTTGACTTCAAACTGGACAATATTCATGCATTACCATAGCAAGAGCTCTATGTCTAACAGCTTATCCATAAACTGATTGGGGCTGAAAAAGTCTTGGCATTTCATCGTAAGTCTGGTTATGTAATATCCGCCCAGTTCGTTTTTTACGAGTTCCCCCCCATTGCTTGAAGAAGAAAGCCACATTAGCCGCCTCGCATTGACTCAATATATCTTCTACCCACTCCGGATGCATTATTCTTGCCCCTGGGCCTGATTCGCCCCCGACGATAACCCAGTGGATACCAGCAAGCGGGAGTTTCTGGATAGGACCTATCAACGGTTCACACGACAAAAAGCGCACAGCGGCTGGCACATCACATAAGTCTTGGATTCTATACGTCGCCTGGCTGTTCTCTACGCTGACACCCATCCAAACATTCCCTGGCCAAAGAAGTTTTCCGGAGATTCCCTTCAAGCGGCGGCTCCGTTTCGTCAACACCTGGAAAATATGTTGTGGACTGCGCGCCATACTATCAAAAACCTCTTGGATGAACTTAACCGGGATGTCCTCATGGAAAAGATCGCTCATGGAATTTACAAAAACCACTTTAGGCTGCTTCCATTTGCGCGGAAATTCGATTAAGTCCTCGTGCAATGAAACCTTGAACCCGTTTTGATAGCGTTCAACGCCCATCGCTTGCAGTCTTTTTGCCATCCGATCCGCATAGCAATTTTTACACCCAGCGCTGACCTTCGTACAACCGGTAACCGGATTCCAGGTCATTTCTGTCCATTCGATTTTACTTTGGGTGGCCACGTTGACCTCCCAAAATATCCTGAGCAATTTTGACCGCGGTTTCTGATCCATGCGGGCTGCCAGATGCAAAACATAACAAATACAATGGGTTATTCTTGGAGTTAAAAAGCGGCAGGGGATTTTCGGCCACACCAGGAAAAACGGTTTTCAACCGTTGCACAAAATATTGGCCAATCTGTTCAAAATCTGCCTCTTTCGCCTGTTCTTCCTGCTTTCCCCAGAGGGTTAACGTGGTACGACGGGGGTAAAAAGAGCTTTGCCAGTCCTGTGTGCCAAAAATACGTGTTAGCGCCTGCGCCCATTCCTCTGGGGGTGGAGCATTGTTCGTCAACAACCGGCTAACTGCTATGCCCAGTGGAAAAAGCAGCCATAAATCAATGGCTTGGGTATTAGCGATCGCTTCAATGAGATGCCACTCCACCTGCATACCGTAAGGATCCAGAAAAACAACTGCCCGACGCTTGCGCCAATCATTTACTCGGCACCAATCCAGCAAGTAGGTATTAGCATCGGCATTGACAATCCGCATACGATTAGCCAAATGAGGAAATTCCAATTTCAGACCATTCAGCTCCTGGAATCTGGTTTGATCTTCCTCGATAAAGATGTATTCTTTGAACGGGGGTTGTATTTCGAGGGCAATCCGGGCGCTACCTTTCAGAAAAGCTTGGTTATCGCTTTCAATGAACTCGGGGAAAATCTCAGTAGAAATCAGCGTGCGGCGGCTGATTGTCCAATAGCCCGTTCCGGCAAAGGCATCGACGTATGTTGGGAAAAGTTGGCGAGCGCGCTCGTTGCGGTCGAAAATCATCATGTAAGCGCTGAGGTATTTACGGATGCGTTCCAGTTTTTCGTCGGTCCAGTCACCGCCGAACTCGTGTTTGAGCATTAAACCTCTTGCATCTTAGACCAAAAGTTCTATTAATATTATAGAACAAACCTAGAAATATTCAAGAGGAGAAGCCAAAGCTCTTCATTAAATTTCCTCCAACACCAGTTCTATAGCACGCAGGACGTCTTCGATGTTTTTTACCACTTCGTGATTCCATAATCGTAAGACATAGTAGCCCCGCTCTGCGAGATAAGCTGTTCGCCGGGCATCATATTCAACCTGGTCGAGGTGCTGGCTGCCGTCAACCTCGATGACCAGTTTTCTACCAGGGGCGCAGAAATCCGCGATATAGGGACCGATGGCATGCTGCCGCCGAAACCCAACATCGTGCAGTCGGTGATTACGCAGGCGCGACCATAAGCGCGCTTCGGCAAAGGATGGCTCTTTGCGCAATTCAGCGGCGCGGCGCATGGTCTGAGAGGTAGAACGCCGAGGCCTCATGCTGCCCCTCCCCAGCCCTCCCCATTTTCTGCGAAAATGGGGAGGGTGTCCGCAGGACGGGTGGGGTTCTTAAGTTCGTTCATTCCTCTCCATCCTCCGCTCCCTGCCCCAGGCGGTACTTGATGTCGTACAGGTCTGTTCTTGGTGAATCCAATCATATGGGGAATTTGTTGGTATTTGCAATTTTACATTGTCAGGCACTTTACTCAATCCTACCTCCTCAAGTATTAGTGCTGCTGGTTTTTAATTATTTCTTTTTGAACATCGCATTTTAATTCATTTGCTTCTTGTATCAGTTCAGGAAGTAAAGAGAGCAAATACTCAACCAGTGCACTTACGATTCCCTGACAACGCTTTCGGGAGATTACAGCCGATTCAATGCCAAACTTATAGTTCATATACATATCACTTACTTTGACCAGATATTTCATTCTTGAAAAATGATGGGAGAGTCTATATTGGAGGTTAGGATTATGGAGATATTGAACAACCTCTGACTTTACTGCTTCCCAGGCTGAATAATCTATCTCTAAGTTCTGCTTTCCCCAACTTTTCCTTACGGTATCCATGAGCGATTCCATCTGGGCACAATTTCTATAAAAAGATTGGGACAACATATCTAGCGTTTGATAAAGCCGTTGCTGTTCTTCTTTTCTTTTATCCCTTCCCCGTAAAAAAGTGATTTTGCGATCTAAACACAAGGAAATCGGAATGCCAATGAGTAAACCTAAAAAAGTAGCTAAAAAATTTGACAAAAAAGAGAGCCAGAAATTGTCCATTTAGACTCCTTGGAATTATTAACAATCAGGATAAAAGCCAGTTTTCCTCGTTCAACGATGAGAAACTAACACTGAGCTCGATGTCAGATAAACAACGCTAAAAACACTTCTGTCCAATTTACGAGATCAAGGTCTATATCTGGTATTCTTTCTTTTGCCCACTCAGATAAATTATTAATATCAACTTCACTTGGACTGGATTCCCAATAACAAACACCTTTTATTGCATTTTGGTATTCTGCGTCATTTTTATGGAACCATTCTACAACTTGTAGAGTAGCGCTAATTTAATTATCCACCTGTACTGCTTGGGCTAACGGATCAAACTGTTGGTAAGTTAAGGGATTATGCTCCAGTGAAAAACACCGAAAATTGTTTAGCGCCTCCTCTTTGACCGGATTGGACACAAGCGGGAAAGTGCTCAAAATATGGGCAAATTCTTCTTCCGTCAGACCATATAAATTGGCTATTAACCCATCCAGTTCTGCCCTCAGTCGTGCTCGTTCTACTGGATCGGTCTCACCGGCTTGGTAGCTGCCCAGCCCTACCGCTCTTGCCAGTTCGTCATACTCCGGCGTAGTGCAAATCAGCTTTGCTGCCCGAGCCACAATAGAAGCAAAGCCAGCATCACTCGCAGTCAAACGCGGCATAGGTATCTGGTACACGTAGAACAAACTTAAGTGAGATGTAATTTTTTGACGAATCAACCAATCACATACAAAACTATTCAGTAAACTTGTCAGATATAATTGTATTGAATCTTCCAAAAAATCATTGCCTATGTTTTTTTGTAAATTTATGGTGTTGCCAACAAAAATCAGTTTTGGCAAAATTGCACAAATCATTGCTCGTTCATTGGTGCTTGACGCTACATCTCGAAATCCTAATCTGTATTTTTGATAATCTAGGATTTGCTGAATATCTTCATGGTTCCCAAGAATAGCTTTTCTTCCTTCTTTTTCATTGATCCAATAACGTGGTTTGGAATATCTATGATCAAATTGCCAAATCATCTTACCTTCATAAAGGGGGAGACAACCTTTTAAAGGCTGATTCTTAAACAGAGAACTATCATTCGTCATGTGAAATTCACTGCCTAGTGCCAAATTCCATGTGTCCGAAGATTTTTTACCCAACAATGGGAACGCCTGCATCTTCTCGGCAATTTGAATATCCATATCGCTTTTGAACTCCATGACCGATAAAGAATCAGGCGAAAGACGGCGGATTAATTCGACCGGAATCCACATAGCGCCTTGCTGCGGAAAAACGCTCAACTCACTGACTTCGTGACGCATAAAAGCTGCCGGGAAACAATCTGCCTTTCCTCCTTTTTCATAGGTGAGGACAACAAACTTGAAACTTCTATGAACTCCCTCAAAAATCTCTTTTCTGTTCTCAAAACAGAACAATCCACTGATTTCTGTTTTATCGAATAACACCTCACGAATCCGGCGCGTACCCAGATCGCTGTAAATTCCACTCGGCACTACAATGCCGCATAGTCCCCCTGGACGCAGCAGATTGAAACACTGCTCAACAAACAACTTATACAGATTGATATCCGTTCCAGCCTTCTTACCATCGATAATCGATATCTGGTTCTCATACTGCTTTGCCAAGCGAAAAAAGGCACTAACGTAAGGAAACTGATTGAGATAGGTAAGCCATGCTCTCCGAATATCGGGGTCTGAGAGTAATCTTGCCTGTTCATTCTCGAAAGCATCAATGCGCATTTTCTTTTTACTGACCAATTCAGAAAATTCAAGAAAGAATTCTTTCGCATTGGGTTTAAATATTTCCCACGGTGGATTGGTAATAATGGCATCAAACCCACCCCGCACGTTCATCACCTCGTCGAACTCATAGCCCCAATGGAAAGGATGCAGCACCTTCACATCAGTCAATTGTACGGCACGCTTCTTAGGTTTTCCCTCGCTCCCCTTCTTCTCATCCCAGGCGGCTTCTTCATATTTGATCCCCAGGCGGCTGAACTCGTTGAGCAGCAGGTCGTTTAAGGATTCGTAGGCTTCGCGCCGGCTCCTTTCGATCTCATCTCGCAGGAACTGCAAGTCTTCGGTGTACTGGATGGTGTGGCGATAGGTTTCAAGCTGGCGCTGTTTCTCATCCACCAACTGGCGGAACGACTTTTGAAACATGTTTCCCTGTTGGTAACGCTGGTCAAAAGCACACTCATCCACTCGCAGCAGGCCGATCAACGAGTTTCCGGAGAGAATATTGAAATCAATGTTGGGCAGCGGTTCCAACTGCTCCAACTTCTGCACTGATGCTACCAGCGCCAGGAACAGGCGCAGGCGGGCGATTTCGGTCGCCTCCTCCATAATATCTACCCCAAACAGGTTGTCGGTGATGATTCGCCGCTTGATGTAATAGGCCAGGCTGGGGTGTTCTTTGTGTGTCTTTTGCAGCCAGGCGATCAGGGCGCGATCACCCAAGTATTCGATCCGCCCGGTGACTGCGCTGTACACGTTGATTAATGTCTTCATCGCGGCCACCAGGAAAGCGCCCGATCCACAGGCCGGGTCGAGCAGGCTCAACTTGGGCAGTACTTCGAACAAAAGCTGCCGGCAAAGAGATGCGTCCAGGTTCATCAGCAGGTCAGGAACGCTGTCGAAATGACGGGCGGGTAATACCCCCGGGATCCCGGGCGTATTGATAGCATCCAGAATCAAGCGATAGATGGTTTGCTCGCACAGGTATTCGGTGATTTCCGGGCGGGTATAGTAAGCGCCGAAAGACTTCTGATTGATGTATTTCTCAAATATGTAACCCAAGACATCTGGGTTGATTTCATCGTCTTTGCCTCCCGGCGTATCATCCAGGTGCCAGGTAAATTTATCAAACAGGGCATATAAATTCTCAAAAGCGCGGTCAGGAATAAATATATTCTTCCACTTTAGCTCAACCGGGTGCAGCAGGAACAAACCGCCGTTCAAATAACGAATATTTCCCAGGATCTGCCGGGCCTGAGGTGAGCGCTTGTCTTCCGGCTTGGCAAATCCCTCAAAAAAGAGCATACGTAAAAAACTGGAGTAATAGCGATCCTTGCCTTGCGTCTCGCTTTTTCCCAGACGTCCTTGTAAATAATTGAGATCGCCGTTATCCAAAAATTCTTTCTTTTGCAGGAAGTAAATGAACATCAGACGGTTGAGCAGCACCGAGGCATACCAGCGCCGATCGTGTTCGTCATCGATGCCTTCAATCAATTCCAGGAACTGAATCCGGTGTTCGTCATACTCGCGGTAAAACTTCTTGGTGACTTTCTCTACATCAAGTGCTTTTTGCAAACGCTGAGCCACCTGCAACACGTTAATGTTGCCTTCTTCATCCAGTTCGGAGATATCTACAAACATGGCGCTCAACTTGCCCAGGAACAAGTCACCAGGCTGCCCTTTGACATACAGATGTTCCCTGGGGATAACCCGCTTATCTTCCCGCTTGACCCAATACCAAAGGCTTTGTGTTCGATCTTTATCGAGGAAGATCATAAGGTTTTCATGGTATAGCTTTGATATCTCTCGGTGTATCAAGACTCTAGTTTTAGCGTTGGGCAATGATCCATTAGATGTAGTTATCTCAAAGACAACAATTCCAGCTAGCTGAGCAATCGGGGAAGCATCGATATTCAACCCATCGATTTCCCGGGAAACTGGACGGATGTTTTTTGGAGAAGACCAGCCCAGAACCTCGATGAACATTGGCTTGAAGCGAAAATCTACTAGGTACGAGCGTGTGGTCGTAAAGTCAAAGACTGGCATAATCATACCCTATTCTGCTAACCCCAGCGAACAAATGATCTTAGGTTCCTGTTCTTCCGGTTCTTCTTCAACAATACACAACCGGTCTTCGGCACGCAGACTGACCACCAGTTCGGCCAACTGTTGGTCCTGAATGCCGCTGCGTAACTGGCGGTTGAGGATGTCTTTAGCAACTTCACGGAGTGGATAGCGGTAAACATCATCGATGGTTCGTAGCAGTTCCTGCGTCACGAATAGCGTGCCCCCGTTATCATCCACGAAGCGTTTGAGCCATTCATAGGTACGGAAGCGAGCACCCGAGGGACGCCCAAGTTGTCCCCCGATGGTTTTCTCAGCGCTGAGGATCAGCTCTACACCTTTCTTTACCAATTAATGGTGGTTGTCCTGACGTGGTAAGGCGGGAGTATCTGGTGTACACTCGGCCGTCCGTAAGACTTCAAACTGAGATTCGGTTACACTGGCGCCGTTCTGATCGATCCAGGCTAACGAGTCATTGCCTTCACCGGTGCGCACGTAAACCAAAACACCGTTCGGCTGCTTCGGGACATCTTTGTGTGCCTTGGCCGAGAATACCATCGCAGGCATTTCTTCAATAGTCTTCCTCAAGGTTGGGTCAGAGGTAATGGCATTTTTCCAAATTTGATAGGCATAGGAAGAGAGATCAACCTCGGTGTCCTCATCGCCATCCAGAATACCGGCTTTTTCATTGTAGAGGTCGGCTACAACCTGATCATTGTGATCATCTTCAAAGAAAGCCTCATCTGTTCCAACCACCTCGGCATTTTCTCGTAAACGCTGGCGAACCCGGTCTCGCAAGCGAATAATACGCTCCACCCCTTCTGCTGGAAGGAACGAGTAACAAAGTATCTTTTCGGATTTTTGACCAATACGATCCACACGGCCTGCTCGTTGGATCAGCCGGACGATGGCCCACGGCAAGTCATAATTAACCACGATATAACCATCTTGCAAGTTCTGACCTTCCGAGAGGACATCCGTGGCAACCAGCACCCGCAGTTCCTTGTCCGGCTGCATCTGATTCTGGACTTCATTGCTGATTGGGCTAAAACGACAGGCATAAGTCGTTGGATCATCCGAGCCACCCACGACGCCCGCTAATCGCTCCACCCCTTTGGCGCGCAGGCAATCCTCAAGGTAACCGACGGTATCGGCAAACTGGGTGAAGACCAGCACTTTTTCACCGCCGTGCTTATTCGCCACTAAATCCAACAGATTGAGCAATTTGGCGTCCTTGCGCCAGTCCCAATCCCCTACTTTTTGAAGCACAGCCAGCAAGCTGCGAGCGTCTTCCAACAGATGCTTTGCCAGCGCCGGTACAAATAACTCGCTGCTTAACCAATCAAAGCGAGTTTTAAATTTTTGGGTGTAAAGCTGGTAAATTTGTTGTGCTCTTTGTTGGAAATCTGCTTCTGTACGTAATCCATCAGTGGTATGTCCATTTTCCTGCTTGTCTACCATTTCATCAGCAGATTCGTCTTCGGTGGGAACATCAAAAAAGTCCATCCGGTCAACGTCCTCATCGTTCATGCGAGAATCCAATAAGGCCGAATCCTGGGTACCAATCGGTAGGGGCTGGTGATTGTCCAGGGCATAGAGGAAGATGTAATTGCGAAGGACGTGGCGCTGCAGCGACTCAAGAAAAACGTGGCCACTGCTTTCGAGGCGTTTGAACAGGTTTGTGCGGCAAAATCCCATCAGCCGCTTGCCAGCTCGCGATAGGTTCTGCAAGATTTCCTTCTCGGATTTAGAAGCCTGGCTGATCTTACGCTCATCAATATAATTTCCCAGCCCGTACCTGGGTAGATTGAGGGCGTTGATCGTGTCGACGACCTCATCCGCATACAAGCGCGCATACTGATCGTTCGGGTCTGCATCTTGAATGGCGAACTTGACTGTGCGGGGATTGCGGGTTGGAAAGTAGGATCGGCTGCCATCCTCCAGGGTCAGGTACTTGCGTCCATTTTCGGGGTCTAATTCGGCATAATTTTGTATAATGAAACTGCGCGTGCGTCGCACCATATAAAGGCGCATCAATTCACGCCAATCGTCTGGGTATTCACTTTTCTCGAAGCCAGCCAGAGTCTTGGGAGAACATTGGTGCCTGCGAATAAATTCTGTTTCACCCAGCTCTCGCAGCAACCGCTCCGGTTTAATTCCCAATTCTTTATCCTCCGGTACAAAAAGGCGGAGTTGGCTCGACAGGTCCAGATAGGTCTTGTTATAAGGCGTCGCTGAAAGTAAAATGCAGCGGCACTCGTTCTTCTCAACATAATCACGGACGATCTTGTAACGACGGCCTTCCCGATTACGCAAGTTTTGACTTTCATCAAGGATGACAATCCGATAGCGTTTCAGATTTGGTAACGCATTTAATACCTGGCTGAGTGACAGTACTTTTGCCCGCATACGGTATTGGACACGATATTTCTCCCACATGGACACCAGGTTCTTCGGACAAAGAATCAATGTTTCTAGATCTTGATCGTCCTCAAATATTCTGGCAATGGCCGTAGCCATGAGAGTTTTGCCCAGCCCAACAACGTCACCAATCAAAACACCCCCACGCTTATTCAAGTGGTGAGCGGCGATTTTGACGGCAGCAGTTTGAAAAGCAAACAAACGATTACCAAAATCTTTGGGGATACGAAATTCGTTCAGCCCGGCGCGTGCTTCTTGCGACAGGTGGTAAGCCATCTTTATATAAATGTGGTAAGGGGGTATGGGTTCTTCTCTCGCCCAGCTTTCTTCTATTATCTCTACCAGGTCATCAGAGATATCCACACATCCCCAATCATTCCAGCGGTCCTCAAACCATTTGGAGAGTTTTTGGCTGGCATCGCTGTCCAAAACATCAACATTTAATTCGCCTTGAGCAGAAAGCCCTGCCAGGGTTAAGTTGCTGCTCCCCAGATATCCGATGATCGGATTAAAGGAGTCATTGCGGAAAAGCAGGTAGAGCTTGGCATGCAATGGATGCCGAAGGAATAGCTTAACTGCCACTTTGCCGGATTTAATTTGGTTTGCCAAACGACGCAGCGCTTTTTCATCTTCATTGGTAGGGGCTCCAACCGTCAATTGGTCTCGAAATTCTTCGGCTAATTTCTTCTTTAAGCGTAATTTAGTTGAATTGTCTAGGTCACCCTCGGATTTAATAAATTGGTAATAAGTCCGAAGTTCATCCTGGGGAAGCCGCTGCATTCCCACCAAGAGCCGAACACATTCACCATTACACCCCGACCAATTTTCAATATAATCTCCAATTGCCTTCCAGCCGCGTAAATTCAAATAACCAACACAAAAATCAGCCCGATATGCTGCTTTGATAGCTTCTCGTAAATCGGGTAGCAGATGCAAAGCAATATTGTCGAAAATTCGAGGCATAATTACCTTGGGAGCACGAACCAGGCCGGATAATTTACCTTAATTATAAAATAGATACACCTCATAAATAGTTTAGGTGAGTATCCCTTGTGAGTAGGTAGATTATAGCACATTAACAATCTGACAAAAATGACTGTTGAACGCACCCCAAAACAGTGTATAATGTATTTACTGTGAATTACCTTGTGAATTATAATCGGAATTCACTACATTGGGTGCGCCATGACAGAGAAAGAAATAGAACAAGAATACAATCCGGTGATAACTCGCGTGATGGCTGAAAGAGGTCAGCAACACGCGACAAGAAAGAACTTATTTATTAAACTTGAGGAAGAGTTACAGCGGCCAGTCGTAGCATATTTTACTAGTTTTAGGTATCCTGTGGCCGTTGACGATTCTGACGCTGATATGCTTGAAGGCTTACTTCAAGCAATGGATTTGTCAAGGGGGCTTGTATTGATGATAAGTTCACCAGGCGGAGACGGTGTTGCAGCCGAGCGAATTATTAGGGTTTGCAAGTCGTATAGCGGTACTGGAGAATTTTGGGCCATAGTACCTGGTAAAGCTAAGTCGGCCGCGACAATGATTTGCTTAGGAGCGAGCAAAATTTACATGGGGCCTGCATCGGAGTTAGGGCCGGTAGACCCTCAGATAATTGTCTTGGATGATAACAATGTACCAACATATATGTCCGTATGTCATGTAGTTGACAGTTATAACAATTTATTCCAAAGCGCAGTGAAAGAAAAAGGACGATTAGAGCCTTACCTTCAACAATTAGCAAAATATGATGCCAGCATCATTGCTCATTACAATTCAATAATAGCGTTGTCAAGGGACATATCAATTAAAGCACTTCATTCTGGGATGATGAGTCAACAGAGTGTAAGTGAAATTGAGGAGAAGATCAAGGTATTTTTAACACCAGAACAAACTAAAACACATGGTAGACCAATATTTCGAGATGTTGCTAGTGAAGCTGGCTTGAATATTGAGAATATAGACACAAAGGGTGATTTAGGACGATTGATTTATGAGTTATATATTCGGGCAAAGTTTTTTGCCGATTCAGAAGTGTCAAAATTGATAGAAAGTAAAGTGGATTCGGCATATGTCTACCCACCACAGGAGAGATAACATGACAACTAAGACAATTCCCAAAGATCAAAAGAAACGCTTCGCTGATGCGGCAGTAAATTTCGGGGAGTTGGAAAAAATATTGGCCCCCTTTATAAGACCGCGCAAGATAGTTAATACCTCGACACAAGGACAATGGCAAAGAGCCTCAAATGAGGGTGTGATTTTCACGCGCGAGGTATTTCAGGAATCTTTGAGAAAAGTGATACGCCCGGTTCAAGACCAACCTGTCCAAGAAAAGTAAAGAACATTGGCGTTTTGTCGTCGCGGTGGTTGTAGCGGAAGGCATACTCATTCAGATAGGCTTGCAGGTAATTGGGACTAACCGAATGAAATACGCCGTGAACGCCGTTCTTGCACAATGACCAGAAACCCTTGATGGTATTAGTATGCACATTGCCGATAACATAGATATTGTGAGAGTGTAAAACTCGACTGTGGTTATAACACATGCGGGTTAGTATGTTATAAACCGGGTATTCATCAGTATAAACTTGCGAACCCCTCTCAACAGTTTTGTCCACAATGGGCAGAACTATTTTGCTTTTGGTATTAGGAACAGCAATAGCCCTTAGTTATCCCTTGCGTTGAACTGCGCCAAAAACGGGGGTCTTGTTTTCTGCACCGCGCCCACGTTTTCCCTGAGCCTTCCCACCAACGTATGTTTCGTCAAGTTCCACTTCGCCAGAAAACGGGTCGTGATCTTCATCAAGCATTCGGTGAATAAGGTTGCATATACGCCAAGCAGTCTTATAGGTAACTCCTGTTTCACGTTGAATTTGCTTCGCAGAAATACCTCCGCGAGTTTGCGCCATTTGGTATACTGCATAGAACCAGATAGTCAATGGAGTAGATGACTTGTGAAAGATTGTCCCCGCTGTAGGATGGACATGATTTCCGCACTCCTGGCAAGAGTATGAGCGACGAGTGGTCATCAGGTGATGCTTTGTGATTTTCCCGCAGTTCTGGCAGAAAATACCATCAGGCCAACGGTAATTTTTTAGCCATTCTAGGCAAGCCGCATCATCTGGAAATTCTTTTTGAAAGCTTGAAAGAGTGTATTTATCCGTGTTTACCTACCTTCGCGGTATTACTCTATCATTATAGTACTTTATTTACCTACTGTCAAGGGATAATCGTCATAGTTTAATCGAGTTGTTATATGACGTCTATGGTTTTTGTAAAGTTTTTTGCCTATCTGGTAAAAGTAACTAATGGCAAAGCGTTTTGTGAATTTTACAAAAAAAGCCATCAATGACCAATATCGTAGGGACTTTCTCCCCTTGTAGAGACTTGATGATATCTATCACGTTTTTCATTCCCCGAAAGAAACACTTCGACCTGAGGGGTTTTGGGTAACTCCTCAGGCCTTATGATCAATTTATTCCTCCTGCCACCCGTCCGGGTCGTAGGCCGGCAGCTCGCAGCGCAGGGGTTTATCCTGGCGGCTGCCCAGGGCGTAACCGGCCAGGACAAGGCGCTGGATTTCACTGCTGCCTTCGTAAATAACCGCGCCTTTTGAGTTGCGCAGGTAGCGTTCCACATCATATTCGTCGCTGTAGCCATAAGCGCCGTGAATCTGGACGGCTTCGGTAGCGGCATCATACGAGGCGTCTGTGGCGTACCACTTGGCCATAGAGGTCTGGCGGGTGTTGCGCTTACCCTGGTTCTTGTACCAGCCAGCTTGCAGGTAGAGCAAACGAGCAGCTTCGTAATCGAGCACCATGCGGGCGATCTTGGCCTGGATGAGCTGGTGCTCGGCGATTGGCTTGCCAAAAGCGCTCCTGCCCTTGGCATAGGCGATGCTGGCTTCCAGGGCTGAACGGATCAGGCCAGTTGCCCCGGCTGCGACCGTGTAGCGGCCATCGTCAAAGGCGGACATGGTGATCTTGAAACCCTCGCCCTGCTTGCCAACCAGGTTAGCAGCCGGCACACGCACATCTTGGAAGGAAATCCAGCCGGTGGAGCCAGCGCGCACACCCAGTTTGCCGTGGATATCCCCCGTGGTAACACCAGGGCTGTGCAGGTCCACGATAAAACATGAAAGCCCGTCACTGGTTTTTTTAGGATTAGTGTCGGTGCGCATGGTGACCAGGCCATAATCGGCTTTGGTCGCCAGTGAAATCCACATTTTTTCACCATTGAAAATGTAGTGATCTCCATCTCGCTTGGCGGTTGCCTTGATATTGGCGAAGTCGGAGCCAGCACCCGGCTCGGTAAAAGCTCCCAAACCGATCTTTTCACCCTTCGCCAGGGGCACCAGGAACTTCTTCTTCTGTTCTTCAGTCCCCCACTGCAGCAAGGTCATGCTGCACAGGCCGATATGCACGGAAAGCACCACCCGCAAGGTGGTATCCACCGCCTCCAGCTCCTCACAAGCCAACCCCAGGGAAATGTAGTCCATCCCCTGACCGCCGTAGCGCACCGGGATGCAAATCCCTAAGATACCCAGCTCGCCCATACGCGGCAGCACCTGGGGAGCCATGCTCTGCTGCTGGTCACTTTCTTTGATGATGGGGGCCACTTCTTTCTGGACGAAGTTCCTGACCATCTTTTGTACCATCAGATGCTCCTCGTTTAACTGGAAATCCATATCACTCCTCTTGTAAATTTTGATTGGAATCGTATTTTAATGATGCCAGCGATATTATAATCGTAATTATTAATGACTGCCTTGAAGAAACACAAAAACCACAGATGACACAGATGAACACAGATTATCATGATGACTTAACAATGAATGTCTTTGCGAGGATGCCGCCAGGCCGACGAAGCAATCCCCCCTCTCGCCGGGGAGGAGATTGCTTCGCTCCGCTCGCAAAGACATTAAGGGATTGTCTTTGCGTGAGATTATTGAGTTATTTTGGTGGACTCATTAATAAAAATACAGAGTAGCGACACGACCTGTTCCATCTCTACTCTGCGCTTTCTGCCACTCTGGGGTGAATAATATAAATTACGCTGCAGTCTCCAGCTCCGGGCTGCGCAGGCTGACTAAAACGCGGTAGATGGTCAAGAACAGCAGGCTGCCCCCGCTGAACCAGTACCACAGCGACATCCCCAGCGTGCCTGAATCTGTGCCGCTGGTGATGCCGTGCAGTAAAGCCGCCAGATACACAAGAAAGCTGGTGAAATGGATCAGGCGCCAGCCCCGGCGGCCGATGTTTTTACGCACATAAAAACTCAATGCCACCCCTCCCCACAGGTAGAACCCGATTTGCCCTAGCCCTACCCAGATAGGAGAATAATTGAGGCTGGCGAAGGGGGTAAGAACCTGGGCCAGGTTGAAGTTGATATATTTATCCCCGATCAGGATAAGCCCATGGAAGAGCGCATACGCCAATCCCAGCAGGCTGGCATGCTGGTGCAAATCGTAGGCGAGCGGGCCGCCGGGCCAGATGAGCGCCATCTTGTTGGTGATCATCACCCCCAGCACCATCGAGAACCACAGCAGGAAATAAGCGATTATGGCGCTGCTGCGCGAGAGAAACCAATACACCTGCGGGTTTGGCCCCAGCAGGGAAGCAGCCAACCCGGGTAGCCAGGCTGGCAGGATCACAGTCGCCAGAGCAGTCCCTACAACGACCGCGATCATCATCAGCACCAGGCTTTGGAAATTCATCGACGGCGGCATATTCTCCAGATCAATTTGGTTAGATAATTCATTAGTCATTTTTACCTCCATATATATTTTTCAAAACGTGAATCTTGCAAAACCTGCCCATCTTCTAACACCAGCATGCCCGCCAGGGAGGCTTGCGCCTCCAGCCAAGCCAGGCCGGCCTGGCTACCCAGGATGAGGGCAGTCTTGGTGGCCATTTCCGCCTGGCGGACATCCGGGGCAATCACGGTGGCGCTGAGCACATCAGTTTCAGCCGGTTGGCCAGTGCGCGGGTCAATGATGTGGTGCTGCCAGGCGCCATTTTGCTGCCAGCGGCGATAATCACGACCGGAGGTGGCTACTCCACAACGGCCTAGCTTGAGCATTACTAGCTGTGCATCCGGGTGCATGGGGTCATCCACGCCAACCGGCCAGGGTTCTCCATCCGATTGCAGACCACTGATTGCAATGTCACCCCCGGCATTAACCAGAGCCGGGGCATAAGCTTGCAAGCGCTGCATGGCTTGGTGGGCAGCCCAGCCCTTAGCAACCCCGCCAAAGTCAAGGCGGGCGCCAGGGGATAGTTGGATTGTGCGTGAAGCCTCATCCAGCAGGGTGACCTTGAGCTGCCCGTTGGTGGGAAGACTTTTCTGCCCGGCATGGGTTACTCCATCAGCAAGTGCTTCAAAGCTGCGGTCATAACCGGCGTTTTCGAGCGCCGCCAGCAGGGTAGGCATGACCAACCCCTGGCTCTGCTGGCTGGCTTTTAAAGCAGCTTGAAGGACCCCCCACATCGTCTCGCTGAGCTGCACTGGATTTCCGGCGCTGAGGTTCACCCGGTTCAACTCGCTGTCTGGTCGGAAGCGGCTTAAGTGCTGTTCCCACGCTTCGAACCATTTGGGGACACTTGCCAGCCGTTCGGCGGCGCGGGGCGAGTCTTCATCCATCGCTGCCAGCATTGAACATCCCATAGCACGAAATGTTAATGTGCGCATTATCTTGATGACCCTGTATTGGCGATCGGATCTGGCATGGTTATGGTTATATCCCGTTTAATGTTATTTCCTGGTTGAACCTGGGGTAAATTCTGGGCCAAGGGTAAGTTATTCGTAGGCACCATCTGGTTAGGCATGCTGACCTGGCGTAAAGGGGGAAGCTGCCCTGGGCTAAGAGCCGGCGCTCCCTGGGGAGGTGGGTTGAGCATTACCCCGGCCGGCGACTGGGCCGGCATTACAGCCATTATTTGGGCTGCGGCTGCATTCCTGGCCTGGTTGGAAAACCAGCTCCAAAACCCCAAGGTGGCTGTTAATGAAAGCGAGGTCATCAGGATTTTAATCCCCGTTGTATTAATGCCTCTCCGTTTCATAGATTGTGCTTTGTTCATAAAATTATCCTCATTATGTTGTAATTTTCAATGCCGATGGGTGAAGACGGGCTGCCTTCGCCCTCGGGTAATGGTAACTTGTTGTTGGTCACCAGCTTCATAGTCACCGCTGTCATCGCGCTCGTCGCCAGAGAAGGATGGCCCAAAGCTGCCGCCACCATCCGCCCCACCGCTATTAGCGCTGGCGGCCATCTGTACATAGGCCACCTGACCGGTTGGGGTCACGAAAACGACATTTCCACTGAAGAAACTCACCTGGTAAACCGTGGCGCCATTGAAATTGACAAGCTGGACATCCGATACATCGCTCTCACCCAAGTAATTAGCGACTATCTGGGCGGCCTGCTGGGCACCAATCTGCGGTGTGCTTTGGGGTTGGGTACCATTGAACAGCACCTGACCGGTGTTAGCATCCACATAGATCATGCCCTGCTCAAATGAGACCTCATAAGCAGTTTTTCCTTCAAAACTGACCAGTTGCGGAGCGCCTTTCGGTACCGCAGCGCTGACGGCGACACTCCGAGCAGTTGCCAGGGCCATCGCTGCATCAACCGGCAACTGGGGAGCAGCAGGACTGGCGATTTGTTGGTTATTGTCAGCTTGCTGAAGCTGTTGGCTGGCCTGAGCAATCGAAGCTTGTTGGTCGCTGGAAGCCGCTTGCGGAGCAGAGGCCAGAGTTTGGCTGTTGTTATCTTGCCCGGCTGCATAAGCAGTCACAACCACACCTCCAATGACGACCAAGACGAAGGCAGTCAAGATAGCAGAGATCGTTAAAGCTGTATTCGATTTCATTTTAAATTCTCCTTATTTATAGACCAAAGTCTTTATATAGAAATATATCTAATCATCATATCTTCATATGCCAAAAAGTTTATCATCCGAAGATTGGGATTTCTTTTTAAAAACCCGGGAGTTTTCCAATCATTTTCCAATACTGTGTTTTTTGCTCAGGCTTTGCGGTAAAATCTTCTTAATCACAAATGTCAAAAATTTACCAATATACCCAATAAAAAGTAATATAGGTGATGTGTCCATTGGTGTTATCCGTGATTAACTACTTAGACATGGAAGGTGATTTTTGCGTATTCTGCTCATAGAAGATGATAAGCGCTTGAGCCATTTGATCCAAAAGGTGCTCGAAGAGGAACATTTTTCTGTTGATATCGCCCACGATGGCGACGCCGGTATGGAGTTGGCTTTGCGCGGCATCCACGATGTGATAATTGTTGATTGGATGTTGCCAGGGCGGGATGGCCCTGCCATCTGCCGCGCCATCCGGGCGGCGCGTCTGTCCATCGCCATCCTGATGCTGACTGCCCGCAGCCAGGTGGAAGACCGTGTGGCTGGTTTATACAGCGGCGCGGATGACTACCTGGGTAAGCCTTTCTCTTTCGACGAGCTAATCGCCAGGGTGTATGCATTGGGCCGACGCTTTAACGTGTCCGCAACCGATGCCTGGGAGCTGCGAGTTGGCCGGCTGGTGCTTGATCTACAATCCCACACCGCCAGGCGAGCAGAGAAAGCGCTGGACTTGACCAAAACTGAATGGGCTTTACTGGAATACCTGATGCGCCATCCTGGTCAAACCCTGAGCCGTCA
>Ga0315284_10001657_pt1 | contig 31868 bp, 27 predicted proteins | sample YL17G09_16_MG_FD_203696 | JGI IMG/M metagenome (GOLD analysis project Ga0315284, IMG submission 203696) | Sediment microbial communities from Yellowstone Lake, YNP, Wyoming, USA - YL17G09_16 | ecosystem: Environmental > Aquatic > Freshwater > Lake > Sediment | place: USA: Wyoming | collected... | reverse complement strand
AGGGCGCGTGCAAAACCACGCCAAATCTGAGAAAGGATAACCCCAGAGTTGCCACGCGCCCCCATCAAAGCCCCATGTGCAACCGCCTGTGCCATTCGGCCAATGTTTCTTTCAGGCAAATCGCAGATCTCGTTATAAGCAGATTGCATGGTGAGCACCATATTTGTACCAGTATCCCCATCCGGAATTGGAAAAACATTCAGTGAATTAACCAGTTGCTGGTTGGTCTTCAGCCAGGTCAGTCCTGCTTCGGTAAGCTGTTTTAATGTTTGACCGTTTATGGGTGCTTTTTCAACCTGCTCGGATTGGTGAATCTTCAGAGCGGTTTGTAAATCTCCACTCATCAATAAGCTCCTAAGAATTTAATCAATATCGCTAATCCTTAACCCTTGGACATGCACATTGATCGTGTGGACTGGTAAACCAAGTGCTTTCTCAACCTGAAAAAGGACAGTATCTGCTACTGTATTAGCAACTGATTTAATGCGCGTGCCGTACTCAATGATGATATATAGATCAATATCGATCTTATTTCCATCATATCTGACATTCACCCCCAGGTTGGGGTCTCTGACCAATATATTTGCCAGCCCATCGGCCAGGTTCTTAGGGGCTAAGCCAACAACGCCATAGGATTGCAAAGCAGCCTGTCCTGCTATGGTGGCGATAGCACGCGGAGAAACATGAATATTGCCTATAGGGGTATCTTCACTGGTGGTCATAGTTACCTCTGTGAGTATTTAACACTTTGCTTGAAAATAGATGCGTTATGTGGTATTATTTACGCCCGATCGTGTTAAGCCTTTTTTAAATGATTATTTGTTAAGGAAGATATAAAATGGCAAAATGTGAAGTTTGTGGTAAGCATACAACTTTTGGTCTCAACCGACCTTGGTCTAAAAAAGCTACACGTCGTACGTTCAAGCCCAACTTTCAACAGGTAACAGTCTATGAGGGGGGCAGAAAGGCGCGCAAGCTATTGTGCACTCGGTGTATTCGAACCATGACTAAAGTGGCTAAATAGTCAGTAAGCGTAAACCAAATCCCTTTCTAGTAACAATTAGAGAACCTAAGATTTTCCCAAGAGCAGGCAGGCGCGTAATTCATCAATCCCTGCCTGGATACCCTTGGGGTGTTTAAATATTGCTTGTGCAGTAATAAAAACCCGAGCGCCGGCCTGATAGGCTTGCGGCAAGGTTGCCGCGTTGATACCGCCATCTACTTCGAGCAAGGCCTTAGTGTTTACCTCGTCCAGCATCCGCCGGACTTGAGCAATTTTCACCATCATCTGTGGCAGGAATACCTGCCCCACAAAACCCGGATTGACGGTCATAACCAGGACTAAATCCACAAGGGGGATTACTTCCTGGATCGCTGCTGCGGGTGTTCCTGGATTGAGCACCACACCGCTCTGGCAGCCAAGCTGGTGAATCTCCTGAAGCGTGCGGTATAAATGAGGACAGGTCTCAACGTGTACACTCAATAGGCTGGCGCCTGCCTTTGCGAATGCTTCCAGATAACGCTCTGGCTTTTCAATCATCAAGTGTACATCCAGGGGTAGGGAAGTAATCCTGCGGCAAGTTTCGATAATAAAAGGCCCCATCGTGATGTTTGGGACAAAATGACCATCCATAACATCAACATGCACCCGGTCTGCTCCGGCCTCTTCTAAAGCAGTGATTTGCTCACCCAAATGGGCAAAGTCTGCGGATAATATGGATGCAGAAATTAAAAAAGGTTGAGACATTAGGCTTTAATCATAACCGGGCTGAACAATTATCACAAGGGGAGAATCAATTCCTGGTATCAGTGACCTGCCGCGGTATCAATGGAAGTAAACCCAGATCCAGAAAGGCACCAAACCACCGACTGCCAGCAGGGTTATCAATCCAAGCCCTATCGTGATCCAATCAATGTCCCAGGGATCAGATATTGGCTCTGGCACATATATCGCATCCTCAAGGCTGATTGGCATCGCTCGTTGTTCGCGAGGTATAAAAGGCTGTGGGGTTTCGGCTGGCATAACCCGATAAACAGTAACGGGTGGGCTGACAGGTTTTGGCCGTTTGATAAGCAGTAAAATATGCCCTAATTGGTCAGCAGTACGGTAACGTGCTGCTGGTTCTTTAGAGAGCACTTTCAAGATAACATCATCCAGATTCTCTGGTATTTCGGGATTGAAGTGTTGCGGGGGTACTGGGGTAGCTAACAGGTGCAAACGAGCTAGCTGGGTGGGCGACTCTGCCAGGAATGGCAACCGGCCAGTCAACATCTCGTACATAACTACACCGAGCGAATACACATCAGAAGCTGGGGATGGAATTCCACCAGCGGCTTGTTCAGGGGAGAAATATTGAGGCGACCCCCATACACACTTGGTTTGCTCTCCAGGATTGAGAGATGCAAGCGCTCGAGCGATGCCGAAATCAGTGACTTTTAAACGTTGCCCTGGCCCAATCAGCATGTTCTGAGGTTTCACATCACAATGGACTAATCCTGCCCGATGCGCATAGCCTAAGCCTGCGCAAGCCTGGATCATCAGGTTAAGCGTTTCTGCAACTGTAAAACGACCGCGACGCTGGAACATGGTGCTCAAATCCGTCCCCGGAACATATTCCATCACAATAAATGGAAAGCCATCGGCGATTCCAAAATCATGGACTGTAACGATGTTAGGGTGGGAGAGATTTGCGACGGCTTTAGCTTCCTGGTGGAAGTGATCACGAAAAGCCTGGTTTTGAGAAAAATCCTGACGCAAAACCTTGACCGCCACCAGCCGTTCCAACATCAGATCACGGCCGCGATACACCATCGCCATGCCGCCTGTCCCCAGGCGTTCTTCAAGGCGATAGCGGTCGTTTAATAGAGTGGGAACCGACATAAATATCCGGATAAAATAAGGAACTATGGAAAAATATCTTCTCAACGATCATTATATCATACCCGGTTTCTCTGATGGTAAGGTACAATCATTCCATGAGTTACTTGCGCCATAACCCTTTAAGCATATTCATACTGGCCCTTCCCCTGGTGATATTGGCAAAATTTCTTGGTTGGGCGCCTTTTTGGATATTCACCTTCTCAGCTTTAGGGGTTATCCCGATGGCCAGTTATATTGGTGAAGCGACTGAAGCTCTTGCAGCACATACCAACCCTAAAATTGGGGGTCTTTTGAATGCCACCCTGGGGAATGCCGCTGAATTGATCATCACTATTGTAGCCATTCGTGAGGGATTATTAGAATTGGTGAAAGCCTCCATAACCGGGTCAATTTTGGGGAACCTGCTCCTGGTTTTAGGTTTTTCTTTTTTACTGGGAGGGCTGCGTAATGGCCTGCAGAAATTTGATCGGCGTAATGCCAGCCGAAATGCCATTTTACTGATCTTAACTGTTTTGGCTTTGTTAATTCCCTCATTGCTTAGTCACTACATAGGGCCGGAAACCAGCTTGCGTGTGGAGACTTTCAACCTGGGGGTGGCAGGAGTGATGTTACTGCTCTATATCCTGGCGTTGGTATATAGTTTCGGGGCTGAGGGCGCTCCCTTGACTCATGAACCAATCAAGGACATTGAGTATAAAACAAAATGGTCTCTACGGATTGCCATCTTGATTCTTGCTGTTGCAACCATAGCAGTAGTATTTCTTAGTGAGATATTGGTAGGAGCGGTAGTGCCGGTTGTAGATAGTCTCGGTGTATCGGAATTTTTCTTAGGAATTATCCTGATCCCCATCATCGGTAACGTGGCCGAGCATCTTGTCTCCGTAAAGATGGCTTATATAAATAAGATGAATCTGAGTGTGGAAATTGCCATTGCTTCCAGCTTACAAATCGCTTTATTCGTAGCGCCGGTGCTGGTGTTCGTCAGCTTATTGATAGGCCACCCCCTGCAGCTTATCTTTAACCAATTTGAGCTTTTAGCCTTAATCGCAGGTGTGTTAATCACTGCCCTGGCTTCGGCAGATGGTGAATCGAACTGGCTAGAAGGGGTGGAATTATTAGCCCTCTATTTGATCCTAGGGCTGGCTTTCTTTTTGTTGCCAGTATAATTTATTATTATCTCACTCTATTCCCAGGGATATATACATAACGACTGGTGAAAAAATTGTATATTTCAATATAGCAAGGCGAGTATGAAAAGATCACCGAAAATGAAAGCAAAAATATATTTCCAACAGCAGGCTGGTACGGCTTCTAGTGATAATCTTAACGAGTTGTGGGAACAAATATTAAAACAGAATTGGTTAGGTTCTCTCGATATTTCTGTCGTAGTACGAGCAGCTGGAAAATGGTTTTCACCGCTGGTCGAACAGACCGCAAGCAGCTTAGTCCAATATCTTAATGAGAAAGCCTTCTATCAGAAAGTGAAATATTATAGGCCAGGATCAGGTTTTCGGACCATGTCACTTGATTTACCAAATCCCAGATCCCTTGATGAGAATAAGGAAATTACCTTTCGTGTATCTAGCTGTTGTTTAAACGATGGTGTACACGTCGCAGAAGACTGGTTATCCCCATTTTTCTTAATTACAATTACTGGGATGGGACCTGATCATTACTTGGGAGTATCATCAATTTTAGATGCTCAGGCTGAAATGGTCACTGTACCTCCTGATTATAAACGTGCAATGCGTTTAGAAACAATTTATGAAGCCCATCATTTGTTTAGATCTGATGTCTGTGTAGTTTGCGGATCAATATCACGCAAAGATGCTAAGAGGGGGGCATTTTGGGTAATGAGCAATAATGATATTCTTCTCGAAGTTGAACTCGCAAAATCGGCTGGATTGTCCCCCCAACGTTTGCCGCAAATAAATGCTTTATCCAGACATGAATTGATCGATTGGGAAAATGTCCAATTTAATGGAGAATTACCCCAATTATTGGGGTACACTGCGTCGGGTCTGATAGTTTGGTTTACCAAATTCTTTGAGCGGATTATACACATTAGGGCGTTATGGTTAGATGAAATAAATATTCTCCACCAGAACTCTGAACGGATTATGCTCGCAATCCGCAGGAGATTTAACTTTATAGGTAAAGTAGAATGAGTCGTCTACGCTTTGCAGTAATTGGATGTGGGGCTATCTCACTGGAATCTCATCTACCAGCGGTTCTTAAAGCCCCTATGGCCGAGCTGGTTGCTGTCGTAGATTCAGATATCAATTGGGCACGCACAATTTCAAAACAGTTCTATGCGGGGTTTGCTTTTATAGACTATAAAGAGTTAGTAGGAAAAGTAGATGCTGCCATTGTAGCTACGCCAAACGCTACACATGCTGATATCAGTTGTTTTTTACTTGAAAACGGGATTCATGTCCTATGCGAAAAGCCAGCAGCGACCAACCCGACAGACGCCAGGCGCATGTTTTCTATAGCTGAAAGAACCTCTGCTCGGTTGATGATTGGTCAGAGTCGACGGTTTTCCTCCCAGATTCAATTTCTTTATAAACTATTAGAAAGAGGATATCTGGATAGGGCAGGAGAACTTTGGGCAAGTTTGGGTGGAGTTGTAAGTAATTGGCCGGCACGTACAAATTATCGCCTCCTACGGAATTTATCTGGAGGCGGGCCGCTGATGGATCAGGGAGTTCATTTAATTGATATGGCATTATGCCTGTTTGATGATCAACCGGTTAAAATTGACTATTACGAGACACGTTTGAAAGACAGGGAGGTTGAAGACGACGCTGAGCTTGCTATAGAATTTTCGCATGGCGGTTGCGCCCACTTGGCGATGAGTTATTCCCATGGATTAAATCGAGCGCTTACTTATAGGGCACAAAATGGCTGGGTAAAAACCGATGTCGAAAAGAGTTCCCTCGAGTTCTATCTTAAGAATTCCCGTTTATGCCGTATAGCAGGTGTTCAAAAACCAATATTAGAGTCATCGGACCTTGCTTTTCAGAATCAGCTTGAACATTTCTGTAGTGCTGTTCTTGCACAGGAACCTTTTATCGTTAAACCCCATCAAATCGTTCAAGGGTTAGAATTAATTGAGGTTTGTTATAAAACCCAAGGCTCTTTTACTTGGGAGGTAGCATGAACGATTTACGCGGCAAAACTATTCTTGTTACTGGTGCAGGGGGCTTCATTGGTTCACGTTTGGCCGAAACCTTGGCAGCCGAGCACGCAAAAGTAAAGGTATTATTAAGAAGTGGGTTGAGAAAGGAAACCTATCAACGTAAGGGAATTGAGGTTGTACGCGGTGATATAACACTACCAGAATCTCTGCCACAAGCTGTTGAAGATTGTCAAATTGTCTTTCATTGCGCGGTTGGGGGTGATGAATTAGAAGTTGCCCGTCGGATAAATGTCCAAGGTACATTAGATTTATTGAAGGCAGCAGCCTTAGCTGGAACCAAACGGTTTGTCCATGTGAGTTCGGTTGCAGTTCATGGCACAACCCTCTCTAAAATTGTCAGGGAAGATCAACCCTATCTTAAAGACGGTAGTGTGTATGCCGTTACCAAGGCAGAAGGTGAGCAGGCTGCGCTTCACTTTGGGGAAGAGAAAAATCTTGAGGTAGTTATTATTCGACCTACACTCGTATATGGTCCGAATTCACTCGACTGGACGATCAGTCTTTTAGATAAAATAAAATATGAGCAAATTCTACTGGTGGGGGGAGGGGTAGGCATTGCTAACTTGATTTATATAGATGATCTGGTTCAGGGAATGATCCTTGCCGCAATTACTCCCGGGGTATCGGGAGAGGCTTTCTTTATCTCAGGCAGCGAAATTGTAAGCTGGCGCGAGTTTATCGGTAAATATGCTCGACTATTAGGTAAACCAATGCCCCCTTCCTTACCTTTATGGCAGGCGAAGATTGGGTATCAAATTGGAGTCTGGCGATACCGTTTGACCCGCAAGCCTAATAAGATTACCCCATTGAGTCTTTATACTCATGTCCAACAGAGTGTGTATAGTATCGAGAAAGCTCAGCAGAGATTAGGATATACTCCCCAATTCACCTTGGATCAAGGTTTAGTAAAAATAAAAGAATGGCTTATAGAAAATAACTATCTTCCCTGAAGTTCAACTGGTTTCTGGTTCGGAACGTATAGTTTAATCATTACCTCAATGACCCCCATCATGAGGGCGATGAGTGGTGCCCAGAACAATGCAACAAATGAGAAGTGTAGTATAGCGATAATTACCAATCCCAAGAATGAAAGTGTAAACCCAAGGAAATATCCACGAATTTGAGATCCGGGGATTCTCTGCCAATACTTGAATCCCCTCCATATGGTAAGGATACAGAGCCACATCAGGAAGAAATAACCTACCAGGCCGGTCTTCATCATGATCCAAACATGACCGTTGTGAATATAAAATGTTCCGTCAAATCTTTGATGGTCTACGTTTACAAGTCTAAGTCTGTATCTAGCTCCTAACCCCAGGCCTAAGATAGGGTGGTTCCAAATTTGTGGAAAAGCATATTTATATTCAACTTCCCTCCAGGCGAGTGTGCTTTCGTCGGCGGGACCTAATAGGGTTTTTTGCCCAACGATAGAGATTAACCGGTCTCCCACCCCTGATATAAATTGTGCGGCGGGTGAATCAGGATTAACCAAGATAGGAACAAATAAAAAGGTTAACAGCAATAAAATGATATAGATCCAGGTCACCAGCCTTTGTCTATCCAAGCTCCTCACTAGGAAAATAGTAATCAAAATTGCCAAAATTGCTACCGACCAATGAGCGCGGTTAAAACTCATTATGAACGCAGTCCCAATCAGAAGCGATTGTATGAGTTCGAATAACCCTCTAAATCGTGGTTTGCTGATAATTAATTTAATCATCTTGGTTATAAATGCTACAGTTAATGTCCCCTCCCCAACGATGTCAGTGATTCTGGTGACGTTCTCTTGAATTATCCCTTCTGTCACCAAATATTCCACCCTACCAGCAAGGAAAGTGAATTTGACCCCAAGTGAGTATTGAATGATTACTGTTATGGCAACAATAGTCGCGAGGAAGAAAAAGCCTTCTATGAGTAGTTTAAGATTGTGCTCTTTTAATATTAGATTGGTAATTGTATAAAATAATAGATAGTAACTAATGACCCGTACTTCAGGTATCATACGAGGTACTTCTAGGTTATAGAAGAGCAAGGCATATACGGTGGATAACATCGACCAAAAGAAGAAGAGGAAAAGCGGTAAATCAAGGGGTGTATGTGTCAGCTTGAAGCTTGGGTCTAGCATCCAACGTATCAGAATGAGAATAAATAGTCCCATGACAATCAGGTCTGACAAAAATATTCTGCCAGGACCTACATTAATGACCGGAATTTGGACTTCTGAAATGATAGTGGATAAAAGGGTTATTACAGCCAGAATCGCTAGTTCGGGTCGCTCAATCGCTACAATAGCAATAAACACCCCCACAAGGATCACCAATGTCCAAACTGGTGAGATAACCAGTGAAAGTAGTCCCAAAAGCACGCCACTTATCCCCGCAATGGCTAGTTGGATAGATTGATCTAATGTCCCCAATCTGAAGGAAAGTTGTTGTTCCATAAGATATTTTTATAACGATTAAGCTTTCCTCAAAGCGAAGCTATTTTCGCAAGCTATCTAGCAGGTTATCTAGCCTCTTATCAAGATCACCTTCATTTTGGTTGCTTTGCTTTTGTCGTTGGGAAAGGTCCTCAACCTGTGTATCTAACTTTTTAATCTGTTCGACTTTGGTTTGGCTTTCTTGCTGTTGTGAGACTAAGGTGTCCACCAGCTTATCCAGTTTTTGTCCCAAGATATCGAGTTGGTTTTCGACTCTGGCTACCCTCTCCTTTTCCATTTCTTTCCCTTTGCCAGTTCCATCACTTCCTGGGATGGAAACTGGTGAAGTCAGCAGCGTGCGTTTCTTTGAGAACCGGGAACTTGTTCCTAACCCTGTGCGATTTACGATCACCCCAACCAGATTAGCCTTGACGGTGTTTAAATGTTTGAGAGTAGCTTGCAAAGCCTCGCGGCGGACCCACGCTTGCCTGACTACCAGCAAGACACCATCGACATTTGGGGCGATAACAGCCGGGTCTGTAACAGTCAAAGAAGCTGGGGAATCTAATAAAACCACATCATATTGCTGTTTGAGTTGAGCGATCAATATGGCCATCTGGTCTGATTGTAATAACTCGACCGGGTTAACGGGTAATTTTCCGCTGGTAATGACATGAATTTCAGGATATTTGGTTGGCTGGATCACATCAGCTAATTTGGCCTTCTGCTGAAGCACATCACTCAAGCCGCGCTCATTTGATAGATTAAACATACTTTGGATCGTGGGCCAGCGAAGATTAGCATCAACAACAATCACACTGTGGTTTCCCTGGGCAATGCTAAAAGCCAGGTTCGCTACCACAGTTGATTTACCGTCTTTTGTCACTGGACTTGTTATGAGAAATGCTTGCAGTGTTTCGTTTTCAGCGTGGGAAAAGATGTTAGTATGTAGACGGCGGAAGGCTTCAATATGCAGGCGGCTATCCTTGAATAAACCATCTTCTGGATGCAAGTCATGGTCATTAGGAATATCACCGAGCACAGGCAATTGAGTCAGGTTCTCGATTTGTTTAGTAGAGTATAAACGGGTGTCAAGGCTCTCGAAGAGTAAAGCCAGTCCGATACCTCCTACTAGGCCAACAACAAGCCCAAGTCCAATGATCACAAGGGGATGAGGGCTGGATGGTTGCGTAGGTATGTCCGCAGGCTCAGCAACATAAATATTAACAGGACTTACGTCCCCAGAATATAATTTTCTACTTTGATCGATCAAGATTTGTGACAGCTTGTTTGCTGTAAATTGAGCTCTGGCCGGGTCTTCGTCTTCGACATCGATTTGGATCAGTTCGGTGCCAGAGACAACTTTCGCGTTGATTTTTGGAAGTTTATCAACATATTTGCTCAATTCTTCAATTACGTTGCTACTTTTAGCCATTTCGGTAAAAGTGTTTTGAAGCCGTTCCGCGTAGCTAACATCATAGTCAATATAGTCAGCACCCCCTGTCCTGGTTGTTAAAACGCGAATTTTTGTGGTAGCAGTATATTTGGGAGGGGTTTGGCCCACGCCCAATGTGACGACAATTAAAGTAAAAATAGCGGTTATGATAACAATCCATCTCCGTCTTGCCAAAATCTCTAAATAATCTCTTAGTTCCATAGCAAAACAACCTCCTTCTGATTGTTCTAAAGCCTGTCAGTTCCCTGTATTTCCGACCCTAATATATTCACAGCAATAAACCAGATGAATAATATATAGACAAATCTCAAAGGGATTCATACTATCCTGATATCCATGTAATCTTTATATTATAATTCATAATATCCTAGAATCAATCATTATTAAGAACATTGATTATTATCGTTTAGTAAATTTAATACCCAGATTATATAACAAATACATTCGTTTGTGTAGATAAGTTATCTTTAATCTGGGTGTAAATAAAATAATTATAGATAAAATAATCATAAATATGAGTAGTAATGCCGTAGTCGATGTATGGAATCAAAGATTATATTTCGATCACTATCTTTACAGAAAGACTCCAGCGTAGTATAAAAGGGGATAAAACCCATTCTTTTGAGAATCTATATTATATAATCTTTGAGACGATAACATAATAATCGTGGATCACTGAAACTCAGGACTTAATTATGCATTTATTTGTTCCTCGAAAAGGCTGCTTTTTTTTGATGCTTGCAATAACTTATTTTATTAGCAGTTGCAGCCCATCCAATAAAAATAATCCAGAAATGACTGTATCGATCCAACCTTCAATATCTTCTGTGCAAGCCTCAACAGAGCTTTTGACTCAGGATGCGCAGAGCAATTTGGAGACCTCACAACCGATTGAACCCCAGGAACCTACAGAGACACCACCTGAACTGACCCCTGATTTAGGTATTGTCTGGCAGGCCAGATTCGAGACCGGTAACCTCAGTGAGTATAAAGATCATGATCATGGTGATTTTACACGACAAGGCTTCTCTGGCACATACAGTATGGTCACCCCCAATGCTCATACTGGTAGATATTCTGTGGCCTTGACGATTGATACCGAAGCCCCGTCTGATACTGGGGCTCACGCAGCTTATTTGTGGTTTTGGGATCACCCATTGACGCCCGATGATAGTTACTATTATTCAGCCTGGTACTATATCCCATCCGATGTAAAGCCATCGGACTGGTGGAATATCTGGCAATGGGTGTCCAAGAAAGTAGCGGGATCAGATGAAGATGCATTACCTATTTTTAGCATGTCGGGGGAACAGGGAAAACAAGGGCTCGGACTTAGGCTTACTCAATGGCCAAGTTTGGCATCAAAAATCGTTTATAAACAAGATGTAATGGTTGTACCGGTGGATAGATGGTTTCAGATTGAAGCGTTCTACAAGCGAGCACAGGATACGTCAGGACAGGTTATCGTTTGGTTAGATGGTGTCGGAATATTTAATGTTTTAGGTGTACAGACTGCTCTCGGTAGTAATGAGGTGAGTTGGGGTGTTAACAACTATGCTGTAAAAATTCAACCCAGTCCTTGTACCATTTATGTCGACGACATATTCATCAGTAAGAAGCGCATTGGACCAATTTCTTTAGCGTTGCCATAGTTGAGTTTTATATCCAATTAGAGAGAAGTGCCAAGTGAGAAAGAGATTGTTTAGTTTTGATCCTTTAGAGATTACTGAAAGCCAAGCGCCTGGCTATTTAACCCCTGAACGCAAAGGGGTGAATTTTTTCATAAAACGTGCCTTCGATTATTGCCTGACAATTCCAGGATTGATCTTAATATCACCTTTGCTTATGCTCATCGCTATAGCAATTAAGCTTGATTCTCCCGGTCCGGTGATATTCAGGCAGAAAAGGGTGGGACTAAACGGCCGCATCTTCGAAGCATATAAGTTTCGTTCTATGTACCAGGATGCTAATCCTTCTTTACATGAAGAGCATATCAAAGCCTTTGCTGATGGTATGCTGGATGAGACGAAAGGGGTGAAATTAAAAGATGATCCCAGGATAACGCCAGTAGGCAGGTTTCTAAGAGAGACCAGTCTGGATGAATTACCGCAAACTTTCAATGTTTTAAAGGGAGAAATGAGCCTGGTGGGGCCGCGGCCAGTGATCGCCTATGAGGCTGACTTATATGATCTATGGCACAGCGAGCGGTTTAATGTGTTACCAGGCATTACTGGTCTTTGGCAAGTGACTGGACGGAGCACTGTTTCCTTTGATGACCAGTTGCGTTTAGATATCCGCTATATCCGATACCAGTCATTATGGTTAGATATCAAAATATTATTGAAAACCTTGCCTGCTGTCCTATCTAAACGTGGCGCAGGATAATGATGTTATCTCCTGAGACAGTAGGTTCAGGGGGTAGTTATTCACCCATTCTACAAGATATATAGAAACCTATACTTTTCAATTGGACAATAAACCAGCCGAATCCATCCTCTCCCGCTTTATCTCAGGGGCTTTCGCCATTGGTATTGGCAGACTTTCAACCGTAGTCTTAGGATTTTTAGGACTAGCAATTGCTACTCGCTGGGTGTCGCTTGAGGAAATGGGAGCATTCACTCTGCTTCGGTTGATTGGTAGTTTCATGGCTAGTATGTCCGATTTTGGGATTAGTCTTTCCTTAACGCGATTCCTTGCAAGTTCTGAGGATGCTCAAGATAAGAGGAAATTCACCAATACAGCCCTGTTTTTTCGGTGCCTGACGATTGCTGTTGCTTGTATAACGGTCTTCCTGGGTAGAGAAGCATTGTTTTTATTATTTGGCCGGATCCAATATTCTGAATTGTTTATTTATGTGCCAATTATTTTGGCAGTCGAGGGTCTTTGTGGGATAACATATGCAATCCTTGAAGGCAGTTTTAAGTTTAAAACCCTCAGTATTATAGAACTCATTGCCAGTGTCCTGAACCTCACTCTGACGATCGTTTTTGTGGTATGGATGAAACTGGGCGTATTGGGATTAATTTACATGAGAATAGTTTTTCGGGGGTTGAATGCCTTATTAGCCTATTTTGCCGCTCGAATTCAACCTAGGGTAGAGATTGATTTGAGAAAGCTTGAAATGATGTTAAAGTTTGGATTCCCTATATATATCAACTCTATTCTAAGTTTTATTTTTTCTCGGTCAGATACTTTTCTTATTGGTGCTTTGCTTGGTTCTGCTGAGATTGCGCTTTACGAAATAGCCCGCAAGATCCCCGAAAGCCTGGAAATGATGGCTGATGCTTTTCGCCAAGTATATTTTCCATTTATTTCCAAGCTTTTTTCTAGTGGAGAAATCCCAAAAGGTACCCGAATGCTGAATCATTCAATCCGTCTGGTAACCTTTTTAGGTATGTTTGGAACGTTGATATCCATAATATTTGGTAAGGAAATTATCACATTCGTTTTTTCAGAGAAATATCTGGCAAGCGTGCCGATATTTGGAATTCTGATGATATTATTGACCTTCACCATTGTTGATATGATTACTGGTTATTCGCTTGTGGCTGTGGGTGGTTCCAATAAAATACCATTTATAGAATCTATTCACACTATGTTAAGTTTTTCCGGATATTTAATCCTCATCCCTATTTTGAACCTTGCTGGTGCAGCATTGGCTAATTTAAGTGGTACGGTTATGGTATTTCCCCTTTATGTGTTTTTTTTGCAGAGAAGCGGCATAGATGTGAAGTTTAGATTCATTCTCAAACCCATTTTAATTTTTGGGTTGTTCTGGGTGTTCATAGAAGCACTCAACTCTCAATGCCTTCTGTCAAAGATTGCACTTGTAGCACTATTTATTTTCTCCAATCTGCTTATGGCGGTTATCAATCAGGAAGATGTAGCCTTACTTATTAGAGAAGGGAAAACAATATTGGCAAGAATATTAAATAGATCGCGCCCAGAGGGTATCGATACAGAGTAACTTTGATCAAGTTTAGGTAAGCATACTATGCGGATTCTGCTGGTCACAAACACTTTGCCATATCCCCCAATTTCAGGTTTTCCATTACGCGTTTATAGCCTGTTGCAACGGATAGCCCGTAATCATGAAGTATGGTTAGTCTCGCTAGTAACGGGCACGCCGGACCCTGAAAATATATCTCACCTGCGAATATTATGCCGTGACGTTTTGATAACAACTATTCCAAAATATGGTGGATTTGACAAACCAAAAGAATGGCTCAGTTATTCGCTGGCTGGAATACCTCCCGATCTGCGATTCTATCATTCTGATTGTATGGAAGCTGCTATTCGTGATCTTACATCTAATATCGGTTTCGACATCATTCAAATCGAAGACTCGTATATGGCGAGGTATATTGAGGCTCTGCCTGATGATATAAACTCTAAAACAGTCCTCACCTTTCATGATATTGTTTTTGAGAAATATGATCGCATCTTTAAACTCGAATCAAAACCGACAAGGAAGCTAAGAAGGTGGTTGCACAGTCGTATGATGCGATCATGGGAGCCTCACTACGCGGAACGGTTTGACCTTTGTATCACCATGTCAGAAAGAGATCGTTCCTTATTACTCGATGTTAACCCACGCTTGCATGTTGAGGTTGTTCCCAATGGAGTTGATACGCAAACCCTTCAATTATTGCCCTACGATGATTTGTCCCCTGGCCTGATTTTTGTTGGTAATATGAGTTACTTGCCGAATATTGATGCTATCCTATATTTATACGAGGAAATACTTCCTTATATTAAACGTGTAATTCCCAATATTGAGGTTTGGGTAGTAGGGATCGACCCCTCTCCTGCACTCGAAAAACTTAACGAACATGGTGTGCATGTAACAGGTCGGGTGGACAACGTGCAGCCTTATTACAAACGGAGTAGTGTTTGTGTAATACCTCTGCGAGCAGGTGGGGGTACCCGGTTGAAAATTCTTGAATCGATGGCTCTTGGTAGACCGGTAGTATCAACTACGATTGGCTGTGAAGGGTTAGATGTCGAAGATGGCAAACATTTATTCATCGCTGACGCTGCGGATGAGTTTGCTGAAAAAGTGCTGCTCCTCTTAGCTAATAAGGAGAAAAGGCAACAAATCATTGATAATGCTCGCCGGTTGGTTGAGACCCATTATAATTGGGATATTCTGGCAAATAAATATATAGCAGCATTGGTTCATATTATCAATGACCTCGGCCATCGTGGCAGCATTACATAAATATTCCAATTAGGAATAAGTTCAATGAAGATCACTCTCATTAATCCCCCATTTGTTTTCTCTTCTAAAGATCATGTAGTAATCTCTCATTGCATAGGATTGCGTATCCTATCCTCCACTCTCAAGGCAAATTCATCCAACGAAGTGATCTTCATTGACTCTCTTATGGAAGGCTATTCAAATGTTCAACCCTTTCGTAGTGGTTATAAAATAGGCCTTGATACTGACAAAATCATCGAGAAGATACCCAGAGACTCAGATTTGATAGGAATTTCCGTCCCCTTTAGCCAATTGGCACCCGTTGCTCACGATATTGTAGATCATATTAAGGCTTATGTTCCAAAGTCAACAGTAGTAATGGGAGGTATCTACCCTTCTACACAACCACAGCTAAGTTTGACTTCGAAAACTGATTATATTGTAATAGGTGAAGGCGAGGTTGCCCTGAGCCAATTAGCCGATGGAAAAGATGCCAAGAATATTATAGGCGTTTATTGTCGGGAATCCTTGGTAGATAATACATATCGTAATGCTTTAGAAATAGAGGATTTAGATCAACTACCATTTCCTGATTATTCAATTCCCTCAATGGAACGATATTTCACAAAGTCTCAGCGGGCTCGTATTGGCCGGGTGGCGGCTTTGGTGACATCACGTGGTTGCCCATATTCTTGCGAGTTTTGTTCTATCCATCCTGTGTTTGGTCACAATTATCGTTACCGCTCACCCGAGAATGTTTTGCAGGAGATTGAGTTCTTGGTGAAAAAGTATGGCATCCGGTTTTTGGAAATTGAGGATGACAACTTCACACTAAGAAAGGATAGAGCCGTAAAAATTCTTGAGGGTATTATTTACTTGAATGAGAAAGGCGCCAAGTTGGCATGGGCTACTCCAAACGGCATCCGGATTGATACCTTGGATGAAGATGTTATTAAGTTAATAAAAAGGGCGAATGGCCAAAATATCACTGTGGCTATAGAGCATGGTGACCAAGAGATGTTGAAAATAATGAACAAACACCTAGATTTGGATAAAGCATGGGAGGTGCTCAAGTTACTCGTGAAGTACGAGATACCTAATATCTCTGTATTCTTTATGATCGGTTATCCAGGAGAAACGATTGAGCGATTTAACAATGCTTATAAATATTTAAAAAATGTCCGAAATCTTGGTGGCAACATTAACATTTTTTTAAATAATACACAACCATATCCCAATACATCGCTTTTTAAGCGATGTGTAGAGGCAGGTTACATAGCTCCAGATAGTGACAATTATTTAAAAAGGGATGATATCCTCGACACAAGGGATACAATCTCGATCGTCACGGCTGATTTCGATGCCAAGGAAGTGTTACGCCGAAAAGCATCCCTGGAACAAATTTTTTATAAAGCGCCTCCATTATGGAAAAAGGTTAGTAAGCAGTTAATACCGACAAAAATATGGCTCATATTACGTGGATTGAAAAAACGTATAAAATCCGCGATAACCCTCTTAGGAACGTAGTAATTTAAAAATTGTTTTAGGAATGGTCACAAATGTGCAGTAGTAAAGCAATAATTAAAGGTTTTTACCATCAATATGAACAATACTAGCTATTCCGCAAAAATGAATCATCTGGTGTGGGTGCGTAGTACAACACTTAGCGAATTAAATGCAACCCCCACACTCAGTGTTACTCGTGAACTGCGGATAATGGGGTGGCAAGTTACATTAACTGCGGCTGGCCAAGCTGGTTACCGGAAGATTCAAGGTGTTGAGGTGCTTGGTTTCCAAAGACCAGATATATATTTTCTGAGACAATTATTGTTTTATATCAAAGTTATAAGCTGGCTATTCCGAAATTGGAAAGCAATAGATGTCTTACTTTTTGATGTAATGGGTGCACCCTGGCTGACACCTTTAAGATTCTTCCGGGTCTTGATTAATCAAAAGAGGCCATTATTTGCGATGGATACCCGTTCGGTTCACATGACAGATCCGCGCAAGGAGAACATTAAGGATCGCATGCGCAGGTTACTCTACGCAGTAATGCAGCGTTGGAGTAATTATACGGTGGATGGCAGGCTGGCAATCACACAACGCATGGCTGAGTTAATCCGTATCCCTCCTAAAAAATTATGGGGGATATGGCCTTCTGGTGTTGATCCAGAGCAATTTACCCAGGCGCGGGCAGTACGTCGATGGCCCTCACATGATGACGCGATTAATATTATTTATATCGGTTGCACACCTTATGGGCGTAACCTCATGTCCGTCTGCAAGGCAATTGTGCAAGCAAATAGTCAAGGTATGAAATTTACATTCTCAATATATGGTGAGGGTGGTGAACAAGCTGATTTAGCTAAATTTGCAAAGCATACATCCGGGCAGATAAATATCAATTCTCCGGTACCCCACGAAGAAGTCTGGAAGGTGCTGGCGCAAGCTCATATCGGTGTGCTCCCGTTTCCAGACGAACCAAAATATCAAGTAAGCAGTCCAATTAAATTATTTGAGTACATGGCTTCTGGTTTACCCATTCTGGCGACCCGTATTTACTGCCATACGGATGTTGTCGGAAACGGCAGATATGCATTTTGGGCGGATAAATATGATGTGGATGGGATGGTGGATGCTATGCGTCTTATCTGGCAGTCTAGGACGGTACTGGATAAATTGGGCATTCAGGCTGCTATTGCTGCAGATGACTGGACCTGGGCAGCCTCTGCGCGTAAAATGAAAATCGCATTAGAAAAGGGGCTTGAACATTACGGTTAATAATCTGCAATCCGACCCGCGCGGAAAAATTAATATGGATAGGTATGACCAGATTGGTTACTTTGTATTCTCGTTAGATACTGAGCTTGCAACCGGTTACTATGACAAAGATGAAGCCCGTGCCAGGACATTTTCTCCTGATGGATCGAGAGAACGTTGGGCGATCAAGTGTTTATTGGATATTTTAGAGGAATTCAATCTAACAGCCACTTGGGCGGTTGTGGGACATTTATTTTATAAAGAGTGTGAAAAGTGCGATATTTGTCCCATCCTGGATTGGAGGGGGAAATATAAGAGCTTTGAGGAAGTTTATCTTACCAATAATCCCTTATGGTATGCTGGTGACATTATCGAGACTATTCTCTCTAGGATAGGTACGCATGAGATTGGTTTCCATGGATATACCCATGCTTTGTTCGGCGAGAGTATCATGAGCAAGGAAAAAGCGCAGGTTGAGATTAATGAGTGGTTGCGCGTAGCGGGTAGATATGGAATTGTCCCTCGAACTGTCATTTTTCCTCGCGATCTTGCCGGTCATCTTGACCTCTTTGAAAAAGCCGGTTTTATCAATTACCGCAGTGAGGCACATTACCCACTTATCATCCGTAATCGGTACTTTGGAAAATACGTAAAGATAATGGATCACATCCTATCAATTTCTACCCCTCCTGTGTACAGCCTCGATCAGGTGGAGCAGAATGGACTGGTGAACTTTCGCGAGTCGCAGCATCTCTTTGCATTTAACCGTAAAGTGGAGTTGTTGTTAGATTCACACAACTTGCACAATCTGCGTTTAAGAAGGATTGTCAAGGGAATCAAGAAAGCTGCAAGAGAGAAGAAAATATTCCATCTTTGGGCGCATCCCTGGGAATTCCGGACAGAGAAAGATTTCCTGAAACTTCGTTATATCTTCAATTATGTGGTTGAAGGGGTTAAGGCGGGAAGTATGCAATCTATCGGAATGGCTGAACTAGCAAAATTTATCAGGGAAAAATCTGATACTTATAAGCAAAAGGTTTAAGAAAGAGGATTTTCCCATGAGATTAAAACGAACGATAAAAGATATGCTGGCTCGCATCATTGTAACCTGCTTGCCAACTCGGATATTGACAGATAAAAAATATTTTCCACTATGGGAGAGTAAAGGCTATCACATCACACCTGTGCACTTCTACGAGCCCATTCCAGACACCCGAGAGCTGAAAGATGATCTATGGGAAAAAAAATCTGAGCTTATTGGAGTGGATTTGAATGAAGATATGCAGCTTTCACTTCTTCAAACTTTTTTATCGCAATTTAAAGAAGAATATGAAAGATTCCCCCAAAATCATACATCAATACCCTACCATTTTTCTTTTGAGAATGAGACCTTTACTTTGGTTGATGCAGAGATCTTATATTCTATGATCCGCCATTTCAAACCTAGGAGAATTATCGAGATAGGGTCGGGCGCGACAACATGTCTTTCTGCACAGGCTATTTTGGAAAACACGAAGGATGATGTTAAATTTGAGTGTAATTTGACCGCAATTGAACCCTACCCAAATTATACTTTGAAAAAGGGTTTTCCAGGTTTTACCCAACTCATCGAGGATAAAGTACAAAATATTCCTTTATCCAGGTTTACTGAATTGGAAGCGAACGATATCCTCTTTATAGATTCAAGCCATGTTCTGGCGTTGGGCAGTGACGTACAATATGAATATCTCGAAATATTACCACGGATCAAGAGGGGTGTAATTGTACACATCCATGATATCTTTTTCCCTTTCGATTACCCAAAGACCTGGGTATCTGAATTATGGAGGTTTTTTAATGAACAGTATTTACTCCAGGCATTTCTGGCTTTTAACCCTTGTTTTGAAGTGCTCTGGTCCTCTAGTTATATGGAGCTAAAGTATCCAGATAAACTAGAAAGCGCGTTCAGTAAATATAAAAGAAACATGTATTCTTATAAAGGGGATATTACAATACCGATAGTGCAAGGTTATTCGATACCTTCCAGCCTGTGGATTAGAAGAATAAAATAGACCAGGAAATGCACCCCATAATTGAAATCCCTCCAGCACGAGAAATCAGAGTGCTTGTCGTGACCAATGCCTACCCAATTGATCAATCTCCGGGTAATCCAAGTATTAAGGAACAGGTATCAGCTCTTCGGAAACTTGGTGTGAATATTGATTTATTGATCATTAAAACCGGAAATAAAGCGTCCTATCTAAAAGCTGCTTATAGTTTATTTTTACTATCTTTCCAAAAAAATAGGTATGATCTTATCCATGCATATTATGGCCTCTGTGGTTTGCTTGCCCGCTTACAATTAAAATGCCCTCTTATCGTGACTTTCCTCGGGTCTGACCTTTTGGGGGTTAGAGGTAAAAAGCAAAAAGCAAGCCGGGATAGCATTATTGGACGAATCATCGCTAGGTTGGCTGATGTTATCATTGTTATGACCCAGGAGATGAAATGCATTACTCATAGAGAAGATGCTTATGTGATCCCTTTTGGGATTGACTTAGACCTTTTCCAACCCTTTCCAAAAGAACAAGTCAGGCTTGAGCTGAGAATTCCTTTAAGTAAGAAACTAATTCTATTCCCTTGGAGACCTGAAAGAGCAGAGAAAAGATTTGATATTGTACAGGGCGCCTTTCAGATACTAGAAAAGCAGTTTGAGGATTTACGGGTGGTTACGATTTCTAATGAGTCCCACGAACGAGTTGTTAAGTACATGTGTGCTTGTGATGTCATGGTTTTGGCCTCAGACCATGAAGGATCACCAGTGACTATTCGAGAAGCGATTGCATGTGGTCTTCCTATTGTTTCCGTTGCGGTTGGAGATATTGCTGAAACGATTGCCGGGATTGAAGGATGTTATTTATGTGAACGTAATCCGAAGGATATGGCTGATAAAATTGGGTTGGTACTCAAACGAGGACAACGCATCTTTGGATATCATAAAATTAGAACGATGACAGTCGACTGGACGGCTGAACAAATTTATAAGGTATACGAACGATTTATTTAGCAGGACATGAGGTCACAATCCAGATATATACAAAATATATCCCTAAAGCCCAAAGACTTAAATTCGATGAACCCTAATCAAAAACTCAAAGTATGCATGGTTGTACAAAAATATTATTACAGTGACGCTCGTGTTATGAGTTATGCTAAAGCGCTTTACAATCAAGGGGCTCAAGTAGATGTGCTGTGTGTGTTGGGTCAGATATCCTTACCAATTAAAAAGGGTGATGGTGTAAGAGTTTTTACTATTCCTATAAGACATAAGCGGGGTAACCCAATAAGATATCTATTTGAATATGGAATATCATTTCTATTATTTAGTTTATGGTTGCTCATCCTCTATTTCAGAAATCATTATGATGTGATCCATGTTCATAACTTGCCTGATCTGTTAATTGTTACAGCACTTATCCCAAAATTGTTTGGATCTAAATTAATCCTCGATGTACATGATCCGATGCCTGAGCTTTTTATGGCAAAATATCATAAACCAGCAAATCACATTCTAGTAAAATTATTGAGTATTGAAGAGAGGCTTTCTGCCAAGTTAGCAAATGCGATCATTACCGTGAATATGGATTGCAAGGAGAACCTGGCTACCAGGGGTACACCAGCTGATAAGATAGTTATTGTCAAAAATTTTCCCGATCCAGCAATATTTAAACGAGAGAAATATAAAAAGGAATTTGTCCTCAAGCATTCACAATTCACATTGATCTATCCAGTAACGATCGCGCAACGATATAGTTTAGATGTGGCAATTAGTGCGCTTCCGCAGTTACATGAAAAGATTCCTCAGATACAACTCGTAATTATCGGTGAGTGGACCGATTATGCCACAGAATTGCTCAGTCTTGCTGAGCGATTAGGCGTCTCGCAGTTCGTAAGGATAAAACCCCCAATTCCCAGAGATCAAGTCCCTTTGGAGATCGCCCATGCTGATATTGGCATATATACGGCGCGCTCCAGTCCCCACATGGACATCGCCATCCCAGGTAAAATACTTGAATATGCTTTGATGGGTATTCCAGTCATTGCATCCAGACTCAGGGTTCTTGAAAATTTGTTCACTGAGTCAAGCATCCTGTTTTTTGAATCTGGGAATGATAGTCAGTTCGCAGGTTGTGTGCTAGAATTATTTGAAAATCCAGCCCGAGGAGAAGAATTGGTACAAAATATGGATCGCACTTTCGTTCGTACCCAAAATTGGGAGAATGAAAAGAGAGAATATTTCGATGTCTTGCGCCGGTTATTACCCCAAGGCCTCATTCCCCAAGGAGATGATCAATGCCCATAGCGATGGATGTCCAGTTAGCTGAAGGTGTCAAGATATTTCATCCTGATCTTGTCAACCTCTATGGTTGTCGTATCGGGATAGATACTAAAATTGGGACCTTTGTTGAAATCCAAAAAAATGCCATGGTAGGAGCGCGTTGTAAAATTTCATCTCACTCGTTTATCTGCGAAGGGGTTACTATTGAGGATGAAGTATTTGTGGGACATGGCGTTATGTTCATCAATGACATATATCCCCGTTCTACCACCTCGGGAGGTAATTTGCAAACCGAAGCAGATTGGAAATTAATTGAAACGCGCATCAAACTGCGGGCGTCTATCGGTAGTAATGCTACTATTCTGGCAGGAGTAATCATTGGAGAAAACGCTATGGTCGGGGCTGGAGCAGTTGTGACCAAAGATGTGCCGGACTATGCGATTGTGGCTGGGGTGCCGGCTCGCATCATTGGTGATGTGCGCAACCGTTTCGAGAAATCAAAGTAAAAGAACCTATTAATTAAGGAGATATCCATAATGACGCTAAATGTTGGTGTGATTGGCTACGGTTATTGGGGCCCAAACCTGGTACGTAATTATGTCGAAACACCTGGGTCCCAGGTGGTCGCTGTGAGCGATGTACGGTCGGAAAGATTAAGCGAAGTACAGAAACGCTACCCTTTCATAAAAACTTCAACAGATAATAAAGATTTGTTCAATGACCCGACCATCGACGCGATTCTGATCTCAACCCCAGTTTCAAGTCACTATGAATTAGCAATGCAAGCCCTTCAGGCTGGAAAGAATGTACTACTTGAAAAACCGATTACCCAACAATCTGACCAGGCTCGACGGTTGATTGAAGAGGCTGAACGGCGAAAACGCGTGCTCATGGTAGACCATACCTTCATTTATACTGGTGCAATCCGGAAAATCCATGATTTGATCACATCTGGGGAAATCGGCGATTTGTATTATTATGATTCGGTACGCGTTAACCTTGGCCTGTTCCAACATGATGTCAGCGTACTCTGGGATTTGGCGGTGCATGATCTATCGATCATGGACTATTTATTAGGTGAAAAATCTATAGCTGTCTCTGCTTCTGGTATTAGCCATATCCCTGGTGAACCCGAAAATATTGCTTATTTGACAATATTTTTAGAAAACAACTTAATTGCTCATATTCATGTCAATTGGCTGGCACCTGTAAAGATACGCCGAACGCTTATCGGGGGCAGCCATAAAATGATCGTCTATGATGATTTGGAACCTAGTGAAAAAGTGAAGGTATATGATAGGGGCATCTGCTTAAATGATGAAACCAGCGTATATAAAATGTTGATCAGTTATCGGACGGGGGATGTGTGGATACCGGGACTAGATCAAACAGAGGCTTTGCGTACTCAAGCAATGCATTTCATTGAATGTGTCGAGACAGGTAAGACGCCAATTACCGATGGTCAGGCTGGGCTACGAGTAGTTAAATTACTCGAAGCAGCTACGCAATCCATGGCAAAACGCGGCCAACCCTTTGAGATTTAGTCATTTGGAGCAAATAAAATGATCCCGTTTGTAGATTTAAAAGCCCAATATCATAGCATCAAAGAAGAAATCGATGCAGCGGTCCTCAAAGTTTTAGAAAACGCCCAATTTGTCTTGGGGAGTGAAGTAGCCGCGTTTGAGCAAGAATTTGCGACATATAGCGGTGTCGCGTATGGAATTGGTGTCAATTCTGGTACAAGTGCTCTCCACCTGGCTTTGTTAGCAGCTCGGATCGGCCCTGGTGATGAAGTTATTACTGTGCCTTTCACCTTTGTTGCCACAATTGCCGCGATTGGTTATACGGGAGCACGACCCGTCCTGGTAGATATTGACCCGGCCTCATTTACTATCGATGTGACCCAAATCGAAAAGGCGATTACCAAGCGCACCAAGGCGATTTTACCTGTCCATCTTTATGGACAACCAGCAGACATGGACCCAATTATGGATATTGCCCGCCGTCATAACCTGCTTGTGATCGAAGATGCTGCTCAGGCGCATGGCGCTGAATACAAAGGCCGCAGGGTAGGTAACATGGGTGACCTGGGGTGTTTCAGCTTTTACCCTGGTAAGAACCTTGGTGCTTATGGTGAAGGTGGAATGGTGGTGACGAATAACGCTGAATATACCCGCGTTATCCGTATGTTACGCGACTGGGGCCAGGAACGCAAATACTACCATGAGCTTAAGGGGTATAACTATCGCCTGGAGGGGATTCAGGGAGCGATTCTGCGTGTTAAATTACGACATTTGGAAGATTGGACCGCTGCTCGCCGCGCCCACGCTTCACTTTATAATGACTTATTAGATGGATTATTAGCAGGTAGTGGTGTACAGAGACCTCAAGAGATGTCTTATGCTCGCCATGTTTATCATATTTATGCCATTCGAACACCCCGGCGAGCTTCTCTCCAGGAATTTCTACAAAACCAGGGGGTGCACACAGGTATTCACTACCCAATCCCGGTCCACTTATTAGAGGCTTACCGCGATCTGGGTTATAAGAAAGGTGATTTTCCTCATTCTGAAAAAGCTGCCGATGAGGTACTCTCATTACCTATGTATGCTGAATTACCTGATGAGGCGATTCATCAGGTTTGTGAGAAAACAAAGAATTTTATGAAGGAACCTAATCAGTAAAATGGAAGAATGAAGTTTTGGGTGTGTTGAGTTTGCGAAGCAATCTCAACACACCTACTTTTATTTTACTTTCTACGGCCTCCACGAATTGCCTGTGTGATAGCAAACACAAACACAATCAACGCAAGGATAACTAGCCCCACCATACCATAAGTGAGAATTGGTGATCTTCCTCCTTCATTTTTAGGGCTTGTAGATACATATCTATCCAACCCCTCTCCAGAAGCTCCGGCAGTCAATGTTACGCTCGGTGTAATTGTCACTAGGGTAGCCTGTTGCCCTGTTAACTGAGATAGTAGGACATCCATAGGCCGTATGATAAGTTGCGTGGTTTGGAAGGCATCAACCTTTCTATCTTGAAGGAAGGATAAATCTCCTGCGAAGTCGTATGTAAATGTGGGGCTGGATAGCCTATTCACAGCCCACGTGAATCCTTGATCTGTTGTACCAGTGATAATTGTCACACCCAATAAGGGGTCCCAGGGAGCAGGCATAACCTGAATTAAACCAATCCCGATGTTTTGTTGGATTCGGTAAGATCCAATTTTGTCTTTTAAAGTCAAGTTATCTTCACCGGGAACAAAAGGTTGTGGTAGTTGATCGTTAATTCTCGTAAGCAATGGATTCCTTGAGGGTTTCCCAATAATGATAACATCGGTGGTTATATCCATAGCGGGGTCGAGGCTTGGATCGAGACTGACCTTATAGTTGTAATATGGTTGTTTAATATATGTGCCTACTATCTTTGCTACATTTAGCATGCCACCCATTTCTTCATTTGTAGGATTTTGAGGTAATGAGATCATTACACTAGGTGATGAGGACAAGTAAAAGAATGGATGGATGTAAGGCGGCAGTGTCTGATCGGATTTTAGCACTTGATGAGGTATTTTAAAGAAGCTTGTGTTACTGATTTTTAACCAATAGGCTCTGATATCATACTCATTACACTCTAATGGTGCTTCTAGTATTGCCTCGAAACGTAGGCTATTTAAATAACCCATTCTATAAGCATCTGCTCTGATGGGAATGACGGCTTGTTTCTCTCCGGGCGTTGTGTCTAAAGGCACAGAACCAATCAGGTTGCCGTTTAAATAGACGTTGATACCTGAATTTTTTATGGTCAGGTTGGAAGAAATATCATAATTGATTGCCAGGTATCCGTTTTCTTGGATGACCCAATTACGAGGTATATAAATCGAGGCAATGGCATTGTAGATTGTATCTATACCGTAAAAAACCACACCCCTAAAGCCAAGGTTTGCTAATCGATATGTGTCAACAGTTGTTGTTTCCGCCACAGCAACATAGGGGTCAAGTTTAATGATTGAGACAAGACCACCCATGGTTACAGGAGGAATTACAAGTGCGTTGACAGCTCGTTCGATCGCTTTTTCACTCTTCCCGGTGATGACTAAGTAAGAATATAGATTATTAATATCGGAGCGCGTCAACTCCAGGACGCCATCTTCAGGAGCAATAGGAGTGCCATTAGGGTCACTGATGACGCCCATAATGGAAAGTGCTGTATGTAGTAATTGCTTATTATAAAGTTCTTTAATGAAAGTATTATTTTCTGGTTGTCCGATAGCGATGACATTTGATGTGGCAAGCAATTGTTGCGTTACTTCTGAGGCGGTGATAAGCTTGAGAGTGACATTGGCTGTGGTTTTTCTTCCGATGGTTGCAGCAATATTGGCTGCTGCACTCAGATCACTTTCTGTAAACTGATCAGGGATGATAATTGGAAGTGTTTCCGCCAAAAAAGAATCAAATACCAAAGGGCTCGGGAAGTCAGCCAAGCTAAGGTAAGTAGGGGAGGTTGCGAACATAAGATTGATGGATGAATCATCACGAACGGTGATGGTACCGTCATAACCACAAAAGGCGCTATTATCTCTGAAGTATTGGATAGAGATATTATATTCGTTATTTATGCTATATTGTCGATCGTCCAATAAAGCAGCAGGGAAGTATAACCGTGTCCAATGGTCATAACCTCGTTCAGGGATGAAAGTTCCAGCGTAAAAGCCGTTAATATAGACATCTGCTTCTGGGGCCTCACCATATAACCGATGATCATACGGGTATAGAGTTGGTAATGTTAGACCGTCACGATAATCTTGCAGGTCGTAATGAATATCTACAAAGCTAAGTCCATACTGGATGTTCCAAATATCTGGTAGGTTAAAAAAGATATCCTGAGACGACGGATAGTGTAATACAAAGGTTGGCTGTCCAAGGTCTTTAAAAGTAAACCTGGCAGTGTTTTGGAAGGTATTTATATCGGGGTAGGGGGTGGGTGTTGGAGGGGCTATAGGGGCGCCTCCCACTATTAATTCTGGGTTTACGGGAACAGGAGTGGCCGCGGTTGTTTGAGGTAGCATAGCCGATGAAGGGATTCTTAGAAGCATTCCTGTAGATAGATTACCAACATTCACGCCTGTATTTGCAGATAACAGTTCACTAACCGAACCCCCAAACTTAAATGCAATAGTTTCCAGGGTATCACCCGCGACCACTGTGTAATAAAAGGGGGTTGGGAGTACTGGTAAAGGTATAGTTGGGGACGGAGTTGGCGTTATAGAAATCTGGGCCTGACTAATAGTAATATTTGTGGCAAACAGCAAAACCAGTGAAACAAATAGTCCGATGATCAGATGGTTTTCCCGTTTATTCTTTCTCATAGTATCACCGCCTTATATATTTTAAGAACTATTGAAACTAAACCTTTGATGTTTTCAATATCAAGATCGATAGAAGATATATTCTGCTTGGAATATATCTTAACACAATTAATCATACTGATTTTGGTGGTAATGAATAAATATATTTATACTCCGCTTTTCCCTGAATCCAGGTAGGGCGTTGAAGAACTTAACACCCCAGATAATTTGGACTCTGCTTTATTTAAAATCGCCTCAAAAGTACGGGCATCTTCTGGAAAGGTGGCTATCCCATAGGCCAGGGAAACTCCCAGATTTTCCTTGATTGCAGCTTGAAGCCGCTTGGCAAACAAGACAGAGTTATCAGATGTTGTTTCTGGACACACAATGATGAAACGACCCTCTTCATCTGTCTCTACTACCAGATCAGTCAGTCTGGCCTGTTTGCTCACCTCTTTTGCCAGCTTGGCAATTAAATAGCGCTTCTTAAAATCTCGTACTACCTGATCCAGATCAGCGGCATCTGGCCATTCAGATGCTCCGGGGTCTGGTTCCACCACCATAGCTGAGATCGGGTGGTTATAACGCCGTCCCCGGATGAACTCATACTCGATGATTTTCCCGGCTGTATCCATGCTGTAAATTCTGCGGTCAAGTTTGGGGAACAAAATGTTTTCGATGAGGCGTTCTAATCTCGCCATATTTTGAGCAAATAAATTCGTTAAAAAGACAGCGATTAGAATCAGCGTTAATTCTGTAATAGATAAATATGTATAACGCCCTCCCAATAACGGTGCTTCACGAAAAACGTATAATTTACACAGGACGTAAATAAAACCCCATGAAACCAGTAATATGGGTGCTTCTTGGTGGCGCAATAGTGGAATAATGATGATTGATATTACAGCAATAGTCGCTAAGATATAGACAAACGCTTGAATATCAACCAGGCTTTGATCTCCCACGATGATACGTCCAAGGTTAAAAAATATTGCCAGGTAGGCAATCAGTCCTACTATGGTGTTAAGTGAACGTTGCATCTGCCTCCGGAAATTATTTCGTTATCACCTGATATATTCTACCAATGAAACATCCTAATTATAAATAGTTTGTATTATTTTGTATATATTATACAGAATATGTGAATATCTAAAAGTGCACACTATTCATCACGATTTTCATCTAACTGCACAGGAGATATTGAGAGAACAACTGAGTTGTTAGGTAGTTGATCCTGCTCACATTTGCAGGTTGTTGAGCGGCCTTCTGCCTCCTGTAAAAGACCTTCAAAAGTAAGGCCATCCGTGGGAAAAGTTGCTGTCCCACAAGAGACTTTAACCCCCATTTCATTGGCGGCTTCCGCAATGCGTCTAATAATAATTGATGATCGCTCGTGTTCTGTCTCAGGTAATAGGATCACAAATTTTTTCTTCTCTACCAGATCTAATAATGAATCAGAACGCCTCAATTGGTTATTCAGCGCTTGCGTCATCAGGCTGACTAAGGCATACCGCTCCATCATAGAAGCCTGGACATCTTTTACAGTGCTGTGTATGGCAATATTTAGGGTTTCCATCTGGGGTTCGACCATCACTACGGTCAGGGAGTGTTTATAGCGGCGGGAACGGTATAATTCACCTTCGACACCTTCCACCGCTTCTCTAATATTTACAACTTTCCTCAAACCAGCAAAGGTGATATTTTCTATAGCCCGGATAAAATCTTCGAGTTTCCAGGCAGTATCATAAGCCAACAGCACGGCGATGGCTAAAAGGGCCAATTCAGCTAGGGTAACATATATAATAGTTACATCCCGAAGGATATCCCCGCTAAAGAATATCAGTTTGATTAATATGTACAGAACCGTCGAGGCAACTAATAAAACCGGGAACGATTGGCGACGTAAAGCAGGGATCAGGATAATTAGAGCTACAACTACAGTAACGAAGCCGTACAAAACTGGGTGGAGATGCATCAAACTCGGCGCACCCATACCAAATCGGTCTAGATTATAAATAATTGCCAAATAGACTAACAAAGCCACCACTGATCTAGGTAATAATCTCATAACCCACCACCCCAATTTATTAAAAAGATACGATTTATATCTGGTCTGGTAAGAAAGGCATCGCTGGGCCAGGGATTGACAGCAATTCAAATAATGCTGCCCGCATGGCGACCCTATCATCCCAGGGGTATTCTTTAGTTCCAAAACACATCGATTGTTCGTGACCTTTGCCACAGGCAATCACTACATCACCTGGCTTGGCCTGGCGTGCTGCAAAACGCATGGCTTCTCTCCGGTCGGGGATGCGCCAAAAAGTCTGGTTTTCAATGCCACCTTGGGCTTGAGCGCCTGCCGCCATTTCTGACAGGATATCATCCAAAGACTCGCTACGTGGGTCCTCGGCAGTAAATATCGTCAAATCAGCAAGCCGGGCGGATATTTCAGCCATCATTCGGCGCTTGAGGCGATCACGCAATCCGGCCGAGCCAAACAATGCGATAACCCGTCCCCGGGTTAATTGCCGGGCTGTTTCTAATGCACAGCGCAAGGAATTAGGTGTATGAGCGAAATCCACGATTGCCAAAAAATCTTGCCCTAAAGCAATGCGCTCCATCCGGCCAGGGATCGCAGTTAAAGCTTTGATGCCTCTCTGCACAACCTGCGGCTCAAGTTGTAACCCTACCACGGTTGTCGAAACCGCAGCAAGGATATTCGAAATATTATACTCCCCAATTAAAGAACTTTCCACCCCAAAATGAAAGCCAGGTCCTTCAACCCAAAAATGCAAACCGCCCGGGTCACTGCTTATCTCTTGCGGGCGGATGTCAGCGTCAGGATGCTTGCCATAACTGATCTTAGTCGCAGAAGTTAAGCTAGAAAGGTATTCAAATGAGCTGTCATCCCGGTTGAGAACAGCCAGGCGAGGATTTCCCTGCGGCTTGGAGACAGTCTTCTCCAGAGAGGTAAATAAACGCGCCTTGGAAGCTCGGTAGGCATCCATACTGCCATGGTAATCCAGGTGTTCGTGAGTGATGTTGGTTATCACTGCGATATCGAATTCACAAGCCTCGACTCGCTTCTGTGCCAATCCATGAGAGGTAGCCTCCAGAATAACATGAGTCATGCCCTTGGCGACCATCATTGCCAGGTAACGCTGCACATCCGGTGCATCCGGTGTGGTGACATGAAAACCAGTATCAAGCACCTGTTCTCCAATGACAGCATCCACGCTGGAAATCATCCCCGTTTGCAAACCAGCTTCTTTCATGATTTGAAAGATTAAATTGGCTGTGGTGGTTTTACCTTCTGTACCGGTAATGCCAATGACGGTTATTTTACGGGCAGGGTAATGATAATACGCTGCAGCCAGGTAAGCCAGAGCCTCGTGGCTATCCTGAACCTGCACATAAGGTACGTCAAGTTTGGTTAATTGCTTTGTACCAACGATAGCTACTGCACCTCGCTGGATCGCATCGGGAATAAAACGGTGACCATCGCTGCTAGTCCCCTCCAGGGCAACGAATAGGCTTCCGGGTTGCACCTGGCGCGAATCAGAGACGATATTGTGAACAATAACTTGCATAGAAGGAGATGCAGGTATTTGGAGGGAAGCTTTTTGGAGCAGCTCTGTGAGCAGTATGGCATCAATCATCATTAACCATTATAACCTTTGGTTATTAATAAGGAGAGACGCCCAACCGAGGCGTCTCAATAAATAGATAAGCGGTACTCAAATCTGGAGACATATCTCAGGAAAGTCCTTGGCGCATGTTTTCAAGCTGCCCGGCAACCGAACCATCGAGTACGCGGTCTCCAACCTTAATGATTATGCCGCCCAAAAGGGACGTATCCACCCTGAAGTGTACCTCATGGCTATCGACTTTTGCCAATAGATCTTTTTTAATGGTCTCCTGCTCTTGCAGAGTCAGAGGCAGGGCGCTGATTACTTCCGCTGAAGCTCCCTTGGGCTGCTCGCCTTCTAAGAGGATGACCTTTTTCTCTTTTATACCGGAGAAGAATTGTTCCAGCAATTCGCGCTGGCGCTTTTCATCCAGGGCTTCACCGATCAGTTTTTGAGCTGCGGAGATGGCAAGGGTCACTACCTGGGGACGTACGTCCAATAACAGCCGTTCTTTTTCTTTTTCAATGTCGGCTTTGGCATTCTCACGGAATTTGGCAGCTTCTGCCTCAGTGGATGTGCGAATCTCGCGAGCTGCAGCTTCTGCACGTTCTGTGGCTTCACGGATGATCTCGTTTGCCTTGGTCTGCGCCTCC